>Ga0256843_1000663_pt1 | contig 28880 bp, 30 predicted proteins | sample AlvinellametaG_FD_191572 | JGI IMG/M metagenome (GOLD analysis project Ga0256843, IMG submission 191572) | Pompeii worm associated microbial communities from hydrothermal vent at the East Pacific Rise, Pacific Ocean - Alvinella | ecosystem: Host-associated > Annelida > Integument > Unclassified ... | reverse complement strand
CTACTTTACATCTTGGCTAACCAAGTTCTCTTCGTAATTAATCGCTTCTAATCGGTTTTTAATTAAAACCTGCTCCTCTTGAAAGGTGATTTTTAGCGATTTTAAACGGGCGATTTCTCGACTTTCGTAATAGATTTCATTATCCAAATAGATATTGGGTATAAATAGAAGCAATACCAATGCTGTGGCTAAGATTGTTATGAGCAACATACTTCCTGTTACACCATTCTCTACACGCTCTTCCATGATTAGCCTTTAAAAATAAATGTTCTAAGTTTTGCTGAACGTGAACGGGCGTTAACTTTTAACTCTTTTTTTGTAGCAACTATCGGTTTTCGCTTTAACATCTTACCTAATTGATGATTTTTACCACAGCTACACCTCATCGCTTGGGCATCGCAAATACAGGCTGTTGCCCACTTTTTATATCGATTTTTAACCAATCTGTCTTCAAGAGAGTGAAAGGTAATCAGAGAAACAATGGTTCCATTTAACTCTCCTGCTCTAAACTTCTCTTCTAAGACATCGAGTAATCCTTCTATCTCTCCCAACTCATTGTTTACCTCTATTCTAATACCTTGAAAGGATAATGTTGCAGGGTGTATCTTTCCACCTCTAGGAATAACCGTAGAGATAACTTCTGCCAAGGCTTTTCCACTTGTTATGGGTGCTTTAGAACGTGCTTCAACAATGGCTGATGCTACTTTACGATAAGAGCGAACCTCTCCATAGTGGTTCAAGATATACTCTAACTTCTCTTGAGTGTAGTGATTGACTACCTCATAGGCAGAGAGTGTAGCTGTAGAATCCATACGCATATCAAGTGTCTCACTCTCAAAAGAGAAACCTCTATCCATCTTATCGAGTTGCAGTGAAGAGACACCAAAATCTGCCAAAACTCCTGTTATTGGTGTTTGGGTTAATAGTGGTAGGGTTGTTGCAAATGTCCCCTTATAGAGTCTACTTCTATTCAAAAAAGGGCTTAATCGCTCTTTGGAGAAAGCCAATGCCTCGTCATCTCTGTCTATTCCAATATGTTGAATCTGTGGATAGTTTTGCAACATCGCTTCGGAGTGACCAGCATAACCTAATGTGCAATCTACAAAATAGCCCTCTTTGATTTTAGAAAATCCATCTAAAACCTCTGCTAATAATACGGGAATATGAGGTGTCTTCATCTCTAACCTTTGTCTAATAAAAAATAATAATGATATAATAGCAAAAATATATAATAAGGGTATTTGTTTATTATGGATAGACACCTTCTTCAAGAGTTAAAAAGAGTATCCCATTCCATGTTCTCCAAAAACTATTTTGGTGTTTTTCATGGTTCCATCTCGGCAAAAGTTGATATAAGTGCCTTTATTATCAATAGGAAAGAGAGTATTTTAGATGAGGTTAATGAGAAACAATTCATAAAATTAACCTGTGAAGATAAAAAAGATTATCGCTGGAAAGATGCTTCTGTCGATGCCCATATTCATCAAGCCATCTATGCCAATCTGCCCAGTGCAAAATATATCTCTTATACCATGCCCCCCTATACCACAGCTTATTCACTAGACCACTCTTTGGTTGTGCCTCAAGATTACTATGGACAGACCATTTTAAAAGAGATACCTGTCTATGACCCTAAAAATTTTGACGATTGGGAAAATAGAGCACCACAAGAGATTAGTGATTTTTTTAAAGAGAACAGAACCCATCTGCTTCTAATTAAAGGGTTTGGGCTTATCTCTTATGACCGTGGCTTAAGCGATATGGTAAAAAAAGTTGCCATCTTAGAAAACAGCTGTCGGTTGATGACCATTAACTCTGTAAATTAATGGTTACAACAATACTATTGAGCGTGTGAAGCCTCATCACTATTTCCATAAGCTCCAAGATTCGCTCTTTCTCCATTCGGCTCTATCTCATGTGAGTAATCTGAAGTGGGGTCTGCTTGGTCTATGAGCAAACTTGTTTTGGTATCCAGAACCCATTCTCCATTACTCCAACGTCCATATTTAGACTTAAGATGTAAATCTAAATCTGTTCGAGGGTCGATGGCTGAAGCTGAAATACTCTGACGCACACCATTCCCATTTCCAAGCTCAAAATAGAAACGCTCTCCTTTAGCATACAACCAGATATGGTCATTACTCTCTTGCGAACCTTTGTTAAAAATAGTCTGTATATCATTACTATTTAAATGCTCTTCATCCATATAAACCCAAGTAGCAATGGTTAATGCAGATGATGGTGATAAGCTATTTGAAAATGCAGTATAGTTCTCTCCATTAAAAAGAGCAGAATAGCTTCCCTCTTTAGAACTTGAAGAGAAAGTTGCTGTACTCCATTCGTCTGGACTGCTATAACTACCGAAACTGTCACTCCAACTCTTCTCCATTTGCCAATAAGCTTTTAAATCTTTGGTTAAACCATTACTACTAAGAACATCTTGACCTTGACCACTGTTCCATAATTGTAAAATCTCATCTTGACTTAAAGCACGTTCCCATACGGCCATATCATCCAGTTTACCATTCAGTTGATAAACATTCAAAGTCCGATAACTACCAATACTCACATCACGACTATTGATTCCAATTTTACCAAACCCTTTAAACTGCTGATTGGCTTTCTCTTTTCCATCAATATAAATTTTAAATCTCTCTGTTACACCATCATAAGTTGCCACAATATAGTGCCATCCTGATTCAAATTTTGTATGAGCAAAAGAGGGTTCAAGATGAATATCTAGAGTTGAAGAGAGATTATTATAATTATCAATTCCACTATTGTAAATATCATTATACTTAGAAACAAAAGTATGTATTGAGCTATTTAAGTTATTAATTCCATACCCTTTTGAGTTCGAAATAATATTATTACGAACGATAGTTACATATCCATCTCCTCTATTCTCTACTCCTTTATGCTCATCATAGACTATACCATCTTTTTCACTACCCTCAATTGTATTAAACTCAATAAGCGTATTATGAAAACCATTAATACGAATTGCTCCATTTAGATAGCTATCATCACTATAACTATTAATTTTATAGAGCCTATTATGATGAATATGAACACCACTCAATGTACTTTTAGCATCAAATCCACTACCAGCCTCTAATACAATACCCCCATTTTTACCATAAATATAGTTGTCATAAATGATTGCACTGCCAATGGCTATAGGAGAAGAGGAATCAATTAAGATACCTGCATATCCTGATGGATTATCGGTTAAACTGTTTCCTATTTCATTGCCATAAAGTGAAAAGTTACTTCCAGAAGAGATACGTATACCTGAATTTGTTCGTGTATTATAGATTTTATTATTATAAATCTCCATATTATCTCCATAAATAGAGTAAATCCCCTCATGACCAGAGTTATAAATATGGTTATTATAAACTTTTAACCAATTTGATTTACCAACATTTGAACCATAAAAACGGATAATATCTCCTCGGGAATCATGTAAATCCATATCATGAATGCTCACATTAGATGGGTCATAGAGATTTATTAAAATAATAAAGCTTTGACCAATCGGTTCACTCTGAATACCACCTGAGAGTTCAAATCCTCCAATCTCAATATTAGAGATAGAACCTCTACCCTCTCTCCATGCAACAGTTCCATCACTATTTCTCTGTCCAATCAACGGTTTATCTGACAAATTCCAGCCAATATTATCTTTTAATTTAATGGTTACATTGGCATCTCCAATCAAACGGATATTATCCAATAAAAGAATAGGTTCGCTAATAACACACTCCATCTTCCCTTTTAAATAAAGTGTTGTCAATCGTGCATCACCAGCGACTCTACTCAACGCTTTATTTATCTCTACCTCATCATCTACACCATCACAGATGTACTCTCCCCCCTTATCAGCTGTTGTGACATAAAGTGTGGATGTCAACTCTGTACTGTTACTCTCGGGAGGATTAACAATAGAAATCTTAGATAAAGTTTTAAAATCATCAACCCTTCCTGAACCTCGAATATAGATACCTGCTATATAGAGAAGCTTATTATTGGGTTGAACTTTTTGTAAATCCTCTTCAAGATTTCGAGTAAATGTTTGCCATGTTCCATTTTTACTCTCTTCTCCTAAACCATAATGTATATATATCCCCAGTCTCCCCTCTAAATTGTTATGATTCTCAGCAGTATAATAGATAAGTCGAATACCTTCTTCTGTTTTTACTCTAAAATAGATACTAAAATCTTCAGCATAGTTCATAGACCACTGTACGATTTTATCTTTTGTGTTGTACCACCAACTTCCATCTGAATTTCGTAAAAGATACCCATTTTCGGTACCTTTTCCCTTGAGTTGAATTACATGACTCTGCCTAGAATCATCATAAATATTCTTAATAGAAGCACCTATAGGATTAAGGTCATAAATTGACCACTGCGTTGTATTGTTACTCTCTGCATCTTCATAAACTGTAACATCCGTCAAGGCATATGAGAGTTGAATAACAAATAAAGTGTTAAAAAAGATTTTAAAAAAATTATTCATCTTTTCCCCTTTCCATTTTTTATATAACTTAGAATTATATGAAAGTTATTCTATAACAGAATAACTAAATAGAAAAATAGAAAAAATGTTTTTTTATTCTAAAAGATTAATTTTAGAATTTTTAAGTTTAAAAAAATTAAATAATATTATTTTTTAACTATAGATATTTATTATAAACATATAAAAATATATTATTCTATTTAGAATAGGTGCTGTTATTGTCTTTGAATCTATTATCTTTTAAAATAAATTGATGAATCTCTCTATTTAAATTATTAATGGCATACCCTTTACAGTTAGAGATACTATTTTTACGAACAATTGTTTTATAGCCATCCCCTCTACCTTCAATACCTCGATGTTCATCATAGACAATGCCATCTTTATCGCTATCATCAATAGTATTATGCTCAATTAATGTGTTATGAAATCCATTAATACGAATCGCACCATTCAGATAACTCTCACTACTATAGCTCTTGATATGCAGAAGCTTATTATGATGAATATGCACATTATTGAGTGTCTCTTTTGAATCAAACCCTTTACCTGCTTCGAGAACAACTCCTCCATTCTTTCCATAAATATAATTATTATAAATCTCTGCCTTGCCCACATCAATTGCTGAAGAGGAGTCAATAAGGATTCCTGCATATCCTGAAGAGCGTTGCTTTAAACTGTTTCCAATTTTGTTTTTATATATGGAAAAATTACTTCCACCAGAGACTCTTATTCCTGCATTTGTGCGTGTACTATAAATTTCATTATTATATGCCTCAATTGTATCTGGATAGATAAAGTATATCCCCTCATGACCAGAATTTTTTATTAAATTATTATAGACTTTCAGATGATTTGCTCTACCCACATCTGAACCATAAAAACGGATAATATCACCTCGTGAATCGTGTAAATTCATATTATGAATTTTAATATTAGAAGGGTCATAAAGATTAATTAAAATAACAAAATAGTTTCCTTTACTCTCAAGTTGTGTCCCTCCAGAGAGTTCAAATCCAGCAATCTCCAGATTAGAAACAGCACCTTTTCCATACTTTCCATTTTTCCATGCCACAGTTCCATCACTGTTCTTCTGTCCAATCAACGGTTTATTTGGACTGTTCCAACCAATATTATCTTTTAACTTAATCTTCACACTCTTATCTCCAAGTAACTTACTGTTGCTTGACATAAGAATAGGTTCAGTAATGATACACTCCATTGCCCCTTTAAGATAAACTGTTGTCAACTTCTTATCAGATACTACCTTATCTAAAGCTCTATTTATCTCTATCTGGTCATCTTTCCCATCACAGATATAATCACCTTTACCCTTGGTCGAGGTGATATACAAGGTATCTGTGGAGAGTCCATAAACACCTTCTATAACCATCCAAACAGATAAAATCATAATTTTATAATTCATCTTCTACTCCATATTTAAAATTATTGCCTCCCCTTCCACAAAGCACTTTTTAATATTGAAATCCTCATCAAAAAGTACCAAGTCAGCAGGGTAGCCCTCTTTTAGCTCCCCTATTTCTAAACCCAATTTTCGAGCAGGTATCGATGTTACCATTGCCACCAATTCAGGTATAGAGATGTCTGTATATCTATAAAAATTACGAAGTGCCTCATTTAATTTTAAAACACTTCCTGCCAATGTCCCATCTTCAAGCCGTGCTTCGCCATCCCTTACCACCACACGCTGTCCTCCAATCTCTGAAACACCATTTGACAAACACCCTGCCCTCATTGCATCGGTAATTAAAATTAACTGCTCTTTTTTTAGACGATAGAGAAGTTTAAAAAATGAGGGATGAATATGAATCAAATCAGCAATAATATCACAAGATAGATGCTCCTCTTCAAGAACAGCACCCACCACAGCTGGTTCTCGATGATGCAGAGGGTTCATCGCATTAAAAAGATGTGTAGCATGCGAAATTCCCCAATCAAAGCTTTTTTTACTCTGTTCATAAGTTGCATTACTATGACCGATACTTAAAATAACATGAGGGTAATGTTTTTGTAGATAGAAGATAAACTCTCTTGCCCAATCTACTTCTGGTGCAATGGTTATCATCTTAATAATATCCATAAAGGGTTCAATTAATTCAAAATTAGGGACTTGAATATAATCAGCATTCTGCGCCCCCTTTTTCTCAATATTAATAAAAGGTCCCTCTAGATGAACGCCCAAAATTTTTGCTCTAGGAGAGTGTTTTGCACTGGAACTCTTCAATTTTAAAAATCTCTCTATATTTACAAGGGCCTTTTTTATATCTTCTCGGCTCATTGTCATTGTTGTTGCCAAAAAAGAGGTTGTTCCCGTCTGTAAGATACTTTTAGAAATTTTATCTAATGCCCTAGGTGTCGCGTCCATCACATCATATCCTGCTGAACCATGAATATGAATATCAATAAATCCTGCCGAAAGATACAATCCTTTAGCATCAATAAGCCTTGCTAAAAGTGGAAATTCTTTAGTTATCTCAACAATCTTATTATCAGAAAAGAGTAGATTATACCCCTCTAATACCTTACCATCTGTTATTATCTTTGCATTTACAACTGCTTTCATTACCTAATCAACTTTAATTTTGTTTGACCCAAAAGATAAATAGTAGAAGCCATTCCAACTTTTTCAATAGGAAAAGTCACAATAACCTCTGCATTATCTTTTGCATATTGCTCATTATAGTCTGCTCCACTTAAATTAGCAGACGAGCTATAGAGCCAATTTATTTTATTAAGTAAAATATTATGTTCAGAACCCTTAACCACCCGAAACGATAACCCATTAGGCATAATAAATGTGGTCTTTTTAGAACGACGAACCCTATTCTTATGGGCATTAGGCACACGACTAAATCGTTTTAAAGTCTCAAAAGAGTCCAGCACTCGAATATAATGTTTATTGGGTAAACGTCTCTTAGCTCTGTCTATCTTTTTAGGGTCTTGTGAAACAAAACCTATGGTTGTGTCGGTTTGGGTTAAGTAAAGTCTATTTTTCATAAAAAACTCCGTAGGGTGCTGTTTTCAACGCACCATTAAATAAAATTGAGAAAAGAGAGAGTTTCGCCGAAAGGCTTTTTTAATTCCCACGTTAAACGTGGGAATTAAGGAGAGAAATAATTAATTTAAATAATCTTGAAGTGCCTTAGGCTCTAGCTCTCCACCAGAGTTCTTAAGCTCTTTGATTGCTAATGCTGTTGCCTTCGCTGCTGCAACAGTTGTGAAGTAAGCAACATTGGCTTTAAGTACCGATTGACGGATAGTTTGACCATCAATTTTACTTCCTGCATCGGCTGAGGTATTGATGGCAAGGGCTATCTCATCATTTTTAATCATATCATCGATATTTGGACGACCTTCTGAAATTTTAAGAACTTTATTTGATGGAACACCTGCCTCTTCTAACACTCGGTGTGTTCCTGCTGTTGCGTAAATCTCAAATCCTAAATCTGTAAAAGATTTTCCAATCTCTGGAACTTGAGCTTTGTCGTTATTTGAGAGAGACATAAAGATTTTACCCTCTAATGGAATGTTGTTTTTCGCTGCAAATTGACTTTTAGCAAAAGACATTCCAAAGTTGTCACTAATCCCCATAACTTCCCCTGTTGATTTCATTTCAGGTCCTAGAAGCAGGTCTGCCCCTGGGAGTTTATTGAATGGGAAAACTGCCTCTTTTACAGCAACATGACCTTTTAAGTTTGGCTCTAATATCTTTTTGCTAAAGTCTACAACATTAAAGGTATCGTAATATTTAAGTGCCTCTTTCAGGTCTCCTTGAATCATTACTCTTGTGGCTACTTTGGCTAATGGAACACCTGTTGCTTTTGAGACAAAAGGAACAGTTCTTGATGCTCTTGGGTTTACTTCGATTAGATAAACTTCATTTTCAAAAATAGCATACTGAATGTTCATAAGACCAACAACACCCAAACCAAGGGCAATATTTGCCGTCTGCTCTTTAATCTCTACTAAAAGTTCATCTGAAATCGAAATGGTTGGTAATGCACAAGCAGAGTCTCCAGAGTGTATTCCTGCCTCTTCAATATGTTGCATGACCGAACCAATATAAACATCTGTACCATCACAAATGGCATCAACATCAAGCTCTATTGCATTATTCAAGAACTTATCAATCAATACAGGTGCATCATTTGAGACAGAAACAGCTTCATCCATATACTGTTTAAGTTCAGTATCAGAGAAAACAGTCTTCATACCACGTCCACCAAGAACAAAACTTGGACGAACAAGCACAGGATAACCAATACGATTTGCTACAACAATGGCATTCTCTTTGGTAAAGACTGTTCCATTATTTGGCTGTTTAAGCCCCAACTTATTAATGAAATCAGAGAAGAGTTCACGGTCTTCGGCAAGGTCAATAACTTTGGCTGTAGTTCCAGAGATATTGGCACCAATAGCTGTAAGCTGTTTTGCTAACTTTAATGGTGTTTGACCACCAAAATGGACAATAACACCATCAGGTTTTTCAACTTCAATTACATTTCTTACATGTTCAAAGTCAATTGGTTCAAAATAGAGTACATCAGAGGTATCATAATCGGTTGAGACTGTTTCAGGGTTACAGTTGTACATAATTGATTTAACACCCATATCTTCTAATGCAAATGATGCATGAACACAACAGTAATCAAACTCAATACCTTGACCAATTCTATTTGGTCCACCACCAATAACCAGTACTTTTTTATCTTTACTCTCCTCTTTGATAGATTGAGGAATTTTACTAATATTGGTTGTTGAGTAGAGGTATGGCGTTAAAGCCTCAAACTCTGCTGAACAGGTATCCACCTCATTATACTCCAAAGTAATACCCATTTTTTCACGAGCGTTATATATATCATTTTCAGAGAAGTTCATCCCCTCATTTTTATTGATAACAGTTGCAATCATAATGTCAGAGAAACCATCAGATTTTACTTTTCTCATTCGTGTTGCATCACTTAACAGTGCCACATCCATCGATTTCTCTTCTAATGCCAACTCTTCTAGTTGATATAAGAACCACTGGTCAATTTTACACCAATCAAAAATCTCTTCTACGCTCTTACCTCGTCTTAATGCTTCAAAAACATAGAGTACTCTGTCGGCATTTGAGCGTCGAATTTCACGAATCAATGTATCTTCGTCACAATCAATAGAGTCAAACCCTGTAAGACCTGTCTCAAGAGAGATGAGTGCTTTTTGGAATGACTCTTTAAATGTTCGACCAATACTCATCGCCTCGCCCACTGATTTCATCGCTGTACTGAGCGTTGAGTCTGCCATTGGAAATTTTTCGAATGTAAATCTTGGAACTTTAGTAACAACATAATCGATTACTGGTTCAAAACTGGCAGGTGTTCCTGTAATATCGTTCGTAATCTCATCAAGTGTATGACCAACGGCTAAGAGTGTTGCCACTTTTGCAATTGGGTAACCTGTGGCTTTTGATGCAAGAGCAGAACTTCGGCTCACTCTTGGGTTCATCTCAATAACAATCATTCTTCCATCTTTTGGATTGATAGAGAACTGAACATTAGACCCACCAGTATCAACACCAACTTCACGTAGAATCTTAAATGAAGCATCTCTCATTCTTTGATACTCTTTATCAGTCAATGTCAATGCAGGAGCAACTGTAATTGAATCCCCTGTATGCACACCCATTGGGTCGAAGTTTTCGATAGAACAGACAATAATACAGTTATCAGCCTTGTCACGAATAACCTCCATCTCATACTCTTTCCATCCTAAAAGAGACTCTTCAATCAGAATTTCAGAGATTGGAGAGGCATCAAGCCCCCCTTGAACGATTCTTTTATACTCATCAATATTATAAGCAACACCAGAGCCACCACCAGCCATGGTAAATGAAGCTCGAATAATCAGTGGAAAACCGATTTTTTTGGCAACTTCCATCGCCTCTTCCATGTTATAGGCATATTCTGAAATTGGTAAATCCATACCAATCTTAATCATCGCCTCTTTGAACTCTTGACGGTCTTCGCCTTTTTTAATAGCTGCTGGATTGGCTCCTAAGAACTCTATACCCTCAAGCATCCCCTGCTCATTCATCTCCATAGCCACATTAAGTGCTGTCTGACCACCCATGGTTGGGAGGATAGCATCTACGTTCTCTTTTTTGATAATTTTGGAGATAACCTCTGCTGTAATAGGTTCAACATAAGTTCTATCAGCAAACTCTGGGTCTGTCATAATGGTTGCGGGGTTAGAGTTAATTAAAACAACTCGATACCCAAGCTCTTTAAGCGTCTTAGCTGCCTGAGTCCCTGAATAGTCAAATTCACAAGCCTGTCCAATAACAATTGGTCCAGAGCCAATAAGTAAAATAGTTTTGATGTCCGTGCGTTTTGGCATAAAAAAGTACCCCTCTAATTAGTTGGTGGATTATACTCAAAAGGTTCTTATAAAGAGACCAATCATGGGATTATAACTATTATAAGAAATTATTTTTTAACAATCTACCCACTCATTAACTATCCATACACCATTGGTAAGGTAACTGTTAATATTAATTTAATATAATTTATTTACCATAATTCAAGGATTTGTCATGACTGCCTCTCTCCCCCTACTGATTTTGAGTACCCTTTTATTACCTTTTTTTGTAGGCTGTACTACAAAAGCCCAACCTATCGCCTGTTTTAAGGGTAGCTCTGTCTGCTACACCCAAGAGACAACCACAAGTAGTAACTGTAAAGAGTGTGTTGCCTCCTTTACTACTTTAAAAATAAAGAAAGAGACAATTACTGAAAACGAAGATTCTCATATTCGACTATAAAGGTCGATAGACCCTTACATTTTCTCTTTTTTCAGCATCTCTAAGATATTGTGCATGAAGTTGACTCATTACCCCTTTTTCACAATACAAAAGGTACTCTCTATCTTGTGGAAGCTTTTTAAATTCTGTTTTAAGCTGATAAAATGGAATATTGAGTGTTTCACAAGATGTCTCTATCCCCTGCTCTTCTCCTCGAATATCAATAACCGTATAGTTGCTATTCAACTCTGAAATAACCTCTATAGCTGTATTGGTGGTTACATCATCAATAACCTCATCAACATAGATAGATTTTGCATTCTCTACAGCCCTATCTAACACATCATAGTTAAACCGTTTTGCCTCTCTCTCCATACGTTTAAAAGAGCCATGTGTAATAGGATTTTTAGAGATAACACCACAATACTCTGGCATATTTTCTGCAAAACGTCGTGTTCCTATCTGATTGGCAATATCTATAATTTCAGGCTTATTCATTGTGGCTAGAGGTCGTAAAATAAGCATCGAAGAGGCTTGGTCAATCAGTGCTAGGTTTCTAAGTGTTTGGCTTGATACCTGTGCCACCGACTCTCCTGTAACCAGTGCATCTATCTCCATCTCTTTGGCTATCTTCTCTGAAGCCATTAACATCAACCGTTTAAGGGTAACCCCCATATAGGTTTCGGGTGTAGAACGAAAGATTTCAGTTAGAACATCATCAAAAGGAACAGAGATAATCTTAACACGATGTGAAGCCCCAAACTTGTTCCATAAATAAAAAGAGACCTGTTTTACCCCTATCTCATGAGCAATTCCCCCCAGATTAAAAAAGATAAAGTGTGTTTTTAATCCACGCTTCATGGTTAAATAAGAGGCAACAGTCGAGTCAAATCCTCCTGACATTAATGAGAGTATATCCCCTTGTGTTCCAATGGGATAACCACTTAAGCCTTTATACTTTTTGGTAATAATATTTAGCTGATTATTAATAAGCTCTATTCGTACCGTAACCTCAGGATTATGCAAATCAACACTTTTGGCATTAGAGTGTGCCAAGGTATAACCACCAACCGTTCTCTCTATCTCTGATGAGTTAAAAGGGTGAGTTCCTGTTCGTTTAGCACGGACTACAAATGTTTTTCCCTCTATCTTTTTCGAGACAACGTTACAGACCTGCTCTTTAATGGCATCTAAGGTTTTCATATCATTAAACTGTAACGCCTCTAAAACCTGCTCAATACCCGAAGTATTTAGTAATCTTGTTCTAACCTTCTCCAACACCTCTATGGGTGTAACCACCTCTATCTTATCAGAGAACTTTTTAATCTCTATCTCTTTAGATATTTCGCCTAGCAATTTTAAGAGGTTATTATAGAGCTGTCCTACCATCTGACGCTTGGCAGATGAGCCTTTGACCATTATTTCAGGAAAGAGTTTTAATATAAATTTTTGAGTTTGCATACTGTATCGCCTTGTAGGGTGCAATGGATTGCACCAAAAAAATAAAAAATGGTGCGAATTATAGCAAATTAAAAAACCCTCAAAGGATTCTTCTCATAAGTTCCCAATATTTTAAGCCTCTTTGCATACGCTTTTAATTCATTTAATGCATTTTTAACAGGTTTTGACTCAGTTGAGCCATCAACTTCTATATGGAAGTGACTCTCTTTAAGTGTCTGGAGAGGGATATAGCTCTCTATTTTTAAAATATTAACATCATTCTTGGCAAATCCTCCCAAGGCTTTATAGAGTGCTGATGAGACATTTTTAACTTGAAAAATTATAGAAGTAATATAGGGCTTTGTTGTCTCTATCTCTATATTTTTCTGATTAGAGAGAACTATAAAACGGGTAAAATTATCTTTTTGGTCTTGAATATTCTCTTTAAGAATCTCTAAGCCATAAATCTCTCCTGCCAAAGAGGAGGCAATGGCACAAAGACGTTTATCATTGAGTTGTGAAATCTTTTGTGCAGAACCTGCCGTATCAGATTGAGCAATAGGATTGATATTTAACTGCTGTAGATTGTGTCGACACTGTGCCAATCCTTGTGGATGAGAATAGGCAAAAACAAGCTCTTCTAAAGATGCTCCTTTTACCCCTAAAAGGCAATGCTCTATCTTTTGATAGTGTTCACCTACAATCTGTAATCGCATATCGGGTATTAATCCGTAAAACTCATCAACACGACCTGCTGTTTTATTCTCAATAGGAATTAGAGCAAAATCAGCAACATTCTGTTCTACCATCTCCATTGCATCTTCAAAAGTCTTATTTGGAAGACAGAGGGTATCTGAACCAAAATAGTTTAAACACGCGAGATGAGAATAAGCACCTGAAACACCTTGATAAGCCACTTTTATAGTTTGTACCATAAGAACTCCCTTTTTTCTTAAGAAATAGAATTTAATATCTTATGTAATTCTAATGAAATATCAATATTTTTATCATAAATTTTAATAATTAGTTTTTAAATATTATAAATTATTAATAATAATTAAAAGGTAATTATCTTAGAGAATGTATTTAAAAGCATCGCTTGTCTCTTTATATCTTTTCTCTCTTTACCTATCTCTGTTGTGGTCATAATTGCTCTTCCATAGACACGCTTTTTACGATTTTTAAGTCTTGAACCCCAATAATTATGTAAAATAATCGGTTCTCCTTTTTTCTGTCCAACATAGAGTGTTACATGCCCACCAACATAAAGAAGTGAACGGAAAGGTTTTGCCTTTTTTAAAATCATCTCTTTCTTCTTTTTTGCCGAAAGCCATCGTATTGGAGTAACTCTTTTCCCATCATGACTCTGCTGTTTTGAATTTCTTCGTAAAAAAATTCCAAATGGTGCAAAAAAATCTTTGGTTAAACTTGAACAATCTCTTGCCTGTAACTTTCCACCCCATCCATAAGGTTCACCAACCAACTGCTTAGAGATTAATGCCACATTTGATGGTGTAAAAGCGATTGGTTTCTTAGCCACTATCCACTTTCTTGCTGTTCTGACTAACTTTATTTTGGCATAACCTCTTTTATCTTTAGATGCGATTATGTATTTTTTGCTCTTTTTATCAATAGGAAAAATTGTTCCCAATTTTACAATGGTTTTGAACCCTTTATCTTTAATAAAAAGATTATCACGAATACTTACAGCATAATTGTTATTCATAAATCTCTTTTTAAACTTATTATTTACAAATGCAATATCTTTTACAGGTAACCATCCATAAGCATAAGAGCAACGAATATAGACCCATCTTTTGTCTCGTGAGTAGTGAGAGACTAAAAGAGGTGTATTTATATTGATTGAACTATTTTGATTATAATCAAAAGGAAACCCCTCTCCTGTACGTTTTGGGTCGTAATAGAAGTCTTGCTTCGTTGGATAGATTTTTAAATCTGTATGTCTTAAGGTAATCGCCGACTTTAAAACAGAGTTATAGGCTCTAAAATTTGAGTTTCTAATCTGATACTTAAACCAACTTTTTGATAATCTTTTTCTGTAACGCGTATAGACTTTCTGCTTTGCAAATGTAAATTGCCATGTTCTCTCTCTTTTAGAAAGCCCCATACTCTTTCTAAACCACGGTTTAAAAAACTTCTTGTTGTATCTATCATCATACTGCTTCTGCTCTTTTCGACTCATTGCCTTAATTTGAGAGCAGAAAATTGCTGGGTCTTGTTTAATATTTTTAATGTCAGATACACTGTTTTTTGGCATACCATCCAAAGCACTCTTCTGTCTATAACCTCTATCCAATACTGCATCTGCAAACAGGATTGTTGAAAAAAGAAAAATTGTAACTATTATTTTATTCATCATATAACTCTTATTTTATCACAATCTAAACTACAATGAAGCAAAATAGGTATTATCTCTAATTACTCTTCGCCCCCATAAAAAACGTTTTTTATAAAATGTCTTTTCATTCCAATTAAAAATAACAATCTTTTTTGCAGCTGAACTGGCATGAATAAAGTTACCATTACCAAGATAAATCCCAACATGTGTTACCTTCCCTTTTGGATGTTTCTTGGTATCAAAAAAGACCATATCCCCTCGTCTTAGATTCTCATAAGAGACATACTGTCCAACTTTTGCTTGGTCACGAGAGACACGAGGAATTTTAATTCCAGCATCACGATATATCTTTTGAGTAAATCCTGAACAGTCATAATTGTATGGTCCCGTCCCTCCCCAAACATACTTGATTCCTAAAAGCTGTTTGGCACTCCACTCAATATTGCTAACAAGGTCTTGTGGAGACGATGTCTCCTCCTCTAAAACGATACTCTCTTCTGTTTCTACAAAATCCGTTTGCCTTAAATCTGCCACCTCAGTGATACAACCCTGAACCACCTCCTCTTCTGGTTCACTATAGGTCTCTAAAATTGGATAGGTTCTAGCCAATGGAAGGCTATCAATAGAAGGACTTTTACAAGAAGGAGTCTTAATCAAAGGAGCTTTAGTCGTAGTGTTAATACCCATAATATCTAAAGCGGTTATTTTTGGTTTAGCCACATCTGGTATTTTTTCTGAACAGGCAGTAAAAAACGCCACAGATGTTAAAAGTATTAGGTTTACTATTCTATTTTTTTTCATAAGTATTATTCTCCTTTTTTTAATTTATCTATTTGATAACCTTATGTTTCTAAAAATAGTATAGCAAATTTTTTGTGTCTTAATTGTGGTTTTTTGAGCTTTTTTAACTTATCTATATCCTTTTAGAACTCCTATATTACGGGATGTTAAAAAGGAATTTAAATTTAATATTTCTTGTTTTATTATACTTTATATTTTAATATAAGTTAAAACTATTAACTTAAAATTATTATACATATAATCTTTAATAAGATAGAATAGAAACAATTTTATCCTACAGATTTAACCCAAATAACCTCTCTTGTCTCAATACAGTAAGCACTTAATCTCTTGTCCTCTCCTCGTCCACACCCTGTATCTAAGCTTACAAAATTACTACCAATCAACACCTCTTTTCGTGGAACATGTCCATAAATATTAAATATAGGAGAAGATGCTGTAGGAATATAACGATTATTCATGGCATAAAATTCAAAATATTCAGGATGTGTATCTTTAAAAAACCAATATTTATCAACAGGGGAGTGGGTAACCACAACAGGAAGTGTATACCCTTTAACATGTCCCATCTCAAAATATACAGGTCGTTTTGCTATCCACTCCATATCTCTCTTCATCTCCTCTATCCCCTTTTGATTGAGTATCACCTCGGTCGAATTATCTCTTAAGAGACCATAAGAGCGTAAAGTACTAGAGAGATGCGTGTATGCCCAAACCAAACTGCTTCCCTCAACTCTCTTATTCATCGCATCAAAAAAAAGTGAACCAAACTTTAAAAAATACTCTTCATGATTTCCCTTTATACAGTAAAAAGCATTCTCTTTAACAAAATGGATAACCCTCCGTCCATCTGAACCTCTACTGATTAAATCACCAACAAAAATAAGCCGTGCATCCTTTGGCAGTTTGGCAACCAGAGCCAAAAGTGTTTTATATTCAGCATGAACATCCCCGATAACATAATGTTTTTGCACTATTTTTTCCTTTTTAGAATGATAACAGAAAAACATTTATTTAACTCTTTTTAACACTTCAACTTCTGCTCTTAACTCTTTTATCTCTTTTAAAATCAAATCCAACTTCTCCACCTCCTCTTCATGCTCGCCTTCATGACTTAGTTTCTCCATCTCTCCAATAATAACAGCCACAAAGAGATTAAAAAATACAAATCCTGCGATAATTACAAAACTAACAAAATAAATCCATGCCCAAGGATAAATTTCCATCGCTTCGTACATAATTTCAGACCAGTTTTCAAATGTCAAAATCTGAAAAAGAGTCAACATTGCCACTAAAAAATCTTTCCATAAGCCACTTGGAGCAGAGACAAAGAGAAAATTACCTAAAATTGCATAGATATAAAAGATGATAAACATCAACAGAACAATATCAATAATAGAGGGAATAGCTCCAATTAACATATCTATAATCCGTTTAAGTTCAGGACGTGAAGTTATGAGCCGTAAAACTCTAAAAATTCTAAAAAGTCGTGCCACAGCAGCCATGGTTGTATTGTCCAAAGGAATTAGCGTTACAACGACAATAACAAAATCAAAAACATTCCATCTGTCTTTAAAAAAATCTTTTAAATTCTTCTCGGCAGACATCTTAATAAGAATCTCTACTAAAAAATAGATGGTGATAAAATAATCCATTACATGGAAAAGAAAAAGATGACTGCTCTCTATATCCGAAATGGTTTTTAATCCAAGAATAGATGAATAGATAATAATAATTGTAGTAGTTAAGTTAGAAAACCACTTTGCCTCTCGTATCTCAATAAGATACTCTTTTAAATTCATAGGAAACCTTCATAGTTTTTAGGGAACTATACGCTAAAATACCACAATGAATAATGAAACTTAAAAAATAACCTATATAACGGAAGTTAAAATGTTCTTGATTAGCTTAAGATAAGCTATATTTATAAGTAACTGCTTAAAATTAATTTTAAACGAATCAGAACTGTGGCTTTAACCTCAGCTCATTTTAGTAGAAGACCAGACCTATAAACGATAATCAACAACTTTTGAAGCTGATGCTACAGATTTAATAAAAGCAACTGCTTCCAAATGTTTGGGATGATTTGCATAAATCTTCAACCCCTCTTCATCTTCAAATTCTGAATATAAACTTAAATCCATTGCTCTCTCTTCTTGAGCAAAGTTTATCCCAACTTCCATACTTTTTAGGGTAGGGATATGTTCTAGAAGCTCCTCTAGCATCGCTTTGGCTTGAATCAAATTCTCTTTTTTATTTTTATCTTTAAAATCAAACATTACAATATGTTTTACCATACGCATTCTCCTCTTTTTTAATCTCTTTTTTTGGGGATTATAGCAAAAATATGATAGAATTCGCCCAATTTACATATTTGGAGAAGAAATGACAGAGATAGACTACTATGAAGCCTTAGAAGTTAGCAGAACCTGTACAGGAGCAGAGCTAAAAAAGGCATACCGTAAACTTGCCATGAAATATCACCCAGATAGAAACCCTAATGATAAAGAGGCTGAAGAGAAATTCAAATATTTGAGTCAGGCTTATGAGGTACTAAAAGATAAAGAGAAACGAGCCATTTATGATAAATATGGAAAAGCTGGTCTCGAGAGTCAAGGACGAGGTGGATTTAATGCACATCAAAATATGGATGACATCATGGAGATGTTTAACTCTATGTTTGGTAATGGAAGTGGAGGCTTTGGTGGTTTTGGGGGCAGAGGTCAACAACGTCAAGCAAACCAAAAGTATAATCTAGATTTTGAAATTGAACTACCATTAAAATTTAATGAAGCTGTCTTTGGTTGTGAAAAAAAGATAGATATTCGTTATAAAGTTCCTTGTGATGATTGTGATGGAACAGGAGCAGAGAATGGTGATTTAGAGACCTGTAGCTACTGTAATGGTCAAGGTCAAGTAGTAATGAAACAAGGATTTATGTCGTTTGCACAGACATGTCCACAGTGTCATGGAGAGGGACAGAGTATCGCATCTAAGTGTGGTTCATGTTCAGGAAGAGGATACCATGAAGAGCCTGATACCATTACACTAAATATTCCAGCAGGTGTCGATACAGGAAACCGTCTACGCGCACAAGGGTATGGAAACCGAGCCAAAAATGGACAACGTGGAGATTTATACCTTACCTTTGAGGTGGAACAAGATGAACACTTTATAAGAGATGGCTCTAATATCTATATTGAAGTTCCTGTATTCTTTACACAAGCTGTCTTGGGTGCTTCTATTACCATTCCTTCACTTGATGGAGAGTTGGAACTTGATTTAAAAGTTGGAACTAAAGATAAAGAGCAGTTTATTTTCAATAACGAAGGTGTTGCCGATGTTCACTCAGGACAACGTGGAAAACTTGTGGCACAAGTCTCTATTATTTACCCTAAAAAACTGAATGATGAGCAGAGAGAGATGTTAGAGAAACTTCAAGAGAGTTTTGGTGTCGAAAGTAAACCCCATACCTCTACTTTTGACATCGCTTTTTCTAAAGTTAAAAAGTGGTTCTCTAAAGTTGCAGAGTAGTTGGCAAAAGCCAACCACTCTAACCCACTAAAATATGCTCTAACTCACCAACAATCTCTTTTTGTAAAATATCTCTATCTAAACTATTAACATTTAATAGATGTATATAAAGAGTATTATCATCCAATTCAAGCGTAATTGTTCCTGGTGTCAAAGTTATTGCATTGGCTAACAGAAGTTTATCATGCTCATTGGTTAATAGAGTTTTTAGCTTTACCACACCTGTATTAATAGGTAAACTTGGACTCAATACTATTTTTGCAACTTCAATATTTGATTTAACAAGATTCTTTAAAAAGATAGGTGTAAATCTAAGATATGTTATTAGCAATCTCCCCAAATGCACCCTTTTATCTTTTGTAAAATATTTAGTTACTATCAAAGCAACCACAGCTCCAACAATAAGCTCTTGTATCTCCAGTGAGTTGGTTAAACCAATCCATACTAAAAAAAGTAATATAAATTTCCCTATCACTATCTATCCTTTGGCATATATAAAAAGTTGTTACTGTCCTCGTTTGCCCATATAGACTCACTCTCTAATTTAAGTGAACTTGGTGGGCAGACATCGGTACACAAACTACACCAACAGCATCTTCCATAATCTATTCTTGGAATACAGCCACTGTTGTTCTTTGGATTTTTATCTTCAGATATGGTTATCATATCTATAGCATCATTCATACATATATCTTGACAGTTAGCACAACCAATACATGTCTCTAACAGATTTGTATGAAACCCTCTATATCCATCAACCTTCTCTTTTTTTTGAGAAGGGTAGCAGATAGTTTGAGGGTGTTCAAATGCTCTTGTTATGGCACTAAATGGGGCAACCACCCCTTTTATATCTAAACTAAATTTCATATTTTTCCTTTTCAATTGGCATTGGGCATGAATCCTGTAGGTTCAATTTTATCGAACAAGCATTAAAGCCCATAAAACCATTCGTTCGATGAAATCGAACCTACAAATTTAAAGTGTTCAAGCCATTACTATCACAATATCTACCGTTCTATCTCTGGTGGGCAGATACCAAGCGAGTTCATAATCATTGCCACATTGGAAAGCTCTTCTCCCTCTAGCATCTTCTCTAGCAATGTAAAGCCGTGAATAAGCGATGGACCTTTTACCTGCATTCGGCGTATCTTTTCGCTTCCATCCCCTGCCATATAGTAGTTATACTCTCCTCTTGCTGACTCGCAAGAGACTAAAATATCATCTTTTGGAATCTTAAATTTTCTATGTTTAGGGATTTTCTGCATAATATCCCCTTCTGTTGGCATCTGCTTAATCACTTGACGAAGAATTTTAATGGATTCTCTTATCTCTTGTCGTCTCACTAATGCTCGGGCATAGACATCTCCACCCTCAAAGATAGGAATATCAAAATCTAGCTCATCATAGACCAAATATGGGTTATCTTTTCTAACATCTCGTTTGATGCCACAACCTCTTAAAGCTTGACCCACATAACCATATTTTAGTGCTTCATCTCTGTTAATGACACCCACACCAATAGCACGTTTTTTAAAAGTACTGTTATCAAAGAATATATTGTCATATTTTGGTAATCGACTCTCTAAATAATCTAAGAACTGCTCTAATCTACCTAAAAATCCATCAGGCAACTCTCGTCTAACTCCCCCTGGGTAGATATACATGTGGTAGACTCGTCCACCAGTTAACTCTTCAAATAGGTCAAGAATTAAATCTCTATCATAAATACTCCATTGAGCCACAGTTCCAAGCCCAACAGAGCCACTCTGACCACCCATCCATAACATCTGCGCACCAATTCTTGCCATCTCCAAAACCATAACTCTAATATATTTTGCTCTTTGGCTTATCTCAATTCCTGCTAGACCCTCAATGGCTCTTGCAAAGTTCTCTTCGTTTGGGTCTGGTTCAGGAACACAGATTCGGCACACAATGGTAAAGGCTTGAATAATGGTTCGTCTCTCTACAAGCTTCTCAAACCCTCGGTGTAGATAGCCAACATGGGTTCTAGCCTTTTGAATGGTTTCTCCAACAAGGTCAAGCTCTACACTCATATTTCCTGTAATTCCAGGGTGTTGAGGGCCATGAAAAATTTTTATAACTCTATTCTCTCGCTTCTCTATCATTTTTTTGCCACCTTTTTAGCTTTTAACTTTTTGGCTTCGGCTCGTCTTCGTTTTGTCTCAGCTTTTACATCTTTGTTATCTTCTCGCCCTGCCCTAAACTCAAACTGCTCGTTTACATAAGCCAAAGTATCAAACTCTCGTCTTAGTGGTGGAATCTCTTCCCAGTTCTCTAAAGCAAAGTCATAAAGTGTTGCGTTTCCAATAAAATCTATACCATACATCTCATGCAAATCTCTCTCCATCACTTCTGCTTGTGGGAAAAGATGTAAAATGGTTGGCAGTTTGCTCTGCTCTCTTGGAATATCCAAAGCTATCATCAAATTTTTATCTCGTTGCTCTGTGGTTAAGATATAGTTCAAGGTAAAAACCTCATCCTCTATCCAATCGGCACAAGTTATCTGTGAGAGTGTCATAAAATTGCTACTAGAACCGATAAAATTAATGGTTCGTAAAAGCTCGTTTTGGTCAATACGAATCTTAAAGAGTCGTTCTGCTTTCTTCTCTATTTCGTAATGTTTAGCTAAACTCTCTATCATTGATTCATTCCTGCAAAATTTGCCTCATAAGTTGGCTCTATATTATCCCCAAATATCTTCTTTTGGTTTGTTTTATAAAACGCGTTATTATCTCTATATTTAATATATCCTGCCTCTCTTTTGGCATCTTTTATATTGGCTTGTAGCTTAACAAACCCTTCAATTAATGCTTCAGGTCGTGGCATACAACCGTTTACATACATATCAACAGGAATATAATCTTCTAATTTTTTAATTGTATTGTAACTGTCCCAATACATCCCACCATTAATAGTACAACTCCCCAAAGCAATCACATACTTTGGCTCATTCATCTGCTCATAACTTCGTATAACTCTTTTAAGTGTTTTATAAGAGCAGTACCCCGAAACAATTAAAATGTCGGCCTGTCTGGGTGTTGCCACCCCCACAACTCCAATTCGTTCAATATCATATCGGCTTGTAAAGGTAGGAGGCATCTCAATAGCCCCACACCCTGTTCCATAAGCCAATACAAACATACTCTTAGAACGAAACCAATCCACAGCTTTTTGTATAACGCTTTGAGTGCTTTTTATTGCGTGTTCTTCGTTGTTTAAGACTTTTTGGTAGTCTATAAATCCTTCTTCCATCTTCTTTTCCTAAATATATATAGATTCTGTAGGTTCGATTTTATCCAACCTATACAAATGCCAATCCAACCAAGGCAATCAAACTTGGAACTCTTACTAAAAATTCAACGCTTTGAACCGTAGTAAACCGAGCATAAACATTACCAACAAATACAGCCACAATAAACAGTATAAATGTCTTTACCACAAGTTCAAGCAAATTGGATGCTCCACCCAAAAACAGATCTACCATTAAAAGCAGTTTTGCAAATGAGAAGATGGCACTTTGTGAAAGAGCCAAACCAAAGAATTTACCACTAAACTCGGTGGCTGGTCCACTATAGACCTCTTGGGGTGCACCAACCACATCAAATGGCGATTTGCCCATAAATCCTAGAAACGAGATAAATGCACCAATAAACAGAAGTGGATGGGTAAAGGCGTTATATCCACCACTTTGGTTTGCCATAATGGTGCTTATATCTGCTGTCTCATTGGCTATCATCAAGCCAATTACTGCTATATAGAATGGAAGCTCTAGCCCAATAAGTCGTGTTAGACCTCTTGTGATTCCCATAACTCCAAAAGGGTTTCCGTTGCTTCCAATTCCCATTGCATTACCAAGTGGACCCAAAACCATAAGGTATAGAACAACAATCAAGTTTCCATACTCACTAAACCCTACTAGGCTATCAGAACCGTTTAGATAGGGGATAAACAGCACTGTCATTACTGAACCTGTAACCATAAAAACTATCCCTGCATAGAACATCCACCCAAAATTGGTGGTATTCTCTTTAGAGAAGAGCTTTATACTATCAAAAAAAGATTGTGCAATGGATGGACCAAAACGACCATGAACCCTTGCCGAGATATTTCGGTAGAGTCCATAGTATAAAAATCCAAAAAAGTATGCCAAAAGAAGCATATAAACTATATCTAAAAACATTATTTTACCCCCACAAAGAGTAGTATTGTAAAGAGTAGAAGTGTTAAGACCCCTACATTTTGCACCGTTAGGCTATAGAGCTGTTTAAGAAGTATCGAGCTATCTTTTGTAATGGTTGCCAACCGTTCCCAAGAGGCTTGTGAGCTATTTTTTAGAATAACACCAATAAAGCTAATACGTCTTAGCTCCTCCCCTATTCCATAACCATAGTGCAGGTTAACAGATGGGTTTGGAGTCTCTCCACAGTAGCTTATATCATATCTGTCTCTTCTCTCTCTTAGTCTATTTTTTAGAGACAATGAGATAAGCAAAATAGCAATAAATATAAGAGCAAATATGGTTATAATCATCGCCCCATTGAACGAAGCAAAACCAGCATTTAACTCTGTTAAGCTCTTATAGATAGTTAGCTCAAAGCCCAATGTTGTAAGGGTTGAGTTTATTATCATTGTACCAAATGAAGGGAAGAACCCCAACACAATCAATACAATAGAGCCTATAATTTGAGGAACATAGTAGCTATCTGGTAGCTCTTTATGTTCTGTTTTATCATCAACCACTTGACCAAGGTAAATACCGTAGATAAGTTTAAAACAGTATAGAAATGCAGAAGCAGAGCTAAACATTATAGCCACAAGCAACAGAGCTTTTTTCTCTTCTAATAGTGTTGTATAGATTAAGAACTTACTGTTGAATCCTGCTAGTGGTGGCATTCCTGCTAAACCGATAATACCAATAAGAAGCATTACAAAAAGCAGAGGATAACGGTAAATCAATCCACCAAGCTCACTAAATTTACTTTTACCTGTAATATAAATAATCGAAGCGATATTTACAAACAGAAGCAGTTTAACAAAGGTGTGGATTATGGTATGATAAAGACCTGCCTCAACGCCACTTGCTGAAAAAATAGATAAGATGGTTACAATATATCCAAGTTGAGCAATAGATGAGTAGGCTAAAAGTCGTTTCATACTATCTTGTGAGATGGCTTTAAATGTAGCAACAACGGAAGTGATTACACCAAGCCATGCAACCACATCAAATAGAGTTGGTTCTAATAACTTATACCCAATAATTTGTGTAAACATCAAAATAAAGAGAAAAATACCAGCTTTAGAGATAATAGCACTTAAAACAGCACTAAATAGGTTATCTGACTCCTCATAACTGTCAACCACCCAGTGATGAAAAGGCATTACACCCGATTTAACAAAAATAGTAATAAGCAACAAAATAGAGATAGGAAGATGCAACATCGTTGGAACTTTACTAAAATCTATCTGCTCATAGAGCATTGTTCCTGTAAAGCTATAGATAAGTACAATTGCCCCAAGCAGTGCAAAACCTGCTCCAAGATTGAAAATAATATACTTTTGAAGAGTCTTAATCTTTGCACGATTAGCAAGAATAAAGTAACTACTCCAACTCATAACCTCCCACCCTATAAAGAGTGTAATAAGGTCATTGGCATAAAAGATAACACCCAAAGCTGTAAATAGAAGCAGACACAAAAAGAGACTGTTTTTCTCGGAATCGGAGGCTTTAGCCCCGAACGATAAAAATCTAATCACTGCCAAAGAGAGAAAAATAGTAACGGTCAACCCAAAAAATAGATTACCCATTGGGGTCACGGAAAAATTAAACATCTGCTCCTCCTATTAGTGAGGTGGCTACACTTTTTGATATATCCAAAAGTGCATCGGGAAAGAGTCCAAAATAGACAATAGCCATAGCCATAATAGAGAGCAGAACTTTTGGTAACAGTGCCACCTCAATACGCTCTTTGGTTTCAGAGGTTCTTGTGCTTCCTAGTAGTCTAAAGAAGTAGACAGCCTCAATTAGTGATATAACCAAAATTGCCCCTATAAGTAGATGCTCTTGAAGACCTGCTAGACCTTTTAAGATAGTAAGTTTTGCAATAAATCCACCAAATGGAGGAAGCCCAAGAAGCGACAGGAATCCAATAGCAAAGATAACCACTAAAAATAGAGAGTTAAACTTTTTGAATATCTCTACGCTTGTACTTTTAAACTTCTGCTCCAAAATATCCAACGATAAAAAGAGCATCAGTTTAGTAATAGAGTGAAGAGCAATCAGAAATATAGCTCCTGAAACCACATCTATACTATGAGAAGACAAAGCAATAAATAGCACCCCAATCTGCCCCAAAGTTGAGTAGGCAAAGACTCTTTTTAAATCTTTGCTACTTAGTGCCGAGAGTTCAGAGATGGCAAAAGAGATAGCCCCTATAATTGCTAAGAAACCAAGATATTTTGTATTGACATGAAGCATATAGGCAATATGAAAAAAGACAAAAATATAGGCTTTTGATAAAATTGAACTAAAAAGAGCATTAACCTTGTTGCTAGAGGCTTGATAAATATCAACAACCCAAAAGTTTAAAGGAAAAATCTCTGCTTTAATTCCAAAACCGATAAATAGCGAAAGGATAATTAAAAATTGACTATTCTCATTAATAGAAGAGAACTCTTTTGCAATGGTTGCTAAGTTCAAGCTACCAATATTTAGGTAGATAGTCATTATGGCTATAAGCAGAAAGATAGAGGCAAACGTTCCTATTATCATATATCTAATTGCACCACTATAGGCTTTTTTATCTCGATTAAGAGAGGTTAATATATAGGCTGTGATACTTGCTATCTCGAAAAAGATATAGATATTAAAAATATCCCCACTAAGTACCAACCCCAAAACACTTGCTAATAGCATATTGGTCAAGATAAAGCTATCTTTACGGCTCTCTTCTTGTAGATGGTAGAGTGAAAAGAGTGTCATAATCACAAGAAAGAGTACAATAAAAAATAGAGATGCACTATCCAACACAAAAGAGATGCTAAGAGGTGAATCAAATGAGATATACTCTCTGATAGGTTCTGCACCCATAAAGCTAAGAGCAAAGACCAAAAGAGCAAGATTAAGAGCTACCGAGATATATCGAAGATAATCTTTGAAAAATGGTGTTAAAAATGATGCCAAAAGAGGCACAACTACAAAATAGAGTGTACTCATTTTTCCTCTCCTAACTCATCCATCTGATTGACTCTCATATTGTTGGTCAACTTAAAGTAGTTGATAACAAACGAAAGAGCCAATGAAAGCACAGCAATAGCAATAACAATGGTGGTCAGAATCATCGCTTGTGGCACAGGGTCAACCATATTAAGGCTAAACTTTGTTACCTCATCGGTTACAATTGGGGCAACTTTTCCCACCTCGAAGTGCATTCCAATAAAATAAATAAAGAGACTCGCCTCGGCAATTGCCAACGATAAGAAAATCTTAAAGAGATTCTTTTTGGTCAATGCCCCAACCAAACCTATGGTTAGCAGTATGAGTGAACCAATGGTAATGACACCATGAAGAAATGGAGTTTGATTAAAACTATTTAACATCTTTAATCCTTACAAAATACTCAACTAAAGCAGTAATTTCAGCAGAGACTTTTAACCCTACAAATATATAGATAAGTGGAATTACACCTCCACTAAAGAGGTCGCCAAGCGTTCCTAGTGGCAAAAAGTTATCAAAAAATCTATTCATAATAAGTAGCCCCAAAAGACCAATAAGGATAAAACTAGCCCCACTTAAAGCCTCGATAAGCCCCATAATCTTATGGTTAAGAGCAAAATCATCATTTTTTGCCAAGAACATAAGCAAAAAGGCACTGGCAATAATCACACCACCCTGAAATCCACCCCCTGGGCTTAGATGTCCATGAATAATTACATAGAAACCAAACAAGATAATCAAGGGAAAGAGCGTATCAACAGCAGTTTTAAGCAGTTGATTTTCATAAGCAAAGATATTTAGTTTATCTTTATACCCCTCTAGCCCCAAACCTATCCCAAAGATAGATAAAAACAGAATGGTAACCTCGCCAAGGGTATCAAAACCCCTAAAGTAGGTAACCACAGAAGTTACAGCATTTGCACTGCCTGTTGTATCTGCATCTATCCCTATAATCTCTGTACCAATTGAGTTAGAGACTACATCAAAGTTTAAAAAGAGTGAGATAAGCATAATGGTCATAACCGAAACCAAAAGCGAAACTACTAACGTCTCGATAGATATATCTTTTTTAATATTTATCATCGGTTTACCTCTTTGCTTCGTATCTGAAGAAGCGTTACCAAAAAGACAACACCACTAATCCCAGTACCAATAACAGCCTCGGTCAAAGCCACATCAGGAGCAGAGAACAAGAAGAACAGAATCACACTCCCCAGCCCAAAGCCCATAAAGAGAATAACACTATGGGGTAAATCCTCATTTGAGATAATCAAAACAGCCAATATTATAAGTGTTATAAAAATAGAGAGAACTATTAAACCTATCATTTTCTCTTCTCCTTTAAATCGTCCATACCACTCTGATTTAAAAAACCATGCTTAAGGTAGGTACTTCTAGCCAAGATAGATGAAGAGAGTGGATTGGTAATTAAGATAAATAGAGCTAAAAAAAAGAGTTTAAACCAGAGCGATGGCTCTAAAAACATCACTCCAAATATTACAAGAAGACTTCCCAAAGTAGAAGCCTTCGTTCCTGCGTGCATTCGTGTAATGGTATCGGGCATTCGTAATAATCCAATAGCACTGACAACCAATAACCCTGCACCCGATGTTATTAAGATAAATCCAACAATATTAAGCATCAATATCCTTTGCCACGTTAAATCGTGCAAAAATTATTGTACCAATAAAGCCAATTAGTGCAAAGACAAAAGCCACATCAAGATAAACACTATCTTTCATAGCCACAGATAACAAAACCAACAGAGATACAGCAATTATCCCCATGGTATCAAACGCAACAACCCTATCGGTTAGGTGTGGTCCTTTTATAAACCGTATAAAAGATAAGAAGATTGCAAGTAGAATTATGAGTATCAAGAAATTAATCAAAATAAAACCTTATTTAATAGATTTAATGAAAGTATAGAGCAGTTAGACTTAAGGAGAGTATATAATATAGATAAATTTAACTTATGTTATATAAAATATTTTTATTAATGAAAGGGTCTATGAAATCACCTAAGTTACACACTTTAATCAACATCAACCTCTCTAAAAGAGCTTTTCATCTCTCCTACAGAAAACTATCAATAAAATAAATCAAATATCAGAAAGTGAGCTATTATGCAAATAGATTTAACAAATAAAACCGTTCTTCTTGGCGTTACAGGAAGTATCTCTGC
>Ga0256843_1000662_pt1 | contig 28908 bp, 23 predicted proteins | sample AlvinellametaG_FD_191572 | JGI IMG/M metagenome (GOLD analysis project Ga0256843, IMG submission 191572) | Pompeii worm associated microbial communities from hydrothermal vent at the East Pacific Rise, Pacific Ocean - Alvinella | ecosystem: Host-associated > Annelida > Integument > Unclassified ... | reverse complement strand
TACCGCTGTTTGGGGGGAGGGGAAAGTTGAAGGTATAGCCAAGCCCCTTTCCCACGCCCTTTTCACGGGTATGGCCCGTGCCCGGATAGGCGGGGCTTTGGTGGGTGGAGAGGTAGAGCACCGAAGGGTCGTCATAAAAGATGGCCTGGGTGCCGTTGCCGTGATGGACGTCAAAATCGATAATCGCGACTTTCTCAAAACCTTGTGACTGGGCGTAGCGGGCGGTTACGGCGACATTGTTAAAAAGACAAAAGCCCATGGCGGTGTCGGCGGTGGCGTGGTGGCCGGGGGGCCTGACGGCGCAAAAGGCGCGGGTGATTTGGCCCTTTTTCACGGCGTCAACCGCCGTGATGCCGCTTCCCACAGCTTTAAGCGCCGATTGCCACGAGGCGCGCACGCAGACGGTATCGGCGTCAATGGGCGCTTCGCTCTCGCAGGCCTGGCGTACCCGCTCAACCATCTCGGGCGTGTGTACGGTAGTCAGCAGGGTTTCGGCAACCGCGATGGGCTCAAGCGCCAAAAGGCGGGGTTTAAGCGGGGCCAGGGCCTTCTCAATCGCCCGCAGGCGCTCGGCCGATTCGGGGTGAAAGGGGCCCGTGTCGTGCAGAAGAAAATCGGGGTCATACAGATAACCGACACGCTTGTTCATACCCCCATTATAGCATCTCCTACGCGATTTCCGGCGGCGTGATAAAGTCGCCAAGCCTGGCGTACCCTTTGCCCACGCGGGCAACGGCCTCAACGGCAAGTTCCAAATTCTCTTTGTCGGTCACGGCGCTCTCTTCAAGATACTGGGAGACAATTTCAAGCACCACCGGCACCGTTTTACTGCCTTCCAGCTCTATCTCCTTGTAAAAACGGCAGAAAAAGGCGGCGGGCACCCCCTCTATCATAGGGGGAAAGTCGGGCAAAAGGCGTGTAAGGGGAATGCCAAAGCGCTCTGTTTCGCTCTCTTGTTTGCCCAGCTCTTTGGAGCTAAGGTGCATGGCCTCCAGCAGGGCGGGCGGGGTGATACAAAGGGTACAACGGCCCGTTTCCCTGAGGTTGGCCAGGGTGTCTTTGGGCGATCCGTCACGCTTGTGGCCAATAGAGACCAGCACGGTGGGCGGCTGGGAAGAGAGGCCGGTAAAGTAGCTAAAGGGCGCGGCGTTGACAATGCCGCCGTTTTCCGTGACGATCCAGGCGACAGGCCGGGGCACGATGCTCTGGCTCATCAGCTTGTAACGCTCGGTTGCGCAGAGCGTGTCGTAGGAAAAGAGCATATCGACTCCTTGAAAAGTGATGGGCAGATTATAGGCCAGACTCTCTGACGGGCCGATGAAACACCGAAAAAATTACCTTTGTTAACCTATGCGGTGCTAAGATGAAGGGTAGAAAGTGAGGTGCAACATGGCAGTGTTTCAATCGTTCGGCGCGGCGGAGACGGTGACCGGCTCGTGCCACCGTCTACAACTTGGGGACGGAACGGCTTTGCTGGTGGATTGCGGTATGTTTCAGGGGCAGGACGAGGCGCGCAACCGGGAGCCTTTCGGGTTTGATCCCAAAGCCATCAGCGCGGTTTTGCTGACCCATGCGCATCTGGATCACGTGGGGCGACTGCCCAGGCTGGTGAAAGAGGGCTTTTCGGGGCGCATTGTCGCCACCCGCGCCACGATGGAGCTGGCGGAAGTGGTGCTGATGGACAGCGCTCATCTCATGGCCGAAGAGTACCGCACCCGCTACAAAAAGGCCCAGCGCCGGGGCGAGGAAGAGAGCGTCCCGCCGCCACTGTATACCATGGAGGATGTGTCAGCGCTTTACGATCTTCCTATTACCTACGCCGAATACGGTGAGACCATTGAGCTTGGGCACGGGATCAAAGCGACCTTCCGCAACGCGGGGCATATTCTGGGCTCCTCTTCCGTGACGCTGGAGATTGAGGAGGCCGGACGGCGCGTGAAAGTGGTTTTTAGCGGTGATCTTGGCAACCGCAACGACATGGTGATCCCCCCGCCCGAACCCGTCGCGGAGGCGGACGCCCTCTTTATCGAGTCCACCTATGGCGACCGGCTCCACAAAGGGGTGAAAGATACCGAGGCGGAGTTTAGGCGGGTGGTGAGCGAAACGCTCAAAAGAGGCGGCAGTGTGGTGATACCCTCCTTCGCCATTGAACGCACCCAGGAGATTTTGTGCCTGCTCAAACGGATGTTTGACGCCAAGGCTCTGCCCCGCTGTAAGGTCTTTTTGGACTCTCCCATGGCCATTCGCGCCACACGGCTTTATGACCTTTACCACACCTCCTTAAGCCGAATGTGTCAGCGGATGCTAAGGCGCGACGGGAGCCTCTTTGCCTTTTCGGGGCTTACCTTTACCCAGACACCCGAAGAGTCCAGGGCCATTAACGACGAAACGGGCTGTATTATCATCGCCGGTAGCGGTATGTGCAGTGGAGGGCGGATTTTGCACCATCTCAAGCACCGTCTCTGGAACGGGGCCAACACCGTTTTGTTTGTGGGGTATCAGGCTGTCGGCACGCTGGGGCGCCGGCTTGTCGAGGGGGAAAAACGGGTCAAAATCTACCACGAAGAGATTGTCGTGCGGGCGCAGATTCATACGGTCAACGGCTTTTCCGCCCACGCGGACAGAGATGAACTGCTGGCGTGGATGGGGCGTTTTTCGCGTCTTGAGAAGGTTTACCTGGTGCACGGCGAGCCGGACAAACAGGCTCTTTTTGTCAAAAGCATCGCAAAAGAACTTGGGAAACAGGCTCATATTGTTAAATATGGCGAAACAATAACCCTGTAGGAGGTTGCCATGGCCCATCGCAGACACCACAAACCCAGGCCAAAACCCGTCCAGGAGGAAAAAAGTCCCGATCTGACGGGCGAGGGCGATTGGCGGGGATTGCGGGAAGAGGAGGTCAAAACCCTCCGTCGGCAGTACGGCTACAACGAGATTGACGAGAAAGAGGAGAGCGCTTGGCACCGCCTCTTTCGCCGTTTCTGGGGGCCGATTCCCTGGATGATCGAAACGGCGGCCCTGCTTTCGGCCCTGGCGGGGCGCTGGGAGGACTTTACCATTATCGCGGTGATGCTGTTGGTTAACGCCGTGGTGGACTTTTACCAGGAGTCCAAGGCCTTAAACGCCATTGCCGTGTTGAAAAAGCGGCTGGCCCGCAAGGCGTTGGTGCGGCGTGACGGGCTTTGGCGGGAGGTGGACGCCAGGGAGCTGGTACCGGGGGATATTATCAAGGTCAAAATCGGCGATATCGTGCCGGCCGATGCCCTTTTGCTGGGCGGGGGCGACTTTTTGCTGGTGGATCAGTCGGCCCTGACGGGCGAGTCGTTGCCGGTGGACCGCAAGGCGGGCGAGACCCTCTACGCCAACGCCGTGATCAAACAGGGCGAGATGGTAGCCCGCGTGACGGCCACGGGGAAGGGCACCTATTTTGGCAAGACGGTCGGGTTGGTGGCCCGGGCCCAACGGGAGGAGCGGAGCCATTTTCAGAAGATGGTCATGACGGTGGGCAATTTTCTGATTGCCGTGACGCTGGTGATGATCGTGATTATTGTGGCGGTCGGTCTGCACCGGCATGAAAACCCGTTGGAACTGCTGGTTTTCGCGCTGGTGTTGACCATTTCGGCCATCCCGGTGGCCATGCCCGCCGTTTTGACCGTTACCATGGCCGCCGGGGCCCGGGTTTTGGCGGCCAAAGAGGCCATCGTGACCCGGCTGGCGGCTATTGAGGAGCTGGCGGGCATGGATGTGCTCTGCTCCGACAAGACCGGCACGCTGACACAAAACCGGATGTCTCTGGCCGACCCCTGGCCGGCGCGGGGGTATGAGACGCGCGATCTCATGCGCTACGCCGTTTTGGCCAGCAAAGAGGAGAACTGCGACCCTATTGAGGTACCGATTTTTGAGTATACAGCGCGTCACGGCCTGCGGGAGGCCCTGCGCGGTTACACGCTGGAGCGTTTTGAGCCGTTTGACCCGGTGCGCAAACGCACCACGGCGCGTTACCGGGGGCCGGAAGGGTGCCTGGAGGTGACCAAAGGGGCGCCCCAGGTGATCATGGCCCTTTGCGACGAGGGCCGTTTTGACAAAAAGGCGGCCGAGGCGGCGGTTGAGGCCTTTGCGGCCAAAGGTTTCAGGGCGCTGGGGGTGGCTTACCACCCCTGTGGGGAAGCGCGTTACCGCTTTGTGGGGCTTTTGCCGCTTTTCGATCCGCCGCGCGAGGATAGCCGGGAGGCGATTGCCGAGGCCAAGCAAGCCGGCGTCAAGGTCAAAATGGTCACCGGCGACAACCTGGCGGTGGCCCGCTACATCGCGGGGTTGCTGGAGATTGGGGAGGATATCAAGGATATTCGGGAGCTCAAAGGCGAGGGGAACGAGGAGTGGCTCTATCTGGCCGGGGTGATCGGTCGGGCGGTGACCGGGGCGCTCAAGCCGGAACTCGGGCCTGATGAGCTGGAGGCGCTGACCGAAAAGATCGTCGCGCAAGTTCGGCAGGCGCTTAACGACCGTCCCGTTCCCATTAGCAGGGTTAAAAGGCACGAGAGCGAAATTATCGCCGCCATCGAGCGGGCCGACGGGTTTGCCCAGGTCTTTCCCGAAGACAAATACTATATTGTGGCCCAGCTTCAAAAGGGCGGGCATATCGTGGGAATGACCGGCGACGGGGTGAACGACGCGCCGGCCTTGAAAAAGGCCGATTGCGGCATCGCCGTCAGCGGCGCCACCGACGCGGCCCGAGCGGCGGCGGACATTGTGCTCACCGCCCCGGGTCTGCGGGTGATCGTGGAGGCGATCAAACAGGCGCGTATTACCTTTGAGCGGATGCGCAGTTATACCGTCTACCGAATCGCCGAGACGATTCGCATTGTTATTTTTATGACGCTGGCCATTGTGGTCTTTAACTTCTATCCCGTGACCGCCGTGATGATCATTTTGCTGGCACTGTTGAACGACCTGCCCATTCTGATGATCGCCACCGACCATACCCGGGTGCGCCCCAAGCCGGTACGGTGGGACATGAAAGAGATGCTGGTGCTTTCAACCTGGCTGGGGCTGGCGGGGGTGCTCTCTTCCTTTACCCTCTTTTATATCGCCATGGCGGTGCTCAAACTCCCATTAGACTACGTGCAGTCGCTCTTTTTCGTCAAGCTCATCGTGGCGGGCCACAACACCATTTTCAATACCCGCATAGACGACTGGTTCTGGCGCCGCCCCTTTCCCTCCGCCGGGCTCTTTGGGGTCTCTCAGCTATCGGCTTTGGTCGGTACGGCGGTGGGGGTGTACGGGTTTGGGCTCATGACGCCCATCGGCTGGAAATCTGCGACGTTGGTATGGGCCTACGCCCTGGCCTGGTTTGTCTTTAACGACGCGGTCAAAATGGCGGTGATCGGCTATTACCGAAGACGCTACCGTGAAGAGATTGTATAGAGGCGATGATGCAGTACCCTGATCTTGTGCACTTTCTCATGACCTCAGCTTTCGGGTTTTTGATCGGCCTGGAGGTACGCGCGTACCGCCAGGCGGAGGAGGGGTTTGGCGGGGTGGCGACCTACACCCTCACCGCCGTGGCCGGTTATCTTTTTTACCGGATCGACCCCGAAACGCTTTGGCCCTATACCGCCGTGCTGGCGGGACTTTTCGGGTTGTACGCCCTCTACTACCGCGCCCGTTTGGGGTCGGGCATTTCGCTCTTTCTGGTTTTGCTGTGTGTTTACGCCCTGGGGCCTTTGAGCGTGATAGCGCCGGTGTGGCTGGTGTCGGCGGTTTTTGTTCTGCTGGTCTTTTTGCTCAGCTCCCGCCGGGCCATCGGGCGCCTGATGCGGCTGGTCAACCTGTATGAGTTTGAGACCCTGGGCAAGATGGTGCTCCTGTCGGCGGTCATTTTGCCGCTTTTGCCCGATCACAAGCTCTGGGCTTTTTTGCCCCTCTCACCCTTTAAGATCTGGCTGGCGGTGGTGGTGATCTCGGCCATCAGTTACGGCGGTTATCTGGCTCAAAAATACCTCTTTCCCGGAAAGGGCTACCTGGTCACGGGGCTTATCGGCGGCACCTACTCCTCTACGGCGACAACGGTGGTGTTGGCCAGAAAGGCCCGCCAAAGCGCCTCGTGCGAGCCGGAAGCGGGCATGGTGGCGGCCACGGCCGTGATGTACCTGCGCCTCATGGCGGTGGCCCTGCTGTTTAACGTGGGCGTCGGCGAGTCGTTGGCGCTTCCTTTTCTTTCGCTCTCGGCCGTCGGTTTTGTCGTGGCCTTTTTGTTATACCGCAGAGGGGGTGATCGCCGGGAGCCGACGGCGTTTGTGGACAAAAACCCGCTGGAGTTGGGGACGGCCCTGCTTTTCGCGCTTCTTTTCGTGGTGATGATGGGGCTGACCCACTATGTCATAGCCCACTACGGAACCGCGGGGCTTAAGACCCTCTCCTTTCTGGTCGGTTTTACCGATATCGACCCCTTCGTGCTTTCGCTTTTGACGGGCAAATACGGGGTGCATACCGGCGAGATCACCGGCGCCGTGATGATTTCAGCGGGCGGAAACAACCTCTTAAAAGCGCTTTACGCGCTCTGGTTCGGGGGTGTGAAAGAGACCTGGCGGGCGGCCTTGGCGATTGCCGTATTGGGTTTGGCCACCATCGTCTGGGCGTTTATGAAATTTACGACATAGGAGGCGTGATGAGTAGAAAAAAGCATGAAACCCCATTGCCGTGGCAACATCCCAAACCGGAGGCGGAAGATCCCAACGCCAAACGGTTGGTAGAGCGTCTGATGGCTTCGCCCGTCTACAGGCTGGCGGAGGAGGATACCCGGTTTCTCAAAAGCGACGACACCCGGGGCGTGCGGCTGGAGCTGGACTATCTCAAGGCCGAGCTGGCCATGCGGGAACTTGGGGTGGAGCATACGGTGGTGGTATTTGGAAGCGCGCGTATCAAAGAGCGTGCCACGGCCCTGGAAGCGTTGGCGCAGGCCCAGGAGCTGGTGCGGGCGCATCCGCGCAAAAAGGAGTACCTGCGCAGTCTGCGCCATGCTGAACGCATGGTGGAGATGAGCCGCTACTATGACGACGCCAGGGCTTTTGGTCGCAAGGTAGGCCACAGCGGCACGGGGCCGAGTGATAATCGGGTGATGTTGATGACCGGCGGCGGTCCCGGCATTATGGAAGCGGCCAACCGGGGGGCGCATGACGTGGGAGCCAAGTCTATCGGCCTGAATATCCGCCTGCCCCATGAGCAGTTTCCCAACCCCTACATCTCCCCGGAGCTCTGTTTTCAGTTCCACTATTTTGCTGTACGCAAGCTCCACTTTGTGATGCGGGCCCAGGCGCTGGTGGCGTATCCCGGCGGGTTTGGGACGTTGGATGAGCTGTTTGAGATTCTCACCCTCATCCAGACCCGCAAAACCCATGCCATTCCCGTGGTGCTGGTGGGCGCGGAGTATTGGCGCCGGCTGATCGATTTTGAACTGCTGGTAGAGGAGGGGATGATAGCCGAAGAGGATCTGGAGATTTTTGCCGTGGTCGAAGATGCCGAGTCGGCGTGGGAATATATTGTCAATTGGCACGCCAAAAGAAGAACCCATCTTTATCGTGTTTATGTAGAAGGCGAAAAACCCCGTCGCGGCCGGGTTTGAAAACAAAGCAAGGAGCGAATATGAGCCGATATATCAAATGGTTTGAGGAACTGGGCATCGAGGATGTGGCGGAGGTTGGCGGTAAAAACGCCTCACTGGGCGAAATGTACAGGGCATTGAGCGGCGAGGGGGTGCTGGTGCCCAACGGCTTTGCCGTCACCGCCGGGGCCTACCGCGTCTTTTTGGAAGTCAACGGGCTCAATGAGAAACTGCATCGCCTGCTGGACGATCTTGACTATGATGACGTGGCGATGTTGCAGGAGAGAGGCTCAGCCTGTAGACGGCTGATTGAAGAGGCGCCCGTGCCCGAAGAGGTCAGGGAGGAGATTTTTAAAGCCTACGCCGAACTCAAAAAGGAGTACGGCGCGTCGCTCTCTTTGGCGGTCCGCTCCAGCGCCACGGCGGAGGATAGCCCGGAGGCGAGCTTTGCCGGCCAAAACGACACCTATCTTAATATCCGGGGCGAAGAGGCCCTGCTGGACGCCTACCGCCGCTGTCTGGCCTCCAATTTCACCGACCGCTCCCTGCACTACAAAAAGGATAACGGCTTCGCGTGGGATAAGGTCTACCTGAGCGTGGTGGTGATGAAGATGGTGCGCAGTGACCTGGGGGCCAGCGGCGTGATGTTCAGCCTCGATACCGAAACCGGTTTTAAGGACGTGGTGTTCATAAACGGCGCGTGGGGGCTTGGCGAAAACGTGGTACAGGGTACCGTGGAGCCCGATACCTTCTACGTGCACAAACCCACCTTTTTAAAAGGCTACCGCGCGGTCTTGAAGCGCAAGCTTGGCAAAAAAGAGAAGACGATGGTCTTGACCGACACCCTCAACCGTGACAATATCGCCGTTGAATACACCAAAAACATCGACACGCCCGCCTCCCGGCGCCGACGCTTTTGCCTTGAGGATGAGGATGTGATGGTCCTGGCCGATTACGCTATTAAGGTGGAGAACCACTACTCCAAAAAGGCGGGGTATCGCAAGCCGATGGATATGGAGTGGGCCAAAGACGGCGAGGACGGCAGGATCTATATGGTTCAGGCGCGGCCTGAGACGGTGCAGTCGCAAAAGCACGGCAGTGTGCTGGCACTTTACAGGCTCAAAGAGCGGGGCAAAGTTTTGGTGACGGGGCAGGCTGTGGGTACCAAAATCGGCAAGGGCCGGGTTCGCCGTATTCGGGATGTGCGGGAACTGGAGAGCTTTCGCCCCGGGGAGGTGCTGGTGGCCGAGACCACCACGCCGGATTGGGAGCCGGTCATGAAGATCGCTTCGGCGGTGGTGACCGACAGGGGCGGGCGTACCTGTCACGCCGCCATTGTGAGCCGGGAGCTTGGCATTCCCGCCATCGTGGGGGCCGACAACGCCACACATATTCTGCGTGACGGGCAGGAGGTGACCGTCAGTTGCGCCGAGGGGGAGACGGGTAGGGTTTATGAGGGGTTGCTCGCGTTTGAGGTTGAAGAGATAGATCTTGGCAAACTTCCCCGGCCCAAAACCGAGATCATGATGAACCTGGGCAACCCGGACAGGGCGTTTGGGCTGGCCCAATTGCCGGTTGACGGTATTGGCCTGGCGCGAATGGAGTTTATTATCAACGAGTATATCAAAGCCCACCCCATGGCCCTCAAACACCCCGAAAAGGTCGATACCCCCACCCGCGAGGCGCTGGAGAGCCTGACCGCCGCCTATGGGAGCATGACGGAGTTTTTCATTAAAACCCTGAGCGAAGGGGTGGCCGCCATCGCTTCCGCGGTCTACCCCAAACCCTGCGTGGTGCGCATGAGCGATTTTAAGACCAACGAGTACGCCACGCTCCTTGGGGGGCGCTTCTTTGAGCCGGTGGAGGATAACCCGATGATCGGTTTTAGGGGATCAGCACGCTACACCCACCCGGCCTATGAAGAGGGGTTTGCCCTGGAGTGCGCGGCGATGAAGCGGGCAAGAGAGGAGATAGGCATGGAGAACATCATTCTCATGATCCCCTTCTGCCGGCGGGTGGAGGAGGCCGAAAGGGTCATCAAGACCATGGCGCGTTACGGCCTGCGCCGGGGAGAGAAGGGGCTTAAAATCTACATGATGTGCGAAATTCCCAACAACGTCATCCAGATTGACGCTTTCAGTCACTATTTTGACGGCTTTTCTATCGGCAGTAACGACCTGACACAGCTGACGCTGGGCGTTGACCGCGACAGTGAGGTGGTGGCCTTTGATTATGACGAGCGCGATCCCGGGGTGCTCAAGATGATTGAGATGGCGGTGGAAGGCGCCCGGCGTAACGGCCGTCACAGCAGTATCTGCGGGCAGGCGCCCAGCGACTACCCGGAGGTGGCTGCCTTTTTGGTGGGGCTTGGCATTGACGCCATGAGCCTCAACCCCGACAGCGTATTGGCTACCCTGAAACGCATAGTGGAAGAGGAGAAAAAAGTAACGTTGCGCTAACAATGTCTTGTTAACATTCCCGTGTAGAACAAATGCATACTCTAAGGAGGGTAAGATGAGAACACGGGTATGGCAAATGGCGCTTCTTTCATCTGTTACCGCCATCATGATGAGCGGTTGCGGCGGGGGTTCCTCTTCGTCAACGTCTGTCAGTAGCTATGACGTCACCGTTGAGCGGGGACCCGTTTTGGGGGCCAGGGTGACCGACAGCGCGGGTCAGACGGCTCAGGAGATCGGCGGCGGCCGTTACCGTTTTGCCAATGCGCCGGTCTATCCCCTTTATGCCGGCGGCGGTGTGATTGACGTTAACCGTGACGGCGTGATTTCGGCGGGTGACGTGGAGAACCGTCTGACGTTGATCTCAAGCGAAGGGTATGCCGTGACATTGGTGAACAGCGTGGCGGCCAATGCGCAGATCCGTGACTGGTTGAAAGCGACATTCGGCCTCTCCGACAGCCAGATCGACAACGGCACACCCTCTACCGACAAGACCATCGCCGCCATCAGCGACGAACTCTACGCCTATATGCTGGAAAACGGCGTGTTCGATCCGACGCAGATCTCCCTGGAGACGATGGAGTCTTTGCAGACCCGGATTCAGGATCGTATCGCCCAATATACTGCCGCGGCGGAATCGACGGCCCAGCTGGAGGCGCAACTGGTTCAGCAGTTGGCCGAGCGTCAAAAAGTACGGCTTTTAAGCTCAGCCGACGTAGCCCGCATGCAGACGGCTCAAAATGCCCAAAGCGCGGCTACGGCTCCCGCGACGGGTACGCTGAGTGTGGAGCAAAAATCGACCATCGCCTATATGTGGAACGAAGAGAAACTGGCCAAAGATATCTATTTTGCGCTCAACGCCGTCTATCCCAACCGGGCATTGGAGAATATCGCGGCCAATTCCGAGACACAGCATGAGGCGACCATGCAGTCGTTTGCCCAAAAATATGATGTCAACGTCTTCAACCTCACCGACTACAGCGGCGGTTATGATGAAGCCGGGATGAACGCCCTGGCGCCGGGTGAGTATACCATTCCCGCCATCAAGTCGCTCTATGACACCCTTTATGCCAAAGGCAGTCAGTCGGCCCAGGATGCGCTGGAAGTGGGCTGTATGGTGGAAGTAACCGACATCAACGACCTCAATGAGCGCATTGCCGAAGCTTCCGACGTGCCGGATCTGGTGCAGGCGTTTGAGTTTTTGCGAAACGGCAGCTACAACCACTACTGGAGCTTTGACAACGCGTTGAAAGCCATGGGTGTGAGCGAAGGGTGTTGTGTGCTTGGGAGTGAGTATTGCAAAACTCCAGAGGAGTACCCGGCCAACAACGGCATGGCCAACGGCGGAACCGGGGCGGGTCACGGGCCTCGCCGCTGATTTAGCGGCGGGAGGTTGATGTGAGGATGTCGGCGATATTGAGCTCAACCACGGTGCCGTGACCGGGCCGACTTTGGATGGAGATGGGTATCTTAAGCGCGTCGCACAACTTTTTGACAATATGCATGCCCAAGCCGTTCCCTTTTGACGACTCTTTGTAGAAACGCTCAAAGACCCGACCGGGGTTTTGAATGCCCCGGCCCGTATCTTCAATGCGCAGTATCGCTGAGCGCGGATCAAAACGGACCGTTACGGAGCCGCCCGGCCTGTTGTGCACAAAGGCGTTGTTTAAAAGATTATCCAAAATCCTGCCAAAGGCTTTGACGTCGGTGTGAAGGGTAGCGGGCGGTATATCCATGCGGTAGGTGATGTCAGGATGGTTGCCGCCAAGTGTCTCCAGCCGTCGGCGTACCAATTCGGCCAGATCGGCGCGCGTGGCGCGGTTGGCGCTCTTTTCAAGATAGGCTTTGAGGTTGTTTTGCAGATCCAGCACGGTTTGGACCGCCTGTTCAATCCGTCCTATCTCGTTGGCTTGGGGGAGTCTCTTTTTTAAGAGGGCGGCGTTGAGGCGAATGGTTGAGAGTGGGGTGTTAAAGTCGTGCAGAATATCTTTGACAAACTCTTCGGTCAAATGCAGGGCGTCTCTAAGCGGGCGCAGGGCGTACCAGGCAAACAGGGCCGAAAGCAGGGCAATAATAATTTCGCTCAGCCCGAAACGCCAAAGGTAGCGCCGGGTGATTTGGCGCTTTAGCTGTGTGTATCGGCTTTGGGGGAGGGTGATACGCATGGCGTAGTTTTTGGATTGGGGAATAGAGAAATCACTATAGACCGATCCGTCGGCCCCTTTTTTTAAAAGGTTGAGGTTTTGCGCCTTTAGCGGCACGAAAGAGAGGTCATACCCTTGGCATTGCAGGTTGTAACTGCACAGCTTCATCTGCGACGCAATCTCTTTCTCAAGCGCGGTAACGGCCTGGCGGTGGTCTATAAGAAAAAGGGTGCCCACGCTCAGACTCATGGAGAGAAAATAGAGGGCAAACCCTTTTATAAAAGATTCTCTCTCAACAGCTCTCAAGGGTGTATCCTACGCTCCTGATATTGCGGATGGGTAATCGGGTGGTTTGCTTAAGCTTGTTCACGGCTACCCTGAGCGCCGCGTCGGAGGGGTGATGGAGCGCTTCCATCAGATCCGCTTTGTCCACTACCCGGCCGATGTTGGTCATAAAAAGGTGCAAAAGGGCGGTTTGTACCTCGCCCAATGAGAGGGGTTCGCCTTTTTTGTACAAAACCCGCTCGGAAGGGTTGTAGCGGTACTCTCCGCACGTAATCAAACGGTTCTGGTCGGCAAAACGGGAGCGGATGCGAATAAGGAGCTCTTCGGGGAAAAAGGGCTTTTTGATGTAGTCGTAGGCGCCGCTTTCAAACCCTTTGAGAATGGAGGCGATATCGGTTCGGGCGCTGATAAAGAGGGCGGGGGTTTTGTCGTCGGCGTCACGCAGGGCGTCAAGAAGCTGTAGGCCGTCCATGTCGGGCACGCCGATATCAAAAACATAAAGATCGTAACGCTTCTCAAAGGTCCAATCCAGCACCTCATTGCCGCGGGTTGCCCACTCTACCGTGTACCCTTCCTCCTCAAGCATCGCTTTGAGGGTCTCTCCCAACGCCTGATCGTCTTCTAAGAGCAATATATGCAGTGACATGGCTTGGCCTCCTTAGCGTCCGTGTCTTTGCGTGAACTGCCCCTTTGGACCTGCCTGAAGCGCAGAAGGGCCCTTTTGGGGGGAGCGGTTTTGGTGTCGGTTCTCTGCCGGTCTGGGAGTGGGAGCCGTTTGCGTGGGGGCGGGAGGCGTGTTGGCCTGGGCTTTGGCGGAGGAGGCTGTTTGCGGGGCGCGGTTGGGCGGCTGTAGGGTGGGTCGGTCGACTTTTGGGGTATGGCGCCGGGGCATGAAAGCCGGGTGAGCGGGCCGGGATTGGCGGGCGGACTGCATGGTGGCCCTGAGCCTGGCGATGGCCGCCGCCCTTTGGTTGCGGTTGAGCTCAAAGAGGCGTCGCTTCAGGGCGTTCATCAACTTGACCCGCTCCGCCGGCGGGGCCGACGCGATTTTGGCGATGGCTTCGTCAACGGACTCGGCCCTTAAAGGCAAAACAGAGAGTACCAACAGTGCCAGGAGAGTTATTGCGCGCGTTTTGAACATGATATATTATGACATAAGAAACGTTAGCAAAACGCAAGCGGTATGTTCACGTTGCGTTCATTTGGGGGCGCTATGATTGGCGTTATGAAAAAAAGATTCCTACTATTCACCCTGACAGCCGGGCTCTACGCCCAGACCCTGACACTGCAAGAGTGCCTCCGGCAGGCCCTGCAAAACCACCCGGATATCAAAGCCGGACTGCTTGAGATACGTCTGCAAAATGCCCGCCTCAAAACGGCGCAAAGCGACAGGTTGCCGCAGGTTTCGGCCTATGCGGAGTACGATCCGCAACGCACCTATGTCATGCCCCAAAACGGCACGTTCCATACCCTTGACAAAGAGGGGTGGAGCGCGGGTGTTTCACTGCGTCAACAGATTTTTGATTTCTCCAAAACCGCCCATCGTATCGCGTCGGCCAAAACGGCCGAGGAGATCGCGCGGCTTAATTACGAGGAAGCCAGGGCGCTGATGCGCTACAACGTACGCGGTGCCTACGCGCTGGTGGCGGTGCAGGCCAAGGCGCTGGAAGCCAGAAAAAAGGACCTGGAAGCCAAAAGGGCGATGCTCAAGCAGGCCCGGGCGCTGGTGGCAAACGGCTTGAAAACCCGGGCGGACGAGAGCCGCTTTGAGGCCGCCGTCCGACAGGCCGAGGAGGCCCTGGCCCTGGCGCAAAGCGCGTATGAGAAGGCAAGAATCTCTTTGGAAGCTTTGATTGGTCAAAAGTTGGCAAAAGAGGATAGGGTGGATCGGTCGGTGTTGTTGCGGGTTCCTTCGCAGGTCGCTTTTTCGGCCTCTTTACCTGTTAATAACTACCGCCTTCAGGCCGCCAAAGCGCAAATTCGCTCCGCCGAGGCGGGGTATAAGTCGGCGAGGGCGGAGCATTTTGGGTCGTTCGACCTGATCGCCGACGCTACCCACTTTGACAACCTTACCGATTACGACACCACGCTGGTGGGTGTGCGTTACGCCGTACCGCTTTACAGCGGCGGGCGCATCAGCGCCAAGACAACGGAAGCCAAGCTCTCCCGTCTAAAGAGCATGGAAGGATACGAGTCGCTCAGGCGCGCGATTAACCGTGATTACCTCTCTGTTTTGGCCGATCTCAAAGCGGCGGACGCCCGCATTGAAGCCAAGGAGGCGCAACGGGTCTTGGCCCAAAAGACGCTGGAGCTGGTGGAGGGGCGTTACAAAGAGGGACTGGCCACCTATATGGAAGTGCTTGACGCCCAGGCGCTGAAACTGGATGCCGAACTGGGCCTGCTCAGTGCCCGATATAACAAATATGAGCGAATTAACAGACTGGAGTATCTCAATGGCAAGTAAAATCAAATGGATCGTACTGGCGGCCCTGCTGGTCGCCGGCGGCGCGCTTTTTTACAAGAAAGTCTTTATTCCCAAATCCACCTATGCCCACGTCGTCGCCCAAAAAGGCAACCTTGTTTTGCGGGTTTTCGGCATTGGGACGGTGAGCGCGAAAAATTTCTATCCCGTCTCGTCCCATTTTGGCGGGAAGTTGCTTGAGGTGCTCAAAGATCAGGGTGAGTCGGTGAAAAAAGGGGAGGTGATCGCCCGGATCGACCCGGTCGATCTGCCCCAGCAGTTGGCCCAGGCCAAGGCGTTGGTGACCAAGGCGCAAAACGCGCTTATTTCTGCCAAAGAGGAAGCCAAGGCGCTCAAACCCCAGATCGAGATGGCCACGCTCACCTTTGAGCGATACGCGCGTCTGTACAAAAAAGGGTACGCGGCCAAGGCCGAATATGACAAGGCACGCACCGATCTTGCGGCTTTGCGGGCCAAACTGAGCGCCGCGCGGGCCCAGACGGCTTCGGCAAACGACGAAGTGGCGCGGGCGAAAAAGGCGGTAGAGGCCCTGGAGGTACGCATGGCATGCTTGACGGTACGGGCGCCCTTTGACGGTTATGTGGTTTCCAAAGAGGCCGAGGCTTCCCAGACCATCGCCCCCCAACAACCCATTTTGACGCTTGTCAAACCCTCTGAAGTGTGGGTACGGGCCAACGTGGATGAACGCATTAGCGGGGACGTAAAAGTAGGGCAGAGCGCCGATATCGTTTTGCGCTCCCGTCCTAATGCGCCCATCGCCGGTAGGGTTGCGAGAATCGAGGCAAAGAGCGATCCAGTCACCGAAGAGCGGATTGTGGATGTGGCTTTTAAACAGCTTCCCAAACCTTTTTATATCAACGAGCAGGCCGAGGCCTATATCCATACCGGCGCGATTCATGACGCGGTACTGGTGCCTTCTCGTGTGATTGTGCACGGCGGGGTGTGGGTCTACCAAAACGGCGAGGCCCGGTTTGTCAACGTCAAGGTTTTGGGGCGTGACGATCAAAAAAGCGCCGTGCAAGGGGTAGAAGCCGGGGCGATCATTTTAGTGCCTGATTCCAAGAAGCGCCCCCTCTTTGACGGAGCGGATGTTCGCCTATGATCAACCTGGCCTACAAAGACATCAAGTACTCCCTGCTCAAGTTTATCGTCACGGCGATGGGGGTGGGGATGCTTTTTGGGATCGTGCTTATTATGATCGGGGTCTACAGGGGTATGGTGACCGACGCGCAGGTACTGCTTGATGATATCGGCGCCGACCTTTGGATCGTGCAGGAAAACACCCTGGGGCCTTTTGCCGAAAGTTCCAGGATTCATGAGGATCTTAAAAACACCCTCAAAGCCCAAAGCGGCGTTGACAAGACGGCGGCCATGGCTTTTTTGAACCTTCAGATCGAAACCCCCGGCGGCGTGATGAAACGGGTCTACAGCGTGGGTTACGACCCGCACGGCGAGATCTGCGCCATTAATCCTAAGCGTCTCGTGGAAGGGCGTGTCTTGCAAAAGAGCCATTACGAAATGGTGACCAGTTACAAACTGAGCTTTAAACCGGGTGACACGATTCGCATGGGGCGTAACGTCTATACGGTGGTCGGTGTGACCAAAGGGGCGGTCTCCAGCGGCGGCGATCCGGTTATATACGTGAGCCTCAAAGACGCGCAGGAACTACAGTTTCTCTACTCTAACGCCCGTATCCGAAACGACCGGGCCAGGGGACTCAATGTGCGGGCCGACAACCACCTGGTTAACACTGTGGTAGCGACGCTCAAACCCGGTGTTGACGCCAATAAAGCGGCCGATTCCATTCGGCGATGGAAACACCTGGGCGTCTTTACCGGCGAGGAGCAAAGGGAACTGCTCACTAAAAACGTCATCGAGACCGCCAGCAAGCAGATCGGGATGTTTACCGTTATTCTGATCGCCGTGGCCATTATTATCGTGGCGCTGATTATCTATACCATGACGCTGGAGAAGATGAAAGAGATCTCCATTATGAAACTGGTGGGACTACCCAACGGGGCGATTTTGAAGATGATTGTGCAAGAGACCATGGTGATGGGTATTTTGGCCTTTATTTTCGGCAACCTTTTCGCGCACGCCATTTGGGACAAATTCCCCAAGCGGGTCGTCTTGCAAATTCCGGACGCCTGGGGGCTGTTTGGCGTGGTGGTGGCCGCGTCGGTGATTTCGAGCCTCTTTGCGGTATATAAAGCCATCAAAGCCGACCCCCGTTCGGCTATCGGGTAAGGAAAAGCGGATGAGTGATGTAGGTATTAAAGTAGAAGGGCTGACCAAGATTTTCGGCTCCGGCGATACGGAAGTACGGATTTTGGAAGATGCTTCCCTGGAGGTTAAAAAGGGTGAGTTTGCCGCGCTTGTGGCCCCCAGCGGCGCGGGCAAGACGACGCTTTTGATGATGCTTGGGTGCGTGGAACGCCCCACCGGCGGCAAGATTTGGCTGGGAGATGAGCTGGTGTGGGACGAGAACCGCTGGTCTATTCCCGACACCCGCCGCATTCGCAGGGAGAAGCTTGGGTTTATTTTTCAGGCGCACTATTTGATTCCTTTTTTGAACATCATTGAAAACGTCAAACTCATACCTCTTACCAACGGCTGGAGCGAAAAGAGGGCCGAGAAAAAGGCGATGGAACTGCTGGAGTATTTTGACATCGGTGACAAGCGCGAGGCGATGCCCCGCCAGCTCTCCGGCGGGCAGAACCAGCGGGCGGCGATTGCCCGGGCGCTCTCAAATGAGCCGCAGATCATTCTGGCCGACGAGCCCACGGCGGCGCTGGACATGACCCGGGCCGTGAACGTGGTGAAGATGCTTAGAAAAATTGTCGAAGAGCAAAACGTGGCCATCATTATGGTCACCCACGACGAGCGGTTATTGCCTTATTGCGATAAAATATTGGCCATAGAGAACCGCAAGGTGGTTACCAAAACCCAGGTGCCCAAAGGATTTGTGTAGATGGCCCTTCGCCTCCTCCTGCTTGAAGACGACATGGAGCTAAGCGATACCGTCGCCCAGTTTTTGCGTCATTGCGGCTATGAGGTGACGCAGTGTTTTGACGCCAAAGAGGCGCGTGAGAAAATGTACGAGGAACGCTTTGATCTGTGGCTGTTGGATGTGAAAGTGCCCTACCAAAGCGGCATGGATCTGTTGGAGGAGACGCGAAAAGAGGGAAACGACACCCCCGCCATCTTCATCACCTCCCTGCACGGGGCGGAGGATGCCACGCGGGGGTTTGCCGTTGGGTGTGACGACTACATCCGAAAACCCTTTGCCCTCAAAGAGCTCAAAGCCCGTATTGAAGCGGTGTTAAGCAGACGCTACGGCACGCGGGACGAGTGGGTTTTGATACAAGAGCCGCTTCGCTTTAACCTGCACGAAAAGAGCCTCTACAATGGCGACGAACGGGTGCCCCTTAAACCCAAAGAGGCCAAACTGCTGGCCCTTTTTTTGCAAAGAGCCGACAGGGTAGTGGAGAAAGAGGAGATTTTTCAAACCCTCTGGTCGTTTGATGAGACCCCCAACGAAGGGAGCTTGCGAACCTTTGTGAAAGTTCTGCGTAAACACCTGGGAAAAGAGCGGATCGAGACAGTAAAAGATGTGGGGTACCGTTACCGCTCTAAAGGGTAATACGCTTCATTAAAAATGTAAAAACTCTGAATCTCTTTCTTTAGACAATATACCCGTTAATGCCGGATTTTTGCCGTTTGATGGGCATCTTAATAAAAAATAAAACTGAATATGGTTTTTTTAAGAGTGATCGATATAGAATGTTTTTTGAATGGAAAAACTAACTGAGGAGAAGATGGATCCGGATATAAAGCGTTCATGGGAAGAGTTCTTGAATCTAGAGATTATGCGCTCATGCCTAATCTCTGCATCTGTCTATATTGCTGGGTACGAGGCTCTCAAAGAGACTATTGTTGGTCGCATTCGGGACTTCGATAGTGTACACTATCAAATTAAATAAAAGACATAAGGACTTATAAATGCCAACAATTTCGATGTTTTATGGAATCATTATCAGAATGTATTGTGCCCCCAAAGAGCATAACCCACCGCATATTCATGTTTATTATCAAGATGACAAAGCGATTATTGATATAAATAAAGTTGAATTAGTTGAGGGGAAACTGCCAAAAAATAAACTAAGACATGTCTTGGCTTGGGTAGAACTTAAGAAAAGAAGAACTATTGGCTGATTGGGCTTTAGCTCAAAATGGTGAAATACCCTTTAAAATTGACCCTTTAAAATAGGAGGTTTTAAGAATGTATTTAGCTGTAAAAGATGTAAAACCTTTAGAAGATTACCATTTGCTTTTGACATTTGAAAATGATGAAGAACGAATTTTTGATGTAAAGCCGTATCTTGAAATAGGCAAATTTCAAGAGTTAAAAGATAAAAATTTATTTAAAAGTGTAAAAGTCTGTTTTGATAGTATAGAGTGGGCCAATCAACTTGATTTAGATCCTGAATTGCTATATGAAAAATCGCGGAGTGTATAAATTACCCTGCGGCTTATTTGTGGGTGGCCTGAAGCTACGTCCCCGTTGTCTCACAAAGGAAAATAAGATATCCCATTTGTTAAAATAAGTACAGAAGAAAAAAGTAATGTGTACACTTAGCCTTTCTCTAGCTTGAGAAAATTAGGAATATGGTGAAAGATGTAGGGTATCGTTACCGTTGCGCTTAAAAAGAGATTAGTTATTATACGAAGCGCTCCTTGAGGAGAAAAATTTTCTAAAAGTTGTGTTACACTCACTCTTATGAAGCGAGTTTTTCGGTGGACAGGCAAAGCCTTACTCTTTTTTATGTTGCTACTTAGCGTGCACGACTATATGTTGGGCCAGGAAGATCTGGCCGTTGCCGCAACCGTCTGCGCACAGCATTCTTCATCAAAACACCTTTGCCCCACCGCCGAGAGTGAGCACCAGGTGCTCCACCTTCTGGCTTTCGATCTTCTGACATCGACACGCCTCTTGTACGATCTAAAAGAGCACGATCTTCTGGAAGGTCGATTTTTTCAACCCCTCTCCACGCCTTTTGAAACCCCCTTCAAACCCCCCAAAGCCTGATTTTCATTAATCCCCAAGAGCGAAACAGACCTTTTAACGTCCATAGCAAGGCAAACCCCCTTTCTCGCATCGGTTACGGGTGCCTGAAAGGTCGGTTGGCGTAGTAAAATTGTAAAGGAGCAAGACGTGAGAATATGGATATATCTTCTCGTCGCGGTTTCGGTCGTGCAAGCCGAACCGTTGGCGATGTTATTGAAAAAGATTCCCAAAAGCCCGCTATATCTGAGCCAAACGGCGGCGATAGAGGCGGACGCGGCGCAAGAGCGCGCGGAGGCACTGCCGGACGGGTGGCAGATTGGGACGGATCTGGCCTATGCCGACGTGAAAGACGGCAGTGACAACGGCGCGGAGTACGGGGTACGTGTGGGGCGGGATTTCTCTTTGCACTATCCGACCCTGCATGAGCTTTTGCGCCAGAGCCGCCACTACGCCCGTATGCGTAAAACCGCCGTCAAAAACCGTCTGAAGGCGAAGGTGTGGTATCTCTATCACGACTACTGCCTCACCATGCGGGCCATACAGGCCAAAGGGGAGCTTGGCGTGGTTTATGACGAGATGGCCCGTCATATCGACAAGGGGGTACGCTTTGGGGAGTTTGACGCCTCCAAATCCATTATGGCCCATTTGGCGTTGGAGAATCTCAATCTTCAAATTGCGGAGCTTGACAGCCGTCTGAAAGAGTATGAGGCACGCATCGAGGCGATCGTTCCTTTTGACGGGCAGTTCGCGTGTCGTCTGCGTCAGCCGGATATCGACGCTTTTTTCAACCCGGAGCGTTCCGCTTTGTGGCCGATGTTGCGTGCCCGGACGCAAAACGCCAAAGCCCGCATGAAAAAAGCGGCCCAGAGAGTGCCTTTGTTGGGGGTGGAAGGGGCTTATACCGATGAGCTGGATACCCGCCGATACACCCTTTCGTTAACCCTTCCGCTGGCCTTTGGCGCCAAAAACGAGGCCGAGCGGGCGGCGGCTATGCAACGTTACGAGGCGGCACGGCGGGAGCTGGAGGCTTTTAAAAACCGCTATGCCCAGCAAACACGGGCGCTCAAACAGCGTCTTGAGATATACCTTCGCCACGTCAAAGCGGGAGAGAAGAGTATCGCGCTGTCGTCCGATACGCTGATTGAACAGAGCCGTATGCGCTTTAAGGCGGGCGAGGAGAGTCTAATCGGTATGCTCAAGGCGGCCGAGACGAAACTCCAGATGATAGAGACCATTTTGAACCTGAAACAGAGCCGCCTGGAGGCGGTTTACCGATACCTTGACGAATATGCCGTCGATCCTGAAGGAGCCATGCAATGAAAAGAAGCACACTGATACTGGTTTTAACCACCCTTACCCTCTTTGCCAACGAACCTGTGGTACCGGCCGACGGGGCCCATGCCGTCAAAACCGCGCCGGTCAAAAGCACCAACCGGGTCTACCTGGGAAGTTTTCTGGCCAACGGCTGGTTGCCCGCTTCAGAGATTTATCGCATTGACGCCCCTGTGGAAGGGGTGATAAAACGGCTGGACGCCAAGCTTTACGAACCGGTCAAAAAAGGGCAGGTTTTGGCGGTGATCAAAAGCCCCAAACTACTGGAGCTGGAGTCTACCTATATCGACACGCTGATCGAAAAGGAGTATTACGCCAGTGAGGTCAAGCGCCTCAAACCGCTTTATCAGGCGGCCGTCGTGGCCAAGAAGCGCTTTTTCGAGGCTCAGAACACCCTGGCCAAATTTGCCACCCAAAGCACCTTTTACTACCACCTCCTGATGGAGTGGGGGCTGAGCAAAAGGCAGGTCGATACGATTACACGGCAAAAAAAGCCGATTCCCGAAATCCGTATCTACGCGCCGGTTGGCGGCAAGGTGGCCGACTTGAATATCTATCCCCGTATGTATGCCGACAGGGGGGAGCATATGATGACGGTTATGAACCCCAAAAAAGCCCACTACCAGGTGGCCCTTCCTCTTAAGCTGGCCAGACTGCTTAAACCCGGCGCCGACCTCTTTGTGGGGGAGACGCCGGCGAAGGTGGAGTCGATCGCCCCAGATGTGGATAGCCGTACCCAGACCGTGGCGGTGCATCTGCTTCCGTTGTCGGGCCTGGCCATTCTGCCTGGCGAGAAGCGCAATATCAAGCTCTACTGGCCCAAAAAGGCGTATGCCCTTCCCAGTTCCGCTGTGATCGACTACGAAGACAAGCCGGCGGTTTTCGTACGTGTCGCGGAAGGCTTTAAACTGCGATTCGTGCGGGTGCTTGGCCGAAGCAGTGACACCGTGTACGTCACCGCCGACTCCCTGGGAGTCGGGGCGCAAATCGCCACGGCGGGCGTGATCGGTCTAAAAGGCGCGCTGGAGGCGCAGGGCGATGATTGAGAGGCTTATCGGCTTTGCGCTGAGTCAGCGTATATTTGCCGTCATTATCGCGCTGGCCCTGGCGGCGGGCGGGATTGTGAGCTACTCCAAGCTTACCATTGACGCTTTTCCCGATGTCTCTACGACGCAGGTGAAGATTATTGTCAAAGCGCCGGGTATGACTCCCAAAGAGGTTGAACAGCAAATTACCATTCCCATTGAGTTGGAGATGCAGGGGATTCCCCACCAAAAGATTGTGAGATCCATCTCCAAATACGCCCTGGCCGACATTACCATCGACTTTGAAGAGGGGACGGATCTCTACTGGGCCCGTGATCGGGTTTACCAGCGTTTCAACAACATCAAAGCCGATTTGCCGCCCTCCGTTAGCGGCGGTATCGCGCCGGTTACCACGCCGTTGGGGGAGATTTTGATGTTTACCATCGAATCGCCCAACCTCAGCCTCATGCAAAAGCGCACACTGCTCGATTGGGTGATTCGTCCGGCGCTTCGCAATATCGAGGGCGTGGCCGATGTCAACGCCCTGGGCGGTGAGGTGCGCACCTACCGGATCAAGCCCGATTTCGCGCGCATGGCGTCACTGGGGATTACGCTGGATGAGATCGAAAACAAGATCGAAAAGAACAACGCCAACTTCGGCGCCGGCCGTATCGAGCGGGGAGACGAAGCCCTGCTGGTACGTCTGCCCGGTCGTTTGAAAGATACCCATGAAATAGAGAATCTTGTCATCAAGGTGGAGAAAAACGGCGCCATCATTCGTCTGGGTGACGTGGCAAGCGTGGGCATCGCGGCGCTCACGCGTTACGGGTACGTGACCAAAGACGGCAAGGGTGAGGCGGTCGAGGGGCTGGTGCTGGGGCTCAAAGGGGCCGACGCCTCCCGTGTAACCTCCCAGGTCAAAGCCCGGTTGGCCGAGATTGAAAAGACCCTGCCCGAAGGGACGAAGCTGGAGATCTTCTATGACCGGGCCGACCTGATCGGTAAAGCGGTACACATGGTGCAAAAAGCGCTGACGGAAGCGGTCATTTTGGTTATGGTAGTGCTTCTTCTCTTTCTGGGTAGCTTCGTTTCGGCCATCACCGTGGCGCTCATTTTGCCCCTGGCCATTTTGGCCTCTTTTATCCTGATGTACTATTTTGACATCAGTGTCAACCTCATGAGCCTAGGAGGAATCGCCATCGCCATCGGGATGATCATCGACTCGGGGGTGGTGATAGTTGAGAATATCATTGCCCGACTGGCCCATCCGACCTCCAAAACCCAGACCCGTCTACAGATTATCTACCATGCCGCCAAGGAGGTGAGCACTCCGGTCATTTCGGGGGTTTTCATCATTATTATCGTCTTTACGCCGCTCTTGATGTTGCAAGGTCTCGGCGGTAAGCTCTTCGCGCCGGTGGCCTTGAGTATCGTCTTTACGTTGGCGGCCTCTATTTTGCTGGCCCTTTTTGTCATTCCTACCGTCGCCTCTTTTTTCATACGCAAGCCCAAACATGAAGACACTTTCTTGATGAAGTGGCTTCTCAAAGGCTACGAGCCGCTTTTAAAAGGCGCTTTCAAGGCGGAACTTTTTATCTACGCTTTTTTGCTTGTTCTACTGGGCGGTACGATCTATGCCTTCGGCAATATAGGAAAAACTTTCATGCCCACCATGGACGAGGGTAACATTGTCGTCGGCATCGAATCGCCGCCGTCGATCAACATCCCCGCCGGTATCCGCCTCAACACCGAAATTCAAAAGCGCCTGATGCAAGAGGTCCCCGAGATCAAGTCGATCATCGCCCGTACCGGTAGCGACGAGATCGGCCTGGATCCCATGGGGCTCAACGATACCGACACCTTTTTGGTTTTCAAGCCAAAATCCCAGTGGCGCAAACCCGATGTGGAGTGGCTTAAAGATCAGATGCGGCGGGTGCTGGAGAAGATACAGGGCGTAGAGTACAGCTTTACCCAGCCCATCGAGATGCGTACCTCCGAAATGCTTACCGGCTCACGGGGTGACGTGGTCATTAAGATTTTTGGCGAGGATATTGACGAGCTAAACCGCCTGGGCGGCCTGATCAAAGCCGTAACCGAGGCGACCACGGGCAGTCAGGATGTCTATATGCGTCAAAACGAAGGGGTCGCCTACCAGGAGCTTCGCTTCAACGACGAGAAGCTGGGCAGTTACGGCCTGGACAAATCCGACGTGGCCCACCTGCTCAAGGCGGCCGTCAGCGGGGTGGAGATAGGCACCATTTATGACGGCATGAAGCAGTTTCCCATTATCGTGCGGGGCGACTACCTGCGTAAAAACCTCGATGAGCTCTACCTGGTGGGCGCTACCGGTGATCCGGTGGCATTGAGCGAAGTGGTCACCATTGTCCGCAGTTCCGGGCCTGTGGAGATCAAGCATGAGCACGCCCGGCGTTTCGTTTCCATTCAGACCAATGTCAGCGGCACCGACCTGGTGACGTTTGTCGAAAACCTCAAGGCCAACATCGCCCAAAAGGTCAAACTCCCCGCCGGCTACCAGATCACCTTCGGCGGCGAGTTCAAAAACCAGCAAGCGACGATGGCCAGGCTCTCGGTGGTGGTGCCTATTGCGTTGGTGCTCATCTTTATGATTTTGTATATGACCTTTAAGTCGTTGACGCAAAGCGTCATCATCTTTACCACGATTCCCCTGGCGATGATGGGCGGAATTTTCGGCCTGTATGTGACGGGCAGTTACCTTTCGGTTCCCGCGTCGGTGGGCTTCATCGCGCTACTTGGTATCGCCGTGCTCAACGGCGTGGTGATGATCAGCTACTTCAACGAGCTCAAAAAGACGCTCCCTGTGAGTGAAGTGGTGATGGAAGGGGCCAAACGGCGTTTGCGGCCCGTTTTAATGACCGCCATGATCGCCGCGCTCTCGCTGGTGCCCATGCTTTTTGCTACCGGCCCCGGATCGGAGATCCAAAAACCGCTGGCCACGGTGGTGATCTTTGGCCTCATCAGCTCCACGGCGCTTACGCTCCTGCTTTTGCCGATGCTCTATCGGCGGTTTGTCAAAGATTAAAAACTCTCCGGCCCGTCCGTCATGGCGGGCTGTTTAAAGTATCCTTACCGATGAGAAATTGTCGTTATGATCACTGTTACTTTTTTCATTTCTACTGGGGAACGCGAATTTGACTTCTTAATCTAAAAACTCTTCAACTTTCCAAATATTTTTTGTAATATTGGATTTAAGTTTTAGTGTTTTTATATTATAAGGGATTATGTATGAAACAGAAAGTCTTCAATTTCTTCCAGCGTGTCATGAAAGGAGACGAAGGTGAGTATGAGGTTCTTGAAGCGATCAACCGAATTCTGCAAACACAGAAAAACTATTTTCTCGTGCCAAAAGCCAAACTCTCAAACGGCACGTCTACGATCGAGGTGGATCTCATCTTGCTCCATCCGTCTCTTGGGCTTTTTGTCATCGAAGTTAAAAACTGGAGCGGTCTCGAGTCGGTAGCAAAACATGATCCCTATGAGCAGGTGCACACCTACAAAAATATTCTCCTCGGCCATATCGAAGACAAGCTTGGCAAAGTCCCCATCAATGTAGAATACCGGGTCATCTTCCCGCAAATCGAAAAAGAAGAGGGCACAAAATTCTTTCATGAAAACCCAAAATATGCCCATTACCAAAACCACACACTCTTTCAGGAAGATCTGAAGTCAAAAGAGCGTTTTCAAAAATTTTTCTACGGCACCAACCCCGTTTTGCCAAACAAAAAAGAGTTTCTCACCATCGCCTCCATCATCGTAGATAAAAAGACACTTCAGGAACAAAAAGATCGCATCCTGCCGGTTATCACCAACGACGAAATACTCTTTTTTGATCTCAAACAGCTCAGCATTCTAAATGGTTTTACGGGAGGCTTTCGCATCATTCGCGGCGTCGCAGGCACCGGCAAAACGGTCATCTTGACAAACTACGTAGCCAACCGGGCCAAAAGATACCCCGAAGAGAAGTTTTTGGTGCTCTGTTTTAACGCCCGGCTCAAAAAGGCTATCGAAGAGGTCTTCGATACAGATCTCAAAAGGCAGGTAGCCGTCCTTTCGCTTTTCGAGTTGCTGAAAAAAATCGATTTCGATTTCGAAAAAGTAAGCATCGGGCCAAAGGAGAAATTCGATACGAAATTCGAAAAACTCAAAAGCGAAGCGGCGACAAAGGAGTTTCGCGAAAAGTTTCGAGCCAGGCTCCAGAAAAAACCGATAGACCTCTTTTTGTGTGACGAAACGCAGGATATGCCGCCCAATTTTCTGCGCATCATCTACGAAGAGATCGGCGATGCGATCTTTTTCATCGACGAGGGGCAAAAATTTTATACCTACTCGATGGACTCCATCGCGGAAGTGTTCCACCATCCAAACTTCGAAAAGCTCTCGATGCGCGGGCGGGTAAAAAATCTGAAAAACGTCTATCGCACACCCTCCAACATCGCTCGTTGCGCCTTTGAAATTCTTGCCCATGACATCTCCCTCAACGCCTATTACAAAAAGTCCGCCCATTACCTTCAAAACTCCTTTTTACAGGATATCAACTTCATACTCGAAGACGGCAACATTATCGTGGACGATTTCGAGGAGACGGAAGCCCTTCAGTCGTTGGTGGAGCGTATAGGTGACAAAGAGATCGCCATACTGACACACAAGAAAGACGATGTAAAAAGATTCAAAGAGCTCTTTCCTTCCAATGTGGACGTTTATACATTTCAATCCATTAAAGGATTGGAATCGGATGTGGTGGTATTGCACAATTTTGACAGATTTTTGGAGATTTTACACGAAAAGGAGAGAGAACTTCTTTTTAGAAAAGTCTATGTCTTGCTGACACGGGCCAAACAGCGCATCTATATCTCCCTACCGCCGGATTTTGCAACTGATGCCCAGGAGATCGAGGCAATTTTAAAGACTATCGAAAAATACAGGACGAAAAAAGAGATCGATCTGGAAGCGATGGAAACAGCGAAACTTATGCCCAAAAAAATAGACAAAGAAAAGGTGGAGATCGCCGTTTTGGCCACCGAAGTCTTTGCGGTTGTCGCGGGATTTTTTGCATAAAACCCGTTTCTTAATTATGTAAAAATATGGTAATTTTAGAGTATGTTTGAATTATTCCGTGCCCTTACCGCCACTCAATCACCGCAATCTCCGCCCGGCTGCCCAGCCGCATGGGCGGCCCCCAGAATCCAATACCGCTGTTGACGTAGATGTGTCTGTTTTTTCCTATGACGTGCAAGCTTTTGACAAACGGTTGAAAACGCGCGACAAGATACTGAAAGGGCCAGACCTGACCGCCGTGGGTGTGGCCGCAAAGCATCAGGGCGGGGTGGTGATTGGCGAGTTTTTTGATAAAGCGGGGCTGGTGAGCCAGCAGGAGCACGGGTGCCCCGTCTTTTCGGTCGCGATAGGCTTTTTCTATATCGGGCCGATGTCGACCCCTGCGCAACCCCATCAGGTCATCGACACCCATGACCCAAAAGGCGTTGTCTATTTTGACGGCCCGGTTTTCCAAAACCGTCATACCAAGTTTCGGCAGGTAGGCGAGGATGGTGTCGATACCGTGAAAATATTCATGGTTTCCGGGAACGTAGAAGAGGCCAAATCGGCTTTGCAGGCGGGCAAGGGGCGCGAGGGAGTGTCTGATTTTTTCTATACGGGCATCGACAAGATCGCCCGTAATCACCACCAGGTCGGGATGGAGCGCGTTGATTCGCGAAACACATCGTTCCACAAACTCTCTGTCTACAAGGCCGCCGATATGCATATCGCTGATCTGGACAATCCGGTAGGGACGGTTGAACCGGTGTTGATCGATAGTGATCTTTTTCAACAGGGGCGGTTGTGCGCCGCCGTAGATCGCCAGGAGGGTCAATACCGCGAATCCCGTCATGAAAAGCAGGTCGACGCGATGCTTTAAGCGAGGGGAGGGAAAGAGGCGATGCAACCAGGTGACTGTTTCGTAGAGTAACCATCCCAAAAAGAGCAGAAAACCTATCCCGATAGAGAGAGATGAGAGGTAGTACAAAAAGCGGGGCGGTTCCCATCCGTAGCGGGCCAGAAGATAAAGAAGTACCATCAGGTAGTTGCCCCAGATCAGAAGGGTAAGAAGACGTGTTACGGAGAGGGGCAGTCTGACGCGTTTGAGCACCCTTTTGTAAAAAAGGAGGTGAAAAGCGAAAAATAGCGTGCCGAGCAAAAAGGTAAAAAGTCGCATAACCGGATTGTAGCATTGATAGAGGATATGGTAAAGTATGCCCAACGCGATTTCAGGAGAGCGCATGGATTCCAAACCTACCGTCGAGTGTCCCAACTGCGGCACGGTGATTGATATTGACGAAGTCTTTTACAAACGCATTGAAGCAAAGTTTATGCAAAAGCACAAGGCCGAGCGGCAAAGGCTCCAAGCCGAAATTGAGGCCAAACGCCAGGAGTACAAGGCGCATCTGGAAGCGCTCAAGGCCAAAGAGAGTGAGCTAACGG
>Ga0256843_1000661_pt1 | contig 28926 bp, 27 predicted proteins | sample AlvinellametaG_FD_191572 | JGI IMG/M metagenome (GOLD analysis project Ga0256843, IMG submission 191572) | Pompeii worm associated microbial communities from hydrothermal vent at the East Pacific Rise, Pacific Ocean - Alvinella | ecosystem: Host-associated > Annelida > Integument > Unclassified ... | reverse complement strand
AGAGATATATTTGGGAGACATGCTATAAAAATGATTTTAAATAAAGCATCTTATAATAATAATAAAGAAATCCCTTATTATTTTTCGATACCAAAAAATAAATTAATTAAATCAAATATATTAGCAAAAGATGAGGAAGTTATTGATCTACCTGTATTTGATATAACTTCTTTACATAAATTATTCTTAAAAATAAGAACGGAATTAGATAATCCTTTAGAGGAATTAATTGATCCAGAGACAGGGGAATTTTATTCGGAAGAGGAATTATTAAAAAATGGAGTAGTACCAAAATACAAGTATCTTCATATCTTAAAAGAAATTAATCCAGAATTCCTAGATTATATCTTTTTAAATTTTATCCCAGTCACTGATCCAAATTCTCGTCAGGTTATTAAAATATCTAAGACTAAAATTATACCGCACCCAATATCAAAAGCATATATTGAAATTTTAAAAAATATTTCAAAAGGTACTAGTATTTTAGATAATTTATATAATGAAAATTCTGACTTTTTTGGAAATACTGTTTATAAATATCAAAATTCTGTAGATGCAATATATGATGAAATACTTCAATTTAATTTTCAAAAAAAGGAGAATTACGTTAGAGAATCATTAACTGGAAAGACTATCGAATTTAGTCAGCGGGCGGTACTTATACCAAATCCAGTATTAAGACCTTATGAAATGGGTTTACCAGAAGAAAGTATAAAGAAAATATTTCTCCCCGAGATTCTTAGATTTTTATTTACCAAATATCAAGAAAATGAAATTGAATTAATTAAAAATGGTGAAATATATAAATGTGATATTTTTGATTATATACAATATATTTATAGTAAATTTGATAATAATTTTGATCTGGACTTAACAGATAAAGATTACGAAGAATTTTTAAATAACCATATGGATGAATTTTTAACGGCGGTAGAAAGACAACCGAATCTTTGGAAATATTCGGTATCTAGTTTAAATATAGCGAGAAGTTATGGGGATGGCCCATTGGACGAACTCCAATTAATAGACGTTACACAATATGGTATTTCTGAAAAATATCAATATTTAATTTTTGAAGCTCTAGGAAACCATAAAAATCATTTATTAGATGTTAAAAACAGAAGTAATACTATGTATCGTTTATTTAAAAAGAATCCAGTTCTTGGTATAATAGCTTATATAAGAAAGAAAATATTACAGATTGAAGGAAAAGCAAATGAGTCAGATAATTAAGTTAGTTTATACCGTGAATAAAGAAAATTTAGAAGATGAACCAGATATAGTTCAAATATGTAAAATTTTAAAACCGGAAGAAGGTACTTTAAGATTATATAAAACGGATTTATATTTTTTCGATGGAAGTGACTCAAAGAAAAATATTAAATTTTTCGATTTATATGGGGGTTCTCATATTAAAGGTTTAGAAGTTGCTTATAATAAACCGGATATAACCCAAGCAGGAAGGGAATTTTTTAATGTACCCGAAGAATTACCGAACCATTTAACTTCGGTTTTAATAACAACAACAGAGACTTAAGGGATAATTATGTTAGCTCAATCAATTAAATTTTGGCAGAATTTTTTATATTTTCTATTTTTAGATGTATTAATTTTTTTAACATTCATTGTTTTTATATTTTTTGGAATTATACTATCTATACTTCTTATTTATTTTTTTATTTTTGATGAAAAAATAAGAGAAGAAATAATCGAAGTTTTGGATTCAATATCAGTTGATAAAGAAAAAGAATTATCATTTTCCATCAAAACAACATAATAACTTTTATTATAATTATTTAAAATTAAGGGACAAAAATGAAAATTAGAGATAATCGCGTTATGGAAATGAATAATCTTATTTCCGCTTTCTATAATTCCGATCATGATGGTGATAATATGATTGCTGGAGGTATTCATTCTACCCAAGGTAGAAGGGATGCTTTATATATGCATATTATTAATAATGTAGAATTCGAACATCGTGATAAATTATTATTGGATTTCGAACATGAAAGTATATATGGTGCATACATTATTACAAAAGAGATTTTATTAAATACATTCGAAAATGATATTTTAATAGATATCCCTAATTTTGATAATTTTAAACTTTTCCGTGAAGAATTATTAACGATGGATTTTTTAAAAGAGTCTCTACATAAAAAATATCTAGTTCAAATTGGTGATATTGTGGCTCATCCAATAACGCATTGTATAAATAGAAGTCTTCAATTATTCGAATTTAATGAAGAAGATCAAATGGAATTATTTTATAATCCAAATAAAGAAAATTATAAAAATTATATTTTTAAGAAAAAAAATTTAACTTCTTTTTTTTATTTATTTTATTTAGATCTAAAAAAGAAAAAACAAGAAGAAACTTTCTGGATAAGAACACATGAATTCGATAAATTTATATTGGAATTAAGTTCAGTAAATACGGAGGGAATTGCTTCCTTTTCAATGAATGATTTTTGCGTTGAATCTGACGAAATTACGGAATATAAGCAAAATTTAATACAAGTAGAACCATATATCGCTTTTCAGCAAAATATGATTCTATTTAATGATTTTATTAGAAAATCTATAGAACATGATCCTAAAAATATTTTAAATAAGGTTTTTGATTCTGGAGCTAGATTAAAATCAGTTCAATTGTTAAAGGCGGCTTCAAATTCTGGAATACCAACGGATATATATGGAAAAGCATTTCCAGTGAATATTGGAAATTCTTTATTAGATGGTTTAACCCAAGATGAATACTTTCAAACTGGGGATAGCGCTAGACTTGCATTAATGCAAAGGCAAGATTCTATTCCTAAAGGTGGGGAACTTCAGCGAAAATTCTTTTTCAGTACAGGTATTTTGAAATTTAGAAAAGATATCGAAGATTGCCAATCTGATATAGATCCAGTAAATCAAAAATTAATTAAAATTAAAATAGAAAATAAGGATCATTTAAAATCAATGAATCATCGATATTTTCTTAAAGATGATAAATTGGAAAAAATAGATTTATTTAATGGTGATTATGATTATATGATAGGTAATGAATATATGTTTAGATCGCCAAGAAGCTGTGTTACCGAGGATTTTGGTATTTGTAAAACTTGTTTTGGAGCTAAGACTCCTTCAAGTAAACATGTTGGAGCCAGTTTAGGTAGTTATATCGCCGAATCTATTATTCAATCTGTTTTAAGAACGCACCATTTTGGTGGGGCTTTTATTACAGAGGAACGAGATGATATACAAAATATTCTAAGAAAAGCTATTTTTAGAGGACCAGATACTATTTTTTATACAGATGACGAATCTCTAGGGAAAATAGAAGAGTATCTATACACTAAATATGATAATTCTAATATCGAATTTGAAAGATTAGAAAATGATGATGGTTTAATTGGACATCGTTTAATAGTACATGAATTACCATATAATGATGACTCTGTAAAAATATTAAATCAGATAGTATCATTAATTGATAAAAATAGAGAAGATCCAGATATTCAAGATATCTATAAACAGTTGGTACCAATTATTGCTCAGAATGATATCCTCAGTGTATATTTCGAATTAATTTTAAGTCTTTTATTTTATGATGAAGATGATACTTTAATTAGATATTCAGATAAACCAGTTAAAAAACAGATTGCTTTAAAAAATATTATTGAACGATTGGATCCAAAACTAAGCATTTTTTATAATTTTAGCGATAGAGCAATTTCAAATGTTTATAAAGCTAAATATAAGAAAAGTACGACACATATGTATAGCGAACTATTGGATATGTATTATTAATCAAAGAAAAGGGTAAATATGAATTTAATAAAATTCGAGGATACGACATTCGTTTCGGAAGAAAATAAGTATTTGGTAAAAGATTTTAGACAAATCGAATTAGATAAAATCTTTCCAATAATCGAAGATATGTTAAATAGAATTAAAATAATTGATCCAGAATATTCTGGGTCAATAGAAATGGAAACAGTAAGCCCGAAGTATTTAAATTTAAATACGTCTTATTATGATAAATTTATATTAAAGCAAAAATATAAAGATTACTCAAATGAAGTAAAATTTATTGCTCCTAAATTGATCTCAGGAAATTATTTTATTTTAAATAATTTAACGTATGTCCCCTTGATTTTTTTAGAGAAAGCACCTATAGATAGAATATATCAACCAGAAAAGAAAAAGAATAAAATCTTTGCTAATATAAATCCTTTATATAATTTTACTTTCGATTTCGTTGAGAAAAAAGTTACTTTTAAAACTAAGAGCATCGATCTTGATATATTTTTACGGATTTTTTTCCAGCACGATTTAGAGTATTTAAAGATACTTCATGAATTAAAATATATTAAATTAAATGAAAAAAATCTATATTCCCGAGAGGAATTTAGAAAATTTATTAAATTTATCGGTTTTCATAATATTGATTTATTCGAAGAAAAAGAAGATAAAAATGAATTAATTTCATTTTTAGATAATATTTTACTATTAGAATATTTCAAAGATATGTTTAATGATTTTTATGAAGTAAATAATATTACTGATATATTTAAAAAAATTATAGATATTAACGAGAATAATATCGAAATAAATATGGCAGACTTAAAAAATAGAAGAGTGGTTATTATGGAATATTTATTCCGCCCAGTTTTTGAAATATACTCTAGATTATTATATGGTATAATTGATAAAAATAATACTAACTTTTTACCTACAATAAATGAACTTAGTATTATCACTACTGGTTTTCATAAAAATCTACATAGAGGTAGTTTATTTGATCATAGTACTCCATTTACTTTACCTCTTATTAATAAAGTATCTCAGGATATTAATATTATTAATAATGGCAGATTGCCTAAAAGTTGGACCGAAAATAATCCTTCATCAAAAGGGAAAATTTGCCCTATTTCAGTATCTGCCGCAGATACAGCATTAAATTTAATTTTTACAAGTACCACAAAAATTAATAAATTTGGAAGGATTTTATAATGAATAATCTTCCAGATTTTGTGAATAATATTTTAAAAGATATTATTCAATTTAGTAATGAAAAAAATTGTTTAACTTTAACCCAAAAAGAAGTAGATATTTTAAAAAAGAATATTAATGACGAAGAATTAATGAATTTAAAAGAGTTATTATTCAGCGCGGTGGATGCAAACAATGACGAATTTTGTAATAAAATAAATGTAATTATTAATTATATAAAATCTATTATTTAGATATATAGATAAAATATTGTAGAAGAAGTGGTAAAGCACTTTAAATAAAAAAATATTTTATGTCGAATCATAATAAAATTAAAAGGAAAATTAAATGGCAAAATATCAAGGTGATGTAGCAGCGTGTTATATAAATACAAGTAAAAAAGGTAAAAAGTATTGTACTGGTTTTATTAGACTTCCTGATGCAAATGGAAACATAACTTCTTATAAATTTTTAGTATTTGAAGATAATATTGTTGCTCAAATTGAAGGAATTGATCCAGTAAATCTCAAAGGTAAAAAATTAACACTTGAAGGAGATTTTAAAGAAAATACCTGGAATGGTAAATCGGAGTATCAATTAATGGTATCTACTATTGAATTTCCAGAAGATGTTCCGACTCCCAGTCAAACAACCCCTACCCCTAACAATATCTCAAATCAAGAAACGGCGCCGTCGGTTCCAGTTAATGAAACTAGCGTCGAGGATAATGTTGGTCAGGACCAGACACAAATGTCTGTACCTAATCAACCTACCCAAGAGGTCCCACCAGTTCCAGGAGAGGCTCCGGTACCTGGAAATATCCCTGGAAATCAGACTACGCCAACTCAGACACCGTCGTTCACCCCACCGAATATCCCGACGCTATAGAAAAAAGAAATATAATATTAAAATTAATTTTTTTAATATTTCTAAAGAATCATATCTAGAATTGATCTAGATATGATTTCTTGTCTCACTAAAAATAAATTATAAATAAACAGGATATTTAATGAACTATAAAGAGTTATTATACAATATAAAAAATGAAAATAGTACTTTAAAAAAAATAAATTTATTAAAAAAAGCAGATATATTATTTAAAAAAATATTATTAAGTACTTATAATAATAAAGTTTACCATGTTAAATCATACAATATACCAAAAGCAAAAAAATATAAAGATATATCTATTATTTTTCCAGTACTTGATAAATTAAGTTATAGGGAAATAACAGGAAATGCTGCGTTAGAATTAGTAGAAAAAACTTTTTCTTTATTATCGGAAGAAGATCAAAATATTTTCGATAGAATTTTACAAAAAGATCTTAAAATTGGTATAAATGTAAAATTAATAAATAAGGCTATACCAAATCTAATACCAGTAAAAAATTATATGGGAGCAGTTCCATATTCGGATAAAAAATTAAATAATATATTAAAATCTGATATTATTATAGATCAGGAAAAAATGGATGGAGAATTTGCATTCTTGGAGTTTAATTCATCCACGCAGGCTATTTCGAGAAATAATAAAAAGATTTATTTACCCGAAGTTTTTTGGAAAAATTGCAAATATATTTATGAAATATATACTAAAGATCCAGAAGATATTATTTTTCATGGGGAATTATTGATAAAGAATATTCCAAGATATCAAGCAAATGGTTTAATTACTCGTATATCTAAAATAGAAGAGAAATTAAAAGCTGGAGAAGATAAAGAAAAGTTATATAAGCAATTCTATAAAAAAACTAGTTTAAATTACGAAGAAATCATTAACGATATATATTATTCGGTTTGGGACGTTCTTGATTATAATATTATTCCTACTGGTGGAGCGAATGATTATTATATTGATAGATTATTAAATACTTTAAATTATATAGAGAATATTCCAGTTTTTGAATTAACTGATACTATTATTTATTCAAAAACAGATGATATTGTTATCGATGAGGAACATTCTAATAAAATTAAAAATAAATTAAAAATATCAATTATTAAAGAAGATAATAAAGAACTTTTTAATAAAATAATGGCTCGTTTTAAAGAGATAATACAGAATGGTGGGGAAGGAACTATTATAAAAGATGGTTTAAAAAAATTCTCCCCTGGTAAACCAGTTTTCCAAATAAAATTAAAATTTGAATTCGAATGTGAATTAAAAATAGTTGGATTTAAACAGGGTTCTAAAGGCACGAAATATGAAAATTCATTAGGAGCATTTATTGCGACTAGTGAAGATAATCAAGTAAACGCTGATCCATCTGGAATTATCGAAGATCTAAGAGATGAAATCTGGGCGAATCCAGATAAATATAAAAATAAAATTATTACAGTTAAATGTAATGGGTTATCAAAAAACTTAAATAATGAATATAGTTTATTACATCCTAGATTTATAAAATTTAGAGAAGATAAATCAAAAGCTGATTCATTACAGGATATAATTAATATCGAAAATGGGTTAATAAATCCAAAAAATATAAGTTAGGGGAAAAATATGAGTATAAAAAAAGTACTTCAGGAAAATTCGGATATAGTTTTATTTAGTCCACAAATTGAAACTTTAGTACCTTATGCTTCAAATGTTGAAAATTCGAGATTAAATATGGTTGCAAAACAAGAAACTCAGGTTTCCATAGGGCCATATACAGATACTCCAATTTTCATAGATAAATTTTATCATAAATATAGTGAAATAGAATCGCCTTTTTCGACTATAGCGGAAGATGATGGAATAGTTCTATTAAAAGCAAAAGAAGTTTTAGTTATTTATTATTTAAATAAAAAGAAAATAGAATTTATACCAGTACCACATTATCGAAAATTAATCAATAATAGCATTTCGCTTAAATATTGTCTTAATGATAAAAGTAGTAATTTTAAGGTATCCTTTTCTAAAGGTGATTTGATTTGTGATTATACAAATATGATTCCCGATATGAATATACCTCGCCTTGGTTATAGAACCGATATTTTATTTGCTAATTTTTTCGGATTTAATTCGGATGATGCTTTAATTATTTCCGAGAGTTATGCAAAACGAACCCAAATAGAATACAGTGAAAAAATATTTATCCCCATTACTAAATTAATGAAAATTATTAAGAAAAAAAATGGAGATTATTTACCAAAGGTAGGAGATACTACCGAGGAAAATATATTAAGTTATAATATGATCGATATTGGAGATTTCTTTTTAACAGAAATAGTTAATCTTGATGATGAAACCGAATCCAAATATTATACAAAACATTTTAAAACTATTGAAAATGGAACCATTAAAAATATAAAAGTTCATCTTAATTCTAAAAAAAGCTTTAATGAATTAAGAGAGGAATATTTATATACTAAAGAGTTCGTTGATGAATTAGAATATTATCATAGTATTCAGCGAAAAGTCAAAGAGGAAATTCAAGATACTTTCGATAAAATAAAAATGCCTAAAGAACAGAGTGAAGAATTAACTAAATCTATTTATACTCAGTATTTTGAATATACTGGTATAGATAAATCAGTATTAAATAATTTTAGAGATCAGTATGGATTTGAACCAGAAGATATAGATTTTATAATTGAAATAGATGTTGGTCTATCTAAAAGAACAACTCGTGGTGATAAATTTACTAATCTTTATGCCGGTAAAGGAACTACTAGTTTAATAATTCCAGATGCGGTTATGCCAAAGAATCCTAAAACAGGTAAACCATTTGATATGATTTTTAATCCTTTAGGTATTTTTGGTAGAAATAACTGGGGAAGTATTTTTGAATTAGGAGTAGGTAAAATTGTTCTAGATATAGAAGATCATATAGAAGATAAAGAGGAAACTTTAAAAAGATTATTATTTATTAAAGATAATTATATTTCCCAATTCGATGAGGCATATGCACAAGAAATAGATATTTTTATAAATAATTGCAATAACGATAATGAAATATATGAAATATTTAAAAATGATGTTAAGAAAAATAATTTTTATTTATATAGTCCAAATTTTCCAAAATTAAAATATAAAGATTTTATTAATTCTTTTATTGAACCATATCAAAAAGAATTTAATATAAATATAACAGAAAAGGAAACTATAGAATATTCATCTGAACTTATATCATATTTAAAAATATGTACAGGATACGATAATGTGGTTTTTCCAAAATCGGAATTAGAGTCATTCTATTCCTCAGAGGTAGAAGCTTTTTATGGTACTAATTATATATTAAAATTATATCATACAAGTAACTCGAAATATAACGCAACCGCTTTCGTTAATTCTTATTCAAAAACTACCGGACAACCAACAAGAGGTAGGAAGAGAGCAGGGGGTCAACATTTATCTTGGCAAACAGCGGCAGCGTTATTATCTCATAAGGATAATAATGCGGTATTAAAAGAATTCTTTACTTTTAAATCGGATTCTTTAATGAAAATAAAAGAAACATTTTTGATGAAATATATTAAAGATGGTGAATATTTTATGAAACCTAAATACGAAAGTCGTACTAAAAAAACAATTAATAGTGCGTTAAGAATGATAGGTATGGAATTTCAAGAGGATGAGGAGGGTTAACCCTCCTCATCCATTCTTGTCTTTTAATAAATAGCTCTTTGCTAGCAAATAGATAATAGCTATAGCTGAGATACATAACTTTAATTTTTTAACCGAGTTGGTTTATAGCGGCGCTCGAGATAGCTATTAAATAGATATCTCTAGTTTAGCTATAGCTATCAATAGCTATATAGTTAACTATAGTCTTTTTGTATCTCAGCTATAGCTATCATAATTTTTTACCAGGCTAAGTTTTAAAAATTCAAATAATTTTACTTTAGAATAACTATACTTTAGTATAGATATATTAATAGTGAGAAAGAAAAGAACTTTGTTTTAAAGTTTGGATCTTTCCACTTTAGTATTTTATTTTTATCGAATAAAAATAAATACATTAAAAATAACAGGAGAAAAAAATGACATTAAATGTAGGTGCGGAATATAATTTTACGAACAGAATGACTGGGATTTCTGGAAGATTTATCATTGAAGAAATTAACGGAAACGATGTGCGTGTAAAAAACGCGGAAACTGGAGACATTACAAATTTCAATATAGCTTCTATAGCAGCTATATTTAACGTAGAACCAGTAGTCGCTCCTCACTCAGAGGCAGTTTTTACTCGTTCGGAAAATGCGGGTGGTTCGGATAATATGGTTCGAGAAGTAGAGCGAGGTTCAGATCAAACACAGCCAACACCACAGGCTCAAGTTGTTTCTAGAGAGGAGGCTCTTATTATTTGGAATAATTTTAAAAATTCAATCAAAGAAAGAGTCGATGCGGAGATTGAATCTTTCCGTTCTGATTTAGAAAATTTAGATTATGACGAACTCGTCAATAAACGGGACGCATTTATCCAAGAAGTAAATAACTTCAATATAGGTTTGGATTTAACGGAGGATAAAAATATTATCAACCGTAGCATAAAAATGGAGTTTGATAGACTGGTACCATATCAGGTAACAATGTCAATTGATAAAATTCTGGAAATCAAACCAGAATATCCACAGACCACGAGCGATAAATATCTACATTCATTTATGTCGAGAAATTTTCTACTTGGTATTTCTCCAAGTAGAAGAAATCTTATCGATTTCATAAATTTCGTAGGAGAAAATAAACCGGAAGATATTTTTGGTATGGTTAATGAGGATATTTTAAATATTTTCGTGGAAAAAATTATAGGGTTTCTATACTCAATTCAAAAAGAGATTTTGAATCCAAAACACAAGTATAATATTAAGTATCGAGGTCAGGAATTGACCGAAGTTCGTTTCGATATGTTCTCATTTAAAAAACAGAAAGCTTACCGTTTTATAAAAACGGTTGGAGATAAAACCATCTCCATTGGATTTGATAAGGATCAGTTCATCGAAATGGAACTGATTATTGTAGAGGAAAATGCTTTTTCAGCTACATCTATGGAAGGTCCAACGGTACCTTATATTAAACCTAAAACAGAAGAGGAAACTTTTGAAGAGGAAGAAGCATTAAATGTAAATCTAATTGTGGATAAATTATCATTGATTGATATCCACAAGGATATCATTTCAAATGTAGTATCTTTTATGGATGCTTACTTATTAGTGAATCATGATAATACTGAGATCATGCAAAATTTCGAAGAAAAAGGTATTCGTTTTTCGCCGGATTTTAGTATTCATGAATACAAAAGAAAGTTAGAGCAAGAAATCGAACCGGTTTCTGCCTAAATTTTAATAAAAAGGTTGGGTTGTCCCAACTTTTTTATTATATAGATTATTTTTAAAAGGAGATATTATGATTACCGTTTATAAAGTTAATTCGGTAGAAGATGCCATTATAGCAGCAAAGGATTTAACAGATGTAGTTTCTGTTGAAGCGGAATTCGGCGAAAATTATTATGGGGTTAAAGATGGGGCGAGTGTAGAATTATTACATCATGGAAAACATTCCGAAAATTATCCAACAGCAATTTCTTTTTATAAGAAATTTCCAAAATTGGAATATAGTTTTGATAATTTTATAGTTAGTCATATTGACATAGATACCATTTTTGGTATAATGTGGGCAGCTGGTTTTTTGAAAAAAACCAGAATTACGATTGAACTTAGCGAGTTGATAGCCGAAGTAGATAAAAAAGGTTTTCATTGGTTTATAGAAAATAAATTAAATGATTTAGATGAGAAAATAAAACATAAATACCTCGCTATTGGTAAAATCATAAGCTCTTGGAAATTCCCAAATACCAATAAAGGTATTTCTGATTACTCAAAAGTTGTTCATAAACTTATTTTAAAAATTAAAGATATTATTATATTTGACGTTCCGGAAGAAATTATTCAGGAAAATATTGATTTTTTAAATAATTATGAAAAAAATAATTTAAAAAATCAAGAGAATGCGTTTATCGAAGATTTATCAATACCTGGATTATTATTAGTATATAAAAGTAATAGTTTTTTACTTGGATCATATACTTATAAAAATTTAAAATATCCATTAATTATTCAATATAATACTGGTTCAAATACGATTAGTATTTCATCAAATGATGAAAAATTAACAGTGGAATTATTTGGAGAAACTGGAGTTCAAAAACCATTAATTGAATTTTTTGGAAAGGATTCAGGTGGTCATAAATTAATTGGAGGTAGTCCAAGAGACTTTAAATTACAGGACGAATATTTAGAAGCATTTGTGAAATTTTTAAAAAGAAATTATTTTAATATAGTTGATTAAAAGGAGAAAATATGATTAGTAAAATCATAGATAATAATAAAGAAAGTTTAGGATTAGAATTACTTACTATAAATCCATCAAATATACCAGATAGTATCGAAAATTCAATTGCTTATGGATTAATTGAAAAAAATTTATTAAAGAATGATAATTTTAATGATTTGTATTCAAATGCGCTAATTATTCCAAATATTTCAAAGAATAAAAAAATTATCGAAGATATATTGGACGCTGGATTACCTCTTATGCGTAACCACATTAATATAGAATCATCGAATTATTTTAATCCAAAAATAGATTTATGTAATACAACACCTGAAAAAGATATTAACTTTATGGATTTTTTATTATTTAATAATAAAGATGAATTTTTAAAAAATGATTTAAAGAATTTATATGAAACCTCAAAAACTTTTAAAGAATTTTCACTATTAAATATTTTTTTTAAGAATATATTTTTTCCAAATCAATATTTATATACTAAACCATATGGATTTATTAATAAAGATATTGCTTATCATGATATATTTATAGTTCCATTAATAGAACTAGATATTTTAAATATAATTAATTTTAATTCGGAAAAGGTTTCCTTAAATTTTTTTTCTTTATTTGAAAGGTATGCTAATTTTTCCGGAAGATTATATATAGATAATCCAAAAAAAGAAAAATTTGGTATTGATATTCTTAGATTTAATTCGCCAAAGATTTTTAAATTGTTAACATTTTTACAAATGAATTATTATGATAATGTAACATTTAATAGAAAAGTATTGGGAGATAATGAATATTCTCAATTAGATAAATTAATAATACGAGGCGGGACTCAAAATATAAATTTATTGGATTTATCAAATTATCAAATTACTGAAACTGGTTTAAAAAATGTTGAAATATTTGATACTTTTTTGAATATTAAGTTACCAGAAGTCGATACCATTGATTTAAAAATTTCTTTGGTTAATACTAAATTAAAAGAATTAGTTGATCACCATATAAGAAATTTATCTCCTCAGGCTTTTATAAAAACAGTAAAACCATTAAGAATAGCTTCTTCTAACTATCAGGTTGATGCAAATGAGCAAAATATATTTAATACTTTATTATATAAAAATGATAAGCAATATATAACTGAATTGAATAATTCTCATATTAATATACCAACTATGAATTTTATAGTAAAAAAAGAAAATAATTCGGACGAAGCATTTAATAATTATCATGTTTTAGATTATTCGGAATTTAATAATTCTATTGAATTGGATCTCGATTCAACAATTAATATCGATTATTTTAAATTTTTATTATATTATTTAAATAAATCAAGTTATTCATCAAATAAAACCAAAGCTGAAAATTTAGAAATCTTTTATAAAAATACAGATATTTTATTGAATATAATAGATTTTGGGATTGATTATTATAATAATAATTTTGAGAATACGGTGATTGAAAATTATGATTTATATGGGATAAAATTATTTCAAACAACACCACAAGTACTATCAAATCCATTTAAATTACTATCGATAGAAAATATAGATAATGATATTATGAGATTATTTTTATATTTCGATAGACTTACTAAAAATTTTTTATATAGTTCAAAAATTCAAAACCGTACAATGGATATAAGTAATAGGATATCCGCTCCATATAAAAATTTTGGCAATTTAGAAATATTTGATAACATTGATATTTTTTATTCAGACAACTTTAAAAAAAATAATACTTTTATCTCGTATTTGGATAACGTGATATTAAATAAAATATCATCCAAAGATTATGTTGAATACGCAATTCAAAAACAAGATAATAAATTTTCAAAAATTAATTATAATACATTTACGGTGGAATCGCTTGCTGGATGGTGTACCTTATCGGATCCTTTTTATATTGGGATGTTTAATTACCCAGAATATATTCCAACGTTTTTAATAGATACAGGAAAAAATTTTAATAAAAAAAAGACATTTTTGAAAAAGGAAATAAGTAAGGCAGAAATCGACGATGTTTTAATTACAATTGAAAAAATTTCATTTACTTATGAAAATTTAATTGAAATATTCGATCCCAAATCTTTTTTTAATAATAATCCAAATATCGAAAAATTATTAAAAACATATACCAATTTTAATAATAACATAATTCAACAACTGCAAAAAAAAATTATTAAAAGAAATACTATTAAAATTTTAGATTCGAAAACTTTTGAAGTAGATAAAAAAGAATTAAATACTTCGGTTATTATTAAATATCGGGAATTAACTACTGAATCATTAGATACATATTTATCGCATTTCGGATTTTTGGGTATGAGTGATAGTATTAATAGTATATTTAAAGATTTTTTGATTAAAGCCAAATTTCAATATTTTACGGATATCGAAATTCAAAAAAATAATGAGAGTTATGAATTATTATATATTATATCTAATATAGAAAATGAAGTAGATATTGATCAGGATAAAAAATCAGTATCTAATACTAAGGAGGAATTAAAAATATTATATGCCTCATTATTGGAATTGGAGAAAAAATTCGAAAAACCAATAAAACTTTTATTCATTAATACAAAAATGGAAAAAAGAATTTCTAAAATAGCATCTCCGTTATTATTAGAATTAAAAAAAATAAAGACACCAATTAAAGAAAAATATTCAAATTACTTTTCATATAAAACTGGTTCAATTCATCCCATTTATGATAAATTTTATTGGTTATTTTATTATTCAACAGCAATAAATATTCCAGACGAACACATATCCAAAGATATGTTAGATAATAAGATTAGTAAAAATTACAAGGAATTAAAATATAGTAATATAGTAATAGATTTTAAACTTATTGTAAATATAGCTAAAGAAAAAATAGATGATATAACATTTATTAATAATTATTTTACACCCGAGGAAATAAATCAATTAAAGGAAACAAGCGCTATTATTAGCAAAATATTGGATTTTGATAATATTAAAAAAATAATATTGAATGAAAAAGAATATATAGGTTACCCTAGTCATATATATAATTTAATAACGGACGAGGAACGTGTCCCAAATTATATAAATTATGATATTTTCGAAAAAAAGGAAATACTTCATAATAATGCTATTAAATCTCTTTTTAGATTTAGTGATGATGAGAAGTCGAATCTATTATATTTTTTTGAAAAAAATGCGCCGCGATTAAATAAATATTTATTTGATCATAATAATATTTTAGATTACCGAGAAAATATAAAATATTCCATAGATGCTATATTGGAAAATAACGCTTATTTTTATCCAGGAAATATTTATTTAAATGTATTAAATTTAAGATTAACTTATTTCGATATACATCCATTCTACGATACGGACGAAACTTATTTCGATCTTTTTAAATTGATAGTAAATCAAAATACATATAAAAGTAAATTTATAAATACTTTATCGTTTATCTTAAGTTTTTCAGATAAATTAAATTATACTCAGGAAGAGTTTTTATTATTGGAAGATTTGGATAATAAATTAAAAGAGCAGAAATTAAAAAAGGAGAATTCATGAAAATAGATAGATTTAAATATGTTAAAGAGGCTTTATTAACCTCTTTACATTATACCTCTATTGGAGTCAGATACGATATAAAAAAATACATTAATACTAAAGTAAAAATTTTAAAATTTCAAAATTTATATAATAGTATAAATAATGTTCAGGTTCAGGCAGAAGACGGAAATCTTTTTTGGTGTTCATATAAAGATTTAAAAGAGATTAATGTTGGAATGAATTTAACTTATTTGGAGTTAACTCAATATCTTAAAAGACATATAATTAAAAAAGATTTAAGTGTAAGTATTAATCATATTATTTCTCAAGTTGTTTGGGAAATTCAAAATAATAAAAAAAATAAAAAAGATGATTTTGTTGAAAATATGGAATCTAAAATTCTATATGATTTAGCAGATGAAATTATATTCGAAATATATTTTCTTTATTTATACCAAAAATAAGGATTAATATGGGGAAGTTAACCTCGGTAAATTTTACGAATTATCCAAATAAAAATAAATTATTCCCACCAAATTTTATAGATATCATTGATATGGATCCGCGTCTTAAATACGCGGATACCGATAGTTCATATTCGACTAAGAAATTACCATTTCCAAAATTAGAAGATCCACATAAAACAGTAGATTATTGTCAAAAAATAGCACGCGCTAATAATGATAAATATTTAAATGTTTTTCGGACATTATTGAAAGATAGAGCAAATATTAATCCGAAATATAATAGAATGAATTTTAAATCGGAAGTGGTCGCTGCTAGAGGGTTTTTTAATAGTAAAAAATTTTATGCATTGGGTAAAATTTGGGATGAAGGAACTTTTTTTCCGGAATTAAATGAAGATGCTATGAAAAAAACAGGTGGACAAATTCTCAAAGCGGATTGTTCGGATATTACTTTCAATATGTTAACAGAAATCTATAAAGTTCTAGTCCTTGATACAAGCATCAAAGATGAAAAAATTCTATATAAAATTATTTTTCATGATATAAAAAATAAATATATAGAATTATTATCAAAGGCTATTAATCGTTTGGATTTTAATAGTTTTATTGTACCAAAAAAATGGCCTCTAGGGGAAAGAAAAACTATCCCTATTCATGTAAAGGGAGCAATGTTATATAATACTTTATTTCAGGATAATATTAGACCAGGGGAAAGTATATCTTTAGTGCAGATAAGAATCAATCCAGAAGTATTATATAAATACATTTCAAAATTATATCAAAAAAATACTCCCAGTAGATATCAAATACCATTATCAGAGGTTAATCATAAATTAAACGTTATCACTTTTCCATCATTTTTAAATACGGCTGACCCTATTGAATTGGCTAAAATTCAGCAATTATTTAAAGATTTACAAATCGAGCCAAATTTTGATAAAATAATTGATTTTAATATAATTAAAAAAATAAATCAATTTGAAAAATTATTTGAAAATAGAGGCAGAGGAGGGTTAGGGAAATGATGGAAACGTTTCTATACGACGAAAAAAATAAAAATAAGATTTTATCTTCTATTTCAAATAATAGTATACCATTCTATCAATTTTATAATGTAGATTTTAAACCAGAATATTATGGCTACCATACTTACAAATCCAATAACTTTGAGGAATATCCATTCAATTTAAAAATATTAAATAAAACCTATTACGATATCGAAACCTTTGTGGATCCACCAAAAATGCCAGATTCTTTAGTTGGGGATAGACCAATAAATGCTATCGCTACATATAATACTGTAGAGAATAGAGCTATTATTTATTACCTTAAAAAAGTAGAAGCAACTTTAACTGAGGACCCAGAAGCTGGAAATATACATATACCAAAAGATGATCAAGTAAATGTTCAAGAAAGAGTAATAGAAAAATATCATGAATTATGTAAATTAGAAAAAAAATTTTTAATAGAAGATATAGATATTGTAGTAAAAGATTTTGATGATGAATTAGAATTATTGGTAGAATTTTTTAATGATAGAAAATTAGAGCAATCTTTATTTCTTATCGGATTTAACTCATCTTTATTTGATGATCCATATACTTTAAATCGTTTAATTGGTATGGTTGGTATGAATAAAGCGGCTGAGATAGTATCTGCCTTTGGTGAATTGACAGTAAATAAAAAGAAATATTTTTCGTGGCCAGATATACAATTAGTAGATATTTTATCAATGTATAAACCTGTAGATGCTGGTGGAGGTGGTTTTGGACAATCCCTTCCAAATTATAAATTAGCAACTATAGCCGAAGAAGAATTAGGTATTTCTAAATTAGATTTACCTGGTGGTTTTAATGAAAATTATTTAAATAATTTAATCAATTATTTAACTTACAACTTAGTCGATACATTATTAGTATATTTATTAGATAAAAAGTTAAAATTTTTGGAGTTACAATGGTCAATAAATAATTATAATAAAAGTATTATGTCGCAGACAAATGCTGGACGTTCATTAATTTATACTACAAGAAATACTTTAAATTATACAATGAATAATAAATTATTAAGATTCAAAAAATTAAATAGAGAAATTTTCTTCCCTGGAAAATTATAAAGGAAAAAGAAATGTTTAATCCAAAACAATGGTATACTTATTTTAGAAAATTTAAATTTTTTTTATGTATTAATAAAAATAATTTACTTACTGAAGAATTTTTATGGTCTGATATTCAAAGATTAGAATATTTAAAAAAAGTATTAGGTAAGGAAATAGAATATATTGGGGATTTAGAAGATAAGCTTTTAGTAGAATCCTTATTAAATGAATTTTATGAAGTTCTAAATAAAAAAGATTCTATAGAAAGACGAAATAAAATAAAAGAGTTATATAATCAATTTGGTAAATTGATTACTAAAATTAATTTATAAATTACGAAGGATTCAGATATGACTAAAAAAATTAAAATAAATTGGGAAAAGGTACATGAAGCAGCCGCTCGATTATATGCCGATCTATCATCCGATTTTATAGTACCAGACGCAATAATTATATTAAATCGAGGTGGTTTAATTCCAGGTGGATTACTTAGTTATTCATTTGATATTAGGGATATAAAATTAATTGATATAACAACATATCATGAAGATAAAGAAGATAAAGATAAAAAAAATGATGGAGATATTAAAAATTATCTTTCGGAACAAGTTTCTCAACTAATTCCTTTTTTAAAAGATAAAGAAACTATTTTAATAGTTGATGATTTAGTCGATAGTGGCAATACTTTAAAATTAATTAAAGAGGTATTCAATACCGAGGAATTTGATAAAAAAGAAATAATTACATCAGTATTATTTGGTAATTATGGGGCAGATTATATTGGCTTACCAAAACCAGAAGGATGGCTTATTTTTCCGTGGGATGATATTTTTAATAAATTTAATGAACCAGAGGGCGAAACACTTTAGAACTATTTATAGTTATATATAAATATTAAACATATCAACTATAAAAGGAAAAAAATGAAAGATATTCATTTTAATGAAGTTACAACTTATCCAAAAATTTCGCAATGGTTTATTAGTTTAGAAGGCGAAGGGGAAAATATAGGGGAACCAAGCCTATACTTAAGAATAGCTGGCTGTTACAGTGCCGCTTGTTCTTTTTGTGATACTAAATTTTCTTGGGGCGAAGCTCCAAATAATAAAAATATAAAAGATTTACATTTTCTCGAAGAAATAAATAATGCTATATTTTCAAGAAAAATAAATAGATTAACTATTACTGGTGGAGAACCTTTACATTATGTATCTAATTTTTCTGATATGGTTCATACTATTCAGAAATATACCGATGTTCATTTAACTAGCGTTGGCTTTGAATCAAATGGCAATATGTTATCTAATAAACATATCGTAGTTGAATTATTAAAACAATTTAATGAAATTCGTAAAAAATCTGGTTGTTTACCAAGTATAACAATATCACCAAAATTGAATTCGGATTCATGTTATGAAAATCAAATACCACAACAAGATATTAATGAAATGTATGAAAAGGTTTTTGATAATTTATCCAAATATTTAATTCCGGCATATACAGTAAATTTTAAGTTCGTTTATGGTATTGATGAGGAACATGATTCTTTGGTGATTCAAAACATTAGTCATTTACTCGATATCGGTATTAAACCTAAAAATATTTTCCTTATGCCATTTACCCCAGAGAATCCTTTAACTGAAGATAAGGATATTTGGGAAAAATCAAAGAAAGCGACTGCTCAAATGGCATTAAAAATTGGAATTAGATATTCTCCAAGAATTCATGTAGATAATGAATTGGATTAAAAATGATCTCAATTTATTATGACGTTAATATAAGTTTTGAAGTAAATCGGTTTTCGAGACAACCATCAGATATCTCTATGGAGATGGCTGATGAAGTAAAATATAATGTTAATAATATTGGTAGAGTAATTCAAACTAAAACATTTTTTGGTAAAAAACAACCTATATCACAAATTAGATTAAATAATATTCCTTTAAAATATATCGAAGAAATAAAAAATAGGCAAGTGTATCTGATTCTAGAAATTTTTCAAAATGGAGAATTGGTATATAAAAATTATTACTTAGCTTTTTTTACTGATATTATTCAGGATTCCGAAATAAATAATTCCCCAGAATATACTTTAGATATTGAAATATATCTACAATCGATAATTATTAATAATTTAAATATAGACAAAAGTTTTTCAAAATTATCAAACAATATTACTGATAATTTTGGATATTCTAAAATAGATAAAATTGTTACTGAAGATTTACCAGTATTAATTAAATCTACTTATGGGGATGCATTTAATGTAAAAAATTTCTGTTCCGAAAATTTTTCAACTACTGCTTATAAGAATCTTATTTTCTCAAATGAAAATACTAATATGGAAAATATAAATATTTTATTAGATAATTATAAGTTTACCTTAAATCCGTATTTATATGGTTTGGATGAAGGATATTCTGGAATTGATAGTACTCAATTATTAATAGTTGATTTACTGCATCCAGAATATTGGTATTATATGGATACCGAAGTAATTGAATATTTAAAAAATCCAGAATATAGAAATCAATCATCGGGTGAATTAAAAACAGATAGACCTTATTTTACAGAAAAACAATCATTAGAATTATTTTCAAGTAATTTATTAATTAAAAATATTAATGATAATACTATTTTTAAAATGAAGCCTATTATGGAATCTTCTATTAAATTACCAAAATTTATGAAAATGAATAATGATATAATAATAGAAGATAGAGATCTCGACGATATTAGAAATACTATTTTAGAGACCAATTTATCCGAAAAGGATTTTCGGGTTTGGTTATTGCAGCAATACGAATTATATTTGAAAAAACCATTTTTTAAAAGTGTAACTTTTACTGGTTTACCTTATTCGGCTTTTTCATTAGGAAGACGATTCCCGACGGAATTTACTAATGATAATTCTTTGGTTGTTGGTGGAGATATTCACCTTACACCTATACCAAATAAAAATGATACAGGATCTTTATTTAAACCGATATCGGAAAAACAAGATCCCTTTAAATGTTCAGGAAAGTTATTTTTACTTTCCTATTAGATCAATTAAATTAACGGAGAATAAAATGTTTTATAAAACAATAAAAGAAATATTGGATAATATTCCAAATAAATCAAATTTTCTAAAGGATTTAAATTTACCGACTTCTTATTTAGGGGTTCGTTATTTTTTATCTGGAAAACAGGAGAAATTGGGTGGTCGTGGTTTGGATGCTTTATTAGAAAAACTTGGTTATAAAATGGTATTATTGCCTATAAAAAAAGATCAAGAACTTCCAGAAGAAATAGAAAAATTACAAGCGGCCTTTTTTAATGATCTTGAAGAATATTCAAAAAAATTTGCAGGTGATACAAAACGTGTAAAAACTGTCGTATCTAAAGAAGATAATATAATTACTGATAAATTAATGGATTTAGATACGAAATCTTCAATTACCGTAGATGGAGTAGATATCGATCTAGGGATAGAAGCAGATGACTTATTTTAAAAAAATTTGGGAAAATTTAAAATTATTATTTTTTTATTTAACTGGTTATCATCATAGATTAAATCTTATATATAAATACAATACAATAGTCCCACATGAAGATATAACACATGCTGAATTAATAGTAGTGGGATCTTGGGTTATATTTATTAATTGTAATGATCGTCCAATAACTGGTTTTAATTGCATAGATTTAAAAACTGGGGCTGGTATTATTCTAGATCGGACTAGAAATATTAAAGCCAGATATGATGATTTTTCTATTACAACTAACTCTTGTTTTGGATCATTATTTAGTGAAGACGTTCATTTTGGAATTATAGATACTACAATTCAAGAAAACTATATAAAAATTACTAAGGACCATACTATCTATGGACATGTGATCGATTATCACCAAAATATTTCTGGAGGAAGTTTTCGGAATCTTCGATTCATACCACATTCCGATTTCCGAAATACGAGTATACCAGCATTAACTATATTAAACCGTCAGGATAATTCATCTACTGAGTATTATATGTATTACAATGAACTCCATAGAGAAGATGGTCCTGCCGTTATTAAAAGAACACCTGAGGTTACGATATATAGATATTATAAAGATAGAGAACTGCATAGAGAAGATGGTCCGGCTGAAGTAATAATAAAAAAAGATTCCTTAAAGCAGAATTTTTATTATAAAGGTATATTATTAACCGAAAAATTATTCGATGAAATGAATGCGTTAAGAAATTTTTCAAATTATGGTACTTTTTATGAAACTATTACTTCAAGTAGAACTTATAAAATTTGGAGAAATTATACTACTCTAAATGGCTCAGCTCCTAATATTATTTTGACGGGCAAAGTAATAAATGAATCAATAAAAAATAAAATAAAATAAAATAAAATAAAATAAAATAAAAAATTAAATAAAAGGATTAATATGACACCTCCAGCTAATAACCAAACTTCCGCTCCAACTCCTCCAACAGCAGGTATTTCAACCCCAAGCACACCAACTCCTCCAAGTGGTAACCAAGTTCCAGCTCCAACTCAGAATACTTCTTCTGGTCATACTTTAACTGTGGGTAAGGTTAATTATACAAGCAAACAACTTTTTGAAGTTTCTGGAGCAGTTGATATGCATAAGGATTTTCCAGAAGCTATTGCTTTCGTAATGTTTATTCCAGGAGTGCCGGATAACACAAAAGCGACTGGAATTACTTATAACCAAAGTGCTAAAGAAATAATGAAAATTAATGTTCGTGATTTATTTGCATTAGCAGAAGCGTTAACAATGGCGGCTCATGGGGCGCAAACTGATTTTATAGTATATACGGATAGTTCCAAATCATTCGCCAATACTACTGGGGTTGGTATAACTAAACAAGTTTCCGTTGGTAGTGGGGAATGGAAAGGAAATACTCGAGTATATTTAAATTATAAAGGTCAGGGTCAAATTCAATTAAGTATGGATAGATGGCATGCTCTGGGTTTAGCTAATCAGATAAAAACATTAGCACAAGAAACTTTAAATCATAAATTTAAAGAAGAACGTCGTAAATACGGAAATTAAAAATGGATTTAATGGATATAGCTCGAGAAAATGAAGAGACAATAAGAGAAGAAGAATCCTATCTTAAAAAAATACTTAGAGGTATTTCAGCTCTTACTTTCTTAGAGTTAGATATTTATTACGATGTTGATTTATATTTATGGTTGGATAAACATTCTTCTTCTATAAGAATTAAGTTTAATATAGACGATTCTATAAATAATGAATTCCATATTAAAAAGACTTCTGATTTTTATATTAGAGGTCTTCGTAAATTGGAAGGTGAATATAAAGATAGTTTAGATGTATCGACTGCAAATAAACAAGAATTATTAGAATTTTCTTTCTATAAAAAACAATTTAAAATTATCCGAGAAAAATTTAAATTGTATGATTATAACGTTTATAATTTTTATATGAAAAAAAATATGATAATTTTCTACGTAAAACCGAGTTAATTTACTTTAGAATTACTTAGTTATTGTATAGATATATTAATAGTGAGATAAAAAAGATAACTTATTCTTTTTTATCCATCTTTTATTTTTAATCGATATTAAAAATAAATATTAAAAACATAAGGAAGAAAAATGAAAGCAAAGCAAGGTATGATTTTATCTGGAAAAAATGGTCGCGTTATTAAAGTGATTGATGATGTTACTTTAGAGATTACCAAAGATGGTAAAACGATCGTAAAAACGTTTCCAGATGGAGACCTTCTACCTGAGTATCTAAATCTGGTTAATGCCGTGCCTATGGATGAGTCAGAAGAAGAGATCGAAGATGTGCTTGATGATGGATTTGGTGATTTAAAAACTGATATCGAAGGTAATTCAGGCGAAAAAGTGATCGAGCAATTATTCATCAAAAAAGATGACTTATTGTTTAAAGAGTTTCCTTTGAAAGATTCTAATGATACTATTTTTGTATTTGCTGTTTCTGATCCAAAAGCCGATGAAAATGGAGAGTATGATCCGAAAACTGTTAAAGTGCTCATCGGTAGAGATAAAAATGATACCGATCCAATTCGCGTATCATTAAATGAGTTTATTGACCTAGTGGGGCATGAAGCTCTCGTATCAGTTGCGGATAAACATTTAAAAACAACTGATCCAAAAGAAGCGTTAGAGTTCGTTAAGCAAAATTTTGCCGAATATAAAAAATCTGGTGCTGAGATTGAGGGTTTTATTAAGAAAGAAAAAAATTTTTTAAATTCTGAAGGAATCTGCGATGTTTGTGCAAAAGTAACATTTTTGATCGAAGATCTAATCGGTGAAATGAATAATATTTCAAAACATCGTATTCCCATTGATAAAGCTGCTAATGAAATCAAAAACATTGCTGAAAAATATGAGATTTCCGTGCTAGAAAAAGCTGAAGTCGTTTTAAAGGGAATGATAGCGGATAATGATTTTGAAGATACGGATAGTCCAATTACTTCTAAACAAGCTAAAATTTTAGCGGATTTAATCAATATGTTACTTAAAACCCTTATTTAGGTTTTAAGTCTATGGATTTTAAGGAGGGTTTCTATACTCTCCTTTTTTTAAAGATTAAATATTTTTTTTGAACGATTTCAAAAAATTAAAAAATTATTTTATTATATAGTATTATATAGGTGGAGATCGAATCTCTAAAAAAATATTTTAAAAAATTAAAAAATAAAAGGAAAAAAAAATGAAAAAATTAACTTTAGTTACAGTAGAAAGAAGCTCTATTCAAGCAACTGCAAAATCTGGAGCAGGTCTTGATGATATTTTAGCGGAAGCAGTACAAAGTACTTCAACTACAGATACATCAACTGCATCCTCAAGTTCAACTGATACTTCAACTACAACAACTGAAGCTACTGGTATTCAGTTAAATACAGTAGAAAGAAGCTCTATTCAAGCAACTGCAAAATCTGGAGTTTTTGCTTAACTTTCTACTCAACTGGAGATAAAAAAATGGTATGGTGTGATTTAATCACACCATACCATTCTTGTCTTTTTAAAAAAGAAAAAATTAAAAATTAAAAGGAAAAAAATGAGCGTTATTAAAGTATATGATAAAATTTTTGAGGAAATCAGACAGCGTTATTCACCAACATCGATTATTGAAGGGGCTGCGGATAATGAAGCTATTTTTGACTATTTTCAGAAGCCAAGATATAAAAATTTAAAAAAGTGGTCAACTTTATTTAATCGTAATTTAAATATACTCATACCACAATTATCTGAAAAATTTGATGCCGCTTTCCCTGGCGTAATTAAAGATACTATTTATGAAATTCCTTCAGTTCGTGATTATTGTAAAACAGTTACCGGTTTTGATCCATTGGATCCTGAAGATCAAAAAATTATCTTTAAAATGTTGGACGATATCCGCGAAAAAGATTTAAATATCGCAGTTGTTGGTTATGGTGGTGCAATGATTAACTGGTTATGGGATTTATGGTTATTGGCTTATCATGTGGGATATACGAAACCTATCTTTAGAAATATAATCGTGTATGAAAAAGAAAATTTAAGTTTTACCAATTTATTAAGAGTTGGAAAACCAGTAGCTTTAAATAGTTATGTTTCTGTGCTTTTAACTGATGATAATCAACTTAATAAGTTAAATTTGATTCGCGAGGAATTTAATTTGGCCCAGCGTTTGACTATTTCTGAAAGATATTTGGAGGATGGCGAAGAATTGGATACACTAAGAAGTAAAGATTTTATTTTTATTGGTGCACCAAATTTACAAACTCGTGTTATGTTGGAAAATGATCCTTTCTTTTTCTTTGGGCATGGTGATAATGAACTTGAAGTTTTTTATAGACCGAGAGTAGATACTGAGTTATCCTTTGAAACTTATGGTAAAGTTGATATTCCAGTATTGTTGAGTAATATTGCAGCTGGGACTATTCAAATGCTTGGTGTATTTAATAGCGTCCAAAATAAAAAAGATTTTTCATTTGAACAAGGTGAATCAGTTTACAGAATTGATTATAATGAATATTTGGGTATTTCTAGTTAATTTCTAGATTCGGTTTAATTAGGAATAAATACGAAAAATTTATTTCTAATTTTTTTTATAAAAAATAAAATAAAAATAAATAGGAGAAAATATGAGAGCTGCGAGTTTATTTGATTTAACTCTGAGAACAGAGATAAATGATATATTGGATGCTTCGATTGGTGAAGCAGAGATCAGTAAAAATATGTATGGTGATGATAATGGAAATCTTTATTTCCCTATCGGAGCAAATTCCCCTCTTGAAAATTTCAATAAGGATGATTATAGTTTTGAGAGAGATTGGCATTATGAAGATGAGTCCGGTTATACGGAAGAACGTTCTTTTATAACTAGTGCATTATCAAACGATATTAAAACTTTTGATTATGATTTGGATAATCCAAATTTCGACATTTCCAAATTTTTACATACATTGGCATTAAGTCCAGATTTTTATGGTTGTCTTATTAAAGATAATGATAAATCTGATTTTCTTATCAATCCACTACATCCTTTAACTGCTCTTTCGATTAAGTTAGGTCAAATCAAATTACCAAAAAACGGTAAGGTTATCGTTTTTGAATTCTCGGAAAGTTATAAAAGAGTAATCGAAAACTCTAATTTAGGACCAGCATATTCAGATATGATGAACATTTTGGATTTCGACAATACATCGGCATTATTGAATAGTCAAATAGGTAATGCCTTACCCGCTAATATTAAAAACAATGCGGACGCTTTGAATAATTTTTTCAATTTAAAAAATACTTGGATTAATTATATAAAATTATCTCCGTACTTCGTTGGTAAGATGGTTACGGAAAGAGTTTTAAATGTAGATCGTGAAGATTATTTTAATCAGTTGACTTATATTGGGGAAATTAAAAATTTAAAAGAGATTGGTGATGTTACCTTCACTGAAAAAATACTTCAATCGGAAAAACCAAAATTTTTAGTAATCCCTTTACAAGCTATGGTATCAAGTGTAGCAACTCCATATTATGGTATATCTATAGTCAATAAACCAACAACGGATAATATTTCTGGTTTCAATGCAGGTATTATGCTTTCTGGGAATATTAAAAGTAGAAATTATGGTGAGACTGGTAGTGTATGTACTGGAAGCATGCCTTCTACGAATGCAACTGGTTGGTTGACTTTAAATAGAGTAAATATTTCATCAATGTGGTATAGTGAAATTATAAACACCAATAATCATACTTTATTGATCAATCATATTATGGTTGCAAAATCATTGGCTGGCAAATTTTATGATCTAAATATTCCAGATTCTTCTACGAATAATGAAGATAATGAAAATTAATTAAGGAGCTGATATGGCAAATACTAACTTTACAAATATTTCGAGATATCCGTTAGGGAAAGTCGTCGATATTTTATCTTTAGAAGTGGACGCTATTTCTAAAGGTTATACAAATCTAGTTCCAGTAATTGCTGGATCTCCTGGTATTGGAAAATCAGCAACTTTAAAATGGTTAGCTGATCAAAAAAATTTAAATGTTCTTATTATTTCATTAGGAGCCGTTCCATACGAATATCTTTCAGGTCTTCCGGATTTTGTGGAAACTGAATATTTTAATGAAATCGTTAAAGCTGCTAAATGGTCGGTTCCTGATATTATTGATAGTATCAATAAACATACAGAAAATGCTTTAGCCAATGGTAAGGATGGTTTACTTGTGTTATTAGATGATATACATCTTATGGAACCCGCTGCCCAAAAATACATGTTTGAATTTTTTCAAAATAAAACTTTGCAAAATTTTAAAATAAGAGATGAAGCTATCCTGATTGGTGCAATGAATGAAAGCGGTGCGGCTGGATTCGAAGATATGTATAGTGCGATACTCGATAGAATTTCGCTATATTTCGTCGATTTCGATTTCGATTTTTGGTATAAAAATATTGGCATCGATTTACATCCATCAATTGCTGCCTTCTCAAAAACCAATGAGGCTTCTATTTTGGGAGCCGAGGCTACAAATGAAGTAACAGCGAGTCCAAGAAGTTGGACTGAATTTTCTAATATGCTAAATTATTTAGAAAACGAAGTTGGTTTATCTATAAATGATGCCTTATTTAAAGATAAAGCTATTATTATGGGTAAAGGTAAAGTGGGTACCACTGAGACTACAAAATTTATAGAGTTTTTGGTAACTTATACTCGTTTTAATTTTATTGATATTTTCGAAAATAAAAAAGTAGATTATGAAATACCAGATGATTTTATTGATCAGGTGTTGCATGCTTTTATGGTAAGATATGTTACTTCAAAAGAAGATGTTGATATTCTTATTGAAATTATGTTTGAAAATAAAGATAAAACCACTTTCTTCTCCAAAGCTTTGGATGAGGTAGCATTACTTTATGGTTCTATCCGAAATATTAAAGATAGAAAGAAAAAAAATGTAATCAAATACATTAAAGATAAAATTAAAGAGAAAAGAGATCCAGAGGTCTTAAAAGCATTTAATGACATCCTGATTTAAATAGGAGTTATTATGATAAAAACATTAAGAAAAGGGGCTTATATCGAAT
>Ga0256843_1000660_pt1 | contig 28958 bp, 27 predicted proteins | sample AlvinellametaG_FD_191572 | JGI IMG/M metagenome (GOLD analysis project Ga0256843, IMG submission 191572) | Pompeii worm associated microbial communities from hydrothermal vent at the East Pacific Rise, Pacific Ocean - Alvinella | ecosystem: Host-associated > Annelida > Integument > Unclassified ... | reverse complement strand
CAGCCGGAAAATGTGAAGTTATTTCTCTTCTTTGGCGAACTTGGTACCGCTGACGACGATACCGATGTCGCCCTCTTTCCAGAAGATGGTGCGCCAGACCTGGTAATAGATATGAAACGCCACCCACGCGAGGATCCACCACATCGTGTAGTGGTGGGAAATGCGGACGTCCATCAGCGTCCCGCCGGTCACCGGAACGGTCCAGTCGGTCGCGACATGCAGAATCCACGGCCACCACTTCCCGATGGAGCTCAGGCCGGATTCGAGTCCGTGGACGTACAGCTGCAGCCCGGTCAGCAGCATCCACACCAGCAGCAGGTGAAAGACCGCGAAGTAGACCGCGTTGAAACTGTCCGCATGGGACGAGTCGAACTTCTTGCGGTGGTTGAGCGTCACCAGGTTGACGAGCACCGCAAAAAACTCGACGATGTTTTTCAGCGTCGGCAGCAGCTTTTTGTACGGCTTCTCGAACCGGCTGAAAAAATAGAGGTACGCGACAACGATCGACGTCACGTCGAAGATGATCGCCACGATGAAATGGCCCCAGCGGTTCCACGCCATCACGTACTTGTCCACCGCGTCTTCGGAGATCAGCGCCTGGTAGTAGGGATCGGCGATGTAGAGGCCGGTGATGACGGCCACCACCATCGAAACGGCGTTGACCCAGTGGATGGTGCGCATCGCGCCCGTCATCCGCTTGACCTGTCTGTATCCGGGTTTCATGTCAACCTCCTTAGATGCTGCACTGCGTATCGATCTTGTAGACACCCAGTTCTTTGCCCTTCGTATCGACGACATGGACCGCACAGGCGATACACGGGTCGAAACTGTGGATGGTGCGGATGATCTCCAGCGGCTGTTCCGGATCCGCCACCTTCGTGCCGATCAGGCTTGCCTCGTACGCGCCCATCCGTCCCTTGTAGTCCCGGGGCGCGGCGTTCCACGTCGACGGCACGACCGCCTGGTAGTTCGTGACCTTGCCGTCCCTGACCTTCAGCCAGTGCCCCAGCGCGCCGCGCGGCGCTTCGGCCAGGCCCATCCCCTTCGTGTCTTTCGAAACGGTGTCGAAATCGAAGTCGGTCCAGGTGGAGAGGTCGCCCGCCGCGACGTTGGCCGCCAGTTCGTCGACCCACTCCATCATCACGTCCGCCATGAGTTCCGTTTCGATCGCGCGTGCCGCCGTCCGGCCGATGGTACTGAACAGCACCGTCGTCGGCAGGTTGCCGCGCTTGAGGAAGTTGGTGACGTACTTCGTGATGCGCGGGTCCTTGCGCGCCACGCCGACGACCATCCGCGCCAGCGGACCGACCTCGACACGGGTGTCGTTGTAGATCGGCGACTTGATCCAGCTGTACTTTTCGTCCGTCTTGAGATAGGCGATGCCGTCCTCGCGTTTGTCCAGGCCCGTGTAGTGCGGAATCGTCTGTCCGTCGTACGGATGCAGCGGCTGAGCGCCCTCGTACCAGGCGTGGGTGACGTCCTCGGCCACTTTCGACGGGTCGAGCTCTTCGACATTGCCGAGGTCACCCCCGTAGACGATACCGCTGGGGAAAAGCAGCTCGGAATGGTAGAAACCGGTGTCGTCGAGACGGAAGTCGCCGTAGCTCATGTAGTTGAGCAGGCCGCCGCCCGTCCCGCCGACCCCTTTGCCTTCGACGAGCTCCGTGAAGGTCGCTTTCGAATCGGTCGCTTCGTCGGCGTACATCGTCCCCGCCATGTAGACGTCGGGCAGATACGCCTGCTTGACGAACTTCGTTCCTTCCTGCAGCAGCTGCTTGAACAGGGCGATGCGCGCCGGATTCTGAATGTCCTGCACGCAGGTGACCCCGCCGACGACGATGCTCTGCGGATGCGGGTTCTTCCCGCCGAAGATCGCCTGCATCTTCGCAAGGTCGCGCTGGATGTCGAGCGCCTGCAGGTAGTGCGCCACGCCGATGAGGTTCTGTTCCGGCGTCAGCTTGTAGTGGGGGTTGCCCCAGTAGCCGTTGCCGAAGATGCCCAGACGGCCCTGCTTGACGAACTTGGCGATGCGCTCCTGGATCTCCTTGAACCGGCTCGGCCCGTCGATGTAGGGAGAAGTGCCGGCGACCGCCGCCCATTTGCGCGCTTCTTCGGCCGTTTTGGCCGGATCGGCCTTGAGCGAAGCGACGACATCGACGAAGTCGAGCGCGTGCAGGTGATAGAAGTGGACGAGGTGGTCGTGCACGTAGAGCGCGCCCTGGATCAGGTTCCGGACGATCCGGGCGTTCCTGGGGATCGTGATGTTGAACGCGTCCTCGACCGCTTCGATGGAACGCTGGTAGTGTGTCCCCGTACAGACGCCGCAGATCCGCATCGCCAGCAGACCGCAGTCACGCGGGTCGCGCCCTTTGAGGATCGTTTCGATCCCGCGGAACATCGTCGAAGCGCTGTAGGCGTCGACGATGGTGTTGTTCTCGTCGATCACCGCTTCGATACGAAGGTGCCCTTCGATCCGCGTGATCGGATCGACTACGATATGTTTCTTGCTCATTATGCTTCTCCTCCCTCATCTTTTTTGCCGGCGACGGCGCTGGCGGCGGCGTGGATACCGATCCCCACACCCGCGGCCGTCAGCAGTCCCAGACCGAACTCGTCGACGGTCTTCTCGACCCCGCCGGTCGGCGCCTTGATATTGGCGTCGGCCATCGGACGCTCGTAGGCGTACTTGTCCCAGAAATCGGGTTCGGAACAGCCGATACAGCCCCGGCCGACCCCGACCGGCCAGTTGACCGCCTCGTTGTAGCGGACGATGGAACAGTTGTTGAAAGTCATCGGGCCTTTGCAGCCCATCTTGTAGAGACAGAAGTTGTTCTTCGCGCCTTCGTCGCCCCACTCCTCGACAAACTCGCCCGCGTCGAAGTGCGCCCGGCGTTCGCAGTTGTCGTGGATGCGGTAGCCGAAGGCGAATTTGGGCCGCAGCAGCGAATCGAGCTCCGGCACCTGTCCGGTCAGGACGTAGTGCAGAATGACGCCGACCATGTTGGTCGGGTTCGCCGGACAGGCCGGAATGTTGATGAGCGGTTTGCCCTTGATGACGTCCATGACGCCGACGGCGCCCGTCGGGTTCGGCGACGCGGCGGGCACACCGCCGAAGGTCGCGCACGATCCGACGGCGACCACGGCCGCCGACCCTTTGGCGACCCGGGTCAGGTGATCGAGGAAATTCTCGCCGCCCGCACCGATGGTACACCACTCCTTCCCGGCACCGACCGGAATGGAACCTTCGACGAACAGCAGGTATTTGCCGTGGAAGTGCTCCATCGCGTCGTCCAGCTGCGCCTCCGCCTGGTGCCCGGATGCCGCCATCAGTGTTTCGTGGAACTCCAGCGAGATGATGTCGAGGATGATCTCGTCGATCTTGGGACCGTCGGAGCGCAGCAGCGCTTCGGAATTGCCCGCGCAGTCCTGCAGCTCCAGCCAGATGACCGGCACCCGGTTCATCAGCTCCGCCGCTTCGGCGACCAGCGGGGTGAACATCGGCGGCAGCAGCAGCATCGCCGTCGCCGCGCTGGCCCATTTCATGAAGTCACGCCGGTCCTGCCCCGTCTCGCTCAGGATCTCCCGGAAATCGAGCCGGTTGACAGGGTCCTGCTCCCGCAGCTCGTCCAGCCGCGTGCGGCAGCGCCGGAACAGCTCCTGGTAATAGGCGTCCCCCCGGTTCGTTTCCACCCTGGCACTTTTGGAGGTGAAGAGTTTCTTCACTCCTTCTATTCGTTCCGCCATCGTACCCTCCTTAATGGTGAATGATCATTCACCATCCTATCGGCGGAAAACTTAAAGAAGTTTGATTTTGGTTAAATCCGGCTTTGGAGAGAAATTTCCTATAATATTTCAGGACGAAGGCCGCCGGAGGCCGAAGGCCCGCTAAAGACGTCCGGCGACATGCATCTGCCCGATTTCGGCTGCGGGCAGCGGCGGACTGAAAAGATATCCCTGGTAACAGTCGCAGCCGCACTCTTTCAGGAACGCGAGCACTTCCTCGTTCTCCACCCCTTCGGCGATGCTGACGAGGCCGAAGATGTGCGAAGTTTCGATGATCATCCGGATCACTTCCCGGTTGTGGCCTTCGGCAAAATCACGGATGAAGCTGCCGTCGATTTTGAGGGCGTTGACCGGCAGCTTTTTCAGGTAGTTGAACGACGAGTAACCCGTGCCGAAGTCATCGATGCTGAAACGGATGCCGAACGCGCGGAAACGTTCGATGAGGCCGATGGAGTAATCGATGTCGTGCATCAGCGTGTCTTCGACGATCTCGAACTCCAGCAAAGAGGGGTCGACACCCGTCTCTTCCACCAGCGCGATGATCCGACGGTCGAAGTCTTTCTGGTTGAACTGCTCGCCGGAAATGTTGACGGCCACCCGGTAGTCGAATCCCTCCCATTCCCGCTGCCAGGCGAGAATCTGCCGGCAGACCTCCCGGATCACGTAGGCCGTCAGCTCGTAGTTGAGGCGGTTGGAAGTGGTGACGTGGATAAAGTCGGCCGGATAGAGCAGCCCGCGCTGCGGATGCCGCCAGCGCACGACCGCCTCGAAGCCCCGGACCCCTCCGCTGCGCACGGCAAGCTGGGGCTGATAGTACATCACCAGTTCCCCGCGTTCGAGCGCCCCGGCAAACTCGTTTTTCAGAATCAGGAACTGGCGGGCTTCCAGATCGAGACGGTCGTCGAAAAAGCGGTAACGGTTCTTGCCGCTCTTTTTGGCGTGGTACATCGCCACATCCGCATCCACCACCACTTCGTGAACGTTTTTGGAACCGTCGGGGAACATCTTGATCCCCATGCTGAAAGTGATCGTGATGGAGTGGGGCCCGATCTCCATCGGCACCTGGAAGCGTTCGCGGATCTTTTCGACGAGAATGGAGACCTTCTTGATCGCCTCGGTCTCGTCCCGTTCGAGGTCCGCCGCGACGAAGGCGAACTCGTCTCCCGCGATCCGGGCGACGATATCGTCTTCGTAAGCCAGCGCCTTGAGACGTTTCGCCGCTTCGATCAGCACCTTGTCCCCGACTTCGTGGGTATGAAAGTCGTTGATCTGCTTGAAACCGTCGATGTCGAAATAGATAAAGGCGCTGTAATAACCGCTGTGGGTGTCGTGACGGTACAGATGCGCGAGCTCCTCGATCAGTTTCTGGCGGTTGTAGAGTTCGGTCAGCGGGTCGTGCTGGGCACGGTATTCCGCCTGCTCCTGTGCGGCCTTGAGATCGGTGATATCGAAAAAATGCGCCACGTAGTGCGTCGTTTTGCCTTCGCGGCTGCGTACCGCGCTGATGGTCAGGAGTTCGGGGTAGATCTCGCCGTTTTTGCGTTTGTTGTAAATCTCCCCTTTCCAGCTGCCCTCTTTGCGGATGGCGTCCCACATCTCGATATAGAACTCCCGGTCGTGTTTCCCCGACTTGAGAATGCTCGGGTTTTTGCCGATGACCTCCTCCGGTTCGTAACCCGTGATACGGGTAAACGCGTCGTTGACCTTGATGATGTTCCCCAGCGCGTCGGTAATGGTGATCGCTTCGTGGGCGTTGAAAGCGGACGCCATCACCGCCAGCTCCTCTTTCATCCGGTTCTCTTCGTGCTGGATGGCGATTTTGTCCATCGCGTAGCGCAGCGCCCCGACCATCCGCCCGATCAGATCGATCGTGTTGGCGTCGAGCATTTCGCTGCTGCGCGTACCGGCCACAAGAACGTAGGCCGCCCCGTCTTCCTCGTATACCGGGAACATGCCGAACGACTCGGTTTCCGCGTAAAGCGGAGACGGTCCCGTTCCCGCCATCGCGATGTCGAACCGGCCGCTCTGCGCGACGTGCCGAAGCTCTTCGTACAGGCGCAGCGGACGGTGACGCGCCGCATCCATCTCCTGGGCGATCAGCGCCGGGGAAATGTTTTCGGTAAACACGGGCACGATCCGTTCCCCTTCCACCCTGGCGATCCAGATATGGGTAAAGCGGTCCGTCTGCATGAGAATGACGCACATCGTGTTGAGCAGGACCTCGCGGTTGTCGTTGTAGATGACGTATTCGGTAAACTCCGAAAACGCCTTGTAAAGTTTCTGCTGCTGCCGGGTCAGCTCCACCTGCCGGCCGTAGGCGTTGATGACCTTCAGAAAAATCATCGCCAGAGTGTACAGGGCCACGAGGGCGATCATCCAGAGGATGATGCTGATGATCAGGGCGCGGTGCGCCTCCTCCTTGAGACGCTCTTTCAGCCCCCACAGACGCTGCAGCACATCGTTGTCGGCCGCGTAGATCGCGTCGATGTACTTCGTGGCCGTTTTCCACCACTGCGCACTGGTCACGACCGTATAGTTTCCGTCGTAGATCACCCGCTCCTTGACCCGGCGGTATTCGAGCTCCATCGGCCGGGGAAGGCGGGTTCGGTAGAACTGTTCCACCACCACACTCGCCTCTTCGTCGATCCGCCGGGACAGCTCTTCGGAACGGGCCTCGAGCCGGTAAAGCAGCCGGCGGAACCGTTCATCGGGCTTTTTCGTTTCGAGCAGATAGGAAATCAGCGCCCGCTCCCTTCCGTTGTCTTCGGCAAGACGGAGCAGCATGCGGTAGCCGTTGACGAGATAGAAAAAAGACTCGCTGACGAAGGCCGATTTGAGGACACCCGTATTTTCGATCAGGTCTCCGACAAGCCCGCTGTAATAGTCCAGGATGCTTTTCAGGGAAGCCTGCGAACGGTCCACGTTCTCCCGGATCCGGTCGATATCGGAAAATTCCCGAATGATCCGCTTGACGATCCGGGGATGTTCGAACGACTCGCGAGACCGCAGCAAAGCGGCATACTCCATATACGCCTTGTCGGTCCGGCGGCGCTGGCGCATCAGTTTTTCCATGAAAAAATGCTTTTTCGTCAGCGAGGCGACGCTCAGCCCCCGTTCTTTCTGGAGTTCCCGGATCAGCTTCGCGGTGGTTTCGGCATACGCCGACACCGTTTCGAGATAAACGGTTTTTCTGTACTGCTCGAATTTGTTGTCGACATACCCGAAAGAAAAATAGAGCATCCCCACCGCCGGTACAAGAAAAAGAAACAAAAGCTTGAGCTTCAGATTTCCCGTCACGTCCAACCGTCTGTTTTCCTGCATAGGCGCCCCCGTTCGTCGGCCGTTCTTCTGCGGAACCGTTTACCTGCGTCAACGTTTTTTGATACAGGGTTCCTTCCGCTATTGTATAGCATGTTTTATTTAAATAAATGTAAATTATATTATTGATAATGAATTTCAATATTTACAATGCGGAAATTCAGTGGGTCGTACAGACCGAACAGACATCGAAACTCCGGAAGACAAAGGCGGCTTCGGCCACGCTGTCGCTGCCGATCATCGCCTGCTGGGCGGGAGCGGGGTCCGTTTTGACGGAACTGCCGAGGTTCCACTGGGTCGGCGTGACGATCTCGTAGGTGCGGATACGCCCTTTTTCGACGACGATGCGGTGCATCAGCACTCCGCGGGGCGCTTCGACCACCCCCGTCCCCGTCCCGCTGAACGCTTCCGGCCCCGCCGGTTCCCGGAACGAAGGCTCCGACAGCGGCAAGGATGCGACGATCTCCTTCGCCCGCGCCAGCAAAAGAGCGATCTCGTGCAGGCGGGCCATGACACGGGTATAGGCGCTGTCTTTGAAGCGGCGGTGCATGTTCCTCACCAGCGGCACTTCCGACGCCATCGCCCGCGCCAGAGGGCCGACCTCGTAGAACGACCCGTTGTAACGGACGTTGCGCGCGTAGCTGCGTTCGTCGGGACAGAACGCTTCCTCGGTGGCGACGTGCTGCGGCCGGACCTGCCGGCGCCGCGTCTGGATCAGTTTGGAGGGACGGGTGAAACCGTGCTCCCCCATCACGACGAAACGGTCGTGCGCGAAGCCTTTGCGCTGCATCCCGCTGTCGATCAGATCGCGTTCGACCGCCCCCAGGTCGCTGTCGAGCGCGTTGAAATCGCGGCAGGTCGAAAACGACAGCACCTCATCCAGCGACGCGCCCGCCGTCTGTGTTTCGAAAAAACGGATGAGTTCGTCGATGAACCCCTCCGCCCGGACCCGTTCGAGATGGGTCGGTTCGCAGGTGACTCCGCCGGGAAGCATGTAGGAGGCGTGGGGCCACTGCCCCGCGAACAGGGCGATCGCCTTCGACGCCGTCTGCGCCGCGAACGCCCCTTTGAGCGGCGTCTGCCCCGTGCCGCCTTCGCGGCGCAGTTTCGCCAGCTCCGGCCGGATGACCAGGTAGAACCATTTGAAATGGTTCTGCACGATTTCGAGGATCAGCGTCAGCTCCCGGATCCGCTCCGCTTTTTCCGAAACCGCGACAAGACGGCCCGCGTCGGCCATGGCCGATTCGAGCGCCCGCACCGCCGCCGTCAGATGGGCATGCCCGCAGATGCCGCAGACCCGCGGTGTGAGCACCAGCGCATCGGACGCGGGACGCCCTTCAAGCATCCCTTCCATCCCCCGGAAATGGGGGAAGGCGATGCTCGCCCAGACCACCCGTTCCTTCCGGGTTTCGAAATAGAGCGACGCCTCGCCCTCGATCCGGTCGATCACCGCCTTAGTCGTCATCGATCAGCCTCGATTCGAGCCGTTTGATGTGAAAGCTCTTCGCCACCCCGGCGACGGTGAGGTAGGTGCGTTTGGGCACCCCGAGCGGCACGTCGGCCGGGATCGACATGTTCGTTTTCGTCCGGAAAAAGTCCGACCGGGGAAAATCGGGCTCCGTGCAGCCGAAACAGGGCGTGCCAATGCGGGTCTTGGAACTGACGTCGTTCCAGAGCGTGCGGTTGCACGAGGCGCGGGTCATCGGCCCCCGGCATCCCTGTTCGTAGTAGAGGCAGCCTTCTCGCAGGCCGAAACCTTTCGCGTCCACCTTCCACTCGAAATATTCGTTGCGCGTACAGCCGTGATGCGCCAGATGGCTGTAAAGCTCCCGCGGCCGGGCAAGCGCGTCGACGGCGACGGACCGCCCCTCGGACAGCATCGTCAGCGTGTACCCCAGCCACTCCGGATGGACGGGACAGCCCGGCAGCGCGACGACTTTCGCCCGTTCGGCCGCCTCCAGCGGGCCGCCCGGGTTTTCGCCGTCGAACGCCACCCCGCTGTTGCGTTCGGGTGCCGACAGTTTGAAGATACCGCCGTACGACGCGCAGCTGCCGGCGGTGACGATGTGCGCGGCGGTGCGCCCGTAATGCGCCAGCAGGCGAGTGACCGGCATGCCGGCACGTTCGAGCAGCGGGTCGAACGCCCCTTCGAAGACCAGCACGTCACAGGCGTCTTCGCACCGCACGATCTCTTCGAGCGTGCGCACCGACGGCAGGACCGGATGGTAGAGCAGTTCGAACCGTTCCAGCAGCGCCGGCAGGGAAGGCAGGTTCAAGAAGGCGTGGCTGTTGCCGTTGCAGGTGACGCCCTGAAGCCACAGCAGGCGGGGCTTACCGGCTTCGGAGGGCATTGTAGATGTTCTCCGCGATGGCGGCCTCGTAATGCTGCAGCGGCTCCGGCAGGATCTTTTCGCCGAACAGGAAGACCATGCCGCCCAGATAGCCCATAAAGAGGCCGAACGCGCTGAAAAAGTCCTGGTCGCGCAGCTCGCCGTTCTCGACCCCGCTTTCGAAAAAAAGCATCATCTCGGTGATGAACGGCGACACGCAGACCATCCCCCGGCACTCTTCACCGAACACCTCGCGGTTGGAAAGATAGATGCGCAGAAAATACTCGATCATTTCGGGGCGTTCCGTCGCCATGTCGAAATACATGGACACGATGGCGGCGATCTTGTCGCGGGCGCTGCCCTCGCGCTCGTTGATCTCGCGGATGCGCGCGCCCAGGTACTCGGAGATGTAGAGGATCAGCTCCTTGGCCAGCACCTCCTTGGAAGTGAAATAGTTGTAGAAGTTGCCCACGCTCATCCCGACCCGTTTCGCGATGTCGGGGATCGTCGTCACGTAAAACCCCTGCTCCGAAAAGAGTTTGAGCGCCGCCGTGATGATCGTCTCTTTCCGCTCCGCTTTCGACTGTCTTGCCACACGCTTCCTTTGCTTCTTCTTTCCTTATAATAGTACCCCGAAACGCGCCGCCCGCACCTTAAGACGCTTTGCCCTATAATTTCGTACTCAAACCAGGGTGCCCCGCAAAGCGCAGAAATCCCCCCGGGATTCGCCGAAAGCACCCGCCAGGGAAACACTCATGGACTATTTCGCCAAACGCATCATCCCCTGCCTCGACGTCAAGGACGGCCGCGTCGTCAAAGGCGTCAATTTCGTCGGACTGCGTGACGCCGGCGACCCGGTCGAGGTCGCCAAACGCTACAACGAGGAGGGGGCCGACGAGCTGACCTTTCTCGACATCACCGCCTCGCACGAAGAGCGCGACACCATCGTCCACATCGTCGAAGAGGTCGCCCGCGAAGTCTTCATCCCCCTCACCGTCGGCGGCGGCATCCGCAAACTCGACGACATCTACCGGCTGCTCGACGTCGGCTGCGACAAGGTCAGCGTCAACTCCGCCGCCGTCAAACGCCCCGAACTGATCGACGAAGGCGCCAAGCGTTTCGGTTCGCAGTGCATCGTCGTCGCCATCGACGTCAAGAAAACGGGAGATCGTTACCACGTCTACCTCAACGGCGGACGGCTCGACACCGGCATCGACGCGATCGAATGGGCCAAAGAGGCCGTCGACCGGGGCGCGGGAGAGATCCTGCTCACCTCGATGGACACCGACGGCACCAAGGCCGGATTCGACATCCCCGTCACCGAGCGCATCAGCAGCCTCGTCAACGTTCCCGTCATCGCCAGCGGCGGCGCGGGCACGATGGAACACATCAAGGAGGCCTTCGACCACGGCGCGGACGCCGCCCTGGCCGCCTCGATCTTCCACTACCGCGAGATCGACATCATGGACCTCAAACACTATCTGCACGACAACGGGATCCCGGTACGGTTATGATCGGGAAGCGGGAAGCGGGAAGCGGGAAGCGGAACATTAAGCCCGGAGGATCTTCTTGATCGTCTGTGCGGGCAACAACGAGACCTTCGACTTCGCGGTCCCCATGGGCGTCGGGCTGATCGAGATGAGCGTCAATCTCACCCGGCTCTGCCTGATGGACCCGCCCGAACGCCTGCTTTTCGTCGGTACGGCCGGCAGCTACGGCGACGCGAAGATCTTCGACATCGTCACCTCCAGGACCGCCTCGCAGATCGAGCTGAGCTTTCTGCGGAAAGAGTCCTACACCCCGATCGACAACGTCATCAGCACCGACACCTCCGGCGGCAAAGGCGTCATCGTCAACTCCAGCAACTACATCACGACGGCGGCCGGATTGGCGAAAGGTTTTCTGAAACTCGGCATCGGGCTCGAAAACATGGAGTTCTTCGCCTTTCTGTCGGTCGCAAAAGCATTCGACATTCCCGCCGGGGGTGTTTTCTGTGTCACAAACTACACCGATAAAGAGGCGCATGCGACTTTTCTGAAAAACCACGAAAAAGCGAAACGGCTACTGACCCGTTTCATCGAAGATAAAGTCAAAGGAACCGGTATTGTTTAAAAAACTTCTGCTTGCCTGCGGTATCGGCACCTCCCTTTTGGGACTCGAAACCGTCGACAAACCGATCCATCACGATCACATCGGTACGACGAAACTCTCCTTCGCCTACAGCGCGGTCGACTACAAAAACTCCCTCCAGAAAGACAGGGGCGACACCTACAGCGCCGGCATCGACCATCAGAACGGCCGGCACCACCTCCAGCTGCTCTACGTCTACAACCACACGCAGACCCGGCAGCCGCCGCTGCCCGATGACCTTTACATCAGCAAGTACGCCGGACGCTACGAATACACCTTCGCCGAAGGCCGGAAGCTCAACGCTTCGTACCTCTACGTTTCCGACAACCTCGCCCCGACGGACGGCGGCAACATCTACGGACTGGGCTACAGCTACAAGGCCTTCAACTTCACCCAGTATTTCAGCGACTACGACGATTTCGACGTCTACCAGAGCGACCTGAGAATCGGGATGAAGAAACGTTTCGGAAAGATGACGCTGTTTGGCGCCGTCATCGGAAAATACATCCACATCTCCGACACGGACATCCCTTTTACCTCTCATGCCCGACAGGACTACTTCCCGCTCCTGCTCAACGTGCATCTGCACACGGGAGCGTTCCATTTCAACCTCGGCGGTATCGTCGGGAAACGGGCCTTCGCCGTTTTGCAAAACGGCCTGGTCGTCCAGCACCATGCCATGGAGTTCCAGTACAGCGTCATGGCCGGCGCGGGCTATACACTCGGCCGCTACCGTCTGCATCTGCGTTACGCCCGCCACGAAGCGACCGAAATCCCCATCCAGAACGACGGCGTCGACATCGACGTGCTGACGGCCCAGTTCGACATCGCCTTCTGATACGTCGAACGAAAGCCCCGCTGCGGTATAATTCGCCCAAACCATTCCGACGAGGTCTCCCGTGTCAGCACCCCTTCCCACCATCATGGATCTGACGAAAACGGAGCTCGCCTCCGCCGTCAAACCCGCGTTCCGCGCCAAACAGATCTACGGCTGGATCTACCACAACTACGTCGACAGTTTCGACGACATGGCCAACCTGCCGAAAACCCTCCGCGAAGAGCTGAAAACAAAATTCATTCTCAACCCTCTGACCCTGCTGCGAAAAGAAGAGTCCTCCGACGGAACGATCAAATACCTCTTCGCCCTGCCCGACGGCAAAACCGTCGAAACCGTCTGGCTGAAAATGAAAGAGGCACAGTACGACGACGAAGGCAGCCTCCTGCACGAAGCGCGCTACACCGTCTGCGTCTCGACCCAGGTCGGCTGCAAGGTCGGCTGCAGCTTCTGCCTGACCGCCAAAGGCGGCTTCACCCGCGACCTCACCGCCGGGGAAATCGTCGCGCAGGTGCTCGCCGTCAAGAAGGACAACGATCACGCCGCCAACCGTCGCGTCAACATCGTCTACATGGGCATGGGAGAGCCGCTGGACAACCTCGACAACCTCGCCAAAGCCATCACCATCCTCAAGGACGAAGAAGGGCTCAGCATCTCCGGCAAGCGCCAGACCGTCTCCACCAGCGGCATCAGTACGAAGATCGACAAGCTGGGGCAGATGGACCTCGGCGTGCATATCGCCATCAGCCTGCACGCCGTCGACGACGAGCTGCGCACCGAACTGATCCCGATGAACAAGGCCTACAACATCGCCTCCATCATCGAGGCGGTGCGCCGCTTCCCCATCGACACCCGCAAACGGGTCATGTTCGAATACCTCGTCATCAAAGGCAAGAACGACGACCTCGGTTCGGCGAAAAAACTCGTCAGACTGCTGCACGGCATCAAGGCCAAGGTGAACCTGATCTACTTCAACCCCTACCCCGGCAGCGACTACCGGCGGCCCGAGCGCGAAGATATGGTAAAGTTCCAGCAATATCTCGTCGACCACGGACTGCTCTGCACCATCCGGGATTCGAAAGGGATCGACATCAGTGCCGCCTGCGGGCAGCTGAAAGAGAAAACCGGCAAAGAAGCCGAAAAGGAAAACGTATGAGTGCTGTGGATCTTGGAGAAGTGATCTTTCTGATCGGTGTCGTGGTCGTCGGCCTCGGCGGAATCATCTGGGTCGTCAGAAACGAAAAGAAATAAACTCCCGGGCATCCGCCCGTATCAGGTCAGTTACTTTCGTTGACAAGCTGCTCGTTTTCGAGCAGGAAATGGTGTTCGGTCTCCGTGACGCTTCCGTCGGAGTCTTCCAGCCGTACCGTCAACGTCCAGACACCCTGCGCCCGCCCTCTGAGATAGCGGTAGTCGTAAACGGAACCGTGGTTGGCGGGCAGCTCTATCGTTCGCTCCCGATCGTCCTGGGGATGGGTTTCCGAATGCCAGAAAAACGTAGCGCTTCTGGGGACATTTTTGCGCTTCGTTTTAAAAGTGCAGACCAGCTTTTCGATTCCGTCGTCCCGGATATCGCATACGATACTGTCCTGCGCCCGCAACGAAACCGCGAAGACCAGTGACAGTGCCAAAAAGCCGACTCTACTCATAACTGAACCCTTCCAAGTTTTCTCCGGGAAACGGATTTTTTCCGAATTATAACCAAACTTCATCATGATCATTCAGTATCGATGCAGAAAACGGTCTCGATATCATTGTTTTGCCATTTTTTAGCCCCAAACTTCTCGACTTTATCTCAATGATTACAAATTCAGGTGCTTAACACAAAAACATTTAAATTACTCTGGATTTTTTCCTCTCTTTTTGTTACTATTTCAAAACAATACAGAAAAGCAGTCTGAGAAATCATCAAATTTCACGTTTGCATGATTTTTACTGACTATTTCTATGTATTGCAGATTCACTTGCAAGAAAGTTTCATCATGAAATCAATCGGTTACCTCGTACTTATCAACAACGCCTACCCTGACACCATCGCTTTCAGCAAGTCAGTCGCCCTCGAAGCCGCGAACCGTTTCAATCCCAATGCCGTCAACTATATCGACCGCACATACACCGAACGCCGTTCCGCTTCCGAGCTGGCCAAAATGCTCGCTTTCGACAACAACGAAACAAGGGAAGATATCCTGAACCGTGTTCGTCGGGAACTGAACGAATACTGGGAGAAAATGAGCAGCTAAAGCCCATTTTTTCCTTCCGGGAACCTTCGCCTCCTCCAAAAAAATCAGTCACATTCCGAACCACAATTCACAGGTTATTCAACACAGTGAAAATCGAAACCCTTCCGGACGCCCTCATGTTTCACGTGAAACGGTCACCAGTCGATCCAGTCCTTCTTTTACGAAATCGCATCTGCTTTTCAGAAAATAGTCGATACCGTCGAATTTGAATCTCAGGGTCGCGGCATGCAGGAGAAGACGATTCGAACCGGTGCAGTCCACTCTTTCTTTCGGGGAGATCTCTCTGTCGAGAAATCGCAACACCTGCGCTTCACTCTGCGCGTAAATCGGATCGCCCACGATGGGATGTTTCACGTGAAACAAATGAACACGAATCTGATGCTGGCGCCCCGTATGAGGCCACGCCTCCACCAGTGTCACATCCAGTGACGGATAATACTCGAGGGCCCGGACAAAGGTACGGGACGGCTTGCCTTCACTGTGAACCCTGACGACCATTCTTACGACAGCGGAATCGTCTTCGCGTCTGAGCAATGGAGCTTCAATCCAGCTTTCTCCCGTCATTTTTCCGCGAACAAAAGCCAGATATCCCTTGGTCACGTCGCGGTTTTCAAACATCATTTTCAAACGCCTCTCCGCCTTTTTGTTAGTTGCGGCAAGAAGCAGTCCGCTCGTTTCCTGATCGATTCGATGCACGATATTGGCGTCGGGACCGAACCGAAAACGGATTTCGTCGACCATGCTGTAGGGGGTTCTGCGGTTTTGCGGATGAACGAGCACACCGCTCGGTTTGTCATAAAGGGCGAACTCGGCCGTCTCGAATATCGGTTTCAGTCCCCGGCTAACGGGTTCAAACACGACACACTGTACCTCGCCTTCGATTTCTCCGGCCGGGTCTCTCATCGCTTCGCCGCCGACGAAGAGTCGGCCCCTGGCGATATATCTTTGAGCCTCCCTCTGTGAAAAGCCGAGTTCTCTGATAAGAAACAGGAATGCCTTGATTCTGTTCCGTATGAAAAAATCTTTTACTGCAAACGGCAAATTAAACCCTTTATTAGTGACTCTTGGATAATATCATTATGATTAAAAACGCATTGTATCACCGCCTCCATCAAAGCAAAGTAACATGCTTCGGAGCGGTCGAAACACAGGGAAGGATGGGAGTATGGTAGAACGTTACGCCAGAGAGGAAATGGCGTCCAAATGGACGATGCAGGCCAAATATCAGGCATGGCTCGATGTCGAAAAGGCGGTTGTAAAAGCATGGAACAGGCTCGGTCTGATTCCCGATGAAGACGCGCGTAAAATCATCGAAAACGCCGGTTTCAGCGTCGAACGTATCGACGAGATCGAAAAAGAAACGCGACACGACCTGATCGCGTTCACGACTTCGGTCGCGGAAACCCTCGGAGAGGAAAGCCGCTGGTTCCATTACGGCATGACCTCCTCCGATACGATCGACACCGCTGTCGCCCTGCAGATGAGAGACTCTCTGGAACTGATTATCGAAGACGTCAAAATGGTGATGGAGTCCATCAAAAAACGGGCCATGGAGCACAAAATGACCCTGATGGTCGGACGTTCACACGGTATCCACGGCGAACCGATCACTTTCGGCCTCGTCCTGGCGGTCTGGTACGACGAGATGAAACGCCATTTGACCAACCTCGAACAGACGATGGATGTGATCGCCGTCGGACAGGTCTCCGGCGCCATGGGCAACTTCGCACACGCACCGCTGGAACTGGAAGAGTACGCCTGCGAGGAACTCGGACTCAAACCGGCACCGGCTTCGAACCAGGTCATCCAGCGCGACCGTTACGCCCGTCTGGCGACCGCGCTCGCCCTGCTCGCGAGCAGCATCGAAAAATTCGCGGTTCAGGTACGCCACTGGCAACGTACGGAAGTCTACGAAGTCGAAGAGTACTTCGCCAAAGGCCAGAAAGGCTCTTCGGCCATGCCGCACAAACGCAACCCGATTCTGACCGAGAACATCACAGGGCTCGCCCGCATCATCCGCGCTTTCGCCAACCCGGCGATGGAAAATGTCGCCCTGTGGCACGAGCGGGACATCTCCCACAGTTCCACGGAGCGCTTCTGGCTGCCCGACTCTTTCATCACGACCGATTTCATGCTGCACCGCATGAACAACGTCATCGCCAATATGACCGTCTATCCGGAAAACATGATGAAAAACCTCAACCTCACCGGCGGACTCGTCTTTTCCCAGCGGGTACTGCTCGAACTCCCCAAACAGGGTGTGAGCCGCGAAGACGCCTACCGTATCGTGCAGCGCAACGCCATGAAAGTCTGGGAAGGACTCCAGCAGGGCAAGCCCGCCCTCAACGAAAAAGGCGAGAGCCTCTATCTGCAGTATCTCCTCGCAGACGAAGAACTTCGCAAGAGCCTCACGGAAGAACAGATCCGCGAGTGTTTCAACTACGACTACTACACCAAAAACGTCGACAAGATCTTCGACAGAGTTTTCAACTGACAGGAGCCAGCAGAAATGATCACCATCATCAAACGCAACGGACGGCGCGAGCCGCTCGATATCAGCAAAATCCAGAAATACACCTCCGCGGCCGTCAGGGGGCTCACAAACGTGAGTCAGAGCGAACTGGAGGTCGATGCGCAGATCCAGTTCCGTGACGGAACGACCACCCGCGAAATTCAGGAAACCCTTATCAAGACCGCTGTCGACAAAATCGACGTCGACGCACCAAACTGGACGTTTGTCGCCGCACGCCTTTTCCTGTTCGACCTCTATCACAGGGTCAACGGTTTTACCGGTTACTGCTCGCTGCAGAAGTATTTCGAAAAAGGGGAAAAAGAGGGCAGGATCATGCTCGGACTGCGCGACATGTACGATCTGGAAGACCTCGACGCCTACATCGATCCGGAGCGTGACCTTCAGTTCAACTACCTCGGCATCCGGACGTTATACGACCGTTATCTCATCAAGGACCGCAACGGCGACCCCATCGAACTGCCGCAGCACATGTTCATGGCCATCGCGATGTTCCTCGCCCAGCGCGAGGAGAACCGGCAGGAATGGGCCAAGAAGTTCTACGACATGATTTCGAAATTCGAAGTCATGCTGGCGACCCCCACCCTCTCCAACGCCCGGACCACCCGCCACCAGCTCAGCTCCTGTTATATCGGCTCGACCCCGGACAACATCGAAGGCATTTTCGACTCCTACAAGGAGATGGCGCTGCTGTCGAAGTTCGGCGGCGGCATCGGCTGGGACTGGACGCAGGTGCGCTCGATGGGTTCCTACATCGACGGACACAAAAACGCCGCCGGCGGAACTGTGCCGTTTTTGAAAATCACCAACGACATCGCCATCGCCGTCGACCAGCTCGGCACCCGCAAAGGGGCCATCGCCGTCTATCTCGAACCGTGGCACATGGACATCGTCGATTTCCTCGACCTCAAAAAGAACTCGGGCGAAGAGCGCCGACGCGCTCACGATCTGTTTCCCGCGTTATGGATCAACGACCTTTTCATGAAGCGGGTCGCCGAAGACGGCATCTGGACCACTTTCGATCCGCTCGAATGCAAGGAGCTGACCGAACTGCACGGCGAAGCGTTTGAAAAACGTTATCTCGAACTCGAACAGGACGAGAATATCCTCAAGGAACGCACGAAGGCCAAGGACCTCTGGAAAAAAATCCTCACCAGTTATTTCGAAACCGGCAGTCCTTTCCTCTGTTTCAAGGACAATGCCAACAAGGCCAACCCGAACGATCACTACGGCGTTATACGCAGTTCGAACCTCTGTACGGAAATTTTCCAGAATACCGACCCGAACCATTACCGCATCAAAATCAAGTTCGAGGACGGCGATTTTCTCACGTTCGAAGAGGAAGAACCCGTCAAAGTCGACAGCGGCATCGAAAAGCCGGCCAAAAAAGTCACGGCCCTCGACTCCATCGGCGGACGCCAGATCTTCATCGTCGAAAAAGAAAAGGTCGACGGTGCCACCGCCGTCTGCAACCTCGCCTCGGTCAACCTCTCGCGTATCAACACGAAAGAAGACATCGACCGCATCGTTCCCGTCGCCGTCCGCGCCCTCGACAACGTCATCGACCTCAACTTCTACCCGCTCGAAAAGGTCAAGCGCACCAACCTGCGCAGCCGTTCCATCGGCCTGGGGGTCATGGGCGAAGCGCAGATGCTCGCCGAAGCGGGCATCACGTGGGGAAGCCAGGAACACTTCGACAAGATCGACGAAGTGATGGAAGCCGTCAGCTACAACGTCATCAGGGCCTCTTCCGACCTCGCTGTAGAAAAGGGAGCCTATCCCGAATTCGAAGGCTCCAAATGGAGCCGGGGCATTCTGCCGATGGACCACGCCAACGCCGAAGTGCACAACCTCGTCGACCGCGGCGGTCTTTTCGCCTCGACGTATGACTGGGACAGCCTGCGCGAAACGATCAAAAAGCAGGGAATGCGCAACGGTTACCTGATGGCCATCGCACCGACAAGCTCCATTTCCATCCTCACCGGAACGACCCAGACCATCGAACCGGTCTACAAGCGCAAATGGTACGAAGAGAACCTCTCCGGGCTCATCCCCGTCTGCGCCCCGAACCTGAATCCGGAAACGTGGGCCTACTACACCCCGGCGTACGATCTGGACCAGACCATCCTGGTCAAGGCCGCCGCCATCCGCCAGAAATGGATCGACCAGGGACAGAGCCTCAACATCTTCATCACCCTCGACAAGGCCAGCGGACGCTACCTCAACGAGATTTACATGCTCGCCTGGCGCCTGGGCGTCAAATCGACCTATTACCTGCGCTCACAGTCTCCCGAGGCCAACAACGACGTCGAGGACCGCTCGATGGAATGCGTGGGCTGCCAGTAAATGAAACCGCTCACAGGCAGCGCAGACGCCGCAAAACTGACGGAGCGCATTCTCAACGGCGAAGGCGGCATGCTTCGTTCGCTCACGGTCAAAGGGCCGACGACGATGGCGCTGCGGCTGAGCGTCCAGGACGCCTCACGCGGTTTTGACTGGATCGACCTCGTTTTCGAGATGAACGGGGTGACGGACGCGAAGCTGCTCGATGACAAACAGCTTTCCTTTGTCGATACGGACGAAGGAATCACGCTTCGTTATGAAAACGGTGTGTGGGGAATCGGTGTGGGACGGTATGAAAGCCTCGAGGCGTTGAAATCCTCTCCGCTCTACCTGACGGGGACTTCGCTCAAGTACGAAGAAGCGCCGTTCGGCGGTTAGGACGCCATGGCGTGCGGATAACGGTACTCGCCGTTGTTCTGGCAGCGTTTGATGACCTGCTGCAACTCTTTGGCCTCACGCTCGGTAATCGCTTTCGCCTGAAGCGCCTCGATGATTTTCTGCTCTGTCAGATAAACATGCTTCATAATATTTCTCCTCTGTATGTGCGTACCGTAACAGGTACGTGATTACTCACAACGCGTGCGGGCTGCTTTTGCACCCTATGAGCCATAACGGTTCTAACAAACGAGGTGTCGAAAAAGGAAGTCTGTATGTGTTGTGAAACGGGCTCATGCCCTCTGCCGGACATGTTCTGATAAAATGATATGATGAATTTTATAACAAAGAGTTAACGAAATAAAATTAATTTTCCGATATTTCTCTCAACAGATTTCCGACGCAGGTTTCTATCATGGAAAAGACCTTTTCGAAGCCTTCGAAACCCGGAAAAAAATACGGATCGGGCACGTCTGCACCGTCGTAACCGTAGTCGCCGAGCTTCAGCACCCTTTTCGCCCCCATCGCCTTCAAATCCCGCACGTTGCTGTCGTCGAGGCCCACGATGTATTCAAACCGTCTCAGGTCCTCCGCCGTCACTTTTCTCGCTCGCAGGCCGCTGATATCGATGCCGTGCATCGCCGCCACACGGACGGAATGCTCACACGGCGGCTCCCCGATGTGCCAGTCGCCCGTCCCGGCGGAATCGACCAGAAGACGGATCCCTTTTTCTTCGGCCTGCGCACGCATGACCCCTTCGGCCAGCGGCGAACGGCAGATGTTTCCCAGACAGACAAAGATAACCGACGGCATGCTCATCCGCTCGTGTAGAGATAACGCTTGATCTTTTTCGTCGGCGTCTTGATAAAGGGCTCTTTCTGCTCGATAATGCGGGAAATACGCGAAAACTTCGACACACGGCTGTTTGTCTCCTGCCGCAGCGTCTCGAGCAGCTCGTCGATCTTGCGGTGCACGTCGCTTTCGGACATCGCCTTGATCCCGAAAAGCTGATCGAGCTTCTCGTAGTCGAGGTGCACCCGGGCCACCAGCTGATTTCCGTTTTCGTAGACCAGCGCATCTTCTACGAACGGATTTTCGCTCATGACCGCTTCGATCTGCTCGGGATAGATGTTTTCGCCGCTCGGCCCGAGGATCATGTTTTTCGAACGCCCGCTGATGAAAAGATAGCCGTCTGCGTCGATATAGCCCAGATCTTCGGTGTTGAACCATCCGTCGTCACCGAGAACCTCGGCGGTCTTTTCCGGGTCCTTGTAGTATCCCAGCATGATATTGGGCCCCTTCGCATAGATGGTTCCCTCTCCCTCCTCGTTGGGGTCGACGATCCTGAGTTCGACGCCGTCGAGCGCGGGGCCGATCGCCCGGTATTTGGTCCGGAACGGACCCGCCCCCGCCAGCAGCGGTGCCGTTTCCGTCAGGCCGTACCCGATGGAGTACGGAAACGAAGCCTCCCTGAGAAACTGTTCCACCAGCGGCGACAGCGGTGCCCCGCCGATGCCGTAGAAACGCAGCGCACCGCCGAACGTCTCCATCAGTTTTCTGCCCGCCACCGCGTGCAGCCGCCTGCGGACGAATCCGAATCCGTAAAGCCGGCGCAGCAGAAAGTTTTTCGTGAGATTCGGAAGCACCCTGTTCTTGAAAATCTTTTCGATCACCAGCGGAACCGAGAGCATGAACGTCGGCTTCACCTGCCCCATCGCGTCGATCAGCAGGCGGGGGGTCGGCGCTTTCGAAAGATAGGTGACGGAAGCGCCGTTGAAAAAGGGGACGAAAAGCCCCACCGAACACTCGAAGGTATGCGCCAGCGGCAGAATCGACAAAAAACGGTCTTCGGGAAAAATCTCGATGACGCTCTGCGCGCCGACCGCCTGAAAAGCCAGCGCACGGTGGTTGAGCATCACCCCCTTGGAACTTCCGGTCGTACCGGAAGTGTAGATGATCGCCGCCAGATCGTCCTCACAGGGCTCTGAAGCCGTTTTTTCGCTTCCGAGACCCGTGATATCCATGGCGCTCTCTTTGAGCCTCTCAAGCTGCTCTGTGCCCTTTTTAAGCATACTGTTTTCATTGAGCCGTTCGCACAGCACTTCGTCGGGTGCCAGCGTGTCGACCAGCATCACGAAACCGAGGCCCCGCATGCTTTCGTCGTCGAGGATGTCCCTCATCTTTCTCGAAACGAAAACGCCCCGGCATTCCGCATGCAGAATGATGTGCCGGATCTCGTTGTCGTGAAAATCGGGCAGGATCGGCACGATCACCGCCCCCATCGTCGTCACGGCGAAATAGACGATACTCCAGTAGGGCATGTTCTCGCTGCACAGCGCCACTTTGTCACCCGCACCGATGCCCCGCTCGCGCAGCGATTCCCGAACTTCGGCGACCCTTTCGCCGAAATCCCCGTAAGTCAGCGAAATATCCCCTTCGAGAGTGCGTACGGCCGTCCGTGCGGCAAAATGCCCCGTCGAATGCTCCAGCAACGCGTGCAGGGTCATGACGGGCAGTTCGCGGGGATAGATCTTTACCCGGCGGAAACGCACCCGGATCACGTCCGCTTCGCCTCGGTGTCCCTCTCCTTCATCCAGCGTCACCGTCTTCTGTTCCAGAAGGTCGAGAACATAACCCGGCCGCCGGAGTTTGTCGAAACTGCGCAGATCGTAGAGCAATCTCCCGTCTCTGGGGCCGCCGGACTCCTTCCCCCGTTGCGACAGGGCGAAAAACTCCCCGGCGAAAACCCCGCCGGCGTCGAGCGCCGCCAGCGCCCTGACAAAAACACGGGTCCGCAGCGGTTCCGTCAAATGGAGAAACGAACAGAGCACCGCGTCATACCTCTGCGCCGGCTCCCATGTTTCGAGATCCGCCTGCGTGGTCTCGACCGACACCCCGCATTCGTCCGCGAAAGCTTCCAGCTTGCGGAGGCCGACTTCCGAAACATCCACGGCGTGACAGACGTGTCCCAGTTTCGCGGCGAAACAGGCGTTACGCCCCTCCCCTTCTCCCAGAAAAAGGATTTCACTGCCCGCCGGCAGTTCCTCGATGACCTCCCTGAGATAACCGTTGGGCTCTTTGCCGTAGAGATAGCCTTCGCGCGAAAACTTCTCGTCCCACATCTTTCCGATCTTCATGCTCACCGCCCTCTTCTATTTTCGAACCCCGTCCAGCACGGGAACGAACGCGCACTCTTCGAGTTCTTCTTCCATCAACCGATCGCCTATTTTAACACATCGCACGATGACTTCCCTCCCCTCTTTCTGCAGCGGAGCCACCAGAATTCCTCTCGGGGCGAGCTGTTCGACGATGGCATCGGGGATACGGGCGGCGGTGGCGGAAAAGAGGATCCGGTCGTAGGGGGCGTAGGCGGCCCAGCCGTTCTGGCCGTCGTCGGTCCGGGTGTGGACGTTGGCGATGCCTTCGCTGCGGAAGCGCTTTTTCGCCTCGACCATCAGCGACTCGATGCGTTCGATCGTGAACACCCCGCGGAACAGGTGCGACAGCACCGCCGCCTGGTAGCCGCTGCCGCAGCCGATCTCCAGCACCCGGTCGGCACCTTCGGGCTGCAGGTACTGCGTCATCTTCGCCACCGTCAGCGGCGAACTGATCCACTGCGAGGCCCCGATGGGAAGCGCGTCGAGCTTGTAGGCGTGCTGTTTGAAGCCGTTGGGGACGTAGACCTCGCGGTTGGTCGACGCGATCGCCCCGAACACCGCCTCTTCGAGCGGAAAGACCCTGTCGATCGCCTCGGCGAGGCGGCGATTCTGCATCGCGGCGATGGCGTTCATCAGCGGATACCGATGTCGAGGTAGCGGCGCATCTTCTTCACCTCTTTCGGGTCGAACGTACCGACGAGCACTTCCCGCTCCCCGTTGCGTTCGCATTCGCCGAAAGGGGTGACGATGCCGCTGAAGCCGCACATCTCTTCGTTGAAGGTGTCGCTCTGCAGCACGTAGCACTCGTTCGCCAGCGCCAGCGCCCGTCCGAGCACGTCGAAGTGTTCCGCACGCAGTTTCCCCCACTGCGCCGGGACGGCGATGATCTCCGCGCCCCGGAGCCGCTCCCACAGGCCGGTGAAACGCAGTTCGAAACAGATGAGGATGCCCATGCGAATCCCGTCGATCTCGAAGACGGAAATCTCCTCTTCGTTTCCGAAGGCGAACCATTCGTGCTCGCCGCCGAAGAGGAAAAGCTTCGCTTTCGCCTGCTCGTGCACCACCCTGCCCCGGTGGTAGGCTTTGGCGACGTTGTAGATGCCGTCGCCGCGGCGTTCGATCATCGTGACGATCAGGGTTTTGTTTTTCGTATGCTCTTTGAGCGCCGCATCGGCGACGGCGGCAAAATCCGCGGCGGCATCGAAGTTGTCGTAATCGAAGTTCGTCAGGCAGACCTCGTGGGCGACGACGACAGCATCGTCGCGACAGCGTGCGAGCAGCGACAGCAGCGTCGAAAGGTTCTCTTCGTACGAACGCCCTTCGCTGCGGAATTTGAGGGTGCAGATCGGTTTAGAAGTCATCGAAACTCAGGCTGCCTTTGGAGTAGTTGGTGACGGTCCCTTCGAAAAAGTTCGTCTTCTGGTCGTTGAACCTGGCGAAATCGTCGACCCATTTGATGGGGTGGGACACGTTGTAGAGCTTTTCGAACCCGACGGAAGTGAGGCGGTCGTCGGCCAGATACTGGATGTACTGCGCCACGATAGCGTCGGTGAGCCCCAGGATCTGGCCCTGCGTGATGTACTGTCCCCACGCCGTTTCCAGTTCGACCGCCTGGCGGAACATGTCGTAGACCTCGGCCTTGAGCTCCTCGGTGAACAGTTCTGGACGTTCGCGCTTGAGGGTGTTGATCAGGTTCTGGAACAGTACCAGGTGCGTCACCTCGTCGCGCTGGATGAAGCGGATCATCTGCGCCGATCCCAGCATCTTGCCCGAGCGCGCCAGCGTGTAGAGGTAGGTGAACCCGCTGTAGAAGTAGATCCCCTCGAGGATCTGGTTCGCGAAACAGGCCAGCACGAAGTTATGCTCGCTCGGGTCTTCGGAAAGGCGCTCGTAAACCGCCGCAATGGCGTCGTTCTTGTGCTTGAGCATCATGTCCCGGCGCCACAGTTCGTAGATCTCCTCGCTGTTCTGGCTGATGGAGTCGACCATGACCGCGTAACTCTGCGAATGCAGCGCCTCTTCGTAGGCCTGACGCACGAGAATGAGGTTGATCTCCGGCGCGGTGACGTAGGGATTGATGTTGTCGATCAGGTTGTTCGTCTGGAGCGAATCCATGAAGATCAGCTGCGAAAGCGCCTTGTCGTAGGCGGTCTTCTCCGCCTCGGTCAGGACCTTGTAGTCGTTGGCGTCGCGGGTCATGTCGACCTCTTTGGGAAACCAGGTGTTGTTGAGCATCATCTCCCAGAGGTTGTAGGCCCACTGGTACTTGATGTCGTTGAGCTCGAAGATTCCCGTCGGGTTGCCGCCGAAGATCCGGCGGTCGTTGACGTGCTCGTTCGAGTTGGGATTGTAGATCTGTTTGCGATGTAAACTCACGTCTCACCCCTTATAATTTAAGTGGATGATTATCTCGAAAGTTTGGTTTCGATCCGCTGAAAAACAGATGCCTCATTTCGACAGGTCCCAACTCCGGCACCTTCGCCTGGCACACCCATAGTGTATTGACCATACATCTACAATTATGATAGAATCGTTTCTATGAACAAACCGTTTCGCTGGAATGAAGAAAAAAATCAGCTGCTGATCATGCAAAGAGGACTCTCCTTCGAGATGGTCCTCGAAAAGATCGAAGCAGGCGGCATCATCGACAGAAAAATGCACCCGAATCAGGAGAGATATCCGGGACAGATGATCTTCGTCCTGAAGATCGAAGACTATCTCTGTTATGTTCCTTTCGTCGAAAACGAAAAGGAAATCTTTCTCAAAACGATCATTCCGAGCCGAAAACTGAAAAAGGAGTACGAACGATGAAGGCGAAAAAACATTTCGTTTATGACGATGAAGAGCTTGAAATCCTTCGGGCTTTCGAAGAGAACAGGGTCGAAGACGCTCCGATGAGCGAAAAAGAAACCGAAGCGTACCGGCAGAACGCGGCCTATACGAAAGCCCTGCGGGAAAAACGGCAGACAACCATCCGATTTTCGGTCGCCGACCTCGCGGTCGTCAAGGCCAGGGCGAAAGAGATGGGGATCGGCTATCAGAACCTTATCCAGGCGCTGGTACACAACTACGCCACCGGAAAACTGAAACTGGAGTGAAAAATTCGGGAAGGAGAAAAGAAGGGCCGCCCGTACCGCCCTCCTTCCGAAGGTCGAATATCGCGACGAAAGACTATTTCGTCGCTCTGCTCGCCCGCTTGCGCTCGGTTTCGGTCAGCAGACGCTTGCGGATACGGATGTTCTCCGGCGTGACCTCGAGCAGTTCGTCGTCCTCGATCCACTCGAGCGCCTTTTCGAGGTTCATGTCGCGCGGCGGCACGAGTTTGATCGCCTCGTCGGCGCCGCTGGAGCGGACGTTGGACTGCTGCTTGCCCTTGATCGGGTTGACGGAGAGATCGTTGCTGCGGCTGTGCTCGCCGATGATCATCCCTTCGTACACCTTGTCCTGCGGCCCGATGAACAGCGCGCCGCGGTCCTGGAGGTTGAAGAGCGAATAGGCCATCGCCGTGCCGTTCTCGGTGGAGATGAGCGCCCCGTACTGGCGGCTTTCGACCGTCCCGGAATAGGGACGGAACTCGAGGAAGGAGTGGTTCATGACCCCCTCCCCTTTCGTGTCGGTCAGGAACTGTCCGCGGAAGCCGATCAGGCCGCGCGCGGGGATCTCGAACTCGATCCGGGTGTAGCCCTCGCCCATCGGCACCATCGACTTCATCTCCGCCTTGCGCTTGCCGAGGCGTTCGATGATCGTCCCGGTGAAATCGTCCGGCGTGTCGATGACCAGATGCTCGAACGGCTCGCATTTGACGCCCTCGATCTCCTTGACGATGACCTCCGGACGGCTGATGCCGAACTCGTAACCCTCGCGGCGCATGTTTTCCGCCAGAACGGTGATCTGAAGCTCCCCGCGGCCGGAGACCTTGAACTTCCCTTCTCCGATCACTTCGAGCTTCATCGCGACGTTGGTCTGCATCTCCTGCTCCAGACGGTCCTTGAGCTTGTTGGAGGTGACGTGCTTGCCCTCGGTGCCCGCCAGCGGCGAGTCGTTGACCGAGAAAACGACGGAGAGCGTCGGTTCTTCGATGTGCATCGGATCGAGCGGCATCGGGTTGGCCGGATCGACCACGGAGTCGCCCACATCGACGGTCTCGAAACCGGCGAAGGCGATGATGTCGCCCGCTTCGGCCTCCTCGATCTCCATGCGGTTGAGGCCGTGGAAACCGATCAGTTTCGTCAGGCGCCCTTTGACCATCTCGCCGTCGGCTTTGGCCAGCATGACGTTGTCGCCTTTTTTGAGCGTCCCGTTGAAAATCCGCGCGATCCCGATCTTGCCGACGTAGTTGTCGTAGTCGAGGGTAAAGACCTGCGCCTGCGCCGGGTTGGACGCGTCGCCTTCGGGCTGCGGGATCTCATTGACGATCGCTTCGAACAGGCATTCGAAATCGCCGTCGGGATCGGCCATATCCAGCTTGGCGATGCCGTCACGCGCCGCGGCGTAGATGATCGGGAACTCCAGCTGCTCTTCGGTCGCGTCCATCGCGACGAAAAGGTCGAAGACCTCGTCGACGACACGGTCCGGCTCGGCGGCAGGCTTGTCGATCTTGTTGATGACGACGATCGGTTTCTTGCCCAGGGCGATCATCTTCTTGACGACGAATTTCGTCTGCGGCATGACTCCCTCGTAGGCGTCGACGAGCAGCAGCACGCCGTCGACCATCTTGAGCACCCGCTCCACTTCCCCGCCGAAGTCGGCGTGGCCGGGAGTGTCGATGATGTTGATCTTGTAGTCCTTGTAGCGGATCGCCGTGTTTTTCGAGAGAATGGTGATCCCCCGCTCTTTTTCCAGCGCGTTGGAGTCCATCGCACGCTCTTCGACGTGCTCGTGGGAGCTGAATGTGCCCGACTGGGTCAGCAGCCCGTCGACGAGGGTCGTCTTACCGTGGTCGACGTGCGCGATAACGGCGATATTTCTGATCTTTTGCAAAAAGGGTCCTTCCGGTGCCGCAGAACGCGGCGGATAAATTTTGGCGCGATTATAGCGGAAAAGTCATTAAAACGGGGGAAAATTAAGCGGTTTCAAAGTTTTTTACATCCGGGTTGTGGTGATCGGTACTGTATGCCGGGCTGCGGCAAGAAGCGAGGTCCCTTCGCCCGGCAAGACTCACGCCCTCGTTACATCGCGGTGAAAAGCCGCTGCGCTGCGGCTGCGTCCCCCTAAAACAGCGTTCCGCTTCCTTCCGGCATCTTCTTCGACCGGCGCAGGAGTTTGGCAGCGGCGAAATACTCCATTTCGTTCTTGCGCAGAATGCGGATCGTGTTGGTCGTTCCCGGCACGCCGACCGGATCGCCGGCGGTGACGATGTACATCGACTCTTTTTTCAACACTTCTCTTTGCAACCCGCTCTGCACAACCTCGATCAGCATCTTGTCCACCGTGCTGGTGCGGGTGAGAAAAGCGGGGACGACGCCCCACACCAGCGTCAGGCTCCGGGCAACGTGTTCGCTGTGCATCACCGCGAAAATCGGCTTTTTCGGGCGGTAGCGCGAGAGCTTTTTCGCCGACTGCCCCGAGGCCGTCAGCGCGAGGATCGCTTCGGCGCTGATCTTTTTCGACAGCAGGACCGTCGACTCGTCGATCACGTCCATCTCGTCGAAACAGACGAACTGGTCGAACTTGTGGTAGGGATAGATCTTCTCCGTTTCGCGGATCGTCTGCATCATCGTCTCGATCGCCTCCACCGGGTATTCCCCCACGGCGCTCTCTTCGGAAAGCATCACGCAGTCCGTGCCGTCGAGCACGGCGTTGGCCACGTCGGAGATCTCCGCGCGCGTCGCCCGTTCGGCGTGGGTCATCGACAGCAGCATCTGCGTGGCGGTGATCACCGGCTTGCTCGCTTCGTTGGCCTTTTCGATCAGCATC
>Ga0256843_1000657_pt1 | contig 28980 bp, 30 predicted proteins | sample AlvinellametaG_FD_191572 | JGI IMG/M metagenome (GOLD analysis project Ga0256843, IMG submission 191572) | Pompeii worm associated microbial communities from hydrothermal vent at the East Pacific Rise, Pacific Ocean - Alvinella | ecosystem: Host-associated > Annelida > Integument > Unclassified ... | reverse complement strand
GATGCTTCACTCAAAGATCAGTGCAGCCGAGACTGAAAAAGAACTTTTAAAGTTTGAAGCTGGAGAGTATGATCTGCTTTTGGCAACAAGTATCGTTGAGAGTGGGATCCATATGCCACGGGTCAATACCATCATAGTAGATGGAGCCGATCGTTTTGGTATAGCGGATCTGCATCAGCTTCGTGGAAGAGTAGGGCGAAGTTCTATAGAGGGGTTTGCATATTTTATAGTCAATAACAAAGAAAATCTTACCGATGAAGCGAAAAAGCGACTCTTGGCACTAGAGCAAAACTCCTACCTTGGAAGTGGTTCTGTGTTGGCTCATCATGATCTTGAGATCAGAGGGGGAGGAAACCTTATAGGAGACGCCCAAAGTGGGCATATCAAAAATATAGGATACTCACTATATATCCGTATGCTTGAAGATGCGATCAGAGAACTCACAAACAATACCAAGCCAAAAGAGAACCGTATCGATATCAAGCTTACTATCTCTGCATATATCTCAGATGAACTTGTCGGGGAAGACAGGCTTCGACTTGATCTGTATCGCCGCCTTTCTTTGGCAAAAGAGGTATTGGATATCTATAAGATAGAAGAGGAAATCATAGATAGATTTGGTGAGCTTGATACGCCGACAAAACAGTTTATAGAGTTAGTTGTTATCAAACTGCTTGCTTCACAAAAAAATATCAAATCGATCATGAACTATGCACAAAATATCACAGTTATCTATCAAGATGAGAAAAAAGAGAGTTTTAAAGCTCCAAGCAAAGATGATGATGACATAATAGCGGCAGTTTTAAAGTATTTAAGAGAATTATAAGTAGTTTTTTCTTATAATTCCGACCTACCAACATAGGTACGGGTTCTTAGCTCAGTTGGTTAGAGCTCTCGGCTCATAACCGAGCGGTCGAGCGTTCGAGTCGCTCAGAACCCACCACTCTTTTTTTTATAAAATCCAAAAGAAATAATCTACTTTTTTATCTAACTATACGCTATAATACTGCAAAAATTTATACACTATAAGAGAGAAAAAATGGAAAAAGTTGAACCAATGACATTGTATGGTTATGAAAAGCTTCAAGCTGAAGTAAAAGAGCTTCGTGATGTGCGTCGTCCAGCTATTGTTAAAGCGATAGAAGAAGCACTTGAACATGGAGACCTTAAAGAAAATGCAGAGTATCATTCTGCAAAAGAACAACAAAAACTGATCGATCAACGTTTGGCAGAACTTGCAGAGATCATAGGAAATGCAAAGATCGTTGATCCAAGTGAACTTGAACATTCACGAGTGAGCTTTGGCTCTACAGTAACACTTGAAGATCTTGATAGCGGTGATGAAGTAACCTATACCATCGTTGGAGGGTGTGAAAGTAATCCGGATAAAGGATTGATCTCTTTTAACTCACCTCTTGCAAAACAGCTTCTTGGAAAAGAAGAAGGTGATGAGGTAAAAGTCAAGCTTCCAGGTGGAGTCAAAGAGTATGAAGTGATCGATGTAAGTTATAAGGAGATCCCTTTTGAGTGCAATTAGAGTCGGTGTAATTGGAGCAAGTGGCTATACAGGGCTTGAACTTGTTAAGATGCTTCTTGTTCACCCAGATTTTAAGTTAAGCTATGTAGCAAACAGTGAAGGGGAAACTCGTATAGATACTCTTCACCCATCATTAAAGAATGTTTGTGATATCCAAGTACAAAAAGCAGATGCCAAAGCAGCGGCAAAAGAGTGTGAGTTGGTATTTTTGGCACTTCCGCATAAAACAGCGATGGCTTTTGTAAAACCGTTGGTAGAGTTTGGATGTCGGGTGGTTGATCTCTCTGCTGATTACCGTTTACCACTTGATACTTATGAAAAATATTATACAACTCATGAGGATAAAGGAAACCTTCCAAATGCGGTTTATGGGTTACCTGAGCTTTATAGAGCAAAGATCAAAACTGCTCAGATCGTGGCAAATCCAGGATGTTTTCCAACTTCGGCGATCCTTGGGGCATATCCGTTTATAGAAAAAATGATCCCACATACTCCATTGATCGTTGATGCAAAGACTGGAGTAAGTGGAGCTGGGAAGAAGTTAAGTGAGACAACCCATTTTGTACATGTAAATGATAATCTTTTTGCTTATAATCCACTCTCACACAGACACTCCCCTGAGATCGCAGATAAACTGGGACTTGCAGAAGAAGAAGTAAATTTTGTTCCCCATTTATGTCCGGTAACTCGTGGTATGATCAGTTCTATCTATATGCAAGTAGAAGGAGATTTTGATGCAAAAAATCTTCTTGAAAAATTTTATGAGCATGAGCCTTTTATAAGAGTACTGGATAAACCAGTCGATATGAAAAATGTAGCTGGGACGAATTTTTGTGATATCTTTGTCAAACAAAAAGGAAACCTTTTGTTTATCTCAAGTGCCATAGACAACCTGCAACGGGGTGCTTCATCTCAAGCGGTCGTTAATGCCAACATTATGATGGGACTTGCCGAAGATGCAGGGATCCCTAAAATAGCATATGTTCCGTAGCAACAAAGAGATAAAAGAGGGGGCTGTTTTTATAAGCGATGCCCATTTTAATACTAAAAACGGGGAAGTGTTTTTAACCCAACTGTTACAAAAGATAGTTTCTAATGAGATACAAACCTCTCAACTTTTTTTACTAGGTGATATCTTTGATGCTCTTTTTGGGGGAGTTCCCCATACAAAAGTTGGCAATGAAGAGGTGATAGAACTTATAGAAGAGATCGCCAAAACCAAAGAGGTGTTTTATCTTGAGGGAAATCACGATTTTCAACTCAAAAAATTCTTCTCAAAAAATATAAATATCTATCCACTAGATCAACATCCAGTAGAGTTTACATGTAAAGATCAAAGTGTATGGTTAGCTCATGGAGATTTTGATGCACCGTTTGGGTATATGCTTTATACAAAATTTATACGAAACCCTTTTGTTTTGTTCTTTTTAAATATCTATGATTCTTTAACAAACCATTCTATTTTACGCTTTGTAGATAAACATATGTCAAAAAAAGAGCAATGTAAAACGTTTGACTGGTTTGAAGAGTTTAGTCAAAAAAGGCTTTCACAAGGGTTTACATGTAACATGTTTATTGATGGGCATTTCCATCAAAATGTTACATATAATTTTAAAAATATAAAATATATCAATTTAGGTGCTTTTGCTTGCAATCAAAGATTTTTTGTTGTAAAATTCATACAGAATGAAATAATATTAGAAGAAAACACACTTCGTTAAGGGGTATATATGAGTTCTGATAACTCGTTAAAAGTTGGTTCTAACGAAATGGAACTGGTAGACTTTCGTATATTTAAACAAGAGGGTGATCATATATATGAAGGGATCTATGGGATTAATGTTTCAAAAGTAAGAGAGATCATCAAGATCCCAAAACTTACAGAACTTCCTGGAACACCTGATTATATAGAAGGGATATTTGACCTTCGTAATGTTGTTATTCCAGTAGTGAATCTTGCTAAATGGATGAATATCCAAGAACCAGAGGATGCAAAGAAAAATGCTCGTGTTATTATTACAGAATTTAATAATGTTCTTATAGGGTTTATCGTTCATGAGGCAAAAAGGATACGTCGTATCAGCTGGAGCGATATAGAACCGGCATCTTTTGTTTCTGGTAGCGGTACACTTGATGGAAGCAAGATAACAGGTGTTACAAAGATTGAAAATGACGCAGTTCTTTTGATACTGGATCTTGAAAGTATTATTGAAGAACTAGGGTTTTATGAACCAGATGTAGATGATATTCCTCAACAAGTGGAAAAATTCAGTGGATTGGCATTAGTACTTGATGATAGTATGACTGCAAGAAAGATCGTAAAAGATGCCCTGGAAAAGATGGGATTTGATGTTATTGAAGCAACAGATGGAGAAGATGCATTATCTAAATTAGATGAGCTATATAGTATATATGGTGAAGATATCTCTCAAAAAATCAAGATTATCATCTCTGATGTAGAAATGCCAAAGATGGATGGATTCCACTTTGCAGCACGTGTAAAAGATGATGAACGCTTTAGTACTATACCAATAGTGTTTAACTCTTCAATCAGTGATCACTTTAGTGAAGGTAGAGGTCTTGAAGCTGGTGGAGAAGGGTATCTTGTTAAATTTCAAGCAAGTCAATTTTATGATGAAGTGGCGCGTGTAGTTCGTGCACATATGAAGTAGGAGTATAAAATATGGATGAATTTCAAGAGATATTACAGGATTTTTTAGTCGAATCGTTCGAACTAGTAGAAAAGCTAGATGAAGATCTCGTTGAGTTAGAATCAAATCCTGATGATTTGGAACTTTTAAATGGGATCTTTAGAGTAGCTCATACGATCAAAGGTGCTTCTTCTTTTTTGAACTTTGATGTTTTAACTCACCTTACTCACCATATGGAAGATGTCTTAAATAAAGCACGACATGGTGAACTTTCTATAACTCCAGAGATCATGGATGTTATTTTAGAGTCTGTGGACCTTATGAAAGCACTTTTAGAAAAGATCCGTGATACAAGCAGTGATGATGGTATAGATGTAAGTGAAGTTGTTAAAAAGCTTGATCGTATTACAGGAGGAGATGGAAACGTAGAAGTTCCTACTTCTTCAAGTGCACAAAATAATGAAGAATCTTCTCAAGAAGAAGAAACTACATCGCAAGAAGAAACTTCAGAAGAGAGTAGTAGTGCCGATGATGAGGATGAGATAGATTATGAAAATATGTCTCCTGAAGAGATAGAAGCTGAGATTGAAAAACTTCTTCAAAAACGTCAAGAAGAAGATCGTAAAAAACGTGAAGCAAAGAAAAAGAAACAACAATCAGGTTCTAGTGAAGAAACACCAAAAGAGGAGAAGAAAGAAGAATCTGCTCCTGCACCAGCTCCAACTCCTGCTCCTCAACCAAAAAAACAAGAAGCTCCTAAAAAAGAACAGCCAAAAGCTTCAACCGCACCAGCAAAAAAATCTGCTGCAACAGTTGAACAAACGATTCGTGTTGATGTAAAAAGACTTGACCATCTTATGAACCTCATTGGGGAGTTGGTTTTAGCTAAAAATAGACTGATCAAAATTAACAATGATGTTGAAGAACGTTATGAAGGGGAAGAATTCCTAGAAGAACTTACTCAAGTTGTTTCTATTGTTTCTATTGTTACTACAGATCTACAGATTGCAGTTATGAAAACAAGGATGCTTCCTGTTGGAAAGGTATTTAACAAGTTCCCTAGAATGATTCGTGACTTGAGTCGTGAGCTCAATAAAAAGATTGAACTTGTGATTGAAGGGGAAGATACAGAACTTGATAAATCGATCGTAGAAGAGATCGGGGATCCTTTGGTACATATCATCCGTAACTCATGTGATCATGGTATAGAACCACCTGAAGAGCGTATTGCAAAAGGAAAACCTGAAACAGGTATTGTTGAATTAAAGGCATATAACGAAGGGAACCATATCGTTATCCAGATCAATGACGATGGGAAAGGTTTAGATCCAAATGCATTAAAACAAAAAGCACTTGAAAAGGGTCTTATTACTGAAAAAGAAGCTGATTCTATGAGTGATAAGGAAGCATTTGCCCTTATCTTTAAACCAGGTTTTTCTACTGCTGCAGCTGTAACAAATGTAAGTGGTCGTGGAGTTGGGATGGATGTTGTTAAAACAAACATCGAAAAACTCAATGGAATCATAGAAATAGATAGTGAGATAGGGAAAGGAACTTCAATGAAGTTAAAGATCCCACTTACACTTGCTATTATCCAAGCATTACTTGTTGGTGTTCAAGAAGAAAACTATGCAATACCACTTGCTTCAGTACTAGAGACTGTAAGAATTTCAACAGAAGAGATTTACACAGTAGAGAATAAATCAGTTATGAGACTTCGTGATGAAGTTCTTAGCTTGGTGCATATTGGTGATATCTTTGAAGTAGAGAGAATCATGGATAATGGAGAACACGCATATGTTGTTGTTCTTGGTCTAGGGGCAAGTAAACTTGGACTTATAGTAGATTCTCTTGTTGGACAAGAAGAGATCGTTATTAAATCACTTGGTGAGTATCTTAAAGGAATTCAAGGGATTGCTGGAGCTACGATTCGTGGTGATGGAGGTGTTACACTTATCGTTGATGTCGTTGCACTTATGGATGTAGCAAAAAATGTAAAATCTACGATCTCATCAGCAGATACTTCGAGCTCAAAATCATCTGAGAAAAATGCTCCAAGTGATTATAGAGTCATGATCGTAGATGATTCGAAAACAGATAGAATGATCATGAAAAAAGCACTAGAGCCACTTGGTATTACGATAGTTGAAGCAGCAGATGGGCAAGAAGCACTTAATAAGCTTAAAGAATCAGATATGATGTTTGATGCGATGCTGATCGATATAGAGATGCCTAGAATGGATGGTTATACACTTGCAAGTGAGATCAAAAAATATAATAGATACAAAAACCTTCCACTTATAGCTGTAACGTCTAGAACAAGTAAGTCAGATAGAATGAGAGGGGTTGAGAGTGGAATGGTTGAATATATCACAAAACCATACTCATCAGATTATCTCTCAAGTGTTGTACAGAGAAATATAAAATTTAAGCCGGAGTTTGTATCATGAATGATAAATTAAAAGATGTTATTAATAAACAACAAAAGCAACAAGAAGAGCCAGAAGGTGCTCATATTGATGATGTAGTTCAACTCGTTGGGTTTATCATCGGAGAAGAAGAATATGCAGTGCCTATTTTAACTATTCAAGAGATTATTAAACCAATGCCATGGACAAGGGTACCGCAAACTCCAGATTATGTATTGGGAGTATTTAATCTTCGTGGTTCAGTTATACCACTTATAGATCTGCGTTTAAAGTTTGGTTTACCTGCAAAAAAACAAAATGAAGAGACCCGTTTTATCGTGATGAAGCATGGTGATGATGTTGCTGGGTTTGTGATAGACAGACTTACAATGGCACTAAGACTTAAAAAGAGTGATATAGGACCTGCTCCTGATACCGTAGATGGTGATAATACGATTATTGAAGGAGTAGGGAAAAGGGAAACAAATATTTTAACTATCCTGAAAGTAGATAAACTGTTGCAGAGAGATTTTTAATACTTTTTATGGTAAAAGATAACATTGTTATAACACAACACAAAGATGGATGTCAGATAGAGCTTTTAGGTGAGATCGACATCCATTCATTAGATAAGATTGAAAAAAAGCTCACTAATAACTCTTGTAAGAATATTCTAGCAATTAATATTGCACACTTAAAGCGTATAGATACTGCAGCAGCACTTTTTATCAAAGAAATTTCCCATGACTTTAAACTTCTTTCTGGAACTGTTGATGAAAAGATACAAAAAACATTAGATCTCGTAAAAGATTTTCAAAAACAATCTGATCTCAAGCAAGAAATAAGCTTTTTAGAATCTATTGGAAAGTTCTGGTGTAAAAAAGTTGTTTTTTTATCTTATTTTTTTAACTTTATTGGGGAATTGGTTACGAAGAAAGTGAGTATGCTCTTTTCTTGGAAAAATTTTCGTTATAAAGAGATACTATTTGAGATCAACCAAAGTGCTATCAAGGCTGTAGGGATCGTTGCTCTTACAAGTTTTTTGGTAGGGATCGTAATAGCATATCAATCAGCTGTTCAGCTGAAAATGTACGGTGCAAATATCTTTATAGTTGATATGTTGGGGATCTCTATACTGCGTGAATTAGCACCTATGATTACAGCGATAGTGATCGCTGGGCGTAGTGGATCTGCTTATACTGCTGAGATAGGAGCTATGAAGATCACTGAAGAACTTGATGCCATGAGAACGATGGGATTTGATCCGTATTATTATTTGGTCATTCCTCGGATCATTGCATTAAGTATCTCTTTACCTTTGCTTATTTTTATAGCTGATATTGCAGGTGTTTTTGGTGGTATGATTATTGCACATACTGAACTCGATATTTCACCAGGGCTTTTTTTAGAGCGTTTTGCTTCAGTTGTAGATGTGAAACATTTTTTAATAGGTGAGTTTAAAGGGCCATTTTTTGCTTCTATGATAGCAATGATAGCTATATATAGAGGGTTTATGGTCAAAGATGATACTCAAAGTATAGGGAAGAATACAACAAAAAGTGTAGTTGAATCGATATTTTCTGTTATTGTTATTGATGCGGTTTTCTCTATTATTTTTACAAAGCTTGGACTTTAGTTATGAAAGTGGTTGAAGTAAAAGATCTTCATACGGTTTTTGGTAAAAAAGTAGTACATAATGGCTTAAATCTTTCTGTAAATAAAGGGGAGATTTATGGTTTATTGGGACCAAGTGGATGTGGAAAAACGACATTAATGAGAAAAATGGTTATGTTAGAACCTATTGGTCAAGGAAGTATTAAAGTATTGGGTAAGGATCTTACAAAATTAACACAAAAAGAGATCCAATCCCTTCAGCAACAATGGGGAGTATTATTCCAATTTGGGGCTTTGTTCTCTTCTTTAAATATAGCAGAAAATGTTGCAAGGCCTTTGATTGAGTATACAACACTTTCAAAGAAAATGATAGATGAGATAGTGCAGTTTAAACTCTCTATAGTTGGGTTGAAACCACAAGATGCATATCTATTTCCTTCACAGATAAGTGGAGGGATGAAGAAGAAAGCAGGATTAGCAAGAGCTCTCGCTATGGATCCTCAGTTGTTGTTTTTAGATGAACCAACAAGTGGACTTGATCCTATATCAGCAAGGGAGTTTGATCGATTGATTCTTGAATTAAGAGATCTTCTTGGATTAAGTATTGTAATGGTTTCTCATGATATTCGATCTATAAAAGATACAATGGATCGTTTTGCTGTTATAGAAAATAAAAAGATCGCCTATGAAGGTAGTTATGAAAATATAAAATCTGCCAACAGCGAATTTATAAATACCTTTTTTAAGGAAGAAAATGAATAATAAAACAAATTATACACTGGTTGGGATTTTTGTTATCTTTGGTTTTATGGTGATGGCATTTTTTGTTTTTTGGTTGTTAAAACCAACAGAAGAGATGCAAATGAAAAAGTATGTTGTCTATTTTGATGAGTCTGTTTTAGGATTAAATATAGATGCACCAGTGAAGTATAGAGGGATCTCTGTTGGAAAAGTCCTTAAGCTTAGTATAAACCCTGAAAATACAAATCAAATACGTGTGCTTATCAATGTACAAAAAGATACGCCTATAACAGAGAAGACAGTTGCAAAACTTACTTCTCAAGGGATCACAGGATTGACATATATCAATCTTATAGAAAATAAAAATATGGAAGTTTCAAAGATTACTCCTCCAAAAGATGAAAAATATCCTGTTATTCAAAGTGTTCCATCATTATTTGAGAGTATCCAAAACTCTATAGGGGATGTTTATACGAAAGTTTCTAGGTCACTTGATCGACTTGATCGACTTTTGGATGATAAAAATCAAAAAGAGTTTCATGTATTATTATCACAAAGCGCAGAGTTCTTTGAAAAACTTAATGATATTTTAGATCAAAAAACCATACACCATATTCAAAGTAGTATACAACATATAGATCATATTACAAATAAAGTTGATCAAACGATACCAGATCTGAAAAAACTGATAAGAGCTTCTATCAGTTGGGAAAAAAGTTTTACTGCTTCTTTAGATTCTATCACTAAAAGTTATCTCAATATTGATAAAAGTATGGATGGAATTGCACTTTCTATGAAAAAAGGGGAAGATGATCTTCATGAGGTTACAAATGTACTTATCCCTTCTATTAATAAAAGTTTAAATACATTGAACTATTTGCTTATCGATTTACAAAGTGTTATAAAAAAATACGAAAACAACCCTAGAGATATCTTTGTAAAAGAATCTAAACCAAAACTTGCACCAGGAGAAAAATAATGAAATATATAATGAGTTTGATTATTGCATTGCTATTTATCGGATGTTCGCAAGAAGTTCCTCCTACAAAAAAATATATTTTAGACATAGAGATTCCAAAAAATGTAAATAACAAGTTTACATGTAAAGAAAAAAGTTTAAAAATACTTTCTCCGTATGCAAGTTATGAATATACAACAAATAATTTATATTATGTACTTGATTCTCAAGAAGGAAGTTATACACAATCTGCTTGGGCAAAGGCACCTGCTACTGAAATATATGCTCTTCTTTTGAAAAATATACGAAAAAGTGCTATTTTTGCTACAGTAGAGAACTATACTTCTATATCTCAAGGAGATATAAATTTAGAAATAGATATACAAAACTTTAAACAGTATTTTTCTTCTGATGAAAAACACTCTTATGTTATAGCTGATATAACATTAAGTATGGTAGATAAAAAAACCTTTACGATAATAGCTCAGAAAAATTTTTATAAGAAAGTAATTACAGATTCTGCTGATGCAAAAGGGGGTGTTGAAGCGTTAAATAAAGCACTTGCTGAGCTTTTGCCTGAAATGATACAATGGATAGGGAATAGTTGTCGATGATAGCTGAAAAAGAATATCGAAAAAGAAGAAAACAGTTACTCAAAAAAATACCAAAAAACTCAATAGTTGTTTTGGGAAGTGCTGCTGTAAAGATACGTTCAAATGATACAGAATATCCTTATAGACAAAATAGCAATTTTTATTATCTAAGTGGATTTAAAGAGGATAATGCTTTTTTAGTACTTATCAAAGAGAAAAAAAGAACAAAGAGTATCTTTTTTGTTCAAAAAAAAGAGAAACTACTTGAATTATGGACTGGAAAACGACTAGGTATAAAAAAAGCAAAAAAAAGATTTTTGGTAGATGAGGTCTATAGTTCAGATGAATTCAAAAGTAAGTTAAAAGAGTTTATACAAAATAAGCATACGCTTTATTATGATTTTCAAACAGACAATCCGTTATTACGTGAAATCGTACCAAAACTTACATCGAAACTTTATAGTGTTCAAAATATAGCAAAAGAGATAGAATATTTAAGAGCTATCAAAAGTAAAAAAGAGATACGGCTTATAGAAGATTCTATCTCTATAGCAAAAAAAGCGCATCATAAAGCGATGAAGATCAAAAAAATAAATAAATACGAATATCAACTTCAGGCACTGTTTGAGTATATTTTTAAAAAAAATGGTGCATATAATGATGCTTATACAACTATCGTTGCAGGTGGAGATAATGCAAATACTCTTCACTATATTAAAAATGATCAAAAACTTAAAAGTGGTGAGCTTATTTTAATAGATGCAGGATGTGAGTATAACTATTATGCAAGTGATATAACACGAACAATCCCAGTAAATGGAAAGTTTTCAAAAGCTCAAAAAGAGCTTTATGAATTGGTTTTAGATGTAGAAGAGAAAATTATCGCTATGGTGCAAGAAGGTGTAAAACGAAGTACACTTCAACAAGAAGCAGAAAAATTACTAACTCAAGGAATGATTACACTTGGTATACTCAAGGGAAGTGTAAAAAAATGTATGAAGAAAAAACTACATAAAAAGTATTTTCCTCATGGCATTGGACATTATATGGGGATAGATGTGCATGATCAAAATCCTTATAAAACAAAAAATAATAAAGAGATACCCTTAAAAGTAGGTATGGTTCTTACCATTGAGCCTGGAATTTACTTACCAAAAGATGATAAAAATATCCCAAAAAAATATAGAGGGATAGGAATCCGCATAGAGGATAATATCTTGGTAACAAAAAAAGGGTATAAGAATCTTTCAAAAGGTATAGTAAAATCTATCAAAGAGATAGAAGCTTTGGCTAAAGGCTAAGCTTCATTCTCATACACATAACTCCAGCCAGTGAGAGAATCTTTTTTGACCTCTTCATAGTCGTCACTGTCAGCTAAAAAATCGATTACATGTAAATATTTATGTGGTATGCTCATTATATCTTGAGGTTGTATCAGTAGCATTGGCATAGGTGTTTCTTGTTCTGTTGTTGCAAATCCTACAGGAGAAAGTTGACTCATTACATGTATAGGGTTTTTGATATTGTTTTCAGCAAGAAATTTGCCCAAAACAGCATCCTTTATCCCTTCTGGAAGTTCTTGTGGTGTATTTAAAAATATCGTAAAATGAATAGGTGCTTCACTAAAAGCATCAGGTGATGGTGCTGCCATAATGATATACTCTACTTTCTCTAGTAATTTATCTATTTCAGATGGAGTAAGGTAATGTGTTGTTTTGATAGCTTTTGCTTCTTGCATAGAGTCCCTTTTTTTCTCAAATTTTAACATACTTTTGGAACAAAACTTGCTAGAGTTTGTCTAATATTATGAAATACCTAGAAACATTACAGCTAAAAAAAAGATTATTTTTATTGTTCGGATTTATAACATTTGGTCTTGTTATATTAGGTCTTATCGGAACTGTAAATCTAAAACAGATGAAAACGCAAGTTGATAATCTGTATTTTGGTTCTTTAGTACCTGTTACAGAGTTAAATGATATCTTATATACATACAATGCTTCTTTATCTTCTACACTTTATAAAGCAAAGTTTGGCTTGATTTCTAATGATGATGTGGAGTCCCAAATAATTGTACATCTTTCTCAAATCGAAAAGATATGGCAAGAATATAAAAACCAGTATAAAACAATCGAAGAGATGCCATATGTCAATTATACTTCAAGTGAAATTCAACATGTGAACGAATATTTTTATAAAGTGATGTTAGCATCGAAAAAGGGAGCTGATTTAAGAAAACTCAATACAGCTCTTTTGGAAAAAAAACTAGAACATATCAGTTTGGTTGTAAAAAGATTGCTTAATTATGAGATAGATGTTGCAAAGCTTAATAGAAATGAGTTTAGAAAGAACTATCTTGTGACAATGAAGACAGAGATTATTTTACTTATTGCGATTATATTTGCTATTTTAATGGTGACATATATTATCTTTAAAAGTATTCAAAATGAAACAAAAAAGCTTGAATCGATGGCAAAAAAACTGCAAGCGGTCAATAAAAAGCTTGAAAGTGCATCATATACAGATTCTTTAACAGGGCTTTTTAACAGAAGATATTTTAATTATATATTTTCTCGTGAGATAAAAAGAGCAAAACGTGAGAGAAAATATATAACATTTATGATGATCGATATCGATTATTTTAAACAGTATAATGATACATATGGACATATCGCTGGAGATAATACTTTGAAAAAAGTTGCTTTGGCTATACGAGAATGTTTTAGACGACCAAGTGATTTTGTATTTCGTTTAGGTGGAGAAGAATTTGGTGTGTTACTTGTAGGTACCGATGAACATAATAGTATGAAATTAGCACGTGAAATGTGTAAAAAAGTTAAAGAACAAAAGATAGAACATAAAAGTTCAAAAGTAGCTGATATTGTAACAGTTTCAGTTGGAGTTGTATGTTGTATAGCAGATGAATCTTTGGATGAAGAAATTCTGATCAAAAAAGCAGATGATATGCTCTATAAAGCAAAAGAAAATGGTAGAGATCAGTGTGCAGTAACAACAGATGTCAATAACTTCCATTTAACACTTAATAACTCTACAAGTGTTGCATAGCAACTTATTAATCCCAACCCTCTAGATCGTTCTTTGAGTGCTTTGGTTTTTTGTATTTTTTAAAATTCTTACTTTTTTCGAGTTGGTTGGCATTATAAAGGATCTCTTTTTTGATCTCTTCGATATCAAGTTCGCTCTGAATATATGTAGGGATCTTCTTTACATGTTTTTCTAAATCCTGAAGTTCCCCTTTATAAAGGGTGATCTCTGGTACTCTTTGAAGAAGTTTTAAAGCATTTTTGACCTTTTTTTCAAACCCTTCTTTTGAGAGGTTGTCTGATTTTGCAAGGTATGAAACGATCCCCTTGTTAAAACGCTCTAAAGCACGTATATATCTAAGTCTTAATGCTGATTCTTCTTTTTTATTCATAAACCTTCCATTGATTTTTTATATGTATAATACAAAAAAAACGGAGATATATCAATGAAAAAAATCTTTTTCATACTTTTTTTACTCTTTAGTGCTGGAATCTTAGAAGCACAACAGATAAACACACACCCTACACAAGAGTTCTACAAACAACATTTGGATCAAAATATCCCAATAGTGGATATCAGAACACCACCTGAGTGGAAACAAACAGGTATCTTAAAAGGGGCGATACCTATAATGTTCTTTGATGAACGAGGGAATTATGATATACGTGGATTTTTACAAAAGCTCAATGAAAAAGTAGATACGAAAAAACCGTTCGCTATTATTTGTCATACAGGAAACAGAACATCGATGTTAGCACCATTTCTATCAGAACAGTTAGGATATACAGTGTATAATCTTATAGGTGGTATGGATGAAGCTGCAAAAAATCACCTTCCAATAGTTCCATATAAAAAACAGTGAATTTTTTAAAGTTCCTTTTCTATCTTATTACAAGAATGGCGATCGTTTTTGGGGTGATCGCCCTTATAGGATTTTTATTATGGTGGGTACTTTATAGCATCTTTTTAAAGTAGGGATTTGATAACGTTTGCTACACCAAGATGAAGGTTGTAATTGGCTATAGGAAAATCAAGTGCTTCATTTTCCATATTGACACTGTACTTTGCCAGGTAGCTTGCAAGTTCTGAGATATCTATAGGCTCATATCTACTTGTTTGTTCATCTGTTAATTTTGTTCGAACAAGTTTTCTTGCTTCATTTGAGTCATTGAGTATAAATGCAAGTAGTTTAAGACTGACAAAGTCACACCATCGAAAGAAAAGCTCTGGTGTTAATTCCTTTTCATATTTTCCCTCAGGGTTAAATAATAGACCTTGATCTCTTAATGGTATTAGTACAGATAAAACTGCTCTTGAAAATGGTTCAACCTTCTCTGTCCAAAATGGTGATTCATTTCTTTGAGAAAGCTCAGTAACGATGGTTTGTATGATATCTTCTAGTTTTGCTTCTTTAAAAAGTGTATAACTCTCTTGTTTCATCATAATTCCTATTTTATTTTTGGTATTATAATTGCAAAAAAATAATGGAGACTTAAATGAAGATCGATAAATCTTTTTTAACCAATCTAACAGCATTTTTTGCAGTTGGACTCTCTTTTGTATTTAAAGATGAAACATTACGACAGATCTTTTTATATGGAGGGCTTTTTGCACTTAGTGGTGCACTTACTAATCAACTAGCAATTCATATGCTGTTTGAAAAAGTACCGTTTCTTTATGGATCAGGGGTGATAGAATCAAAATTTGAGAACTTCAAAACCTCTATCAAACATCTTATAATGACACAATTCTTTACAAAAGAACAACTTGATAACTTTTTTAAAAAAGAGGAACAAAAACTCAACCTTGCTCCTATCATAGAGCATACAGATTTTACTCCTGCTTATGAAGCACTTTCAAAAAGTGTTATGGAGTCTCAATTTGGTTCGATGCTTGCAATGTTTGGTGGTGAAGCGGCATTGGAAGGGTTAAAGGAGCCGTTCATTCAAAAGCTTAAATCTGCTATAGTTTCGATAGTCTCTAGTGATGCATTTAACGCTACTTTACAAAATCATTTGCAACATTCTTCTTTGAGTGAAGATATGATAAGTAAGATCGAAACGATTGTTGATGAAAGACTTAATGAATTGACACCTCAGATGGTCAAAGAGATAGTACAAAATCTTATAAAAGAGCATCTTGGATGGTTAGTTGTTTGGGGAGGAGTTTTTGGAGGAATTATCGGAATTTTGAGTTCTTTTATAGTATAATAGCACATTATAACTTTTGAAGGGATGGAAATGGAACCGTATATAGAGAAATTCAAGCACTTTTTAGAAGTTGCTAAAGAAGTAAATTATGATCCTAGTGCATTGTATGCAAAAGAACCACTTATGACACAGGTAGTTGGTGGAGGAGCTTTACTTGTTGCGTTGATAGTAATACTCTCAATCAGTAGCAGTATGAAAAAATCAGCTGCACAAGCTGCTGTGAATGCTCTTGATGAAGAGGCACTTGAGAGTTTTGCAGATTATCAGTCAAAATGGCAAAAGATCATTAAAAAGATCAAAAGCTTAAAACCTGAATTTATAGAAAAACTTCTTGAAAACAAAGAAAAGCACTATAAAGATCAACTTGAAACACTTCAAGACTTGCCATTACCAGAAAAACTTAAAAATCTTAAAGCAATGGCAAATCTTTATGCACAACTTGCTTCTGGTGTTAGAAATGAAGAACTTCGCCAATACTACTCTGAAAAATCAAATGAGCTTTTAGAAGATGTTGTTGTAAAAGAGATCGCAACATATATGAAAGATTTTGATTTTAATGATGAAAATGTTGTTGTATTAGAAGAGATAGTAGCCTTTGCCAATGCTCAAAATGAAGAATTAAAAGAGAAGATACTGCAAACCGTTATGGATAAACTTCAAAGTGTCGATTTTGGATCGAGCTTAGAGGTGTATAGATTTGTACAAAACCTAAATCCTGAAAAACTTGGTGATATATATACATATTGTAAAGAACAACAAGATAAGCTCTTTGAAGATGGTGAAGTTGTTGTTGCTGCGGATGTCCTTGAATACCTTTTAGAAAATGGTGAAAAAGAAAAAGTTGTTGCTTATATCAGATCATTGAAGGTTCCAACACATTTACAAGAACTTTATTATCGTTTCTTTGATCAAAAAGATTCTCAAGAGATCGATTTCGCATTTATGCAAAACCCACTTGAGATATCACAAAAATATGCAGATTATGTAGAAACGCTCATAACAGATAACTGGAGAGATGCTCAAAAACTTCAAGAGATCTTAGATAAAGAGTTCATGACAAATATTATAGGGCATGACAGAGTTCGTATCGTTATCGAAAGAGTTGATCAGCTTCATAATGAAGCAAAACAAGAAGAGCAAACAAATGAAGCTCTTGAACTTGCAAAAGAAGCACATAAAATCGCTTTAGAAGCAAAAGAGATAGCACAAAAACAAGAACTCAAGAGTTCAGAATCTGTACAAACAAACTCTGAAGAGTCTCCAGAAGAGACTTTAAAAGAGGAAAAGAAATAACCTTTTGGTTATTTTCTTTTCCATGGAACCTATAAACTTTTTTACGTTGTTTCGATGATCACATCGGCTATTTCGATCGTTTCTCCAGCTTCTATCTTTGCTCGTTTTCTTGTTTCTACTTCACCGTTTCGTCTGACATATCCCTCAGCTATAATAAGCTTTGCTTCGGCACCACTATCAACAAGATCAAGTAGTTTTAATAATTTATAAAGTTCTATGTAGTTATCTTTGAGTTCATATTCAATTACCATCGTTTTTTTCCTTTGTATTGTTTTGTATGAGTATCACTTCTGCTTCTTCTTCATCGAAGTCATCGTATTCTATTTTGGTATCTTTAAGATTTTTGGTCGTTTTTGCTCCTAATGCTTTTAGATTAGAGGCTCTTTTGAGTACATTTCCACTTCCGTTTGCAAGTTGTTTTAGAGCATTGTCATAGCTTTTTTGTACAGTTTGAAGCTGTGAACCGATCTTCTCAAAACTTTGAGAAAAGCCTACGATCTTATCATAAAGCTTTCCTGCTTCTACAAACATCTTTTGTGCAAATTCACTAGATTTTTCACTTTGCCAGTGAAGATATATGGTTCTAAGTGTAACAGTTAGTGTAGATGGTGTAACGATTGCTATATGTTTTTTTAAAGCATATTCATATAAGGTATGGTCTGTTTGGAGCGCAGTAGCAAAAGCACCTTCTATTGGGATGAACATAAACACATACTGTAATGTTCCTATATCATAGTGAGTATAATCTTTTGATGCAAGGGTATCTATATGGTTTTTGAAGTTTTGTACCAGTTGTTTTGCACAGATGAGCTTTTGTTCATCACTCTCTTGTCGTATAAACTCTTCATATGCACTTAGCGGTACTTTTGAATCAATGATGATACTTCTTTGAGCAGGAAGTTTTATAACTACATCTGGGCGTTTGATCTCTCCATCTTCATCTCTGTAACTGATCTGTTTTTCATAATGCTCCCCTTGTAATAATCCAGAATACTCTAAAACACTATCTAAGATCATCTCTCCCCATGCACCGGTGGATTGTTTTTTCCCTTTGAGTGCTTCGGTAAGGTTTTGGGCTTCTTGAGAGACCATTTTTGTAGTATTTGCCAAAAACTCGATCTCTTTTGAGAGTTCACTAAAGCGTTTGATACTTTTTTCTTGTGTTTCTTCTACCTTTTTCTTAAAAGTATTTATATCTTCTTTGAATGGTTTGAGGATCTCCTCTAAGGTTTTTGAAGAGTTTTTATCGAACTTTTCTATCTTTTGTTCCAAACTTTTTTGCATGATTTCATTGAGCTTAAGTTGGAGTTGTTTTGATCTCTCTTCATATTCATGTTCAAGCTTTTCATTTGCTTTTTCAAATGCATCGAGCTTTGCAATGGCGATACTTTTTTGTTCAAAAAGTTGTTGTTTCTCTTGAAGAAGTTGTTCATTTTCTTTTTTGTGTTCTTGGAGTTGTTGTTCTACAAACAAAAGCTCTTTTTCCAAAAGGGTATTATTAGATATTTGCTCTTGAAGTTGTTGTGAAAGTTCATTTACATGTAAAGTGAGTTCTTGCTCGTTTTTACTTTTTTGTATAACAATATACAACAGTACTATAATTCCTGTTCCAAGGAAAGCACTTAGGATATACAATGGCTGTATCTCAATCATCTAAAACCTTTTTTGCTTGCTGAAGTATCTCTGCTTCTTCATCAGTTTGAAGCACAAATACCTTGATCGGTGAATCTTTTTGTGAGATTATAATCTCATTTTTACTATTTTTTTCAAAATCTGTCAATATGCCAAATTTTTCTAAGCCTTTGAGTACTTTTTTTCTTACATGTAAAGAATGCTCTCCCACTCCTCCACTAAAAACGATCGCATCAACATCATCTAAAATTGCCAGATAGGCACCTATATATTTTTTGATCCGTCTTACATAGATATCAAGTGCGAGTTTGGCTTCTTTTTCTAAAGAGTTGATAATAATACGAAGATCATTTGTACCGCACAGCCCTTTTAGACCTGATTGTTTATTTAACAGGGTGTCGATCTCATCAGGACTTAAACCAAGTTGTTTTTGGAGGTATAAAATCACTCCAGCGTCTATATCTCCGCTTCTACTTCCCATAACCAGCCCTTCAAGTGGAGTCATTCCCATAGAGGTATCGATACTTTTTCCGTTTTGGATCGCACAGATACTTGCACCGTTTCCAAGATGCAAAGTGATCAAAGAGGTTTCTTCTGTCTTTTTGTGTAACATTTTGGCACTTTCATTTAACAAGTAAGCATGACTAGAACCGTGAAAGCCGTATCTTCGTATATGGTGTTTTTGTTCAAATTCTTGTGGGATGGCATAGAGGTATGCTTCTTTTGGTAGTGTAGCATGAAAGGCAGTATCAAAAACAGCGATCTGTACAAGAGTAGGGTAGTGCTTTAAAAAATACTCTATCCCTTTGATATTGGCAGGGTTGTGAAGCGGTGCTAAATGGGAGAGCTCTTTGAGTTTATGGATATTTTCTTGTGTGATGCGTGTTGGTTTGATAAATTCACTTCCACCATGTACAATTCTATGGGCAACATATTCTATATTTGTGGTATTGAGTGTACAAAGCAGCTTGTGAAGCTCTTGTTCATGGTCTTGTACTTCTTCTAAGAGAAGATGTTTCACTAAAATCTCTTGTTCAAAAAGACTGAGTTTTATAGAAGAACTTCCGCTGTTAAGAACAACGACCATTTAAAACTCCTCTTGAGCTTGTATAGCGGTGATGGCAATGGTGTTGATGATGTCTTTTATCAAACAACCACGACTAAGATCGTTGATCGGTTTTTTGAGCCCTTGCAGTATAGGACCGATCGCCACGGCACCACTACTTCGTTGAACTGCTTTATAGGTGGTGTTTCCAGTATTAAGATCAGGAAAGATATAGATTGTGGCCTTTCCGGCTACTTTTGAATTGGGAAGTTTTTTTTTCGCTACTTCACTATCAAATGCGGCATCAAACTGTATCGGTCCATCTATGCAGATATCGGGGCGTCTTTGTTTTACATGTAAAGTTGCTTCTTTGACCTTTTGGACATCTTCTCCCTTGCCACTCTCTCCACTTGAGTAAGAGATCATCGCTACTTTTGGTTCTATACCAAACTTTTTGGCATTATCATTTGCCGCTATTGCGATAGAAGCAAGTTGTGATGCGGTTGGGTCTCTAACAATAGCACAATCACCAAACACCAGTACCTTCGTATCCAAACACATAAAGAAGATACTTGAGACGATATCATCTTGTTTTTTGGTTTTGATGATCTCTAAAGCCGGACGAACAGTTTCAGCAGTTGTATGGATCGCTCCACTTACCATTCCATCAGCGTATCCCATATGTACCATCATCGTTGCAAAGTAGTTTACATGTAAAATGGTATCTTTGGCTTGTTCGTATGAGATCCCTTTATGTTTACGAATGTTGTAAAATTCGTTGGCAAATTTTTCTATATATATATTTGAACTAGGATCTATTACAGTTGCTTTTGAAAGATCAAGACCAAGTTGCTGGGTTTTTACATGTAAAGTATTTGGTTGGCTAAGTAAAATGATATCTGCTATGTCACGATTAAGTACAATTTCAGCTGCACGAAGTATACGAGGATCATGTGCTTCAGGGAGAACGATCGTTTTTTTTGATCTTTTTGCATATTCAAAGAGTTTGTATTCAAACATCTGTGGGGTGATGATCTCATTTGTATTTACTTCAAGTTTTGATTCTATAGTGGCGATATCAACCGCATCAAAAAAGATCCCAAGTGCTTGAGAGATCTTTTGTTTATCTGTTGTTCTTATCTTTGGATCGATCTTAGAGATAATGTTTGCTGTGGTATAGGTATCTTGTGAAGTTGTAAAGATAGGGATAGAAAAGTTTTCTAAACCATCTATAAGTTTGAGAATATTTTTGTGTGGTAATAGATCATAAGAAAATACTATACCACTGATACTTGGTAAATTTCTTGAATAAAAACTTCCTAATACCCCTAAAAGGATCTCACTTCTATCAGCTGGAAAGATGATAAGATCGTTTTGTTCGATATGCTCTAAAAAGTTATCTAAACTCATCGCGGCAACTTTAATGTTGTTGATCTTTCGTGCATGATCCTCATGTGAAAATCTGAACTTTCTTATCGCTTTATGTTCGATGATATCGGCTAAAGAAAGCTTAGTAAGTTCTGTATGCTCTACAATAGTGAAGATGTTGTTTTGTTTCTCTGTAAGTTCTTGGATATATTCTGGTTGGACTCTGTTGATGATAGTGGCTATCTTAGTGATACCGGCTTTTTTTAAACTCTCTTCTTGAAGTTGGATGGTATCTTTGATATCTTGGAGTGATTCCTCTTTTGCATTGATAAGGGTGAGAACATTTGATGAGAAGTTTTTGGCTATTTCGATGTTGATATCTAGTTCGACAATGTTGGCAAAAAGTTCGCTATAGATTCCTTCACAGAAGATAAAATCATACTCTTTTTGAAGTTGTTGCTGTTTTTGGATAAGCAGTTCATATAGTTTGCTTTCCCCTTGGGTTGCGATGATATGATGGGCTTCTTGGAGTGTAAATCCATACATTTTTTCTTTTGGAATATCTAAGTGAAAATATTCTTTGATAAAGCTACAATCATAATCTTCTTTTTCTAAAACAATAGGACGGAAAAATGCAACCTTTTGAAAGTTTTTTTTGAGCATTTCCATGAGTCCAAGCGTAACTATAAGGGATCCTGCTCCTTTTCTATCTGCATAGATATATAACGATTTAGTTTTCATAAACAACCTTTTTTGCAGCAGATATTTTTGCATAATCTTCTATATAGTTTTGAAGTTCTTGTTTGTATTTTTGTTCTTTGGCGTATATCTCATACACTCGGATATGGCGTTTGTCTTTGAGTGTGGTTAAGATACTCAAACCCGCATATGCAAAGATCGTTTCTTTTTCAAAGATCCCTATCATGGTATAGTTGTCTTTCATCTCATAGATAAGGTCTTCAAACTCATCATAGCTGATATCATAAAGATGTTGCACCATCTCATAGGCATCATAGAGTTCTTTTAAAGAGAGTTGGCGTATTTGCATTTGTTGTTACTTTTTTAGATTTATTATAACGAAGTTTAAATTGGGTTTATGTTAAACTAAAGAAGTTGAAATTTTTGGAGTTGGCAATGACAGAAGAAATTTATGAAAAACTGGGGCTGTTTTACCTTGGAAAAACTCTTGATCCACAAACAAAAGAGCAAAATGATGAACTGCTTTTGGTAAAAAACAAAAACCTCACCACCCATGCGGCGATCATAGGGATGACCGGAAGTGGAAAAACTGGTCTTGGGATAAGTCTCATAGAAGAAGCGATCTTAGATAATATCCCTTCAATCATCATCGATCCAAAAGGGGATATGGGAAACCTGCTTTTAACATTTCCAAAGTTAGAACCGCAAGATTTTATCCCATGGGTAGATGAAAATGTCGCTTCCCAAAAAGGGGTTTCAAAAGAGCAGTTCGCTCAACAACAAGCTGAGCTTTGGAAAAACGGTATAGAGAGTTGGCACCAAACTCCACAACGCATAGAGCGACTTAAAAATGCTCAAGAGATCACTATCTATACCCCTGGAAGCAGTAGTGGTGTGCCACTTTCAGTACTAAGTGGTTTTGAGGCTCCAAGTGCTGAGGTGATCCAAGAGAGCGATACCTATGCACAACTGTTAAATGCAACTGTTTCTTCTTTACTTGCACTTCTTGGGGAAAGTAAAGATATGCTGAACTCCAAAGAGGCGATACTTCTTTCAAATATCTTGAATTTTTACTGGAAAAAAGGGGTCTCTTTAAGTCTAGAAGAGCTTATAGGAGCTATCACGACACCGCCGTTTCAAAAGATAGGAGTGTTAGAGCTAAAGAATTTTTATCCTCAAAATGAGCGCTTAAAACTTGCCTTTTCGCTGAACAATATCATCGCTTCACCAACTTTTGCAAGTTGGTTGGAAGGGGAAGAGCTTAACATTGCTAAACTCCTTTATGACAAAGATGCAAAACCAAGAACGGCTATCTTAAACATCGCACACCTCAATGACAAAGAGCGGATGTTCTTTGTAACACTCTTTTTGAACAAATATGTTGCATGGATGCGAACACAAAGAGGGAGTAGTTCTTTAAAGACACTTTTGTATATGGATGAGATATTTGGGTACTTCCCGGCAACGGCAAATCCACCTTCTAAAGCACCGATGTTGCTACTGCTTAAACAAGCCAGAGCATTTGGTATAGGGGTGGTGCTTTCAACCCAAAACCCGATAGATCTTGACTATAAAGGGCTTTCAAACATAGGAAGCTGGTTTATAGGGCGACTGCAAACAAGACAAGATATAGATCGTGTGATAGATGGGCTTATCAAAGCAGGTGGGGAGTTAAGTAAAAAAGAGATCCGAGAACTTCTTTCAAATATGCCAAAACGAACCTTCTTACTGAAATCCGCCCATAGAGATGATATAGAACTTTTTGCAACAAGATGGGTACTCTCTTATCTTAAAGGTCCACTCAATCGTGATGATATCAAAGTCTTGATGAGTGAGCGAAAAACACAAACACAACAAGAAACAAAAAAGATAACAAAGAAGATAACAAAGAAGAAGAGTGTTGCTTCATTTCAAACAAAACCAGAGCTTAGTGATGAGATAGATGAGTACTTTTATATGCCGGATATCACTCAAACAAAGGAATTTACTCCATATCTTATAGCAAATGGAGTGATCAACTATATAGATAGTCGCCGAAACATAGATGAATCATACGGATACTACTACAAATACCCACTTGAAGAAGCCTTACGTTCCATACGATGGGATGAGTATGAAGAGAATGAAGATGATTTTGATCTGTATGAGTTTGAGTATCCTAGTGATGCAAGTTTCGCTTCACTTCCAAAGTTCATAGAAGAAGCAAGATCACTAAAAAAACTTCAAAGAGAATGGGTGACTTACCTTTACAAAGAAAATAAGCTCACTTTGTATAAAGCACCAAAACTAAAACTTGAGTCTTTTGTTGATGAGAGCCTAGAGGAGTTTAAGTTACGCATAGCAGATGAGTTGAGTGAGAAACTTGCCGAAGCAGAGGATAAACTCTCCGCAAAATACGAAAAAAAGCTTGCTGTTTTGGAGCGAAAACACCAAAGGGCGTTGGTAAAGTTAGAAAAAGAGGAAGAAGATCTTAAAGAAAAATCCTCTTCGGCACTTCTTAGTTTTGGGATGACGGTTTTAGATGCTTTTTTTGGAAAGAAAAGTGTTAAACGAAGTACGATCTCCAAAGCGGGAACAACACTTAGAAAAGCGGGAAGTATCTATGGAGAAAAAGGGGATATCGAACGGGCAAAAGAAGCCGTTGCTCAGGTAGTAGAGGAGATCGAAGAACTACAAGAAAAACTTCAAGAAGAGATGTCAGAGTTGCAAGAAAAATATAGCATAGATACTGTTGAGATAACGGAGTTCTTCATCAAACCGAAAAAATCAAATATCACCGATGTGGAGTTGGCGATACTATGGGAGAGTTGATAGAAGGTTTGTAAAGTATCTTTTTGTCGGGATATAAAAAAGTATAAAGATGATCCCAAAAAAAGCTATGTTGTAGATGGTGTTTAGAGTATTTGGATATGCTAAAACGTTTAGAAAAAATATCATAACCATAAGTAGACCAAAAACAATAAGTGAAAACCTTAAACTGTTTTTTGGGTCTTTTACTGTTATGGTTTTGTCGATGTAAGAGAGTGAATACCGTACACCAAAAAAGAAAAATATAATAAAAACTATATCTTTGATAAGCAGTACTTCGGTTTGGTTAAGTGTTGTACTTAGTGATTTGTTTATCATATATCCTATGAGTAATCCAAAAAATGGTATCACAACTGATGTGGTGAGTATATGAGTTGTTACGACATTAAAAACAGATCTCTCTTTTTTCATTAAACTTTACTAAAAACACTCTTTTCGTGCCGTTGTTTTTACATAGTTAAGGAACTCTTTTGCTACTTTGCCTTTAGGGTTTTTTTGGAGTTCGCTATCAAGATCGATATATTCACTAAGTGAATACTTTTTTTCTAAAAGATCCATATAACAACTGCATTGTTCTAATACTTTGTTATAGACAACTGGGTCGTTTAGTGTGTTCATACCTCCGGCTCTGGCTTTCATACAGCTTAAAACGGTATTGACCTCGATCGATACAGGGTATCTTTTTTGAGTGGCATAAAGATTCAATGCCGATAAAGTTATAAATAATACTAATAAACTTTTTTTCATATAGTCTCCTTTGTAAGTAATGGTTAGTATATCGGAAATAGGCTCTTTTTTTTCTGAAATCAAGAATTCCTATCTTTTTCATTTTTAACTTTTTGTCATCAAATACCATATAAAAATAACCGGTATGAAAAATACTGCATAAACGATATACCAAGCAGTATCTGTTTGTTTTATCTCTTGGCTTTCTTTTTGCATATCGATAGATTCTATGGAAATATTATTTTTTTGTGAGGAGCTTTCTTTAAAGATTGCTTCAAAACTCTCTGGAGTGATATTTAAAAGAGTTCCTGCCCAAAATGAAAAAACAACTATCCCTATCTCTTCATCTGTCTTTTTTAGGTAGAGTTTTGCTGCTAATAAAGATGTAAAAGTTGTAGGAAGATAGCTAAAAGAGATTTTATCTAAAGGGTAGCGTTTGTTTTGTACTACTAAAAAATCATCACTGATTATATATTTTTTACGTAAATATACTGCTTTGAGATATTTTCCTAATCGAAGTATCACTAAAGTACATAACATAACTATCAAAAGGTTTAAAAAACTATAATCTTGTGTGTATTTGTAAAGTAAATATACACATAAGATGATAGCAATAATATTTTGAAGGATAAAGACAGTTGTAGCAAATCCTTCATTGTGCTGGATCATGATTTTATTTTGAGGAGTCATGATTTTTATTTTATTGGATTTTATCCATTATCATATTAGCTCTTTCTCTATTGAGACTTCTTAGATCCTTCTCAAATATCAATTCATTATTATCAAGTTTAAAATAGATCGTTTCAAACTTTTTTCTTTCTTTATCGATAAAGTAGATTATTTCATTGTAAGATTGTTTTATATTCCATTGACATATATCTTCTTTCAAAACAACTTTGTTATATTTTGAAAATATACAGTGCATATTGTCCTTTAGTACAAGCTGACGTTTGCCATCTTGAGTTTCCCATTTGCCAGTATATTTTGATACCTCATTTGCATAGCTTTGTGAAATGTTTAATAATATAAATAAACTTATAAGAATTTGTTTGTTCAAGATGTTCCTTTGTATTGTTTTTTTGGTAATGTCCAAGCTGAATTATGCTTGCTAAACCCAATCTTTGGATAATACCCTGTTGCATCTGGAGCTGATAAAAGTATGATCTTACATTTATCATTTAATTGTTCTTGAACTTTTGAAATGAGTTCTCTCCCGATACCATTTTTTTGGTATTGTTTATCCACTGCTAAATCTGAAAGATAACAACAATAATGAAAATCAGTGACAGCTCTTGCTATACCTATAATTTTATTATCTTTAGAAGCAGTTACAATGAGATTTGAATTTTCTAGCATACCTTGGATCGTTTCTAAATCATCAATGGGTCTTCTTTCTCCTAAAGTTGAGTTTTTTAGAACTTCAATAAAATCTTGTGTTGTGATATTTGGATTTAATTTGTATTCTATATTCAAATAATGTTCCTTTTGTATGTACAACTATCTTATTCAAGGAATATTTTATCCTATTTTGTCATAAAAATCCAAAATAAAAGGACAAAATGTTCCTTAAAGCTTTTAACTCTCATATCAAATTTCATTTTTAGTTACTTTGGATATAATAACAAAAAAATTTATATTAAAGAGTAAAAAGATATGGTAACAGTTCAAAACCTCACGATGCGATTTGGTAGTCGCGTACTTTTTCAAGATATCAATCTAAAACTTGACAGACACAAACGATACGGTCTCATCGGTGCAAATGGTGCCGGAAAGACAACATTTTTAAAGATACTCAGCGGAGAGATCAAAGAGTATGATGGTGAAGTGATCATTGAGCCGGGTCTCAAAGTAGGAGTTCTACGCCAAAATCAAAATGAGTTTGATGATTATACCATTATGGATGCGGTTTTATACGGTAACAAGCGTCTCTATGATGCGATCAAAGAGAAAGAAAAGCTTTATGCCGAAGGTGATTTTGAAGATGACGCAGTCAATAACCGCTTAGCTGAACTTGAGATTATCACAGCAGAGGAAGATCCAACTTATGAATATGATGTTAACATCGCTAAGATACTTGAAAATGTTGGTATCCCGGCAGAGCGTCATTATGATCTTATGAGTTCACTCGATAGTGCGGACAAGTTTAAAGTGCTTTTAGCGCAAGTACTTTTCCCACGTCCAGATGTACTTTTCCTCGATGAGCCTACCAATAACCTCGATATAGAGACGATCTCATGGCTTGAAGATGAACTGAAGCGTCATGAAGGGACAATGGTGGTTATCTCACACGATAGACACTTTTTAAATGCAGTTGTAACAAACATTTTAGATGTGGATTATCAAAAGATTCGTGAGTTTACGGGAACGTATGATGACTGGTACATAGCGGCAAATGTGATAGCAAAACAGCAAGAGCTTGAAAACCAGAAAAAACAAAAAGAGAAAGAACAACTCGAAGCATTTATCCGCCGTTTTAGTGCCAACGCTTCAAAAGCAAAACAAGCAACATCAAGACAAAAACAACTTGAAAAGCTCAATATCGAAGATATCAAACCAAGCTCACGCCGTGATCCAAGCATCGTTTTTAAAGCAAAAAGACAGATCGGCGATGAAGCGCTTGAAGTTCGTCATGTATGCCATGCGTATGGGGATAAAAAAGTATTTGATGATATCGACTTTAAAGTAGTACCATATGAGAAGATAGCTCTCATCGGTCCAAACGGGGTAGGAAAAACAACTTTACTTAAGATCATTATGGAAGAGATGAAACCTAGTTGTGGTGGAGAGATCTTTTGGGGTGCAACTATTGAACCGGGGTATTTTCCACAAGATACGGTAGATCTCATCCAAGGGGAAGAGACTTTATATGACTGGCTTCGAGCATTTGATCCTAAACGTGATGTAGCAGAGATCAGAAACGCTCTTGGACGTATGCTCTTTAGTGGTGAAGAGCAAGAAAAATCTATCAAAAACCTCTCTGGAGGGGAAAAACACCGTATGATGCTTTCAAAACTTATGCTAGAAGGTGGAAACTTCCTTGTACTTGATGAGCCAACGAACCACTTAGACCTTGAAGCGATCGTAGCACTTGGTGAAGCGTTATATAATTTCAAAGGAAATGTTATCTGTGTATCTCATGACCGTGAGCTTCTTGATGCATTTGCAAACCGTATTATAGAGCTACATCCTGATGGAACATTTACCGATTTCCAAGGAACTTATGAAGAGTATGCCGAGGCAAAAGCAAATGGCTCTGTATAAGGATTATATAGGGCTTGGGATTGCTGGGAACTTTGCCCTGCATTTGGATCAAGCAGGTGAAGCGGAAGATTTCAAAGACGTTATCACCGCTGATGAAGCAGCCCCTAAGGGGATGTTCCCATTTTATCTTCCATATCCATCTAAAAAAGCTTCAAAACAACTTCAAACCTATCCGCTTAGCTCTACAACTATCAAACTTCCAAACTTAGAAGAAAATGTCCAAGCAGAACCAGAAGTTGCGATCATCTGTGAATTTTCCTATAAAGATGGCAAACTCGCTCATATCAAACCGACCCACTTTGTTGCTTATAATGACTGTTCTATAAGAAGAGCTGGAGCAAAGAAGATCAGTGAGAAAAAGAATTGGGGAGAAGCTTCTAAAGGGATCGGT
>Ga0256843_1000656_pt1 | contig 28983 bp, 24 predicted proteins | sample AlvinellametaG_FD_191572 | JGI IMG/M metagenome (GOLD analysis project Ga0256843, IMG submission 191572) | Pompeii worm associated microbial communities from hydrothermal vent at the East Pacific Rise, Pacific Ocean - Alvinella | ecosystem: Host-associated > Annelida > Integument > Unclassified ... | reverse complement strand
GAAAAGAGTTGTTTTTATTAGAAGAGGTGATGAATTTGTAAAATTAAGTAGAAAAAAGGTAACAAAACCTAAGCCTAGATACTATCCAGAAGAAGATGAGTATAATTCAGATTATAAATCAGAAGAGTATCGACCACCAAGAGAGTATCAGCCAAAATATGAAGAGGACTACCCTAATTATCAACCAGATTATCAAGAGATTCCAAGAAGACCAACTCCAAGAAGAGAGATAGATATTCCAAAAGAAGAAGATGAAAGTTATTATGATGATTTTCCTCCTCAAAATCCTCCAAGAGATTATTGTCCTAATCGAAGAAGAAGCAATATAGATTTTAGAAAAGGGCCTTTTTGGTTTAAAATCCCAGAAGGATTTTCTAGAGTTACCGAAAATTTATATAGATACTACAAGCCAAGAGCAACTCTTTATATTATTTTGAAAAAATATAATAGATCTTTAAAAAATTATTATGTAAGAGAAATTAGAAATTTAAAAGCAAAAGGGATCAAAATTCCTTATAAAGTGATTAGACCGAAAAAGGGATGGTTTGTAATTTCTTATTACAATTATTATGGAGATATTGTATATGAAAAAATTACAAAAAAAGGCTCATATCTTTTTGGATACAAGCTTATAAATTCTCCAAATCTAAAAAGAGAATTTGATCCAATAATTAAACTCTTAAATAAAAGTATAAAATACTCTCCAAAACCAACTCCAAAACATAATTTAAGATACGATTTAGAAAGAGAGTATTTTCAAAGAGCAAGAAGGTGTGAGAGACGCTTTAGAAGATGTACTTTTGAGTGTCTTGATAGAGGTGAACAATGTTTAAATTTTTGTGAACAAAGAAAAGAGCTCTGTTATAAAATGATTAAATAGGCTCTAAAAGCAATTTTTTTAATCTCTGAGTGCAAAAAAAATATTCACAAAAGAGATTAAAAACTGTTTTAAACAGTAAAAAATACTCCCTCTTTATAAAAAAGAATTTTAAAAACTATAAGTAGAACTCTAAAGGAGAAAAAAGACTCCTTTAGAGAAAAAAATAATTAAAAAAATTAGGAGAAAAAGCTTTTGTTTTAATCTCCTAAAAACTCTTCAAAATACTCTTTGATATCCTCATCACTAATTACTGTTTTATTGTTTCTAATATTGTAAACTCTTTTATAAAAGATATATTTTTCTACAATATTTAACTTAGCAATATTTTCATACAGCTCAAAATAAAGATTTGCTTTTTGTGTGTTTAAATCCCGATAATGGGTACTTAACAAGCCCCTGTGCATATTTTCAATCTCATCAATACTCTTTGCCTCAAACTTAGACTCAATAAAAACTCTTATTTGATCTACACTCATTGAGCTTTTGATATCTTTTGCAAATCTTTTTAGCAAAATATTTATCTCTTTATTTTGCTCAAAATTGTAGTCAGCATTTTGCAAGTATTTATAAAGTTTTGGTTTAGTCTTTCTCCAATTGTAAAGAGTACTAATTTGAACTTCAAAGTTTTGTGAAATCTCTTTGTTACTTAGCATCTTTTATCCCTATCTCTTTAATTTTTTTTGGCTTTTGCCATCGATTTAAACTCCAAAATCTTTTTATATAAAATTTGGGTTTCTCCTTTTCCAAACTTCTATAAAAAGATAAATAAGTATACCAAAATTAATATATATTTAACCATATATTTATTAGATTTTTTGCCAATTTTTATAAATTAATACAGAATCTTTACGGCTATTTACTATTTCTAAATCTTTTTACACTAAAAATGATAATAGTTTCTGTAAAATATCAGCAAAAATTAACATATATATAATCTTACTAAAATTCTTTAAAATATTTTTTTATTTATCCATTAACTATTTAATTTCTCTTTTGTCTACAACTCTTATAGCTTTTCCCATACTTCTTTGTAGTGTATTTGGCTTTGTAAGAGTTACATCTGTATTAATATATAAATGATTTAAGAATTCATTCTCAAGAAGCTTTTTTAGTGCACTAATTTTATTTTCTGGAATCTCTTTTGCTAACTCTACTACTACTTCTAATTTATCTAAGTATCCTCTTTTTTCAGCTACTATTTGATAATTTAAACTGACCTCATCAACTAACGAAATTATATGCTCAACTTGAGATGGATAAACATTTACTCCATTTACAATTAGCATATCATCGACTCTTCCAATAACAGAATCCATCTTTACCATAGTTCTTCCACATCTGCAAGGTTTTTTATCTAAAGCAGTAATATCTCCAGTTCTGTATCTAATAATTGGCATAGCTTGTTTAGTCAAAGTTGTAATTACAAGTTCTCCAAATTCTCCATCCTCCAAAACTTCCCCAGTTTGAGGATCAATAATTTCTGCTAAAAAGTGATCTTCAAAAATATGCAATTTATTGCTATGTTCACAACTACAACTTACTCCTGGACCAATAATTTCTGAAAGTCCATAAACTTCAAAGTATTTTATTCCCCAAGCTTTTGAGACTGCATCTTTTAAACCTTGACTTGTAGGTTCAGCCCCAAAAATACCTACTCTTAGAGAATAATCTTTTTTGAAATTTTCTCCACTTTTTTGAGCAACTTCTGCAAGATGCAAAGCAAAAGATGGAGTAGAGGCTAAAACTGTAGCTCTAAAATCTCTCATTAACATAAGTTGTCTTTTCGTAAAACCTCCACTTGCTGGAACAATTGTTGCACCAATTTTTTCAGCTCCATAATGAAATCCAAGTCCTCCAGTAAATAATCCATATCCATAAGCATTATGAATGACATCTCTTGAATCAACTCCAGCCATGAAATAGACTCTTGCCATTAATTCATTCCACATATTTAAATCATTTTCTGTATAACCTACAACAGTAGGTTTTCCAGTAGTTCCACTTGAGCTATGGATTCTAAGAATACTTTCCATTGAAACTGTAAAAAATCCAAATGGATAGTGTGCTCTTAAATCTTTCTTTGTAGTAAATGGGAGCTTTTGAATATCTTCTAAAGAGTTAATATCTTCTGGCTTAAGTTTTAGTTTATCAAAAGAGTCTCTGTAAAATCTATTTAAAGTATAAACTCTTTGAAGAGTATCTTTTAATCTTTCTAGTTGAAGCTTTTCTATCTCTTCTCTTGGAGCAGTCTCAATTTTATCTTTTATCACTACCACCTCCTTTCTTTAATTATCCTATAAGTTTATCAAAATTAGGTGAAAACTTAATAAATTTCAAGATCTTCTAATTAATTTCTATAAATAAGCTTTTAAAAACTTTAATTTAGTAACAGCAACTTTGGTTATCATATTCAATTCAAAACTCTCAAAGGGTAAAAAATGCATCTAATAATGGATATTGGAGGAAGTTTTATTCGATACGAAGTAGTAGAAGCTGGAGCCATTGGACAAATTAGAATTACAGAAGTCTCTTTAGATGAGGTGATTGATTCTTTTATTAGTTCTTTTGGAATTACAAAAGTTGGAATTTCTATTGCTGCTCAAGTTAGAGATGGATATATTTTGTCTTCTCCAAATATAAAAATAAAACATAAAAATTTAAAAGAGTATATAAAAAAAAGATGGAAAATTGAGGCTGTAATAGAAAATGATCTACACATGGCAGCAGTTGCAGAGGCAAATTATTGGGGAGAGGAAAATTTAGTAGCAATTTATAGTGGAACTGGACTAGGTGCTGGAGTAATTATCGAAAATAAACTTTTAAAAGGTGCTAACTCTTCTGCTGGAGAAATTGGACATATCCCCTACAAAGAGGCTCCTTTTAGATGTGGATGTGGAAAGAAAAACTGTATTGAACTCTTTGCTTCTGGAGTAGGATTGGCAAAATGGGCTAAACATTATGAAATAGAGTTAAAACTCTTAAGAGAGTTGCTTGAGAGTGACTATAAAGCAATAGCAAAAGAGTATGAAAAAGCTTTAATAAAAGCTTGTGCAACTATGGTAACAATCTTTAATCCAGGAATTTTAGTCTTAGGAGGAGGAATTATTGAAGATAATCGCTATCTTGTAGAATTGATTAGAACTCAACTTCCCAAATATGCTCTAAAAGCTTCTGTGGATAATTTGAGAGTAGAGTTAACCAAACTTTATGATGCACCTTTAACTGGAATGAAATTGACTCTAGGTTTAGAGCTTTATTCTTAAGTTTTAAAAAAAATTCTAAGAGAAAAATTGTTACCGTTTTAAAATTAAAAAAGGAGTTTTTTTGAGTATTTATAGAGAGTATGATATTAGAGGGATTTTCGAAAAAGAGTTAAATGAAGAAAGAGTCAAAAAAATAGGATTTTTGCTAGCAAAAAGATTAAAAAAAGAGTTTGTTGCAGTTGGATTTGATGCAAGAGTTCACTCTCCAAAACTTTTTGAATGGTTAAAATATGGTTTAAATGCTGGAGGCAAAACTGTAATAAATATCGGTTTAGTTCCTACTCCAGTAAATTATTTTTGTAACTATTTTTCTCTAGAAGAATTAAGTGATGGGAAAATTAACTCAGAAGAGTTTTTAGCAGGTTCAATAATGATTACAGGCTCTCACAACCCACCTGAATATAATGGTTTTAAAATTACAATTAATAAATTGCCTTTTTTTGGAGAGGCAATTTATACTCTTGGAAAAGAGGTAGAAGAGTTAGATTCTATTCCTAAAGAAGTTTCAGAAAAAGAGATCAAAATAGATGCTCTGAAAAAATATAAAGAATTTTTGATTAATGAATTTCAAGATCTAAAAGGACTTCAAAAAAAGGTTGTATATGACTGTGGAAATGGAGTAGCTGGAGTTGTATTGCCAGAAGTTTTTAAGAGTTTAGAGATTGAGGCAAAAGGAATCTATCTTGAACCTGATGGAACTTTTCCAAATCATCACCCAGATCCTTCAGTAACAGAAAATTTAAAGGATATAAAAGCTCTTTTAGAAAGAGAAGGGGATATTGGATTTGCCTATGATGGAGATGCAGATAGAGTTACAGTGCTTACTCATAAATATAATATCAAAGGGGATCAGCTAGCAATTTTATTTGCCAAAATAATGCAAAATCCAACTGTAATTGGAGAAGTAAAGTGCTCTTCAATAATGTATGATGAGCTTCAAAAAATGGGTGCAAACGCAATAATGTATAAAACTGGACATTCAAATTTAAAGGTAAAAATAAAAGAGACAAATGCCTCTTTAGCTTGTGAAGTAAGTGGACATATTTTCTTCAATGATAGATATTTTGGATTTGATGATGCAATTTATGCTACTTTTAGGGTTTTAGAACTATTAAAAAAAGGTATAAATTTAGATCAAGAGTTAGACTCTTTACCAAAATTATACTCTACTGAAGAGATAAAAGTGAAAACTACTGAAGATGAGAAGTTTAAAATTATTCAAAAAATCGAAGAGATTATTAAAGAGACTAATGAGTTGCCAAAAATTATAAAAATAATAGATATTGATGGTTTAAGAATTGAATTTGAAGATGGATGGGCTTTGGTTAGAGCCAGTAATACAACTCCAGTTTTAGTAACTAGATTTGAAGCCAAAACCAAAGAAAAAGCAGATTTTTATAAAAGTCTAATAGAAAATCTAATCAAAAAAGCAAAAGAGAGGCTAAAAAAGGATTAAATTTTTTGGGGACTTTCTCCCCATCTTTTATAAAGGTTATTCTCAATTCCTAATCTATCAAACCATTTTCCAATTATAAACTTTTCCATCTCTTCTAAAGTTTTTGGATTTGAATAGTATCCCATTACAGGAGGAGCGATTATTACTCCCATTTTAGAAAGTCTTAACATATTTTCAAGTGCAATTTGAGAAAAAGGCATCTCTCTTGGAGCAAGAAGTAAAGTTTTTCCCTCCTTTAGAGCAACACTAGCAGCTCTTGTTATAAGATTGTCAGCAATTCCAACAGAAATCTTTGCTAAAGTATTCATGCTACAAGGAATAATTGCAAAAATATCTATTCCAAAAGATCCACTTGCAACTGCTGCTCCAATTTCGTTTTCAAAAAATATTTTTATCTTCTTTTTTTCTAATTTTTTAACCAATTTTACATTTTTAGAAACTATTGCATATTTTTCAACTTTTTTTGGAAGATAATCTAAAAATTTTACTCCAAGTTCAATCCCACTTGCTCCAGTTAAAGCTACTAAAATCTTTTTTCTTTTAGACAAACTTTTTACCTTTTTTTCTTTAGATTTTAACCCTTATATTTTTTATTTTTGCTTGATAGAATCAATTTTAGGAGATGATTTGATAAAATAACAAAAATTTTAGGAGAATTGATGCAAAAACAAAGCAGTTTTAAAAAATTTATATCTCACAACAGAATTGTAATTACAAGAGCAGTAGTAATTTTATTAGTAGTTTTTTGGCTTTTTAGTAGAAGTTATTGGAGTCAAAATAGTCCAATTTTTGCGGCATTTTTATTTATGATTGGTTCTTTTTTGGTAGGAATTGCTGGCATGGGAAGAATGTGGTGTTCTCTTTATATTGCAGGATATAAAAATAAAAAATTAGTAAATTTAGGACCATATTCGATAATGAGAAATCCTCTCTATTTTTTTAGTATGTTAGGAACTCTAGGAGCTGGATTTTTAACTCAAACCTTAACTTTTCCTCTGATTTTAGTAACACTTTTTGGGCTCTACTATCCAGCTGTAATTCAAAGAGAGGAGAATGATTTAAAAAATATTTTTGGAAAAGAGTATGAAAAGTATCTAGAAACAGTTCCAACTTTTTTCCCAAAACTCTCTTTATACAAAGATCCTAAAGAATACATTGTAAAACCTTCAACATTCAAAAGCCATTTAACAAGTGCTATTTGGTTTGTCTGGAGTATAGGAGTTATCTACTTTTTACAAGTTTTAAGAGATAATTTTTTACCTTATAAATTTATCCTCTTTTAAAGAGGATGATACTTTTTCAAAAGAGATGTAAAGTAAACTCCAGCTCCAAGAGCTAAAATTGTTGTAATGTATAAAACTCTATATCCAAAAAGTTCTAAAATTAAACCTCCAGGAATTGAAAAAAATAGCCCTAAAGAGACAATTGTAGATTGAATTGCTACATAAACTGGTCTTTTATCTTCTGGAGCAATCTCAATTACAAGATTCATATCAGCATTTCTAAAACCATCAATTCCTACACCAAAAAGAAAAAATATAACACTATAAGCATAAGCATTTTGAAAAAAAAGAGCAATCAAAAAAGCTAAAATCATAAATAAAAATGCTACTTTTAGCATCAAAACATAATTGCTTCCAAAGTTTCTCCATAAAAAGAAATTTCCCAAAATACTTCCAATCATTTGAATTGTAATAAAACTTCCCACAAGCCACCCGCTAAGATTGATGCTCTCTTTTGCTTGAATAATTACAAACGGCATAGCCAATAAAAAGGAGTATCCAAGCAAAGAAGCTGCAATTTGTATCTGAAGAGCTCTGTCTTGTTTTAAAATTTTATAAGCATTTTGCAAAAATTCAAAAAAGCTACTTTCTCTCTTTGAGACACTTTGTTTAGAGGGTTCATCAATTGTGGCAAATGCCAAAAATCCAATAACCATCAAAATTGAACTAAAAAGAAAGAGGTAAGAGTAACTTTTGGGAGCTTCATAATGACTCAAGACCCATCCTGCAACTCCTCCACTTAAGACTGCTCCAATTGAAGAGAAGAGTTGACGATTTGCCATAGTTCTTCCTCTTTGGGTAGAGTCAAAGACTTTAGCAATTATCTCTTTAAAATAGATTCCTCCAAATCCTGCTGAAAAAGAGAATAAAAAAAGTCCTATCCCAATTAACCAAAGTGTCAGAGTAGGATGTGAATCTCCAAAGAGATAAATTACAACTCCAATCCCAAACCAAGCTAAAAATCTAAAGAGAAAAACAATTTTTAAATACTTTAGAGTTCTCTCAAAACTTTGGGCATAAAATGCTGCTACTAATTGAATTACAATTGCTCCACCCCTTAAAAGAGATGTAAAGAGTCCAACAACAATTAAATTTTGTGTAAAATGGTGCACAATTAAAGGCATAATTGTGCTAGGTTCAGCCACTGTTGTTGCAATTGAAAGAAAAAATCCATGAATAGCATTTTTTAAATTATTTTTTTTGTATGACATTTTCTAAATCCATTTTTTTCTTTTTAACCACTGATAAATAACCAAAGCAATTACAATATTTAAGATCCAAACTATTAAATATCCATATCTCCATTCAAGCTCCGGCATAAATTTAAAATTCATCCCATAATTTCCTACAATAAAAGTTAAAGGTAAAAAAATTAAAGAAATAGCAGCTAATCTTTGCATTGCTTGATTCATTCTATTGCTCAAAAATCCCATCAAAAGATTTTGCAAATATCCTGTTCGATCTAAATAAGATTTCGATTCGTTGATAGAAAAAGAAAGATGCTCTTTTAAATCTATAAATTCATATTTTAATTTCTTTCTTACAGAAACTGGATAGTGATTATAAATTTTATTTACTGTATCATTTGATTGGATTGAGAGTTTTGAAATTTTATTTAATGTTCTTCTAATGAAATAAAGACTTTTTTGAATCTCTTCTTCATCTAAATCTTGAGCAAAAATTTTATCTTCAATCTCTTCTAAGGTATCATCGATTTTATCGATAATCCACATTGTATGATCTACTAAAATATCAATAATTGTATAGGTGCTATACTCTAGAGTATCATAACTTTTATATCTTTTGGCAAATTTTGCAGTAACATGTTTTATTACTTTTTGATTCCTACAAAGAAAGATCAAAGTCTTTTTAAAAAGAATGATAGCAACATTTTCATCATCATATAAAAATTCATCCTCTTCATCTTTTATGAAATACTTTAAAATAATTACCTTGAAAATCTCGTTTTCTTCATAGGAGATACTTTGATCTTCACTTTTAATATCTTCTATAAAGCTTTCTGGAAAATTATGCTCTTTTAACCAATTTAAAACAGTCTCATTCTCAATTGTAGTAAAAATAATCTGTTTAACATTTTCATCAATTACAATCTCATCAACATCTTTTCTATAAAGTTTATCTGAAAAAAGATACATTTTTAGCACCTCTGAAAAAAATATAAATTAAAAAAATCCACTTTAAAAACCCTTATATTATCAAATAAAATTAATCATATTATAAAAGAAGAAAAACTTTAGCTTCTTTAAGAAAAAATTCTTCCAAGTTCTCTAATTTCAGATGCCTTATGAAAATGATAAGTTTTATAATCTTTAGTTTTTGGAGAGACAAGAAAGATTTTTTTATCACAACATCTAAGAAGGTTTTGAGTCTGATTAAATATTAAAAGTCTCATTGATCTTTCAAACATTTCCAAAACATTTGCAGTTTTTAAAAAATTTTTTGGAAGTTGATGAGAAAATGAATCATATCCCATTACATCAACTGCTAAAAGATACTCTTTTTTTGCCTCATTTACTCCCAAATTTTCACACAAAAACCCATCACCTAAGACCTCATCATCTATAATTTGTTCCTCAAAAATTCCAGGAATTGCCATTGTACAAAGCAGAGCTTTTTTTAATTCTATGTTGTCAGAAGAGTTAAATACTCTTTTTTTACCTGTCAAAAGATTCGTACAGATAAGTTTTAAAGGAATTTTTGTTTGAGAAATTTTAATTTCTCCAAAAATTTCATCAAAGATAGCTTCAATTTTTTCACTTTTTATAATTGAATTTCCACTTAAAGAGAGTTTTATCCATTTTCCTACTTTAGCAAATCTTTCTATATTTTCAAAAATCTCTTTTTCTCTCATTCCAATTGCAACACAAGCTCCAATAATTCCCCCCATGCTAGTTCCAATAATTTCAGAAGGTTTTAAATTAGATTTTTCTAAGTCTCTTATTACTCCAAGATGAGCAATTCCCAAAGCCCCTCCTCCAGAAAGAACCAGTGAAAAATCCCCTTTTTTTAACTCCTCAAATCCAATAGATACCATTTTTTATCTCTTTCTAAAATTTAATGCAATATTAAGTTTAGAGTATATCAAAACTATTGTATAATTTAAATATAGCTTTTATGGAGGAAGAGTTGAAGATTTTAAAAAGCCTAATTAAAACTTACCAACTTCAGAAAAAAGAGGAAGGAACTTGAAATTTTTCAAAGAGTTTATAAAAAAAATCTTAAATAAAAACTCTCCTCCCATAGCTCGGAAAGAGTCAAAAGATCAAGCTGCTTTAATTCAAGAAGAAGAGAGTAATATTATGGAAAATCGGAAGAAAGTAGCCCTTAGTGCTTGTTTGTATGGTGTAAGATGCAGATATGATGGAACTGATAATAAAGATGTAAAACTTTTGAACTTGCTCCATTTTTATGGATATGAAATAGTTTTGTTCTGTCCAGAAGATGATTGCTTTGGAACTCCACGTCCAACTATGGATCTTATTCAAACTGATGAAGGAATAAAAGCAATCTCAAACTTAACAGGAGCAGATCTTACTCCTCATATCAAAGAGTATGCAATAGAATTTTTTAAAGATAATAGTGATATTGAGCTTTTTATAGGAAAAGATAGAAGTCCAAGCTGTGGTGTAAGAAGTGCTAGAATTTATGATAGAGAAAAAAATCTTATCAAAAAAGATGGTTCGGGAATTATGGCTGAAGTTGCTAAAAAATATGTAAATGAATGTAAAGATGCTGAAGAGTATCTACAAATTCAAGAAAGTAGATTAAATAGAAATCAAAAAGATCTTTAATCACCGCCTAAAAAGGCGATGGTTTAAGAGATCACTGTTACATTTTCTGCTTGAGGACCCTTTAGACCTTGCCCAATTTCAAAAGTTACCCTTTGTCCTTCATGAAGAGTTACTCTTCCTCCATTTTGATTATTAATTTGTCTAAAGTGAACAAAAACATCTTTGCTTCCATCTTCTTGCTGAATAAATCCATAACCTTTTTCATCATTGAACCATTTAACTGTTCCATATAACAATTGAGCCATTTTTAACCTTTTAGAAAATATTTGTTGTAAGAAAATTTAGGGAGATCTTTAGGAGTCTAGCGAAGTAATCTAAAATTTAAAAACACACTTAACACACCAAAGATGAACTCTTCCTCATCTTTCTTCAAAAGAATTATATCCATAAAATTATAAATTTAAATTTAAATGAATCAAAAGTTTTAATAATTGTTAAGGTTTGGAAAAATGTAGTATAATTTTCTTTAGATAGCTCTTTTTTAGAGGAGAATTTTGAGCTTAGGAGCTAAGATGAATCTACCTAAATTGGAAAATATAAATTTAGAACCTGCTATTTTGGATCTAATTGATCATAAAGTAGCCATGAAGAATTATCTACTTTTTGCCAAAAAAAGAAAAAGAGATGTTGCAATTTTACATCCAGATCATATTCCAGAAGGCTTAAATCAACTCTCAAGATTTGGACTTGATATTCCAATTTATGTGGCTGATGTAGATAGTTATGCCAATTTAGAGAATAAATTTAGAGAGATCCAAACTAGTAATGAGTTTGCAAAGGTAGAAAGCTCTTCAGAAGAGTTAATTGAAGCTGAATCAGATCTACTTGAATTTATTCAAAATGCTCAAGATCTCCTTTCTGATGAAGCTTCAGCTCCTGTTATTAAACTTGTAAATTCTCTCTTTTTTCAAGCCATCAAAAAAGGAGCAAGTGATATTCACATCGAATCTCATGAACACAGAGGAGAGGTAAGACTTAGAATTGATGGAGCTTTAAAAAAACATATAGATTTAGATAGAAAAATCACCTCTTTGGTTATAAACCGTATAAAAGTAATTTCAAATTTAGATATTTCAGAAAAAAGGATTCCTCAAGATGGAAGAACTCAAGTAAGTATTTCTGGAAAAACTTTAGATATTAGGGTCTCAATTTTGCCAACTTACCATGGAGAGAGAGTTGTTATGAGGATTTTAATGCAAAGTGAGCATATTCCAACTCTAAAAGATTTAGGATTTGATATAGATTTGACCAAAGGATTTTATAAACTCCTAAATCACTCTCATGGAATGCTTCTTGTAACTGGACCAACTGGAAGTGGTAAATCTACAACACTTCATGCTTTTATGCAACATATCTCTTCTCCAGATAAAAATATCATTACAATTGAAGATCCAGTTGAATTTAATGCTGAAAATATCAATCAAATTCAAGTAAATGAAAAAGTTGGACTTACATTCGCCGCTGGACTTAGATCAATTCTAAGACAAGATCCAGATGTTGTAATGGTTGGAGAAATTAGAGATGAAGAGACAGCTCAAATTGCGGTTCAAGCCTCTTTGACTGGACATTTAATGCTTTCAACTCTTCATACAAATGATGCTACCTCAGCAATTACAAGACTTATGGATATGAACGTACAACCTTACTTAATCTCTTCTACTCTCCTTGGAGTTTTAGCCCAAAGACTTACAAGAAAACTTTGCAAGCACTGTAAAGAGCCAACAACCTTAGATGAACAAAAAGCAATAGAGGCAAAATTAAATCCAGAAGGAACCTATTACAAAGCAGTAGGATGTAAAATGTGTGATTTTACAGGTTATAGCGGAAGAGTTGCAGTTGGAGAACTTTTTATTATTGATGATCAGATAAAAAATTTGATAAACAAAGGTGTAAATGATCATGAAATTAGGGATATGCTTAAAAAAAGAAGAAAATTTCTTACAATTTCAGATCGTCTTAGAATTTTGGTAATGCGTGGAATTACATCTTATGAGGAAGCTTTAAGAATTGGTCTGATGGATGGTTGATAATTTGTTTTCCAAAAAAGGTAATTTTATGAGAAAGGGTTTTACCCTAATTGAGATTTTAATCTCTGTCTCTTTACTCTCTTTAGTTTTGATAGGGTTGTATGAATCTTTAGATATTCAAAGATCTTCAAATAAACACCTTTTTGAATATTTAAAAAGGTCAGTAGAAAGAGATAGAGCCATAATGGTTTTATTTAATGATTTACTAAAAAGTGATGGAAATATTACTGTCAAAAAAGGAGATTTTGATAGAGTTTGTATAAATTCAACTACAAACTCTTTATATGCTCTTCCAGAAGCTAAAGTTTGCTGGGTTGTCTTAAAAAGAAAAAATACATTAGTAAGAGTTGAAGGAGGAGAGTATAATCTTCCATTAAGTAGTGAGGATCAAGTAGCAGTAGATAAAGTCTTGAGTAATTTAAAGCTTTTTGATTTGACTTACAATAAAAAACTTGGAAAAATTTTGGTTGTAGTAAAAGCAGAAGGAGCAAAACCTTACACCTTTTTATTAAGAGGAGTTTCTCCTCCACCTCTTCTAAAAAAGAGGAAAAAACCTCTAGAAAGAAGAAGACTCAAGCCTCCAAATTCAGAAAAAAAAGTCCAAAAAAATTAAACTGCTTTTAAATTTTTTTATTTAAAAAATCTTCAAAAAAATAGGTAATTTTTACTACAGCTCTTTTTGATAAAATATAAATTAATACTTCTAGGAGGAGAGAGTGTTTTTAAAAATTTTAAGAGCCATTAGTGAGATAATTGGATTTTTAAACCGCTCTATTGCAATCATTGGAATTGCTGGAGGAGTTGCTTTAGCATTTTATAATGTAGTAGCAAGATATGTTTTTAAATCCTCTTTAACTTGGGCAGGGGAGCTTACTGTTTATCTATTTTTGTGGAGTGCTTTTTTTGGAGCAGCTTACTGTTTCAAAAAAGATGCTCATATTTCAATTACAATTTTGTTAGATAAACTTCCTCCTAAAATTTCTAAGATTTTAATGATAATTTCTCATATTATTACTTTGATATTTCTTTTAGCTGTTGCTTGGTATGGATATGAGTACATTAAAGTTGTAATTGAGCTAGAAGAAAGATCAATTGATCTTGATATTCCAATGTGGATTCCTTATCTTGCAATTCCGCTCTCTTTTTCTTTTGGAGCCTGGAGGGTTGCAGAAAAGCTTTTAATAATTATTAAAACTCCAGCTGAGAAAATCTTAAGAGAGAGTGAAGCTGAAATGATTATAGCTGAACTTGAGGAAGGAGCAAATGAAAAACTGCTAAAAGAGGTAAAATCAAAAACTAAAGGATTATTATGAGCATAGCAATTCTTTTTGGAATATTTGCCATTTTACTCTTAATTGGCACACCAATTGCAGTAGCATTAGGAGCTGCTACATTTTTTACTCTAGTAGCTTTTACACCAATTTCTCCAGTTGAAGTTTCATCAATGCTCTTTGAAAAACTTGAAGCTTACTCTTTGATGGCAATTCCTATGTTTATAGTTGCAGGCTCACTCCTTTCAAAAGGTTCAAGTGCAAATAGAATTATTGAATTTGCAAAATCTATCGTTGGGCATCTTCCAGGTGGTCTCCCAATGGCAGCAATCTTTGCAAGCATTATCTTTGCTGCAGTTAGTGGAAGTTCTCCAGCAACTGTTGTTGCAATTGGAAGTATTATGTTTGTAGCAATAGAAAAAGCTGGATATCCAAAAAATTATGCAATTGGAACTGTTGCTACTGCTGGAAGCCTTGGGATTTTAATTCCACCTTCTATTGTAATGATTGTCTATGGAGTAACAGCAGAAGTTAGTATTGGAAAGCTCTTTATGGCTGGAGTAATTCCAGGAATTATGATTGGAGCAATGATGATGGGAGTAACTTATATTGGAGCAAAAAGACTTGGATTTAAAAAAACAGCTCCAGCTCCTTGGAAAGAGAGACTTAAAAAGATGAAAGATGCCTCTTGGGCCTTGATGACAATTGTAATTGTAATTGGAGGAATTTATGGAGGGGTCTTTACTCCAACTGAAGCTGCTGCAGTTGCTGCTGTTTGGGCATTTTTTGTATCAATGTTTATCTACAAGGATATTGCTTGGAAAGATTTGCCAAAAGTATTTTTAGAATCAGCCAAAACAAGTGCAATGATTATGTTTATAATTGCAAATGCAATGCTCTTTGCCCACTTTCTTACACTTGAAAATGTCCCACAAAAAATTACTCAACTTTTGATTGATGCAAATGTTGGACCTTTGATGTTTTTGCTTTTTGTAAATATTTTACTCTTTTTTGCTGGGGATTTTATGGAACCAAGTGCAATTATTATGATCATGGTGCCACTGCTTCTTCCGGTAGCTAAAGCTCTTGGGATTGATCCAATCCACTTTGGAATAGTAGTAACAATTAATATGGAGCTTGGGATGATTACCCCTCCAATTGGACTGAATCTCTTTGTAACCAGTGGAATTACAGGAGTAAGCTTAAAAGATGTAATTATCTATTCTCTTCCTTGGAGTATGACAATTTTATTTGGACTTTTAATAGTAACTTATGTCCCACAAATTGCACTTTGGCTTCCAAATTTGATGTATGGTTACTAAAAAGGTTTTTAAGTGGTAGAAAAGTTGGAAGAATTAAAGTTTGAAAAAGAAAAAATCTCATTAAAAGAGGCCTTTAGAAGAGGAGTTTTAAACTTTTTTTCTATGCGAAAACATATTCCAGTCTCAAAAGATGTTTTAGATGATCTTTTTGAGATGGAAAGAAGGACTTTAATTACTCTAGCTTTGCTTGAGACCATAATTTTGTATATTTTAGTCCCTCTGCTTGGAAATATAATTTTTGTTTGGTATGGAATAATTTTGACTTTGACAATGTGGAGACTATACAATGCTTATCAATATCAAAGTAAACCCTCTTTAAATAGTGATTTAGTTTGGCATGAAAAATTTGTAGTTCAAGTTTGGCTTACTGCTTTGATGTTTTCACTTTTGGCTCTTTTTGCTATGCCAAGATTAAATGATTATTATCAACTTTTTGTTTTTGTTGTGTTGGTTGGAATTAGCAGTGGGACTGTAAGATCTTTGGCAGAAGATCATCGAACTGCGATGGGATATTTATTAATTATTATGCTTCCTCTTGCAATTGAGATGCTTCTTTTGATGAGAAAAGATACTTGGATTTTGACTTTTTTACTAATTTTGTATCTCTTTACTCAAATTGGACTTATTCTTTCTTCTTATGAGCAAGAAATGCAACTTAAAAAACAAAAAGAAGAGATTCAAAAAGCAAAAGAGCTTCTTTATGAAAAAAGAGAAATTCTTCATAGATTTTTTGAACAATCTGAAGATGGACTCTTTACTTATAATAAAAAAATGGAGATTTTAGACTGCAATAACTCCTTTATTACACTTTTTAACCTAAAAAAGAGCTCTACACTTGGAAGATCAATTTTTGATCTAGAAGATAAATATTTAGTAAATATGATTAGAGCTGCTCTTGTAGATAAAATTGGAAGATTCAATGGAGCTTATAAAAACAAAGAAGGAAAAGAGCTCTGGCTTGAGATAAAATGTTCTCCAATTTATGGGAAAGATGGAAATGCTTCTGGAGGAATTGGAATAGTTGCAGATAAAACCAAAGAGCACATGATGATTGAAGAGATGGAATTTTTAATCTCTCATGATCCTCTTACGACTGCTTTGAATAGGAGAGGATTTAAACAATTTATCAAAAATATGCTTCAACGTCCAGAACACTCTAGCTATTATAGTCTTTTATTCTATCTGGATCTAGATAAATTTAAACAGGCAAATGATATTTTTGGACACGATGCAGGTGATGCTATTTTAAAAGAGGTTGTAAGTAGATTAAAAAACTCTTCCCAGCAAATAGCAGGAATTACAAGACTTGGGGGAGATGAGTTTGCCTTTGTGGTTCCGATGGTAACTACTAGCCAATTTGAACTTGATGAAAAAATTGATTGGTGGATTGAAAGCATTGAAGGTTTAATTTTACAACCTTATTATTTTAAAGATCATGAGATGGATATTGGATGTAGTATTGGAGTAGTTGTAATTGAACCAGGAGAAACTGATATTGAAGAGTTAATTAGAAATGCAGATCTTGCAATGCTTCAGGCAAAAACTTCTAAAGATAGAGTTTCTAAATATACTCCTGATATGAGAAAAAAATATCACCAAATTTATGAGATGGAGACTCTTTTGAAAGAGGCTATAAAAAATAAAGATTTCATTGTCCATTTTCAACCAATTTTGCATTTAGCAGATGATAAATTAGTAGGAGCCGAAGCAGTAGCAAGATGGCACCATCCAAAAAAAGGTTTACTTTTGCCTCAAGATTTTATGCCTTTTGCCGCAAGATTTGGATTAGTTTCAGAGATTGATCGACTAATCATCGAAAAAGTTATTTTACAAATTGCGGAGTGGATAAAAGATGGGACTTTTAATATGGATTATATTTCTGTAAATATTGATATGAAATTGATTTTAAATAAAAACTTTTTAAATTTTATTCTCCACAGTCTAGAAAAATATTCTATCAATCCTTCCTATTTGAAGTTGGAAATTACAGAAAATTCTCTTGTAAATAGCTTTGAAGATGCCTCAAAAGTAATTGAAAAACTCTATATTCAAGGAATTGAATGCGCAATTGATGATTTTGGAACAGGGTATTCATCTTTATCTTATTTGAAAAGACTCCCTTTTACTATCTTAAAAATTGATAGAGAATTTGTTCATGATCTTACTGTAAGAATAGAAAATGTTTTATTAATCCAAACAATCATAGATATGGCAAATAAATTAAAATTCAAAATTATTGTAGAAGGAATTGAGACTAAAAAGCAAAAAGAGATAATTAAAAGAATAGAGCCAAATATTGAATATCAAGGTTATATTGTTACAGAACCTCTTGATAAAGAGAGATTTAAAGAGAAATTTTTATTAAGCAATTTTCCTAAAAGATCTTAAAAGATTTTTAGGTTTTAAAAGCTTTTTCAAAGAGATTTTAATTATCAATTGAAAACTTTATACTATACTTTCATTTACTAAGCTTAAGTAACAGGAAAGAGCTATGATTGATCTGAAATATTTACAAAAAAACTTTGAAGAAGCAGCTCAAAGATTAAAAAGTAAAGGTGTTGATGAGGTAATTTTAGAAGAGTTGAAAGATTCTTTTGAAGAGTTAAAAAAAGCAAAAGAACTTTTTGAGGCAAAAAGATCTAAACAAAATCAACTCTCAAAACTCTTTGGAGTTTATAAAAAAGAGGGAAAGGATATTTCAGAATTAAAAGCAGAAGTTGATAACTTGAAGATTGAAGTTGCAAAACTTCAGCAAAAACAAAGAGAAGCAGAAGAGAGATTAAATAAGCTTGCTTTGCAAATTCCAAATTTTCCAGATTTTGATGTTCCAGTTGGAAAAGATGAAGAAGATAACATCGAATTAAAAAGAGTCTTAGAACCAAAAGAGTTTGATTTTGAGCCAAAAGAACATTGGGAACTTGGAGCACAAAATGGGTGGATTGATTTTGAAAGAGGAGTAAAACTTGCAAAGAGTAGATTTGCTCTTTTTAAAGGTCAGGGTGCAAGACTTCAGAGAGCTTTGATAAATTTTTTCTTAGATAGATTAGAAAAAGAGGGCTTCCAAGAGTATGGAGTACCTTACATGGTAAATTCTAAGATGTTAATTGGAACTGGACAACTTCCAAAATTCGAAGATGATCTTTTTAGGGTTTGTCAAGAAGATTTATATTTGATTCCAACAGCAGAAGTTCCTTTGACAAATATTTTTTATGATGAAATTGTAGATAGCAACTCTTTGCCATTTTTGATGAGTGCTCATTCTCCTTGTTTTAGAAAAGAGGCAGGAAGTGCTGGAAGAGATACAAGAGGAATTATTCGACAGCATCAATTTGAAAAAGTAGAAATGGTAGCAATTACAAAACCAGAAGAAAGTGATGAAATTTTTGAGAAGATGGTGCAAATTGCTTCAAATCTTTTAACTGAATTAAAACTTCCTCACAGAGTAGTAATGCTTTGTAGTGGAGATTTGGGATTTTCTGCAGCAAAGACTATTGATCTTGAAGTTTGGCTTCCTGGACAAAAAAGATACAGAGAGATAAGTTCAATCTCAAATACTAGAGATTTTCAAGCACGCCGTGCTAAAATTAGATTTAAAGATGGGAAAAAGAGTCAATTTGTACATACATTAAATGGATCAGCTTTAGCAGTTGGTAGAACACTTGTAGCAATTATGGAAAATTATCAACAAAAAGATGGATCCATTCAAATTCCAGAGGTGCTAAAAGAGTTTATCTAAGATCTTCTCTTTTGGCATATTCTTGGCCAAACTTCCAAAGGATCTTAAATGCAAATAAAAAGAGTAAACTCCCAACAAATTTCTCCTATTGTTTGGTATAGTATTCCAATCTACCAAAAAGAGCTTTTAATAAGAGGTATTTTAGAAGATTTAGAAAAAGATGAATTAAAAGATTTTTTGCTTCCAGTAAAAGAAGAAGATGGAGATTTTATCTGGCAATCTTCAAAAAAATTAAAAGAGTTTGAGAAGTTTAATAGCTTCCAAAAAAGTAAAATTTTAGAAAAAGTAAAGACAAAAACTCAAAAAATTTTAGAGATTGCAAAAAAGCTTCAAAACTCAGAAGAAGAGACCAAAAAAGAGCTTGGAGAACTTCTTACTTTGGCAATAGAATTCCCGGATCTTTCTTTTGTTTTTGCAGATGAAAAAACTCTTGAGCCTTCAATTACTGGATGGGGTTTTAGATGGAGAGATGGAAAGAGTACTTCTGGAAGAATTTTGCAACAAATTGAAGAAGAAGAAAAAGAGATAAAGCAAGCCTCAACCAAAGATCAAACTTTAGAATCTTTACCAAAAGAAGAGATAAAAAAAAGTACAAAAAAAAAGATAAATTTTGCTCTAATTTTACTTGGAACACTTTTGCTTTTATCTTTTGGGGTAATTTGGTATCTTTTGAATAATCTAGCACCAACTCCTTCTAATTTAACTCAACAAGAGCCAATATCTCATCAAATATCAAAAGAGTTTACTCCTAAATATAAACCAATTCCAAAGTCAAAAATAAAAATAGATGAAAATCTGCCTGGAAAACCAAAAGTAATTACAAATAGAGTAATTGTAATTTTAAAAGATGATGCAAATCCAACAACTTTTAGAGATGCTTTGCAAAGTATTTCAGGAGTAAAAGAGATTTTTGCAAATGATATTATTAAAACTCTTGAGCTTGAAATTGACTCAAAAGATAAAATTCAAAAAATAAAAGCTCTTCCAGGTGTTAAGAGTGTGGAACTAGAAAAAGTTTTATCCACCAATTTTATTCCACAAGATCCTCTTTTTAGAATGGAAAATGCTTCTTGGGAGTTTAAAGCAATCAATGGATTTGAAGCTTGGGATATTACAAAAGGATCTCCAAAAACTGTTATTGCTGTAATTGATGGAAGTTTTGATTTAAATCATCCCGAGCTAAAAGATAAAACTATTGTAATGCCTTATAATGCATCTTTGGGAATTAAAAAAATTATTGGGGTAAAAAATGATGAAGGCTATCTTCATGGAACCCATGTAAGTTCCCTTGCTTTAGGAGAGATAGGAAATTCTCAAGGAACAGGAGGTCTTTGTCCAGAATGTGCTTTTATGCCAATTGAACTTGCCACAAAAGAGGGAGTTGGATATACTTCAATGGCAAAGATAAGAGGGATTTTATGGGCAATAGAGCATGGAGCTGATGTTATCAATCTCTCTTTAGGGATTAATTACAATATAGATTTTGCATCTTTGAGCTTTGAAGAGAAAAAAGCTCTAGAAAAAGAAATCAAAAAAGCAACAAAAACAGAAAAAGTTATTTATGACAGACTCTATGAATATGCCAAATCAAAAGGTGTAATTTTAGTTTATGCTGCTGGAAATGAAAATATGTTTGCAGATATTGATCCAGCAAAAGAAGGAGATAGTGGAAGAGTTTTAGTCGCGGCTGTAGATAAAGATCTCAAAAAAGCTTCTTTTAGCAATTTTGGCAAAAATGTAGATATTAGTGCTCCAGGAGTTGATATTGTCTCTGCTGCTCCAAATGGAAATTATAAAGCTTTAAGTGGAACAAGTATGGCTTCTCCAATTGTAGCTGGAATTGTAGGTTTGATTAAAACTATTTGTCCAAAAATAGAGTTAGAAGAGTTAAAAAATGTTTTAAAAAATGCTTCAAAAAGTGTTTCTTATCCTTCTGGAGAAGTTATAGGAGGTTTAATTGATGCCAAAAAAGCTCTTAGTTTAGCTAAAGATTTAAAAATCTGTGGAGGAAACTCATCTAGTCTAACTCAACAAAATCCTACAACTCCTAATCCAACTGCTCAAAAGAAAGATTTTAATAAAGTTGGGCAAAGTATGAAAATGCCAAAAAAAGCTCAAGGAATGAGATTTAGCTACGGTTTATGGAAAAGTGATACTCCACTTTATAATGATGAAAGTAATAAAAGTGTAGAAGTTTTTTACTATCTATCTCCAGAAGGAAGTTATCGAGAAATTGTAGAGCCAAATGATAGATGCAAAGGAGTTGCTTATCCTAAATTAAAAGGTAGAATTTTGTATATAAAATGTGAAGAAGCAAACTGTCAAAATAAAATAAATGTTGCCTACTCTCCAACAAATGTAATTTGTAAGCCAAATAAAGATGATATAGTAATTTGTAAAAGCCAGAGTAATACTGCTACTGCTAGCTTTAAACTTATAAAGGTAAGATGATGCTTAGAGTATTTTTAATAATTTTGACTCTTTTTGTACTTTCTTTTGGAAAAGTTGAAATTAAAAAAGATGGTGCTTTTGCTAAAGTAATCATTGATGAACCTCAAAGAGGAGACTTTAATTTTGTTTTATTCCATAACAATAACCCAATAGTAATAAATTGTGCAGGTGGAAAGTGCATTAAAAAAGTTAGACTAAAAAATGGAAAAAACTTTTTTGAATGGAAAAATAAAGAAGGACTTAGCTCTCAAAGTGAAATTGTAGGTGGATATGCTACTTTAAAGATTTTAGATTGTAAAAATCATCATCCAATTAATTCTGGAGAAGTTTTGGTAAATGGGAAAAGCTTTCAGATCCATTCTGGAGAAGTAAAAGTTTATCGGTGGATGGAAAAAAGTGTCTCTATTGATCCAAGGATAAAAGATTATACAACAAATGGAAAAATTAAAAAGAAACTAAAGTTAGGAATAGTTGAAGAGATTTGCCTATATCCAAAAGAGTACACTCTAAAGGTGTATGATTGTAAAAATAATCGTCTAATTAATTCTGGAAGCTTAATAATAAATGAAGATAATTTCAAAATTCAAAATGGAATTGTAAAGATCCATAAGTGGTTTGGAAGAGATATTGAAATTTCTCCAAGAGTTCAAAACTACACTGCAAATGGAAAAATTACAAAAATTCCAGAAGATAAAAAGATAGATAAAATTTGCCTGTATCCAAAAGAGTACACTCTAAAGGTATATGATTGTAAAAATAATCGTCTAATTAATTCTGGAAGTTTAATAATTAATGAAGATAATTTCAAAATTCAAAATGGAATTGTAAAGATCCATAAGTGGTTTGGAAGAGATATTGAAATTTCTCCAAGAGTTAAAGGTTTTATTACAAAAGGAAGGATTAGAAAGATTCCAAAAGCAGGAAAAGAAGATATAATCTGTCTTTATCCTATGAAAAAGATTAAAAAAGCAGAAGGGGCAATTGGAGATCCAAGATTTAATATTACTTGGCCTCCAAGTCCTCAAGATATAGATATTCATGTAAAGACTCCTTGTGGCAAAGAGATCTATTACGCATCCAAAAATAAAAAGCAAATTTGTAAAGGCTATGTTGGAAAACTAGATGTCGATATTTTAAGAAAAGATTGTAAAAGAAGAAGAGTTGCTTGTCAGGAAAATATTACTTTTGATAGTGGTGGACCAAGAGGAGAGTACAAAATAGTAATAGAAAAATATAGCGGCACAAATACTCCAACTCCAGTAATTTTAACAATTATAAATAATGGAGAAAAAAAAGTTTATGAAGTTAACCTTACAAGAGTAAAAGAGAAAAAAGTGTTTAAAATTATTCACTAAGAAGTCAAAAATGATTTTAAAAAAGACAACAAAAAATTCAAAAATTGCAAGTATTCATACAGGCGATTTGAAAAATATTACAAAACTTTATAGAGTAATTTTAACTCTTGCAGGAGATTATGGATGGGTTTTTGCTAAACCTATCCAGGTAAAAGATGATTTAATTGAGTGGGAGAGTCAATTTAATTCTTTAGCAATCTCCTACTCTGAAGCTGATGAAGCCACAAAAAAAGAGATTACATCTATTTTAAAAGAGGTAATTTATTCAATTTTATACGGAAAGGTCAAAGAACAGTTTAAAATTTTAAAAGATGCTTTTGAAATTCCAGATGAAAGTTCCATCTTTTATCAAGAGGGAAAAGTTGTTTTAGCGCCATGGGGACACATAAAAAGCAAATTTGATGCAAAAAGAGAGATTATTTTCAAATTAATAGGAGAGGAAGGAGCTAGATTAAAAATAAAGCTTCATAGAGACTTTCTTCCTGAAGATAGTGCTTTTGTAGATATAAGTTTTAAAGATAAAAATTTTAGACTAAAAACCGATATTAATGGAATTGTTGAAGTTTTTTTACCAACCAAAGTGAAGATAAATATCTCAATTCCTAAAGAGTATCAAAAAACTCTCATTTTAAAAAAAGGTTTAAATACTTTAGAAATTGATCTTTCGAATTATCCTCAAAATTTAACATCTCAAGAGACTTTGGAAGAAGTTTTAGAGGAGTCTCTTTCTCATAAACCCTTTTTGATAGAGATTTGGGATTGCCAAAATAGTATTAAACTTCAAAAAAGTGGGAAATTAAAAGTTATTTCTAAAAATAAAGAAAAGAGTTTTGAGATAAAAAATGGAGAAGTAACTCTTGAGGAGTTTTTTGAAGAGGAAATCTTAATAGATACTATTATAAATGGTTATATTTTAAAAGAGCAAATTAGTATTACTCCAAAATCTTCTGGAAAGTTTAAACTCTGTTTAGAGCCTATGGTAAAACTTCAAAAAGAAGGAGCAATTGGAGATCCAAGATTTAATATCACTTGGCCTCCGACTCCTCAAGATATTGATATTATGGTAGTTACTCCTTGCAATGAATTGATCTATTTTGGAGAAAGAGAAAAAATATGCAAAGGTTTTAGTGGAAAATTGGATATTGATATTAGAGAAAGAGAGTGCAAAAAAAGAAAAAAAGACTGCCAAGAAAATATTACATTTGATAATGGAGGTCCAAGAGGGGAATATATTGTAATTGTTAAAAAATACGCTGGAACTAATGAAAAAACTCCAATAACTCTTACAATTATTAATAATGGGAAAGAAGAAGTAAAACATTTTACTCTAAAAAAGGTGGGAGAAGAGAAGAGGTTTTTAGTCATTCATTAAAAGGAGAAAAAATGATAATAAAAACTACAAAAAACGAGAGTATTGCAAGTGTTCATACTGGATCGATGAAGAATACTTTAGAATTTTACACTCTACTTAAAACTTTGCTAGAAGATGATATAGATATCTTTACTATTCCAAATCAAAAGCCAAAATCAAAAGAGATTGAGTGGAGTATTGAAGAAGATGATCAAGTAATCTCTTTTAAAGAAGCAGATGAAGAGACAAAAGAATTTATTAAAAGGCTCCTAAAAGAAAAGCTTGAAAAAATCTTAGAAAATCGAAACTCAGATCAGATAGAAATTTTGAAAAATGCTTTAGAAATTCCAGATGAAGATGATATCCATTTAGTAGGAGGCAAAAGAGTTGTTTTGACAAACTGGGGACATATCAAAAATAGATTTGATGCAAAACGTCAAATAATATTTAATTTAATTGGAGATATCTACTCTATTATAAAATTTACAATTTTAAAAGATCAAAAGCCTATTAGCAATTGTAAAGTAACATTTATTTGGGATAATTTCAAAAAAGAAATCTTTAGTAATGATGAGGGAAAAGTTCAAATAAAGATACCTTTAAATAAAAAAGTCTCTTTTGAAGTAAAATGTGAGAATAATAATATTATAGGAGAAATTTTTACGGACGATAAAGTTATTTCAAAAGAGATTATTTTAGAGGAGAACAAAAAAGAGAGTAAAACTTTTTCAATCTCAGAAATCTTTTTTAAATGGTGGTGGTTACTTTTGCTTTTGCTTGGAATAGGAGGAGCCGGAGTTTACTATTTTGCTTTTAATAAACCAAAAGATTTGAAAATTTATATCACTTGGAATGAAGAGTTTGGAGATTTTGATTTGCATTTAATTGATAACTGTGGAAATATTGTAGATAATTTTCACAAAGAAGATATTTGCAAAAAGAGAAAAATAATTTTTAAAGAGCAATCACAAGGATTTAATTGTCCAAATAAAAAATGTCAAGAGCTTATCATTGCAAAAAATGGTCTAAAAGATGGAGAAAAAATTGTTATAAATCAATACAGTTCCAAAAAATCTCCTGGAAAAGTTACTCTACTTGTAAAAAGATCTGAAGAGATTGTTTTAAAAAAAGATTTTATCATCTCTTCACCTCATCCAATGCTAGAAAAGTTAAATCCAAATAATTCTGATATTATTTTTATTTGGAAAAATGAAACTTAAAGGAAAAGTTGGAAATGTTTTACTCAATCAAAGATGATTTGATAAGATTAAAAATAAAAGCACAGCCACAATCTAATAAAAACAGTTTTTGTGGGATTTTGGGTGATGCTTTGAAAATAAAGATAAAAGCTCCAGCAGTAGAAGGAGCTGCAAATAAAGAATTGGTAAAGTTTATCTCAAAAAGTTTCAAAGTTCCAAAAACACAAATAAAAATCCTCTCTGGAACTACTGGAAAGATAAAAGTTTTAGAGTTTCCAAAGAGTGAAAAATTTTTTGAATTTATAAAAGGATTAGAAGAAAAAAATGGATAAAGCATACAAAGTTTTAGCAAGACAAAAAGGCATTTCTAATAAAAAAGCAAAAGAGCTGATTGACAAAGGTGTAGTTTATATTGGAGATAAAAAAGTAAAAATTGCAAGAGCAGAGGTAAAAGAAGATACTAAATTTAGAGTAGAAATTCCAGAAGAGATTAAAATTATCTATCAAGATCAGGATTTAATAGCTATAAATAAACCTCCTTTTGTAGATAGTTATGAAATTGAAAATGCAATTGAGGGTGCAAAACTTTTGCATAGATTAGATAGACAAACAAGTGGAGTTTTACTTCTTGCAAGAAATGAAAAGTTTTTTAAAAAAGCAATAGACGAATTTAAACAAAGAAAAGTAAAAAAGATCTATATTGCTTGGGTTGAAGGAATTATTTCTGAAGAGATCGAAATTGATCTTCCTATTCTTACGGTAAAAAGAGGAGGAAAAGCTATTTCTAAAATCGATAAAAAAAAAGGTAAAAAGGCTTATACAAAAATAGTCCCAGATTTAATTCAAGGTAAAAAAAGCAGAGTAATTGTTGAGATAAAAACTGGAAGAACCCACCAAATTAGAGTTCATTTAGCTTATCTTGGTCATCCAATTGTAGGAGATGAACTTTATGGAAGCAAAACAAATGCAAAAAGAATTTTACTTCATTCTTATAAAATAGAAATTCTTGGAAAAAAGTTTGAAGCTAAACTTCCAAAAGATATAGAAAAATATAAATAGTTTTAAAACTCTTAACTTCAATTTAGCTCTAAAAATCTTGGATATAATTTTGCCAAATAAAAAGTTTTTTTCTAAGGATAAAAGTAGATGCAAAAAATTAAAAATATAGCAGTAATTGCCCATGTCGACCATGGAAAGACTACTCTTGTAGATGGATTATTAAAACAGAGTGGAACCTTTGAAGCTCACAAAGAAATCGATGAAAGAGTAATGGATAGTAATGATTTGGAAAAAGAAAGAGGAATTACAATTCTTTCTAAAAATACAGCAATTACTTATAAAGACCATAAAATAAATATTATCGACACTCCAGGACATGCTGATTTTGGAGGAGAGGTTGAGAGAGTTTTAAAGATGGTTGATAGTGTTTTGCTCCTTGTGGATGCACAAGAAGGAGTAATGCCACAGACTAAATTTGTCTTAAAAAAGGCGATTGAACTTGGATTAAAGCCAATTGTAGTTGTAAATAAGATTGATAAACCAGCAGCTGAGCCTGAGAGAGTGGTTGATGAGGTGTTTGATTTGCTTGTAGCACTTGATGCAGATGATGAACAATTAGATTTCCCAGTACTTTATGCAGCTGCAAGAGATGGGTATGCTAAGTGGAATTTAGAAGATGAGAGTAAGGATTTGACTCCTCTTTTTGAAGCAATTTTGGAGTATGTACCATATCCAAGCGGCTCAAAAGAAAATCCAACTCAAGCTCAAGTCTTTACACTCGATTATGATAATTTTGTTGGAAGAATTGGAGTTGCAAGAATCTTTAATGGAACTTTAAAAAAAGGAGATGAATATATCCTTTTAAAAGCCGATGGAGAAAAAGTAAAAAGTAGAGTTAGCAAACTGATTGGTTTTAAGGGACTTGATAGAATAGAAATTAGTGAGGCTGAAGCTGGAGATATTGTAGCAATTGCTGGATTTAGTGATATTGATGTAGGTGATACTGTAGCTGATTCAAAAGAGCCAATTGCACTTGACCCTCTCCATATCGAAGAGCCAACTTTAAGTGTAATTTTTAGTGTAAATGATGGACCTCTTGCTGGGACTGAAGGAGACCATGTAACATCAAACAAATTAAGAGATAGGCTCGAAAAAGAGATGGAGACAAATATTGCAATGAAGATGGAGCCTCTTGGAGATGCAAGTTTTAAGGTAAGCGGAAGAGGTGAACTTCAGATTGGAATTTTGGCTGAGAATATGAGAAGAGAAGGGTATGAGTTTCTTTTGGCTCGTCCAGAGGTGGTAGTAAAAGAGGAAGATGGAGTAAAGTTTGAACCATTTGAGCATTTAGTAATTGATGTCCCAGAAGAGTTTCAAGGGACTGTAATAGAAAAGCTTGGAAAAAGAAAAGCGGAGATGACTTCAATGACTCCAATGCCTGATGGCACAGTTAGAATTGAGTTTGAGATTCCTGCAAGAGGGCTAATTGGATTTAGAAGTGAATTTTTGACCGATACTAAGGGTGAAGGTATAATGAACCACTCATTTTTGGAGTATCGCCCATACTCTGGAAGTGTTGAGAGTAGAACTCAAGGAGCTTTAATTTCGATGGATAATGGTGAAGCTGTAGCTTTTGCTCTTTATAATCTCCAAGCAAGAGGGACTCTTTTTATTGGACCACAAGAGAAAGTCTATAATGGAATGGTAATTGGAGAAAACTCTCGTCCAGGAGACCTTGAGGTAAATCCACTCAAAGCAAAACAGCTTACAAATATGAGAAGTGCTGGGGCTGATGATGCGATTAAGCTTGTCCCACCAAAGAGAATGACACTTGAACAAGCTCTTGAGTGGATTGAAGAAGATGAACTTGTGGAGGTTACTCCAAAAAATATTAGAATCAGAAAAAAACATCTTGACCCTGCAATGAGAAGAAGAGCTTTGAGAGATAAGAAAAATGCAAAATAGATACCCAACAAAAAAGATTTTTGTAGGAGATGTGGCAGTCGGAGGAGATGCACCAATTTCGGTGCAGTCGATGACTTTTAGCAATACAAAAGATGTAGCCAAAACTGTTGAGCAAATCAAAAGACTTCACTTTGCAGGATGCGATATCGTAAGAGTAGCAGTGCCTACAATGGAGGATGCCAAAGCTCTAAAAGAGATAAAGGAGCAAATTTCCCTGCCACTTGTAGCTGATATCCATTTTGATTACCGCTTAGCTTTGGAGGCGAGTAAGTGGGTCGATTGCATTCGCTTCAATCCTGGAAATATTGGAGAGAAAAATAGAATCAAAGAGATTGTAAAAGCTTGTAAAGAGAGAAAATTGCCAGTTAGAATTGGTGTAAATGCAGGTTCACTTGAGAAGCAGTTTGAGAGAAAATATGGAGCAACTGCTAAAGGAATGGTAGCAAGTGCAGAGTATAATATTAAATTTTTGGAGGATTTGGATTTTACCGATATTAAAATATCCCTCAAAGCTAGTGATGTGGAGCGAACGGTAGAGGCTTACCGAATGCTTCGTCCTAAAAACAATTACCCTTTTCACCTTGGAGTAACAGAGGCTGGGACTCTTTTTCAT
>Ga0256843_1000654_pt1 | contig 28988 bp, 30 predicted proteins | sample AlvinellametaG_FD_191572 | JGI IMG/M metagenome (GOLD analysis project Ga0256843, IMG submission 191572) | Pompeii worm associated microbial communities from hydrothermal vent at the East Pacific Rise, Pacific Ocean - Alvinella | ecosystem: Host-associated > Annelida > Integument > Unclassified ... | reverse complement strand
CGGATCGTGTCGGACGAAAGCGGATAGGCTCCCAGCGGCCCGTCGCGGCCGGGGAGATAGAAGGGGAAAATCCCTTTCGGGCCGTTTTCGTCGGCGACTTCCAGATCGCGGAAATCCTCGATCTCGCCCGCCTGTTCGAGGTGCATGGCGAAATTGCCGGCGATGCCCAGCCCGACAGCCGTTTTAAAGTTTGCCATCGGCCTTCGCCTCGACGAATTCTTCGTAACTGCCTTTGAAATCGACGTAGGTGCCGTCGGGACGGAGTTCGACGATCCGGTCGGCGAAGGCGTCGAGCAGTTCCCGGTCGTGGGAGACACAGATGACGTTTCCGTCGAAGTTGTAGAGCGCTTCGCCGAGCGCCACGATCGCTTCGAGGTCGAGGTGGTTGGTCGGTTCGTCGAGGACAAGGAAGTTCGGCCCCTGCAGCATCAGTTTGCTCAGCATCATCCGGTGCTTTTCGCCCCCGGAGATGTTCGTTGCGGCCTTCTCCTGCTGCTCGCCGTTGAAGAGCATCCGTCCCAGGCAGTTGCGGATCTCGGAGATGTCGGCTTTGGGGTCGAACGCGCGCAGCCAGTCGTAGAGCGTCTCGTCGCTCTGGATGCGGTCGGTCGTGTCCTGCGGGAAATAGCCCGGCTCGACCGTCGCGCCCCATTTGACCGTGCCCTCTTTGGGGCTGATCTCCTCCATGATGATCTGGCACAGCGTCGTCTTCCCGACGCCGTTGGGGCCGATGAGCGCGATCTTCTCGCCCGGCTCGATATGGAGGTTGATGTGCTGGAGCACCGGACCTTCGCCGTAGTCGTGGCTGACGTCGATGACGTCCAGCGCCTCGTCGCCCATCTGGCGCTTCGGTTTGAAGACGATGCTCGGGTCCCGGCGGGACGAAGGCTTGATATCCTCGATATTGAGCTTTTCGAGCTGTTTCTGGCGGCTGGTCGCCTGACGCGCCTTGGAAGCGTTGGCGCTGAAGCGGCGGACGAAGGCTTCAAGCTGCTCTTTTTCTTTGAGCTTCTTCTCGCGCTCCATCTCCATCTGCTTCGCCATGACGTTCGCCGCGATGTACCAGTCGTCGTAGTTGCCGGTAAACTCGCGGATCTTCTGGTAGTCGACGTCGAGGATGTTGGTGACGACGGCGTTGAGGAAGTGGCGGTCGTGGGAGATGACGACCATCGTCCCTTCGTGGCGCTTGAGCTCGTCCTCGAGCCAGCTGATCGTTTCGATATCGAGGTTGTTGGTCGGTTCGTCCAGGAACAGGACATCCGGTTTCGGGAAGAGCACCTGCGCCAGCAGGACCTTGAACTTTTCACTGCTGGGCAGCGTCGACATCTTCTCGTGGTGCAGTTCCGCCGGGATACCGACGTTCTCGAGGATCTTCGTGATGTTCACGTCGTACTCGTAGGTCGGGTCCTCCTCGACACAGATCACTTCCAGTTCCGCCAGCCGCTCGTTGACCGCGTCGTCCTCGAAGTCGCCGGTCTCGTAGAGCTTCTCCTTCTCCTTGATGGCGTCGAAAAGGCGCTTGTTGCCGTAAAGCACGGCGTCGGCGATGGTATAGTCCTCGAAGGCGTACTGGTTCTGTCCCAGTACCCCGACCTTGAGGCCCGGCTCGATGGAGACCTCGCCTTCGTACTCCTTGTCCTGACCGCTGAGAATGCGCAGAAAGGTGGTTTTGCCCGCGCCGTTGGCGCCGATGAGGCCGTAGCGTTTGTGGGGATCGAGTTTGAGGTTGATGTTCTCGAACAGCACACGGCTGCCGAAGCGTTTTGTCAGATTGGTGACCTGTACCATGGATAATCGTCTCTTTTAATTTTTTCGCGATTATACCATAACGCAAACCCGGCACCGGCCACTCATCGGCCGCAGCACTTCTTGTATTTCTTTCCGCTGCCGCACGGGCACGGATCGTTGCGGCCGACCTTCGCTTCGTACAGGGTCCCTTCGTCGTAATACCACCGCCCGTCGAGACGGACGAAACGGCTTTTTTCGTGGTGCACTCTGATCCCATCCCCGTCCCGGAAATATGCTTTGAACTCGACAGCTCCCCCGTCGCCGGATTCCGTCGAGGAAAGGATTTCAAGCCCGAGCCATTCCGTGGAGGAGGCATGTTCCCGGATCAGGTCGGCATCTTCGGGAACACGACGGTGCGGGACCGTCGTATCGACGAGATAGTCCCCTTCTCCCCGTGCATAGGCACAGTAGCGCGAACGCATCAGCGCCTCCGGCGACGCGGCCGCACGCGCACCGCTCACTGCCGGACCGCAGCACTCTTCATATGGCCGACCGGAACCGCAACAGCACTGCATGGCTCCGGCGCTACGGAACACTGCGATTGAGCAGCGCGCAGTGCATCGCGCGCGAATGCTGCGAACCGTTCAGAACGGGGGCATGGAGTTTCTGCAGCATGGCGATGATATGATCGTACGAACGCAGATCGAATGCCTGTGAACGCAACGCCTGTTCGGCCGTGTAACGAACGATCGCCTGCCGTCCGATTTCCGGAAAAAGCGCGGCGGCGTGATGAATCTGCAGCGCAAGGTTCGATGCGGCGGCACCGTAATGCTTCATGACGGCTTCCCGGGCCGCCGCCGGTTCCAGACCCCGGTCGACAAGGATCTCCGCCATCTCGCGGCGGATTTCACGTTCGGCCTGTTCGCCGCTGCGCACGATCGTGACATTGGCGCGAAGCGGCATCCCGAGAATGAGGTTCCCCGCCAGCAGCAGGCTTCCCATCAGAGTCATCATCGGTCGCATACGGCACTCCTTCATCATCTTAAGAGATTAAAGTTTACCCCGAAAAGGTAAACCGCACCGTTTATCATGCAAATCTGAAGTTGAGGCGCTATAATTTCGCAAAGGATATTCATTGACCTATACACTCGAAAACGACTATATCGAACTCTACAAACTCATCAAACTGCTCGACCTCGTCGACAGCGGCGGCCAGGCGAAACAGCTGATCGAGCACGAAATGGTCCGGCGCAACGGCGAGACCGAAACCCGCAAGCGGGCGAAGATCCGGGCGGGAGAAACCATCGCGATCGGGGACGTCGTGATCGAAGTGACCGGCAAGGAAGCATCGTGATCCGGACGTTTTCACAGATACTGGCGGAAGGCACTTCCGAAGAGATCCTCGCGGCCCTGCAGGCGGCACTCGACAAGGCGGACGAATCCCCTTTCTGGGCGACGAAGGTCATCCCGCTGGCCGAAGCGGTGCTCTCGGTCCTGATCCCGCTGCGGGACCGGCAGCTGCTGTTCACGCCCGAAGGCGAACCGCAGGAAACGCTCACGCCGGAGCTCGTGCTGCGCTGGTGTGATCTCGTCAGCCTCAAGACCCTCGCCTTCACCCTGCAAAAAAGCAACGACAGCGGGCAACTCGAACGCACGAAACATTCCGCTGAAGAGGCCCGGCGGTACCGCCATGTCGACCTGGAAACACTTGCGAAATATCTCGGAAGCTACACGGTCGATCTCAAAAACGAGTCCCTCGACTTTCCGATCGCACACTACAATCTGCATGTCGGCATTTCCGACGTGCTGTCGAAACTGATGAAATAGGGAGGCAGAATGCAGATCGAGCACAAAGCACTGAAAACCCGGCGACACCTGACCCCCGAAGAGATCGCCGCCCATCTCGAGGGCGTCGAGTACATCATCATGGCGGCCCCCTCCGTCCGCGACGACGCAAAAGGTCCCATTCATTTCACCGTTTTTCTCAACACGCCCGACCCGCTCCCGCCGGAAGTGGTCGAACCCGTACTGGAAAAGTTCGCGCACCAGTACGGCATCCGGAACATCGAGGAACTGCTGGCGCAGCCGGACGCCGTCGCTTTCGCCGAAACGGCGCAGGAAACACCGATGCCCCTGCACCTTTTCACGCCGGAGGACAAAATGCGCATTCCCCATACGAAGATGTTCGTTCTCGATTTCGAGGCGGACTCCGACAACTTTCCGGAAGTGAAGGAACAACAACTCACCGGGTGGACCTACGCCTACGAGACCGAATAATCCGCTCAAACGCCCTCCTTCCGCGATCGCGGCTTTCAATGCTTTCAAACAAAAAGTGCGTTATAGTCCGGCAAAAAACCGGACAAAAAAATGGCACTGCTTTTCATTACGGCTTTTGTTCTTTCGTTCCTGCTGATTGCCGGGCTTGTCAAAAAAGCTCCCCGTTTCGGTCTCGTCGACATTCCAAACGAGCGCAGTGTTCACAGCGAGGCCGTTCCCCGGGGGGCCGGGATCGGAATCATTGTCTCGTTTTTCGTAAGCGTAGCGCTCTTCGATACCGGGGATGTGGCCGAATTTCCCCTGACGTTCCTTTCGTTTCTGCTCGTTTTCATCATCGGTATTCTCGACGACCTTCGCGACGCCTCGCCCCATACGAAATTCCTCGTCATCTTCATCGCCACGACAATGGCCTGGTTCGAAGGGATCGGTATCTTCTCCGGCGGTTCGTTTTTCGGTCATGAAGTCGCTCTGGGATGGTTTGCCCTTCCTTTTACGCTCTTCGCCGTCAGCGGTTTTACAAACGCCCTGAACCTTGTCGACGGCCTCGACGGCCTTTCCGGCAGTATCAGCATCGTCATTCTCGCCGTTCTTTTCTCCCTCGGTTACCGGAACGGGGACTCCTTTATCATGTATCTTTCGCTGACCATGATCGCCGCCATCACCGCCTTTTTGTATTTCAACTGGAACCCGGCGAAAATCTTTCTGGGCGACAGCGGCTCGCTGACCATCGGATATATCATCTCCATTCTCTCCATCAAAGCCCTGGCGTACATCCATCCGACGATCATTCTTTTTCTCGCCGCCGTCCCGATTCTGGACACGCTCGTCGTCATGGTCCGCCGCAAACGGCAGGGGCTTTCGGCTTTTACCCCGGACAAAACCCATCTGCACCATATTCTGCTGCGCTTTTTCAACGGCAACGTCAAGCGTGCGGTCGTCGCCCTTGTCATGATGCAGATCGCCTATTCCATGACGGGCATGTTCATCATGGAAGAGATCGATCAGACCTTCGTGCTGCTGCTGTTCGGCATCAACTTCATTCTGATCTACCTGATTTCATCCGCGATGCTCGCGAACCAGAAACACATCGAATCACTGGAAAAAGAAGTGGAAACGCTCAGGCATGATGGTTGATGGTTGATGGTTGTTGGATGTTGGATGTTGGATGTTGGATGTTGGATGTTGGATGTTGGAACGGTGACATTCCGGTACTGAATCGGAACTGAGATCCGAATGTCAAGTGTCGAATGACGAATGTCGTTCCCCGGATGACCGGGGAACGGAAGGACTTACATCATCCCCGGCATTCCGCCCATGCCGCCCATGTCCGGAGCGGCCGCGGCCGGTTTTTCTTCCGGGATCTCGTGGATCGTGGCTTCGGTCGTCAGCAGGAGGCTGGAAACCGACGTCGCGTTGGTCAGCGCGACACGCTCGACTTTGAGCGGATCGATGATACCCGCTTCGAACATGTCGACGTACTCGCCGGTCGCCGCGTTGAAGCCGAGGTTCTCGTTGTCGGCCGTCTCGATGCCGTTGACGATGACACCGGCGTCGTAACCCGCGTTCTCGACGATCTGCTTCAGCGGAGCCTTGACCGCACGCATGATGATCTCGTAACCGATCTTCTGGTCGCCTTCGAGGTCGAGAGCGACCTTGTTCGCCGCACGGATCAGTGCCGCACCGCCGCCGATGACGATGCCTTCCTCGACCGCCGCTTTCGTTGCGGAGAGAGCGTCGTCGACACGGTCCTTTTTCTCTTTCATCTCGGTCTCGGTGGCCGCACCGACCTTGATGACCGCGACACCGCCGGAGAGCTTCGCCAGGCGCTCCTGCAGCTTCTCTTTGTCGTACTCGGAAGTCGTCGTCTCGATCTGCGCCTTGATCTCGGCGATACGCGCTTCGACGGCGGCCTTGTCACCCGCACCGTCGACGATCGTCGTGTTGTCCTTGTCCATGACGACGCGCGACGCCTGTCCGAGATCGTCGATCGTTGTGGACTCGAGCGTGCGGCCGATCTCTTCGGAAATGACGGTACCGCCGGTCAGGATCGCGATATCCTGCAGCATCGCCTTGCGGCGGTCGCCGAAGCCCGGCGCCTTGACCGCGGAGATGTTGAGGATACCGCGCAGTTTGTTGACGACCAGCGTCGCCAGCGCTTCGCCTTCGACGTCCTCGGCGATGATGAGCAGCGGACGGTTGGTCTTCTGCACCTGCTCGAGGACCGGCAGCAGGTCCTTGAGGTTGCTGATCTTCTGATCGAAGAGCAGGATGTACGGGTTGTCGATCTCGGCGATCATCTTCTCGCTGTTGGTGATAAAGTACGGGCTGAGGTAGCCGCGGTCGAACTGCATCCCCTCGACAACGTCGAGCTCGTCACTGATCCCTTTGGCTTCCTCGACGGTGATGACGCCGTCCTGGCCGACTTTTTCCATCGCCTCGGCGATCATCTGGCCGATCTGCTCGTCGCTGTTGGCGGAAATGGTCGCGACCTGCGCGATCTCGTCCTTGTTCCTGATCTCTTTGGAGATCGCCTTGAGCTCTTCGAGGATCGCTTCGGTCGCCTTGTCCATACCGCGCTTCACCTCGACCGGGTTCGCACCGGCAGTGATGTTGCGCAGGCCTTCCTTGAAGATCGCGTTCGCCAGCACGGTCGCGGTCGTCGTACCGTCACCGGCCTCGTCCGCCGTGTTCGACGCGACCTGCTTGACCAGCTGGACACCCATGTTCTCGATCGGGTCGGCCAGTTCGATCTCACGGGCGACGGAAACGCCGTCTTTCGTGATGCTCGGCGCGCCGAAGCTCTTCTGGATCAGAACGTTGCGGCCGCGCGGCCCCATCGTCACCTTGACCGCGTCGGTCAGTTTCTGTACGCCTTCGGCCAGCTGGTTGCGGGCGCTGTCTGAAAAATGAATCTCTTTTGCCATATTCAACTCCTTCTTTTTTTCGTTTTAAAAATTATTTGATGATTCCGAAAATATCGTCGGCATCCATGATCAGATACTCGCTGCCGTCGAGGGTGATGTCGTTGCCGCTGTATTTTCCGAATACGACGGTATCACCGACTTCGATCTCCTCGACATCGCCTCCGACCGCGACGATCTTGCCCTGCGAGGGCTTTTCTTTGGCGTTGTCCGGGATAATGATGCCCGATGCCGTGGTCTGTGCGTCTTCCACACGTTCTACCAGCACACGGTTTCCAAGTGGTTGAAAGTTCATGTATTCTCCTTTATTTCTCAGGTTTGATGGCGTTATTTTACTTCATTTACCGGAAAATGTCAAGAGGTTTAGTCAGATAGACTAAATATTGATTAGTCAAAATAAATATGAAGTATTTCACTAAAGGCGCTCTCCATACAGGTACCGAAAAACGGATTTTCGAAAATTTTTCATCTTTAGGATTCTCTAAGGGACGTCTCTATATAATTTCAGCCTTCTTAAACACGTCAAGGTAGCTCAGCTGGTTAGAGCGCTGGTCTCATAAGCCGGAGGTCGAGAGTTCAAGTCTCTCTCTTGACACCATCCAGAAACGAATCACTTCAATCAACATGCTTTCGAATCGTCACCGTTGCAAACGGCGTCATACAGTATAATTCCCCAAAGGATTTTCATGCAGCCACTTCACTATTTCGCCGTCGACGATACCGCCGCGAAGGCCCTGCGGCAGGTCACGACCCTGCGCGACGAACAGCGGCACTACGTTCCGCCCCGCGACCTCGACAGCCATGCCGGCGGACATCCGCGTCCCGTCATCGTCGCGTCGAAACTCGACGACGCCCTCTCCGCCTCGATCGAAAAGGCCCTCAAAAAGGCCCGGCATCCCATCCTGCTCTATCCCGACGACTACAAGTTCGACAAGCCCCTCAAACGGCTGCTCAAAAGCAATGTCATCCTCATTCCCATCGAAAACGATTCGCTGATGCACGTCTCGCTCATCAAAAACATCGAGGCGCTGCACACCATCCTCACCCCGAGCGACGAAGAGGAAGACTATTCCCTGGCCGAAGAGGACCTCGACGCCCTGTTCATTCCGGGGGCGCTGAACGCGCTGTGGATCGCCGAGGCGGCCAACGCCTCACGGGCCGTCTACAGCATCGTCAACCGTCCCCGCATGGCGTTCAAGGAGACCGATGCCGTTTTGTGCACTTTCGTCAGCGACCCCCGCATCACGCTGCACGAAATCACGGAGGCAGTCAACCTTCTCGAAAGCCGGGTGCACGAGATGACCCACGTGCTCTACCAGGTCCGCCCCGCGAAAGCGATGCGCCAGAAGGTACGCGCACTGCTGATCGTTTCGGTCCCGGTGGACCTTCCCTACGTCGTTCAGCAGGAAATCGACCAGATGCAGACCTATATGCAGCGCCTCTCCGTCATCGCGGAGAACCGCTACGACGGATTTCTCTCCGTCGAAGAGGCCGAAGAACTGGCCTTTTCCAACCGGATCGATCCGGACGATCTCGACAACTTCCTGCGCTACTTCATCCGCAGCAAAGACGAACTTCTGAAACTGATGCGTTCTCTGCGAAGTCCGCGCCTGACGACGGACCTGCGGCAGCGTCTGATCGCGCAGGCCGTCATCGACGAAACGATCGAAGTGGAATTTCTCGACGAACTGGCGCACACCTACCGGCTCAATATCGGAGACATCGAAATGCTGATCGACCGGCTGCGCCAGGAAAAACAACAGAAGGGTTAGAGAAAGCGGCCGCTTACGCGAGCCCGAGTTCCTTGTCGATGGCTTTCTGGTCGAAGCCGCAGATCCAGCGGCTGCCGATCAGCACCACCGGAACGCCGCGGCATCCGTGCCGCATGCAGTCTTTGGCCGCTTTCGAATCGGTCGAGATGTCGATCGTCCTGAAGCGGATGCCTTTGTCTTTGAAGTATTTTTTCGCGGTCGTACACCATTTGCATCCCGGAGAGGTGAAAAGCGCGACCGGTTTCTGACGTTTCGGTTTGGAAGTTCTGCCGTTTTTTTCTGCCATGTATTCCTCCTGAAAAATTATTTTTTCTTTTCGGGATTATAACACAGGCACCCGTGGGAGATCTGACACTCCGCAGACATTTCCGCTTCCGGAAAAAAGCGGAAATCTATTCTTTCGTGACGATGTAGAGCTGTTCGTGGTGGTATTTTTTGAGCAAGTCCATGACCGTGACGAAATTCTGGAACGTCGCGTCCTTGTCACTGCGCAGCACGATGGTCTGGTCTTTCGGTATCTTCGAAATGCGCGCTTCGAGCTCGGCGACGGAGATGGGGTTCTTGTCCAGATGGTATTTGCCGTCTTTCGTGACGTAGATGTCGATCTCTTTTTTGTCCTCTTTCTTGTCCGACGCCTTCGCTTCGGGCAGATCGACCGGAAGGATGCCCTGTTTGACGAAAGTGGCGGTGGTGATGACCATCACCAGCAGCACCAGCAGAATGTCGATCATCGGAATGACGTTGATCGAGTCGAAACGTTTGCGCTGCATCAGGCCTTCCCGTCTCCGTCATGCTGCACGTCCCAGTAGGTCAGCAGGCGCTCCATCTTGCGCAGGGCGATCGTGTAGAACGCGATCGCGGGGATGGCGACGATGATCCCGAATCCCGTCGCTTTCAGCGCCAGTGCGAGGCCGGTCATGATCTTTTTCGTATCGACCGCACCGATTTCGCCGAGGCTGTAGAAAGTGATCATGATCCCGAGAATCGTTCCCAGCAGCCCCACATAGGGCGCGTTGGCGCCGATGGCGGAGATGGTCGAAAGGTTGTCGCTCAGGTCGAGTTCGAGCAGTTCTTTCCTGTCGTATTTTTCCAGGTCGACGCTTCTGTAGTACATCATCCGCTCGATGAAAAGCCAGAGCGACACGACACTCATGATAAAGAGTGTCCCCATGACACCGTAGTCCAGCAGTTCTTCCGCCAGTTCAAGCCAGTTGCTTCCCATTATGTTTCACCTACTCCCGAAAAATCCAAAATCATCGTCGTTCCTTTCTGCGGCGCCGAATCGATCCGCAATGCGATACGGTACCGGTCACAGTAACGTTTGACCAGGTCCAGCCCGATCCCGAAACCCGGCTGGCTTTCGTCGCTCTGATAGTAGCGGTCGAACACCCGGAAAATTTCCAGTTCGTTCATCCCGCGCCCTTCGTCCCTGACCCGCAACTCTCTGCCGCGGAGCGTGACGGTGACCGTCCCCCCCGTCGGCGAATGCTTCACCGCATTGTCGATCAGGTTGTCGATCACTTTGATGAAGCCCATTTTATCCAGTTTAAGGCTAATCGGCTCTAAATCGGCTTCCAGTCCGTGATGCGGATAGATTTCTCTCAGCGCTTCGATCCGCTCCGCCACGACGGTTTCAAGCGCCACCGTTTCAATCACCTCCCGCTGCATCTGCCGTTTGATGAGATAATCGAGTTCGTCGTAACGCATCCGCAGCAGGTCGCAGGCCGCCTCGATCCGTCCGATCCGTTTGCGGGCGCGCTCGTCGTCACAGCTTCTGCGCAGCATCTGGGTATTGGTCGTGATGGTACTGACGGGGATATTCAGCTCGTGCAGCGTCTCCTTCGAAAAACGCTCCAGCGTTTCGAAGTACGTCACCAGCGGTTCGATCGCCAGTTTCGAAAAAATCCAGCCGAGAACGACGGCCACCGGCAGGGCCAGCAGCATCAGTGCCGACAGGGAGCGGACACCGAACTCTCTTCCGACGAACCACACCCCCGCCACCACCGCCAGCATCGACAGCACGTAAAAAAGAGTGATCGCCCAGAAGAAATTACGAAACAAGGCGATACCCCACTCCCCGGATGTTTTCGATCTTTTCACCGCCGATCAGATGTTTGAGACGGTTGATATAAACGCGCAGTGCCCCTTCGCTCGCCTCTTCCGCACCCGGCCAGAGCACCTCTTCTATCATCGCCTTCGTCACCGTTTTTCCGTGATGACGAATCAGCAGATAAAGCAGATCATACTCCTTTTTCGTCAGTTCCAGCGCCGCACCGTCATGCAGGATCATCTGATGCTCCTCGTCGATACAGAGCCCGCCCCGGCACGGTTGCAGAACCCCGCTGCGGCGCAGCAGCGCTTCGATCCGCCACAGCAGCTCGTCGTTGTCGAAAGGTTTGGTGATATAGTCGTCTCCGCCGCTTTCGAACCCCTCTTTGCGCTTCTGCTTCTGCGCATAGGACGTCAGAAAGATCGCAGGCGTCGCGTCTTCGGCCCGCCGAAGAGAATGCAGCAGCGTCACACCGTCGATCTGCGGGACATTGATGTCGAGCAGGTAGAGATCGAACCGCTCGCCGTAGGTCCGGTCCAGCGCGGCCTGCCCGTTACGGCACAGAACGACCCGGTACCCTTCCTCTTCGAGCAGGTCCGCCAGTGTCTCGCCAAGAAGCAGGTCGTCTTCGAGCAGCAGGATCGACGCTTTCATCCGACCTTTCTCACAAAACCTCTTCAATGCTCCAGCCGATCGTTTCACCGGCATACATCGGCACCACGTCTCCGTACCGCTGCGGCACGACGAAGGGCCGTTCCACCAGGGTCACTTCCTTGAATTCGGGGCACAATCCGTAAATCCGCTGGGCATTGTCGCTGACGAACGCCTGCAGATTGTCCAGCCGGCCGTGGCGGTCGAACAGTTCGCAAAGCACCTGAAGGGCGATCGGCGCGGTGAAGACGCCGGCGGCACAACCGCACGCTTCTTTCTTGCTCTGCGGATGCGGTGCGGAGTCCGAACCGAACATGACTTTCGGATGTGCTTCCAGCGCCACCTGCAACAGCGCTTCACGGTCCTCGGGACGTTTGGCGATCGGTTTGCAGAACAGATGCGGTTTGAGCATCCCGCCGGCCACGTCGTCGAGGGTGATGAGCAGGTGGTGCAGCGTGATCGTCGCGTACAGGTTCGCATAGCGATCGAGCATATCGACCGCCGCCCTGGTCGTGATATGTTCCATCACGATCCTGAGATCCGGGAAATTCGAAGCGAGCATTTCATAGATGCTCATAAACTCCGCTTCGCGGTCCATGACAAATCCGTCGGTCTCGCCGTGGATCAGCAGCGGGATCTCCAGCGCCGCCATCGCCTCGAGCGTCGGCCGCATGGCGTCGAGATCAAACGAGCTCACCCCGCCTTCGGAGTTGGTCGTGATCCCGGCAGGATAGAGTTTGATGCCGAAAATCTCGTCACGGACCTCTTCGAGAAAATCTCTCGGGTAGTGCTGATAAAAAAGCGTCATCAGCGGTTCGAAATGGTCGGACTCCGTTTCGTCCAGCCCGAAATCGTCTTCGTCCGCGAGGCATCCCGTCACGGCGAGAATGCGCTCGCGGTACGCCACGACCTCTTCTTTCGTCCGCACCGGCGGGACCAGGTTGGGCATGATCACCGCCCCGCTGAAGCTGTAGGAGCTCAGCGGGGCAACGGTTTCGAGCATCGTACCGTCGCGCAGATGCAGGTGCATATCCAGAGGCATTAAAAGGGTATGGGATTTCATCGGGTTCCTTGATTGGTTTTGTGACGAGATTTTAGCATCTTGTCCATTTAACGCACCTCTCAGTGCAGAACGAAACGGATCGGCACTTCCAGCGTCAACACGTTTTTCGGATGGGGCATCTTCCCCGAAAGCGACGTCACCGTCTCGATCGCGGCACGGTCGAGAACGGGACGGGCATGCCGGCGAATTTCCGTGTTTCGGACCGTCCCGTCTTTTTCGAGGGTAAACGCGACAAGCACCTCTCCCTGAATACGCCGTTTGCGCGCCATGCGCGGATAATACAGATTTTCCTGCAACAGCTCGACGATTTTCGCCAGATGCTCGTTGAGATAGTCGTCCCGGCTCTGCACAACCGTCCGCGGTGCGGTGACAGGGGTCGCCGCCTGCACCGTCCGGCTCTGCGGCCGTTTCCGTTTTTCCGCCGGCCGGGATTCTTTCATCCCCGTCCGTTTCACTGTCGTCGGAGAAGAGGTTTCGGCCACGACGGGTTCGGGAGGCTTCCTCTCCGCTTCGCGTTTTTCAGGGGTTTTCCGCACGACCGGTTCCGGACGTTTCTTCGGCGGGACCTTTTTGCGGACTTTTTTCAGCGGTACCGTCTTTTTCGGAACCGGTTTCGGTTTCGGCTTTGCGACGGTTCTTTTTCTGACCGGTTCGGGCTTCTTTTTCGGTGGAGGCGGCGCTTTCTTTTCCGGTTCGGCCGCCGCCGGTACCGCCGGAACGACCTGTGCGAGAGAGATCCGGCAGCGCTGAGGCGACACGCTTCGGGTTTTGAGTATTTTCGGGGCAATCACGAAAAGCAGCAACAGTATGATCAGGCCGTGCAGCAACACAGAAAACAAAAAGGCGTGCGGTGATCGGATCATGGTGCCCGATCATACCGAAGAAGTGTTAAGCGAGTGTTAAAGGCCATGCGCTAAAGCCGGCCGTTTCTCAGACGGTTTTTTACGAGAACCTTTTCGAGAGCACCGGCGGAAAACGCCTTTTCCAGCGCATCGACATGACGGGAATGGTGGGTGTCCGATCCCAGATAGTCGATCCAGCCTTCGTCGCGTATCCGCCGCGCCGCTTTCCGGACCGCCCGGGAATAATAGCCGCCGAGCGAATTCAGATTGACCTGAAAGCGGACGCCGCGCTCTCTGAGTTCGGCGTAACGGCCGAAATGATCGTGAAGAAACAGATAGCGTTCCGGATGGGCCAGTACCGGTTGGTAGCCGCTGCTCTGCAGCTCGAAAACAATTGCGTCGAGCTGGGGAGGAGCGATAATGTACGACATTTCGAAAAGCACTTCGTTTTCGCCGAAGGTGAGCAGTTCCCCCCGCCGAACAAGGCGCATGAAATGCTCGTCGAGATAATACTCCGACGCCGCATCGATTTCGATATCGATTTCCTCCTCGCGCAGCTTCTTCCGCAGCATGTCCAGACCGAAAAGGATACTGTCGCGGCTGTTGGGATAACGGTGCGACATGATGTGCGGAGTCGTGATCAGTTTCCGGTACCCCATCGCCCGAAGGCGCCGGATCAGCCCCAGAGACTCTTCCATCGTTTTCGCGCCGTCGTCGATGCCCGGAATCAGATGCGAATGCAGGTCCGTACCCAATACCTCGCCTGCGGACATCCGGCGTCCGAAAAGGCGGTTCAGTCGTTCAATCATCCGTCGGTATAGTACCTGGAGCCGCCGTACTTGTAGCCGTAACCGTAACCGTAGCCGTAGTTCTTGTTCACGTCGACACCGTTGAAAACGATTCCGACATGCTCGAGATGATGGTCCTGAACCAGCTTGTCCAGACCCTTGACGAACTCTTTTTTGGTATAACCGTATTTCACGACCAGCAAAGAAGCGTCGGCGCGGTTCATCAGAATCAGCGCATCGGTCACCAGACCGACCGGCGGCGTATCCAGAATGATATAGTCGTAGCGCTCTTTGAGCTCCGCCATGACCTCCTGCGCATAGTCCGACATGATGAGCTCAGAAGGATTCGGAGGCGTCGGCCCGGCGGCGATGATGTCGACCCCCTCCTTGTCCGAATGCTGGATCACCTCCTCGAGCGTGCTTTTCTTGCTCAGCAGCGTGCTGATGCCGACCGTATTTCTCAGGCCGAAATATTCACTCAGCTTCGCCCGGCGCATGTCCAGATCGACCACCATGACTTTTTTCCCGCCCTTGGCGAGAATCACGGCCAGATTCGCGGCGATGGTCGTTTTTCCCTCACCCGATACGGTCGACGTGACGACGATCGTCTGATAGATCTTGTCGTTGCGCATGAACTCGAGGTTGGTCCGCAACGTCCGGAACGCCTCGAGAAAGGCCGAACCGAACTTTTTGCCCTTGATGGTCGGAATGACGCCGTACAACGGGATATGGGTCAGTCGTTCGATGTCCTCTTTGCGCTTGATGGTATTGTCGATAAACTCGCGCAGGAAAGCGTACGCGATGCCCACGATGACGCCGAGAATCAGCCCGACGATCACGATCAGCGAACGTTTCGGTTTTACCGGCGCCGAGGGCAGCATCGCGTCGTCGATCAGACGGGTTTTCGAAACGGTGGACGAACGGAGAATCGCCGTCTCGGCCCGTTTCTCCAGCAGGAAGCTGTAGATTTTTTCGTTGACCATCGCCGTACGGGTCAGGTTGGCCAGTTTCTGTTCCTGCTCCGGCAGGGCGGCGAGCGACGCCTTGTAGTTGTCGATGATCTTCGTCAGCGACTGCTTGCGCTGCTGCAGCACGGAAAGAGAACTCTTGATCGTAAACAGAATCGAGTTGCGGAGCGAATTGATCACTTCCGAAAGCTTGATGACGTCCGGGTGCATTTCGGTGAACTCCGTCAGCAGCATCTTGCGCTCGATCGTTTTCTGTTTCAGCTCCGAAATCATCTTGATCAGCCCCGCGTCCGCAAAACCGGTCGCCCCGAGAGTGATTCCGCTGATATCGTCGTTGTTCCTGATATACTGCTGCAGGTTCGACAGGACGCTCTGTTCGATCTCCAGTTCCTGCAGCTTGCTTTCGTAATCGCTCAGCTTCTCCGCCGTCATCGACGCCTTTTCCGAAATATCGACGACGATATTGCCCTGCTTGAATTTTTCGAGATTTCCCTGCGAGGCCTTCAGCGCCTCGTCGATCGCGGCCAGCTGCTGGTCGATAAACTGCAGCGTCTTGTCCGCTTCTTTCGTCTTGACCTCGATTTCCTGCTGCAGATACGCCTTTGTCAGGGCGTTGGTCACTTCTTTCGCCCGAAGCGCCACGCTGTCTTCATAGGTGATGATAATGATCGAACCGCGTTTGGAAGCCAGCGACGTCGAAACGCCGCTTTTGACCATTCTCCACATCTCCCTGTTCGGAACGATCGAAAAGCTGTACTCTTTGTTGCGCAGTTCCGAAAGACGGTCGACACGGATCTTGAACCACGGCGTGGCGATCATCTCTCCGAACGTATGATGGCCTTCGTACGTCAGGGCATTGTTCTTTTTTTTCGGCAGAATTCCGGCCATACGCAAAACGCCGCCGACCGTCCACGGGGAAGGAGGTTCGATTTTCAGCAAGAACTTTTCCCCGCCCTCGGGAATCAGACGCATCCGGACACCGTACGCGCTTTTGTCGATGAAAAACGTGGTCACGACAAACGGACTGCTCTTGTAGAGCTCGACTTCCCTGAGATTTTTTTCCGTAAAGTAGCGCGTACCGATATCGAGGTATTCCAGCGCCTTCAGTGCCAGAAAACGGGATTTGAGCACAAGCTGTTCGTTGTCGAGGTTCGCCTCCCCGCCGGTAAAAGCCTGCGTCATGAAATCCGTCGCCCGACTGCCCCAGAATTTCTCCGCCTTGAGCTCGATGCTCGCGTTCGCCGCGTAGACGTTGGGTTTGAAATAGGCGTAGACAGCCGCACCCACCGTAAAAAGAAGCGCAAACAACACGATCGCGGTTTTGTAACGGCGAATCGTTTCGAAGACTTCTTTCAGGTCGATTTCATCCTCTTCGGGCGCCTGGATAATCGGATCGGCCATGCCCTACTCCAGCGCTTTGGAAAGGTAGACGATATTGACGAACGGCTGCAGCATCGCCGACAGCAGCTGGAACGGAGGCGCGATCTCGTTGAAGGCCATGTTGTAACCTTTCATCTCGCGCGGCTGCACGTAAACGATGTCGTTGGGCTTGAGATAGAGGCTCGTGATACTGATGGCCGACATGTGCGTCAGGTCCACCACCCGTACCTCCGGCTTGCGCAGATCGCCGCGGATGATCTTGATGTTCGTCCGGTCGGCGTAATCGGTCAGGTCGTGCGTCCTCGCAATCGCTTCGACGAGGTTCATGGTACCGTTGGTGACCGGGACCACCCCCGGCGCCTTCACTTCTCCCAGCACGAAAATCCGCTGATTCATGATCTCGACGGTCACATAGGGATTGCGCAGGTATTTCCGGTACTGTCCGATCAGAAATTCCGCCGCCTCGTCCTGGGTCATGCCGGCGATCTTCTGTGTGCCGATCAGCGGCAGACGTACCGTGCCCTTTTTCGTGACGAGCAACCCCAGGCTTTCATCCCGTCCGCCGCCGGCGCTGCCGTTGTTGCCCCCGCGGCTGCTGACCATCGAGTTCATCTGGCCGCTGCCGGACGCCGACTGGTTGTAGACCATGATCGCCACACGGTCGTTGGGCTGGATTTTGTTTTCGAACACCATTTCGTCATGGTACTCGGCGTCCGAAACTTTTGTCGTTTCCTCCGACAGATTTTCGTCCTGAAACAGCCGGTATTCTTTCATGCTGCATCCGCTGACGAAAAGTCCCGCCATCAGCATCACCGTCCATATTTGTCGTCTCATCCCTACCTCGGAGCTGTCATATTTTCAAATAAAAGTGGCAAAGATTATAATCTAAAAAGGTTGACAAAGAGATAAACGGGAGATTTTTCCGGATTCGCCGGGGAAGAAGCTGTGCGGACGGTTCCGGCCCCGAAGGCCGGATCGGCGGCGGATCGTCAGCTGCAGCCGCAGCTGTCACCGTGCGACGGCTGGCTCGCCGCCGCGGCACCGCCGGTCGAACAGGCGGAAACGCCCGGAGGGGTCGTCGGCTGGATCGCCTGGTTGTCCACGCCGCCTTCGGCGTTGATCTGTTCGATCTGTTCCCAGAGCTCTTCCGCCGCTTTCATGAAGCGCTGAGCCGTGACGGAATCGGGCTGGAAATAGGTGACCGGCTTGCCTTCGTCTCCGCCGACGCGCACCGCCGGCTCGATCGGAATTTCGGCGAGGATCTTCGTGCCGAACTCCTTCGCCAGCGGCTCGGTCGTGCCTTTGCCGAAGATGTCGTATTCGACGCCGGTGTCCGGCGCGATGAAACCGCTCATGTTCTCGATGATGCCGCCGATCGGGATGTGCAGCTTCTTGAACATGTCGAGCGAGCGGCGCGAGTCGTCGAGGGAAACCGTCTGCGGTGTCGTGACGGTGATCCCCAGCGTGACCGGGACGCTCTGCGCCAGCGTCAGCTGCGCGTCGCCCGTTCCCGGAGGCATGTCGATAACGAGCACATCGAGCTCGGACCAGAGGATGTCGCGCAGAAACTGCTCGATCGCCTTCATGATCATCGCCCCGCGCCAGATGAGCGACTGCCCCTCTTCCATCAGCGAGCCCATCGACATCATTTCGATGCCGTAGACCCTGATCGGCAGGACCTTGTTGCCCTGGATCTCCGGCTTGACGTCCTCGACGCCGAGCATCCGCGGCACGTTCGGCCCGTAGATGTCCGCGTCGAGCAGGCCGACCTTCTTGCCCTGCATCGCCAGCGCGATCGCCAGGTTGACCGAAGAAGTCGATTTCCCGACACCGCCCTTTCCGGAGCTGACCATGACGAAGTTCTTCACCTGCGGCGCGATGTTCTTGCCGTGCGACGAGCTTTCACGCGGCATCTTCGGCGCGGTGATATTGACAGAAACGTTGCCGGCACCGGCACGCTTGAGCTCTTCGGTCGCCTCGTCGGTGATCTGCTTCGCCACTTCCGGCGCGCTGGAAGTGATGTCGATCGTCACGGCGACGTCCTTGCCGTTGACGCTGATCTCTTTCACGAACCCGAAGGTCACGATGTCCTTGGTGAAACCGGGATAGGTCACTTTCGAAAGTGCTGATCTTACAATTTCTTCTGTCATATAAATCCTTTATAGTTGAGTTTGATAACGCTATGGCGCGTACAGCGACTACTGCTGCGCCGTCGCCGCCTCTTCCGCGATCGCCGCGATGGCGTCGGGATTGTCCATGATCTCCTGCGTGATCTTGTAGGAGCAGAATTTCGGCCCGCACATGGAGCAGAATTCCGCTTCCTTGAAGACGTCCTGCGGCAGGGTCTCGTCGTGGTATTCGCGGGCGCGCTCGCTGTCAAGCGCCAGCTCGAACTGCTTCTCCCAGTCGAAGGCGTAGCGGGCGTCGCTCATCGCGTCGTCGATGTCGCGCGCGCCCTTGCGGCCGCGGGCGATGTCCGCCGCGTGCGCCGCGATCTTGTAGGCGATGATCCCCTCGCGGACGTCGTCGGCGTTGGGAAGGCCCAGGTGCTCTTTGGGCGTAACGTAGCAGAGCATGGAAGCCCCGTGCCAGCCGCCGACCGCCGCCCCGATCGCCGAGGAGATATGGTCGTAGCCCGCCGCGATGTCGGTGACCAGCGGCCCGAGGATGTAGAACGGCGCTTCGTGGCACAGCTCGCGCTGCAGCTTCATGTTGCGTTCGATCTGGTTGAGCGGCACGTGGCCCGGCCCTTCGATCATCACCTGCACGTCCTTTTCCCAGGCGCGCAGGGTCAGGTCACCGAGCACTTTCAGCTCGCCCAGCTGCGCCTCGTCGCTGGCATCGGCCAGACAGCCCGGACGCAGGGAGTCGCCCAGCGAAAGGGACACGTCGTACTTGCGACAGATTTCGAGGATGTCGTCGTACGCCGTATAGAAAGGGTTTTCACGGTGATAGTGCATCATCCACGCCGCCATCAGCGAACCGCCGCGGCTGACGATCCCCATCTTGCGTTTGGCGACTTTGGGCATCGTCTCCAGCAGGAATCCGGCGTGGATGGTGAAGTAGCTCACCCCCTGCTGCGCCTGGCGTTCGAGGACCTCGAGCATCTTGTCGATGGTCAGGTCTTCGATCTTGTTGCCCACGTCGTGCAGGATCTGATAGATCGGCACCGTTCCGATGGGAATCTTCGAGTTGGCGATGACCGCTTTGCGGATCTCGTCGAGATCCCCGCCGGTGGAGAGGTCCATCGCCGTATCCGCTTTATAGTGCTGCGACACCTGAATCTTCTCGATCTCGCCTTCGATATCCGACGCCAGGGCGGAAGAACCGATGTTCGCGTTGATCTTGCAGCGGGCGGCGATCCCGATCGCCATCGGTTCGAGGTTGGTGTGGTTGACGTTCGCCGGGATGATGAGGCGTCCGCGGGCGACTTCCGAACGCACCAGTTCCGGCGAAAGCTCCTCGACTTTCGCGACGTACTCCATCTCTTCGGTGACGATGCCCTGTCGGGCATAATACATCTGGGTCCGGACCTTGTCGTTCTTACGTTTTTCTACCCATGAACTTCGCATGGTTTTCTCCTTCGGGCGGGTGATTCTGGACCGTAATATAGTCTCTGCGGCTAAAATTGCCCCCTGAGCGTCCGATCCAGCGGCGATCTTTCAAATTCATTTAAGAGAATTTTACTCTGATTCGACCGAACTCTTTTGGAATGATACAGCATCCCGGGATGTTTTACGCTTGATTCCGCCTCCCGGCACCGCTGTCCGGAATTTGGACGCCTAAACATTACCGTTTTACACAAGCCTTGGAAAAGGTTGGGAAGTGTATAATTTCGTAACATTTTCCCATAAACAGGATATTTCTTGTCTGATTTAACGCTAATCCTGCTTGCGGCAGGGGCTTCCAGCCGTTTTGGAAGCGAGGTCAAAAAGCAGTGGATCCGCATCGGCGACATACCGCTTTGGCAATTTGTTACCAATCGTTTCACCGACGACCCTCTTTTCGCCGACATCGTCATCGCCGCCCATCCGGAAGAAGCCGACTATATGAGACAACACGGCGATTATCATATCGTCGTCGGAGGAAACAGCCGTCAGGCCTCCCTCAAAGCGGCGCTCGAAGCCGTGAAAACGCCCTATGTCATGGTCAGCGACGTCGCCCGGGGCTGTATCGATATGGCCCTCGTCGAACGGTTGACGGCGGCCCGGGAAAAGGCGGACTGCATCGTCCCCGTTCTGAAAATACACGATACCGTCGTCCATGACGGCGAAACCGTCGACCGCGACGCCCTGCTGCGCATCCAGACTCCCCAGCTCTCCCGAACTGCTGTCTTGAAAAAAGCGCTGGAAACGCAGACGGAATATACCGACGACAGCAGTGCCGTCGTCGCGGCGGGAGGCACCCGTTTTTTCGTACCGGGCGACGAAAAGGCCCGGAAGCTGACGACACTTTCGGATCTGGCGGCCCTGGAATGCCTGCAACCGCCCGCCCCGATCACCCTTGTCGGCAACGGTTTCGATGTCCACGCTTTCGACACGAAGGGGTCCATGGTGCTTTGCGGAGTACCGATAGAACACCCCGTCGGGTTCAAGGCCCACAGCGACGGTGACGTGGCGATCCACGCCCTGATCGACGCCCTCCTCGGAGCCGCGGGCATGGACGACATCGGCACCCTTTTCCCCGACAGCAACGACGCGTACAGAGGCATCGACTCGACGCTGTTGCTGGAACGGACCTGCCGCCGCCTTCGACAGTACGGCTTCGAGCCTGTCAACGCCGACATCACCATCGCCGCGCAGGCCCCGAAACTGGCGAAATACAAAGCGGCAATGCGGCAGACGATCGCACGGGTGGCCGGCCTGCCTCCCATCCGTGTGAACGTCAAGGCGACGACCACCGAACGGCTCGGTTTCGTCGGACGCGAAGAGGGGGTGGCCGTGCTGGCTTCCGCGACCCTGAAATATATGGATTGGACACAATTATGAAAGTACTGATTATCGAAAACGAAATCTATCTGGCGCAGAGCATCGCCAGCAAACTGGGCGAACTGGGTTACCACTGCGACATCAGCAGCTCCATTCAGGACGCGTTCAAGGGCATCCCCTACGACGTCATCCTTCTCTCGACCAACATCAGCGACCAGGATATCTATCCCGTCATCGACGCCTACCGCGACGCCGTCGTCATTCTGATGGTCTCGTACATCAGCAACGACACCGTGACCAAACCGCTTTCCGCCGGGGCGAAAGACTATATCCTCAAACCCTTCATGATCGAGGAGCTGATCCGCAAAATCGAACATTTTCAGGAATTCAACCGCCTCAAGTCCGCCAACGAAACCTATAAGCGCTACCTGAAACAGCATTTCAAAGGGGTCCGGATCACCCACGACATCGAAAACATCGACGTACCGCTCTTCATCTCTTCCAACTATCAGAAATACGCCGATCTTTTCGCGTTCGAATTTGCCCGCATCCACGAGAAGGAGCTCGTGTACGTCAGCCTCGACGACCCTTCCGAAGCTTTCAACGAAATCGCGAAGGCCTCCGGAAACGTCCTGCTGTACATCAGCGAATTCCAGTCACTCAAGAAAGCCGACCGCAAACCCTTCCTGGAACTGATCGAATCCCGTCAGGTCATCGTCTCCAGCACGGACGTCATCGACATCCCCGATGTCGAGGTGATTGAGATAAAAAGTGACAACACCTTCTTCGAACAGGGCGATATCCTCCCGATCGAGGACTACGTTAAATATATCGTGTTAAATTACCAGCACAAGTTCCCCGATACCGAACTGTCGAAAAAACTGGGGATCTCGCGCAAAAGCCTCTGGGAGAAACGAAAAAAGTATGGGATCATCAAGAAAAAATAACGCCCTTTATATCGATCAGGAAGCGCTTTCGGCACTGAGCCTGCTCAAAGCGGGTCTGCTTTCGCCGGTGACGGAACTGATGAATGCGTCCCAGACGGAGGAAGTACTTCAAACCGGGTTGTTCCGGGGCGTTTCCTTCCCCTTTCCGTTTATCCTCGCGCCGGCGGGCGAAACGAACGAAAAAGTTCTCTCCACCGCCGAAAAAGGCGAACGCCTCGACCTGTTCGTCGACGACGAGCACATCGGCAGCATTACGGTCGACGAAATCTTCACCATCGACCCCAACGAACGCGTCCGCCAAATTTACGGCACCGACGACGCTTCCCATCCCGGCGTGCACGCCACCCTTCGCCGTCTGGGAAAATTCGCCGTCAGCGGTACCTTCACCCTGAACCACGACCCGCTGAAACAGGTCAAGCAGACGATCTCCGAAGCCAAACAGCGTATCGACGCGCAACACACCACCGCCATCATGATGGCGGCCAACCCCCTGCACCGCGCGCACGAGCGCCTCATCCGCCAGACGATGGACAGCACGGACCTCGTCGTCATCTTCCTGCTCAAGCCCTACAACAACGCCGACCTGAGCTACGACATCCGTTCCCAGGTGCTCGAATACTTCATCCAGCACTTCCTGCCCCAGAACCGCGTCGTCGTCGTGCCGCTGGAGCACAGCTACATCTTCGCCGGCTACAACGAGGTCATCATCGACGCCATCGTCGCGAAGAACTTCGGCTGCGACCGCCTGATGATCGGCCAGAACCACGCGGGCGTCGGTATGTACTACAGCCAGAACAGCAACCAGTCCATCCTCGACAAGCTCGTCGGCATCGACATCGACATCGGCATCACCCACGAATACGTCTACTGCAACGAATGCAAGACCCTCGTCAGCACCAACACCTGCCCCCACGGCCAGCATCACCACATCACCTACCACTCCGACTCCATCCTCGACCTGATGAAGATCGGCCTGCTGCCGCCGGCGGTCCTGATGCGCAAGGAGATCTCGGCGATGGTTCTGTGCCGCCTGTTCCCCGGACGCATCCAGAACATCGGCAAGCTCTACTACGACATCATGCCCGTCGACGGCCTGCTCGAAGAACAGACCGACCGGGATTTCTACATCAAACTGATGGAGCTGTACCAGACGACGTCATTAACCTAGGTTTATGGGTGAGTTTCGGGTTGTTTACGGGTTGGTTTTGGGTCAGTTACGGGTGAAAGCGATCCTGAACCCGTCACTCACCCAAAAGAGCGAAGCGAACCCGAAACTCACCCATAACTAACCAACAAATAAAAAAGGACTTTTTTTGAAACCATCATGGCTTTTTCTCACCGTCGGCGGCAGCGGCCTCGCACCCAAAGCCCCCGGCACGGTCGGCACCCTCGTTTCCCTGCCGCTGGGAATGGCGATCCTGCTCTATCTCGGGCCGACGACACTGTTCCTGGCGACGCTGCTCGTCACCGTCGCCGCCGTCAAAACGATCGACGCCCACGAAGCGGCGGGAGCGGCGCACGACGACAGCCGCATCGTCGTCGACGAACTGGCGGGAATGTGGCTCGCACTCGCCATCGCCCCGGCCTTCGCCGTCGCTCCCGACACCCTGTTCGACTGGCACAACGGCTTTCTCGTCCAGAGCCTGCTGAGTTTCGTCTTCTTCCGCATCTACGACATCCGCAAACCGTCCGTCATCGGCCGGATCGACCGGGAAGCCAAAGGCGGTATCGGGGTCATGGGGGACGACATCGTCGCCGGGGCCGCCGCCGGGGTCAGCTCGGCGCTGGTATGGCAGGGGATCCTGAAACTCCAGACGCTGTTCTAGACGATCTCCGATGGCATTCTGCCATCTTTACCCCGCTTTCATTCCCGCTGCAATATAATCGCATTAAAACACGCGAAGAGGCTTTATGACCGATCCCATTCTCATCGCCGGCATCGCCGCCGGTGTCGTCGTCGCCCTGTTCCTCTGGCTCTACAGCGTCGTGCTCGAAGAGCGCAACCGCCTGCGGAGCGAACTCGACGGAAAACGTGAGACCGCCGCCCGCGTCCCGCTGCTCGAAGAGCAGATCGCTTCTTTGCAAAAGCGGCTGGACGAATCTGAAAATCTGGAAGCGGCACTGCAAAACGAGCTGACATCCAGATCCGTCGACACCGCCCGGCTGACAAAGGACCTCGAAGCGTCACGGTCGGAAGCGGCGACGCTGCGTACCGACCTGCGACATCTGGAAGAAGAACTGCGCTCGCTGCAGAGCCATGCCGAAATCGTAAAGGAGACGGACCGAAAGGAAATCGCCGCACTCAACACCCGCATCATCGAACTTCAGAGTGCTCTGAATACCGAAAAACGCCGCAACGAAGAGCTGTCGCGGCAACGGCGGGAAAACGAAGAGAAGCTCGACGCGCTTCAGCGGCGGCTCGGCGAACTTTCGAACACGAACGCGACGCTCGAAGCGAACCTCTCCGCCCAGCAGGAGCGCAACCGGAAGATGCAGGAGGATTTCGACGAGCAGAGCCGCAAACTCGAACTCAGGCTCGAACAGATCATGCAGCGCAACCTCGACGGCAAGATAAAAAAGTTCGACGAAACCTCGATGAAATCCCTCGAAAACCTGCTCAAGCCGTTCAGGGAAAACCTCGATGCTTTCCGGAAAAAAGTGGAAGAGAGCCAGGAGAACAGCACGAAGAAATTCGCCGAGCTCTCCAAGGAGATCGAGCAGGTCGCCCGGGCCGGAATGAACATCTCCAAAGAGGCCGAAAACCTCGCCAGCGCCCTCAAAAGCAAAAAGCAGATGCAGGGCAGCTGGGGGGAAATGATCCTCGAAAGCGTGCTGGAATACTCCGGGCTTCGCAAAGGCGTCCATTATGAAACGCAGGCCGGCTACCGTGACGGCGAAGGGGAGACGAAACGCCCCGATGTCGTCATCAAACTGCCGCAGGAGCGGACCATCGTCATCGATTCGAAGGTGTCACTCGTCGACTACAACGACTATATCCGCGCCGAAACGGACGAAGAGCGGGCGATCGCCGCCAAAAAAGTCGTGCGTTCCTTCCGCGACCAGATCGACAACCTCGCTTCCAAAGACTACGCCCGCTACCGGCAGGGCACGCTGCAGTACGTCTTCATGTTCGTCCCCATCGAAGGCGCTTTCGCGCTGGCCGTACAGGAGGATCCGACCCTTTACGAATACGCCCTTAAAAAACATATCGCGATCGTCAATCCCTCGACCCTGACCGTCTCCCTGCACACCGTCTATCTCTACTGGCAGAGCGAACAGGCCGGCTCGCTGGCGACGAAACTCTTCGAAGAGGCCGGAAAACTCTACGACAAGATGGCCGGCTTCACCGACACTTTCGTCAGGATCGGTGCCCAGCTGCAGACCGTCACGAAAAGCTACGAGACCGCCCACAAGCAGCTCAGCGAAGGCTCCGGCAACCTGCTCGGCCGTGTCGAGAACCTCAAAAAGCTGGGAGCGCGTACCTCGAAATCGCTCAGGGACCGCAAAATCGAGTTTCAGGAGCTCGATCTCGACGACGCCGAGTTCGAAGTGCTCGACGCCGCGCCGCAGCTCGCCGAAAAGCCGCAGGACACCGATCCGGGAACCTAACTCCGCGTCGGGATCTTGTGCTCCTTGATGGTGCGGATCATGTTGGCCAGGAAGGCGATCTTCTCTTTTTCTTTCGAGATCGAATCTTCCGCGTCGAGATTGAAGCGCTGCAGCTTGGCGTCGAGATAACCGGTCGTGAAGCGTCCCGCCTTGAAATCCTCGTCACGGACGATCTGCCGGTGCAGCGGGATGTTGGTCGCGAACCCCTCGATGTAGAACTCGTCCAGCGCCCGTCGCGCTTTTTTGACCACGCCCTCCCAGTCGAGCGCCGACACGATCAGTTTGCCCACCATCGAGTCGTAGCACGTCGGCAGTTCATAGCCGGTGTAAAGCCCCGTATCCAGCCGCACGCCGGGACCGCCGGGAGTCAGATACTTTTCGACCCTGCCTGCGGTCGGGAAGAAGTCCCTCTGCGGGTCCTCGGAATTGATGCGGAACTCGATCGCGTAACCGCGGAAACGGATCTCCTCCTGCATAAACTGCAGCTTGTCCCCCGCGGCGATCTCGATCATGCGCTGAATCAGGTCCACCCCGGTCGTCACCTCCGTCACCGGATGCTCCACCTGCACCCGCGTGTTCATCTCGATGAAGTAGATGTTGTCCTGTTCGTCCACCAGAAATTCGATCGTTCCTACACTCTCGTACCCCAGCCGGAACATCGCCTTGGTCGAGACCCGGTAAAGCTCCCGGCGCACTTCGTCGCTCAGCCTCGGCGACGGAGAGATCTCGATCACTTTCTGATGGCGGCGCTGGATCGAACAGTCGCGTTCGCCCAGGTGCACGACGTTGCCGTACTTGTCCGCGACGATCTGCACCTCGATATGGCGCGGGTTCTCGACGTATTTTTCGATAAAAACCTCCCCGCGGCCGAAATACTTCATCGACTCGCCGACGGCCGCGTCGAACATCTTTTTGAACTCCCCCGCCTTGCGGACGATCCGCATGCCGCGCCCGCCGCCGCCGAAGGCTGCCTTGATGATGACCGGGAAACCAATCTCCTTGGCAATCTTTTCGCCCGTTTCCCGGTCCGCCACCGGCTCGTCCGTGCCTTCGAGTACCGGTACCCCGATGCGTTTCATCGCGTTTTTTGACGCCATCTTGTCCCCGAAAAGCTCGATATGTTCGGATTTCGGTCCGATGAAAATGATGCCGTTCTCTTCGCAGGCTCTGGCGAAGTCGGCGTTCTCCGACAGAAATCCGTAGCCCGGATGGATCGCGTCACACTCCGCCTTTTTCGCCATCGAAATGATCCGCTCGTAATCCAGATAGGCCCGGATGGGGTCTCCCATGATCGGGTAGCACTCGTCCGCCTTGGCGACCCAGACCCCTTCGACGTCCACCTCGGAAAACACGACAACGGTGTCGATCTCCAGTTCCTTGCAGGCGCGGATGATCCGCAGCGCGATCTCGCCCCGGTTGGCGATGAGTATCTTCGAAATCTTTTTCATATGGTCTCCTTTTCGGGTTTCCCCGGGTTCTGCAACGAATTATAGGAGGATACGGAAATTTATTCTTTACCGTAAGTGGTGATTTTATTATCTATTTTTGTCTTTTATTTATGCCGATAGAGATATAATAGTTATCATGAAAAGAAGCACCCTCGAAAAGCGGACCCGGATCTCCAACGATATCATGTTCTATATCTACACCCATATCGACACCGACATCAATCTCGACGAACTCGCCCGGGACCTCGGTATCGACCGCTTCTACATGCAGAAGACCTTCAAGGAAATCTTCGGGCGCAATATCTACGAAAGCATCAAGTCGATCCGCCTCCAGAAGGCCTCGAACCTGCTGCTGACGAACCGCTATTCGACCGTTTCGGAGATCGCGAACGCCTGCGGCTACGCGTCGCAGACCTCGTTCATCCGGGCGTTCCGCGCACGTTTCGGCATGACACCGAAAGTCTGGAGAAAAGGCGGATACCGGGCCTACGCCGAAACGATCCTTCCGGCCCCGCCTTTACGCGAAAGCCGTGAGCGTTTCGAAAAGATCCGGCCCGAGATCGTCAAGGTGCCGGACATCCCTGCGTACTACATCCGCCATCGCGGCTACGACGACACCATCGCGCAGAGCTGGCAGAAACTTCAGACCTGGGTCTATCGTCACGACATCCGCAACGGCCGCTATATCGCGCTGCTGCACGACAATCCCGCCGTCACTCCGCCGGCCGAATGCCACTACGTCGCCTGCGTCACGGACGAGGAAGGCAAGGTCGATCCCCGGGAACAGCGTCTGCCGAATTTCGTCATCTCCGGCGGGGTCTACGCCCGCTTTCACGTGACGGGGGAAAAGGGAGAGTTTCCGGAATTCGTGCGGTGGGTCTATCACGAGTGGCTGCCAAAAAGCGAATACGAAACGACGACGAAACCGCCGTACGCCGTCTGTAAGAAGAACGGCTATCTCTCGCCCGACGGCAGTTTCGAAGCCGACTTCTACCTACCGGTCGTCTACTGAATCAGCGCCGCAGCGCCTCGGCGATCAGCTCGATGGGGTTCTTGAACTCCGTTTCGACTTCCGCCTGGTGCATGGAGTTGTTGATCTGCATCCGGCATGCCGAACACTCCGCGCTGACGACCTGCGCGCCGCTGTCGCGGATCATCGCCGCTTTCGGACGTCCGGCGGCCTCGGCGAAATGGTATTTTTCCGTCTGCATCGTCACCCCGCCGAAGCCGCAGCAGCGGTTGGGATCGCTCATTTCCCGGATCTCGTGGATCTGGCCGATGAGTTTCCGCGGCTCTTCGTAGATGCCCTGCATCTTGCGGGCGTGGCAGGGATCGTGGTAGGTGACGGTGACGTCGCTGCGTCCCTTTTCCGCCAGCAGCTCGGAAAGATGCGTCTCTTTCTCCAGCCACTCCGTCGCCATGAAGATCTTGCCTTTGAGCTTTGCCGCCCGCGCCTTCCATTCGGGCTGGTCGTGGAAAAAGTGTTCGTAGTCGACCTTGATCATCGCCGAACAGGTCGCCTCGGGGATGATGATCGCTTCCACTTCGTCGATGAAGCTCTCGAAATACTCGATGTTTTTTTTGGCGTTGTGGTCGACGGTGGCGAAATCGCCCGT
>Ga0256843_1000653_pt1 | contig 29017 bp, 31 predicted proteins | sample AlvinellametaG_FD_191572 | JGI IMG/M metagenome (GOLD analysis project Ga0256843, IMG submission 191572) | Pompeii worm associated microbial communities from hydrothermal vent at the East Pacific Rise, Pacific Ocean - Alvinella | ecosystem: Host-associated > Annelida > Integument > Unclassified ... | reverse complement strand
CCAAACCCCTCTGCCTTGAAATCTTCAAAACATTTAAAATTTTTAATCTCTATATTTTTTATGAAATGTTCGCTCATTGGGTTTGTCCTTTCGTAGGGTGTTGTCCCTGACAACACCGTGTTAATAATCTTCAATTTGGTTTTGACGGTGTTTTCATGGGAAAACACCCTACCGTAGGTGTGACCATGTCACACGTCAAATGTATATTTATAATTTTACAAAATTCTCTATAATCTTCAAACCATTCTCATGGCTCTTCTCTGGATGGGGTTGTATTCCGTAGATATTATTTTTATTTACAGCAGATACAAACTCATAACCGTAATAGGTTTTTCCTATGGCATATTTATCATCACATACAGCGTGGAAGGAGTGAACAAAATACAAGTAGAAATCATCGTTTAATCCTGTAAATAGTGGGCAGACACATTGGTCTGCCCCTACGGGTTGTTGGAATAGTTCATTCCATCCCATGTGTGGTACTTTTAGTTTATGGTCAAATTTGCTCTCATCAAAGGCAACTATTTTTCCCTCAATCAGTCCTAACCCTTGATGATTTCCAAACTCTTCACTGCTCTCAAATAGCAGTTGCATTCCCAAGCAGATTCCAAGTAGTGGTTTTCCACTTTTGGCGTACTCTTTTACAGCCTTGTCCATGCCATTTTCTTTTAGATGCTCCATTGCATCGCCAAACGCTCCAACCCCTGGTAAAATTAGTTTGTCATAGTTTTTTAGCTTTGCAGGGTCGCTCTCTACGGCGATGTCTGCACCCACAATCTCGAACGCATTAATAACAGATGCGAGGTTTCCCATATTATAATCGACAATTCCTATCAAGGCTTGTTCCTTCTGGTTTATATTTATAAATTAGTGTGATTATAGCAAATTAAATTGAAAGCTATTACGTCACTTTTCGTCTCCTTTATACTATTTTGGTAAAATAGTGCAAATTTTAAAAAAGAATCTAAAGGATATATATGAAAGTCGCCATTGTCAAGCTCTCGGCTATGGGGGATATTATTCATGCTATGGTAGCACTTCAGTACATTAAAGCGTCTAACCCAACCATTCAGATAGATTGGATTGTAGAGAAAAATTTTGCACAAATATTAGAGAACAACCCACATATAGACAACATCTTACCAATAAATCTAAAAGCTATCAAGAGGCGTAAACTAGAGATATTTAACGAGATTAAAAAGGTTAAAGAGTACTCAAAAAACAGCTATGATTTGGTTATTGATGCACAAGGTCTTTTAAAGTCTGCCATTACATCCAAACTTCTCGGAGAAACATTGGCTGGATTCTCCAAAGATTCTATTCGCGAAGGAGTGGCATCATACTTTTACACCAAAAAAGTAGAGATAGCTTATGATGCCAACACTATTGATAGAAATGCAAAAGTGATGAGCGAACCTTTAGATATTGCAATTACCCCACAGATGATAATAGATAAAGAGCCATTTCTCTTTTATAATGAAAATAAAGAGTTAGATAGCTATCTATCAACAGAGAAAAAAAATATTATATTTGTTATTGGTTCAACATGGGATAGCCGTAACTACCCCAAAGAGAAGTTTGTGGAGGTTGCCAACCACCTAAAAGAGAATGTACTAATTGCATGGGGTGGAGAAGAGGAGCAAGAGAGAGCCAAATGGATAGAGGAGAACTCTAAATATGCTACAGCACTGCCAAAAATAGATTTAAACTCTCTAAAATATATTATTGCAAAGTCAGATTTAGTTATAGGAAACGATACAGGTCCAACCCATATGGCATGGGGTTTAAATAAGCCCTCGATTACGATTTTTGGACCAACACCTGTTAATAGGGTATATCAAACGCCTATTAATAAAACTATTAAATCAAAAAGTGAAGTTAACCACTATAAATTGGATAAAAATGACTTCTCTATTACTAAAATTCCATCTCATCGAGTCATATTAATGGCAAAAGGGTTGCTTAATGGTTGACTATCTATACCTAGCACTCTATAAGATATTTGGATTTTTTCTTTGGCTCTTTCCTAGACCTATTATGATAAAAATCATGAGAGGTATATCATGGTTTGCCTACAGAGTAAGTTCTAAACATAGAAAAATCATCAATACAAACCTAGATATAGCCTTTGGTTCGGAATCGGAGGCTTTAGCCCCGAACAGTACGAGGCTAAAGCCATCGCTTCCAAGCAATAGAAAACTAACCCAAAAAGAGAAAAAAGAGTACGGAATATCTGCCTTTATGAATCTCTTAGATACAACTCTAGGAGTTATACAAAGAGATGGAATAAATAAAGATGAGGTTATAAGAAATATAACCTTTGAGGGCGAAGAGATTGTTAAAGCGTATCAAAAAGAGAATAAAAAAGTTATTTTTATTACAGGACACCAAGGAAATTGGGAGCTTCTTTCACAAGCTATTGCAATTAAATTTAATTTAACTTTAGTTGGAGTGGGTAGAAAACTCGACTCTGATTTAATGGATAAAATTCTAAAAGAGAATCGTGAAGAGTTTAATGTGGAGATGGTCTATAAAAAGGGTGCAATGAAAGGATGTATAAAAGCATTAAAAGAGAAGAAAGCCATAGGTATCTTAGTAGACCAAGCGATTCGTCCCAACCAATCTATAGAAGTAAAGTTCTTTGGAAAACCTGCCACCCATACCCCTTTGGCTTCAATACTCTCTCGTAAATTTGATATAGATTTAATTCCTGCATTTATCTCTACCAACGATTACATCAAGTACCATATCAAAATTTATGAACCAATTAAAAGCATTAAAACTGAACATCACAATGAAGATTTGCAAAGATTAACCCAAGCTCAAGCCGATGCCATGCAAAAGGCGATAGAAGCCCATCCTAAAGAGTGGTTTTGGATGCACAAACGTTGGAAAAACTGTATTAAAAATATCTATCAAGGAAAAGAAGATGAATAAAGTTATTTTAACATATGGAACATTTGATATGTTTCATATCGGTCATTTAAAACTTTTAAAAAGATTAAAAAGAATGGGAGATAAACTGATTATTGGAGTATCAACAGATGAATTTAATGAGATAAAAGGGAAAAAAACAATTATTCCGTATGCTCAAAGAGCTGAAATTGTTGAATCTATTAAATATGTAGATAAAGTTATTCCTGAACATAACTGGCAACAAAAAGTTGTAGATATAAAAAAATATAAAATAGATACTTTCGCTATGGGTCATGACTGGGAAGGCAAGTTTGATGAACTTAAAAAGTATTGTAAAGTAATATATTTACCAAGAACTGAAGGAATTTCAACCACTGCTCTAAAACAACAACTAAATAAGATTTCTAAGATTAATATTGAAGATATAAATAAGGCATTTGAAATACTTAAACGATTAAAAAGTGATTTTGAATGAAAATATACTTTTATGTAGCTTACCCCTACTACTTCCCACATTTTTTGCCTATTGGAAAAGTTTTTGAGTCAAAAGGAGATGAAATAATATATATTTTATCAACCAAACAAAACTCTGAAAATATGCAGTTTATAGCCAAAGAGAACAATCTAAAATACTTTTTTGGAGAGGAGATTCTTTTTGATAACCAAGCAGATATTATCTTTTTTGCAAACCCGTATGAGAGAGCGAAAGGGCTAAAAGCCTTAACTGTTTTTTTAGAGCATGGTATAGGAGCAAAATCTACCTCTTTTTTCTCTTCGATAGAGTATTTTGATGTTTATATTACCGAGGGTATTCAAAAATATAACAGAGTTAAATCACTCTACCCTAAATATGAAGAGAAATTGGCTATAGTAGGTTTCTCTAAATTTGACGAGATAGTGAACTTTTCCAAAGAGCAAAAAGATGAACTATTTCAAAAATATGATTTAGATAAGAATAGAAAAACCATTCTATACGCTCCAACCTTTTTTCCCTCTTCTATTGAAAAGATGGCTGATGATTTTCCCAATGAGTTTAAAGAGTACAATATTTGGGTTAAGCCACACTATCTTACTTATGAACGTAAAAGATACAAAAATCATCTAAAAAAATTTAAAATATGGGAGCAGTACCCAAACTGTACTATCTTGACCCTAAGTGAGTATAACTTAGTTCCATTTTTAGCCACATCTGATGTAATGATAAGTGACGAAAGTTCTGCCATGTTTGAATTTGCTTCACTAAATAAGCCTGTTGTATCAAACCAGTACTTTAAATTGCGTTGGTCTTACTATTTGATGCCGTGGAAGTTAACCAAACGAATTGACCAATCAAAAGAGAAGTATAGAGCCATTTTAGATATTGCAAAAAGCTATAAAGAGACCATAGAGTATACAAAAGAGGCACTAAACAACCCATCAAAATTAGAATCTAAACGTTTAGAGTTTGCCAAAGATATATGTGGAGAGATAGATGGTAGAGTGTCAGAGCGTATCTATAAAATAGTAAAAGAGAGATATAATGACCTATGAATGCCCAAATGAGCGACTAAAAGATTTTGTAACCAATATAAAACTATATTTTAATCAAAAAGAGAACCAAGTCATTTATGATAAACGAAATATTATTAAAGTAGTAGAGTTTGAGGGTAAAAAGTATGTGGTTAAATCTTTTAAAACACCTCATCTGCTTAACCAAATTGTTTATAGATTTTTTAGGGACTCAAAAGCCAAACGTTCATTTCAAAACTCCATTCAACTACGAAGACTAGATATTCACACCCCAGAACCTGTAGGCTACATAGAGATTCCTACACCTTTTAGATTTAAAGAGAGTTTCTATATTTCTGATTTATTTAATTTTGATTTTGAGATACGGGCTGTTTTTGTAGATGAAAATTTTGAAGATAGAGAGAATATTTTAAAACAGTTTATAGAGTATACCCATAAACTACACAAGAAAAAAGTCTACCATATAGACTACTCTCCTGGTAATATTTTAGTCAGAAAAATAGGCTCTACCTATCTCTTTTCAATTATTGATGTGAACCGTATGAAGTTTATTGAACTTGACAATGAGTTAAGAATGAAAAGTATCTCTAAACTAACCAAGAGCGAGAAAGATAACCAATTAATGGTTCAACACTATGCCAAAATTTCAAAATTAGATGAAGTGGAGCTACAGAAAGCACTGAATAGTGCCTTAAAAGAGGAAGCAAAGTATCTTGCTAATAAAAAGAGACTTAAAAAGATAAAAGGTTAATACCTTTTTATCTCTATTTTTGACTCAACACTGCTGTTTATATCAATCACTCCATAGCCTGAAAAGCCATCTAAGTCAGTATTTAAGATATAGAGCCTTCTATCTTCATCTTCAATTAAATCAGCTTTATATCCAAGAAGAAATAAAATATAATTTGAAATATCATAGTGATTTCTTATATATTTAAACTTCTCTTTAATCTCACTATTTTTACTATTGGTATACATTAAAAATGGAACTTCATAAACCTCTTTTACCAAATGCCCATGACCCTTTTTACCATTTTTCCCTAATAGCTCTCCATGGTCAGAAACATAAATAAAGAAGAACTCCCCGTCAATACTCTTTTTAAAATATTGAATTAATTCATAAAGAGAGTTATCTGTGTAAAAAGCTGTATTCTCATAAGGTTTATATTTATCAAATGATTTTGAATACTGTTTATTATAAGGAGAATGAGAACCTCTCTGATGTAGAACTAAAAATGTATTCTCTTTTAATATATTTTTATATTCAAGTAATGTTTTTAAATCTTCATCATAACCTGTAGGTTTTATATAATTAATAAAATCATCTCTTGTTATTAACTTATCAATATATTTAGGACAAATCATATCTCTTAGCATCTGTAAATGAAAACTACTTTGAGCAGAAAATAGATAAGTATTAAATCTATTTTCTTTTGCTAATCTAAATAGACAATTATTCTCTTCAGCAATTTGAGGTAATCCATTAGGATATTTTAAACGATTAATAAGTGTTGATATAGAAACTTTTGTCATTGTTCCACCAGAATAGACCTTTTTAAAGAAAAAACCATCATCATTTTTTAAACTTTGAAGTTTAGGTGTAAAATTTCCATCCATAGAAAAAGTATCATAACGTAGACTCTCTCCAATTACAAAGATAACTGTTCTATTTAAATCGTAATTCTCTAGAGTTGGTTTTTTTAAAATAGGAAAAGTTTTTTTATGAAATAATATTTTTTGTGGCAGAATCCCCCAAATAAAATAGTTTAAACTCACAAAAAAATTTCGTGCAGAGTGCCTATTTGTAGTGGGATAAAGACGCTTACTATCTGTATGCTCTAATTTACCTTTATGAATATTTGTTAAATAGAACATCTGTGCAAAGAGATAAATCAAACCTAATAAAAAAATAAAAAAACTATACTGATATTTAAAAGTTAACTTTCCTATTTTTGAATCAATAATATATATCAGAAAAAAAGAACCCATATAAATAAAAAAAGGAATTACAACAATACCCATCATACTATTCATAGTCTCAAATATCTCATGAATATTATTACTAAAAAGATAAAATTCAATAGCACCTATATTTTTTCCAAAATATTCAAAATGAATATACTGAAAGAAAGAAAAAGAGATTAATATAAAATAAATTATAAGTCTTATTTTTGGTTTGGATATAAATGAAATAAGAAGTATTAAAAGGAATATTTTATTAAAAAACTCTTTTGAAGTAAATTTAAAAATAAAATATTCGTTACTCAAAGCATAAAGAGTATCCATCCCTAATAAAACTGTAGTAATCAAAAATACATACAATAAACTATATAATAAACTCTTCTTTACACAAATAAATTTTTTATTTTTATATTTTAAACAGACCATTTTTCTCTCTTCATTTAATTAGGTGTGATATTTTATCTTTACTTTTATCAATTATCAATTTTTTTAGTATAATAGTTTATGAAAAAATTTTTAATATATATCTCTCAACCATACAGCATCCCCATAGGTAGACCACTACAAAAAGAGATAAAACAAAGAGGATTTAGTGTTAAATGGTTTTGTGATGAAGAGGGAACAAAAAAAGAGCTATCAACCAATGAAGTGTTATTAAATAGTGTTGATGAGGTATTAGACTACCGTCCCGATGTCATACTGGTGGTAACAAATGTCGTTCCAGATTTCTTTTCAGGCATTAAAGTACAAGTTTTTCATGGTTTTTCTGTGGGTAAACGAAGCGAAGCTAAGGGTCATTTTAATATACGGGGTTTTTTTGACCTCTACTGTACCCAAGGCGAAAGTACAACCAAACCCTTTTTGGAGCTACAGAAAAAATATAGATACTTTGAAGTAAAAGAGACAGGTTGGAGTAAAGTTGACCCCCTATTTCCCCTAGAGAAACCCAAAAAAAAAGATAAACCAACCATTATTATCAGTTCAACCTTTACAACCTCTCTTAGCCTTGCCAAAAAAGAAGATATAGTTAATGAGATAGAACGTCTCTCGAAACTAAATAAATATAATTTTATAGCCATTTTACACCCTAAAATGGAGCAAGAGATTGTCAATAGATTTAAAAAACTTGAAAATAGCAACTTTAAATTTTATGACACTACAGATATTATCCCTCTATTTAAAGAGGCAGATATAATGCTCAGTGACACCACCTCGGCTATTACAGAGTTTGTTCTACAGAAAAAGCCTGTTGTTACTATAAATAATAACCAATCCAAACCCTATATGATAGATATAAGCCAACCACAAGAGATAGAAGAGGCTCTTGATTTAGCATTAACCAGACCACTCAAAATTATGAAAGAGCTAGAGAGATTTATTAATCTAACCCACCCCTATCAAGATGGCAAATCGAGTGCAAGAGTTATTGATGCCTGTTTAGATTTTTTAGAGAATAGAAACGTTAAAAGAAAGCCTTTAAATATTATCCGTAGATTTAAGATTAGAAAAAAATTAGGATATTGGAAGATATGAATAGAGACAACTTTCCATGGGACTACTACTCTGACCAACCACATATACTCAAACGAACATTAAAAAAAGAGCTACGAAAAGATCATGGTTTTGATTATTTAAAACTAATAGCAACCAACCTCATCTATTTTCCCTATCTTTTTCTCAAATTTAGCTTGAAATCCGTAGGTTCGATTTTATCGAACGACAAATCCAAGCTCAATAACATGTTCGATAAAATCGAACCTACGAAACGATTGGAATCGGAGGCTTTAGCCCCGAACAAAACGAGGCTGAAGCCATCGTTTCCGAACATACCAAGCTTTTACGGGTTATGTGTCAATCTAGATAAAGGCAAAGAGCAGTTTAAATTGGTAGAGGAGCTAGGAGTAAAATCTCTACAAATCAGAATTTTTCTAAACGATATAAAAAATATAGATAGCTATGTAGAGTTTGCCAAAGGGTTTGGAGCAGACAGAGAGATACTTATCACTATTATCCAAGACCGAGAGCATATAACAGACCATAAACTTCTAAAAAAAGATATAAACACTATTTTCCAAAAGTTTCAAGGTGTAGCCAATGAGTTTATGGTAGGAAATGCTATTAATCGAATAAAGTGGGCTTTTGTATCTATGGAGGAGTATCTAAAGTTTTACCAAAGCATTCAAGAGGTAAAAGATAAAGAGTTCCCAAATATTAAACTTATTGGCTCATCAGTTATAGATTTTGAGTACCACTTTACCATTCGTACACTTTTTAATAACTATCCAATCCACTATGACAAAGTGGCATCACTTCTCTATGTTGACCGTCGGGGTAGCCCCTACTCTACCCAGATGGGAATTTTTGATTTTAAAAATAAGATAGAGTTTTTAGATACCATTGTAAAAAGCTCTGGTAAAACAGAAAATAGTATCTACATTACAGAAGCCAACTGGCCTTTAAGTGGCACAGCCCCTTATGCTCCAACCTCTGAAAAAGAGTGTGTAAATGAAACACTCTATAACCAATATATGATAGAGTATTTTGATATTGCATATAAAAGCCAAAAAATAGAAAAAGTCTATTGGCATCAACTTATTGCAAAAGGTTATGGATTGGTTGATAATAGAGATGGTACAATACGTAAAACTAAAGCTTTTTATAGTTTTAAACAACTTATCAAGGACTCTTATGTTAATTGCTAAAAAACTTTTTAAATACTATCTTTTAATGATTCTTATCTTCTCTATTGGTCGTTTGGCACTGTTTGGATTATACTTTGAGCGTTTTAAAGAGAGTGGAGTAGACTTCACCCTTATATTTCTCTATGGTCTAAAAATGGATACCATTATCGCCTCAATCCTTTTGGTCATTCCTTTAATTCTGCTCTCTTTTACCCCCCCAACTTTTAATAAAGCAGGGAATCTTATACTCCGTGTCTATTTTTTAATAGTTATTGGATTTTTAATCTATATTGAAAATGCCACATTCCCCTTTTTTAATCAATATGATGTCCGACCCAACTTTAAGTTTGTAGAGTATCTGGAGTATCCTGTCGAAGTTTTTAATATGCTTATATCTGACTTCAAACTTCCATTAACCATAGCCTTTGTTATGATTGTAATCTTTAGCTTATTCTTTATGAAAACCACTAAAAATAGCTTTATTGAAACACTTAAAACTCCTTTAGTAGGACGTATTTTATGGTTTTTACCATTAGCACTTATCCTTTTTATTGGAATTCGCTCCTCTACAGGTCATCGACCTGCCAATATTTCAGATGCTATGTTCTCTAACAATAGAGTTGTTAATGAAATAACTAAAAATTCACTCTACTCTATTGGTTACGCTATCTACTCCAATAATAATTATGCAACCAAAACTATTAAACTTTATGGAAAAATGCCCATAGAAGAGGCTTTGAAAAGAGTAGAGAAACGTCTAGGAATTAAAGGAAATGATTTAAAATCTGATTCTCCATTTTCACGATTAGAAAAGAGCCATTTTACCACTTCTAAAAAAAAGAACTTGGTTATCTTTCTTCAAGAGAGTCTGGGCTACCAATTTGTAACACCCCAAATTACTCCAGAGTTACTTAAACTAAAAAAAGAGGGTGTTTGGTTTAACCAAGCTTACTCGAATGGAACACGAAGTGTTCGAGGAATCGCAGGAGTAACATCAGGTTTTTTAGCCGTACCAGGTAAAGGTGTGGTTAAACGTACAAAATCACAAAATAACTTCTTTACTTTTGCTTCTTTACTTAAACCTTTGGGTTACCATACCCTCTTTCTTTATGGAGGTGAAGCACGATTTGATAATATGCGTTCATGGTTTATGGGCAACAGTTTTGATGAAATTGTTGAACAGAAAGATTTTAAAAAGCCTATCTATGTAGCAACATGGGGAGTAAGTGATGAGGATTTGGTTAGAAAAGCCAATAAACGCTTTAACCAACTCTATAAAGAGGGAAAACCTTTTGCAGGGTTAATGTTCAGTTCATCAAATCACTCCCCTTTTGATGTTCCAAAATATAGAGTAGAAAAAGAGATTTTTCCTGATAAGAATTGCGTAGAGAATGCCATACAGTATGCTGATTACTCTATTGGACTCTTTTTTAGAGAAGCTAAAAAACTCCCATATTATAAAGACACCATCTTTGTAGTTGTTGCAGACCACAATATTCGTGTTTATGGAGATGATGCTGTTCCTGTAAATATGTTTCATATTCCTGCCTTAATTATAGGAGAAGGAATCCAATCAAAAACATATCCACGCTTGGTATCTCAGCCTGATATTTTAGCCACAGCACTTGACTATTTAGGTAAAGATTTTACCTACCCTATATTGGGTCACTCTATCTTTTCTAATGATAAGAGAGATATTAATCTTATGCAATTTAATGAGAGCTATGCGTTGCGTATTGAGAATTTAATTGCTGTAGTTCAACCCAATAAACCTGCACAAACATTTGAATATAAAGATAAACATCTGATAGAGATAGAACATAATCTTGAATTAGAAAAAGATGCATTGGCTTTTGTTTTAGGATTAAATTATCTTTATGAGAATCAGAAATTTAAATAAAGGAATGGTCGGCTTCTGCCGACCTAAGTCTAATCAATAGAGAGACCAACTGTAGATTTGTTTACACTTCCACCATCAATAAGATTCAAATTTGCACTGTTGCTTACTGCAACACCTCCACCATTGGTAGCTCTTATATCTGTACCAACAGTTGAATCTGTAATCTCTGTTTGAGAAACCATATTTACATTGGCGACAGTATCAACAGCAATCGTACCACCATCAGCATTCATATTGGCTCCAATAGTGGAGTTAACAACATCACTATTACCAACAAGATTTACATTTGCTACGGTATCTAATGAGATGTCTCCTCCATTAGCATCCATATTTGCCCCAACTGTTGAACCTTTTACATCACTCTCATCGACCATATTCACATTAGCAACTGTATCCAAGGAAACAGAGCCACCATTGGCATCAATTTTTGCTCCAACTGTTGAATCTTCTACTTCACTATCTCCAACCATATTCACATTAGCAACCGTATCTAAGGAAACATCTCCTCCATTAGCTGTTATTCTAGCACCTACCGTCGAGTTTTCTACTTCACTATCTGCTACAGAATTGGCATTAAGAACTGTATCAACCGATACATCTCCTTGCCCTCCTGCACCAAAAAGAGATGTTGTTCCCGTAATTAAAACTCCTGATAATATCAAAAATAGTTTTTTCATTTTTTAATCCTTTTTTAAATTTTAAATATCAAGACAACTATACAATAATAGAGTGTCTATAAAGTGTTTCTAGAGTTTAAAGATGAAATCTCCATTCTCTAAACTCTCATTTTTATATTGAGGTTTCTGTTTATGTTCTGTTTTATTCGCAACATACTTTTGAATATAATTAGCAAGTGTTGTAAAACGAATATAACCATCTTTATTAATATTGGAATCCAATACATTTAAAAGTGCCTGTGTAAATGGTGAATGATTTGAACCATCAGAGACAGGTTGGTCATCTCCAGCTGTTAAAATATTAATTGATTTTTTAGACAAAAGCTCTTTGAAAAGTTCATTAACTTCACTATTATCATTTTGAATTGAACTCTTTTTAATTGGCTTAATTCTAATAGAACGTGTTTTATTATCAACCTCTACTCTATCGAGACTTTTACTCTTTAAGCCTGCCAAAGTTTTTTTAGCATATTTAGAATCCATTGCCAACCCTGAGAAACAAGAGTCTAAAATAATACCAATATGTTTTGCTTTGGTATCACGTGAATACATTACAAGAGAGCTGATACTCAATGCAGACTTATCATAATACATCACATCTGGAGTTGGAGAGTTTAACTCTGTACCAAAATTATATGGTAAAATATACCCCTCTCGTACATTATTTAAACCCGATACACCATCCCCATGCCCTGCAAAATAGAAGAGTGTTGAGTCTTGTTCAGTAGAGAGCTGTTTAATCTTTTTAAGGGCATCTAAAATTCTATCTTTTGTTGCATTCTCATTATAAAGTTCAATAATAGAGAAACCTTTTTTTCTTAAAATTTCAGCAACACTACGTGCATCATTGAGTGCATTTGAGAGTGTAGGAATAGATTTTTTCTTGTAGCTATTAATACCTACTACAATTGCATACTGCTTTTTATACCAAGAGTTTAATTTGCTCTCTGTTTTAGAGGCATTAAATGAAGAGCTTGCAGAAGTCGTAGTTGTTGGAGAAAAACTACTTTTTATCTGAAAAAGCTTAATATTCTTATCTCCCTCTAAAGCAACCAAAAGATGCCCCGATTTATTAATGGTTACTCCATTAGCTTTATCTTTAAGCACAATATTGGCAATACGTTTCTTTTTTTCTAAATCCCATAAACGCACAGTTTTATCTTCGGAAGCAGAAGCCATATAGCTTCTATTTTTTGCCACATCAATATCGGTAATTGGTCCACGATGCTCATTAAACTCTTTAAGGGTATTTCCTTGATTATCTTTAAATTTTAATGTATATTTCCACGTAGGAGGTCCATTTCTTTTTCTACTGTTCCCTTCTGTTGTCTCCACTTCAGTCAATGCAGAGATAGTATAATCATCAAATGATTTTACTTTTTTAATAGCTCCATACTCATTTGATGGGGTAAGATATGAATATACCGTACTCTTTTTTATAACATCCCAAATCTTTGTCTGTTTGTCTTTGGCTGTCGAGACTATTTTTCTGTCAAAATCAATAAATGCAATATTGGTTATCTCCTCTTGATGCCCCTCTAGACGAGCAATCTGCTCTCCTGATTTGACATCCCATACATCAATCACTCTCTCCTCGCCACCACTGGCAACCTTGGTTGCATCTGAATTAAATGCAACAGCAAATGTATCATCAGAACTGCTCTGCATACGATGTAGAAGTGTATAGTTATTAAGGTTCCAAATCTCAATATAACCATCATCTCCACCACAGACTAAATAGTCCCCATTCAGGCTAATATCAACAGCATTTATCTCATCATTTTTACTCTCAATCGTTGCAATTGGCTCTAAATTCATAGAGTAAATAGTAAGGGTACTGCTGTCTCCATAAGAGATAAGTGTACTATTTTTGGGATTAAATTTTACACCATACAGTTTATAATCACTCTGAATAGTATTAATAAGGTTGTAAGAGAGTTCTGAACCAATAACCGTTAATGGTTCTGCACTGTCTACTGCCTTAGTCGTAGAGGTAGAGATGCCCTTTGAGTTAGGAGCAGTGCCTTGACAACCTAAAAGGGTAAAAAAGAAAAGAGATAAAGTTATATGTCTTAAAGGTATTTTCATGATTATTCCTTAATTTATATTTTTATAGATTATAACAAAAGAAGATGTCTATGGAGTGTCATTTTAAAGATGGTGAAGTGATGAACTTCACCAAAATTTATTAATTGAAGAAGTATGTTAGATATACATTAAGATAAGACTCTGAATATTCTGTAAAATCAAAAAATCTGGCACCTGCTTCAGGAGTAATCGCAAAATTTTCAGTTAAGAACTTATGTGCACCAAGATTCACTCTCATCCCATCTGCAGCATAATCTCCATCTGCTGTAAAATCACTATGATAATAAGTTCCTCCTACATAAGGTGTTAAAGTTGGTGTTTTTAAAAAATAATAATTGGCTCCCACACCAACTAAATAGGTTGTCTCCATTGTATCTGTTTGACTATAATTAGAAGTACTCGTAAAAACATCTAAAAGAACTTCTATATCATCTGTCATAAATCGACCATATTGACCGAGAAGTTGAATACTTGGGTCTCCTCCATCAGGAAATGTCAAACGTGCAGAAGCTGAAATTCTATTATTTCCCTCTTTTACACCATTTTGCTCAAATGTTCCTGCTGTTGAGAGAGTTGAGAGTATTAAGAGTGATGCCAATGTTTTTTTTAAAATTTTCATGAAATATTCCTTTAATAGATGTAATGATTATTATAAAGCAACCATAATTAGTTGAAGCTTAAAAAAAACAGTATTAATTATTTTTTATTATAATATAAAAAATATTTTTCAAACAGAAAATAATTAAAAAGAATTTTATAAAAAAGAGCTTATAATGAAAGAAAAGGATTTATATGAAAACTTTTAATAAAACTTTTAATATTACATTATTCTCTCTTCTTATTAGCACCCTTCAAATTTCAGCAAATGAAGGATTTTATACACAATCGCGAGGTATCTCTATTCCCTCTATGACAAAAGGTGTTTCTGATAAACGAGAAGCACTAATTGTTGGCGTTAGTGATTATGCTAAAGATAATCAAGATTTAAATGGTATAGATAAGGATGTTGAAAAGATGAATCAACTCTTTCTAAACTTAGGATTTCATGTCACTATTCTAAAAGACCATGAGTCGATGCATCTTTTAGATAATTTAACAAATTATGCGAATAGCTTAAACTCAAAAGATACATTTGCATTCTATTATACTGGTCATGGTTCACATAAGAAAGACCAGAATAATGATGAATCTGATGGACAAGATGAGACTTTAGTCTTGAGTGATGGAAGAGTAAACAAACACCTTATTGATGATATTCTTTATCAAAAATTTAATGATATAAAAGCTAAGAAACTGGTTTTTTTTGACTCATGTCATAGTGGAACAGCATTCCGTTCATTAAATGGAAAAACACAAACAAAAAGTATGAAGCCCGAAGAGGTAACCCAATCTTTTCAATTAAGTAGTTCAAAGGGAATATCAATTGGTGGCGATACAATAAGTAAACAAGGAGAGTTTGTTGTATTTTCATCTTCTCAAGATACAGAAGAGTCCCTTGCGACACCAACAGGTAGCCTCTTTACCAATGCCATAAGTGAAGTATTTGCAAACGGACAACTTCAGAGTAAATCACTCAATGAAGTAAAAGAGATAGTCGAAAAGAAAGTATTAAGCTATGCAAAACAGACAGATGGAATTCCTCACCATCCAAATATCAACTACTCAAGCTCTTCTATTGGAAATCGCTCATTAGAGAGCTTTATTAATACAAAATCGATACCAACAGAAACTACTTCCATAAGCTCCCCCTCTTTAATTCAAGACAATAGACTCCAAGCAACATTTGAACACTTAATTGCATCAGGACAATTAGAAAAACTGCCTCTCTATTATCAAAAAACTCTCTATTCCCAAGGAGATTCTGTTGAGTTTACAGTCGATACACAACAGACAAAGGGATATTTAACTGTATTTTATATTGATAAGAATGATGTAACCATACTCTACCCTAACCCTTTTGTTACAACTACACAACTACAAGGTAGATATAAATTCCCTCAAGATTTAGCCAATGGTCAATTTGAACTCGAAGCATATAAAAGTTGTAGAGGTTGTCAAGAGGAGAAAACAACAATCTATGCCTTACTTACAGCACAACCAATTAAAAATATCAAAGATATACAAAGCAAAGGACTTAAAAGTTTTGGAAATGATTCAACTCAATCTAAAGTGATGAGCAGAGCCATTCGAATCAAAGCTACAACCAAATCAACAGATTCATTTAAACCCAAATTGGGCAAATATGAATTTATTGTAAAATGACATTTCTAAGACATTTATTTATGTTATAATCAAGAAATTTTTTAAATTAAAGGAGAAGAATTATGAAAAAACAATCGCTATACAGACTATCAATTTTAGTTGCCTTAGCAACAATTATATCGGGGTGTGTTAAAGATAAACCAAAAGTAGAGGTCTCAAAACATCGAGCAGAAACGCCACCTCCTCCTTCGAGCAGTTCAGGAACAACCTTGGCAACACTTAAAAGCTCTGGTGTTTCAAACCTCTCTCTTCAAAGTACAGCAAAAACATATAAAGAGAATCAAGCCATCTCATTTACAGTAAATACTATGGGGAAATCGGGGTATCTCTATATTATCTATCTTGATAAAAATGGAGATACACAAATTTTATATCCAAATGCACGTGCGCCATTGACTGAATTAAGTGGTGAGTATCTCTTTCCTAGAGACTTTGGGCAGATGAATATTCGCGCCACAAAAGATTGTAATGGATGTTCAGAAGATAAAACAACCATCTATGCTATCTTGACCAAAGAGCCTGTAACAGATATTAAAAATATTACAAAAGCTCATCTACTTAAATTTTCAGGGGAAAAATCATCTGCTCAAGGAAAAGGAATTGACTTTAGTGTAGGTGGAGAGAGTAGTGGAAGCCAAACCAACATCAATGTTGGTAAAATTGAATTTCTTGTAAAATAGGAGAAAAGATAATGAATACAGCATTAAAGTTATCAATAGTTATTTTTGGACTACTCTCATTAACAGAGTTTAGTATCGCAGAACTTCAGACAGAAACAGAAATAAATAACTCTAAATCAGAACCAAAAGTATTAAAAGTTGAAGAGGGTTCAATAAAAGTAGGAGAAAACTCTGCTGAACCTAAGACTCGTGCATTAGCATTAGAGTATTCAGATAGCAAAGAGGATAGTCAAACCAATATGAACATTGGTAAAGTTGAATTTTACGTAAAATAGAGGAGCGTATAATAATGAAAAGAGTAATTAAATTATCACTGGTTACATTGGGACTATTAATGATTGCAGGATGTACTCCAGCAGATCCAGGTCCTATGGAGAAACAGAAAACAGTAAATACAAAAACACACTACACTCAAGCATTAAGAACAGCAAATGATATGATTGCTGTCTTTTTTGGAAAAACCATGCATATTAAAGTCAATGATATTAATGATGATGCCACATCAGGAGCCAAACTTCCCGTAAAAATTGATACAGTTGTTAATAAAAGCTTTAATAGAATTGGTGACCATGTTGTAACGATGCGTGGATATAATCCTAAGAAACTTCCTAAAAATGTCTACATTATTAATGGTGCTATTACAGAATTTGATGTTGTCTACTCAGATGGTATGTCAACTGATGTTGCAGCAGAGGGAACACACAATGGTCAATCTGGACAATTTAACGGAGGATTAAGTAAAGGGAATAAAACAACTAAATTAACATTAACATTAAACCCTTCTGACCCAAGAACTGGAAATTTTATATCAAGAACATCTACAGACAATACTATTACTATTGAACAGAAAAATAGTGCAAGTGAATTTGGTTTCAGTATTTTAGGAACAGGTATTGGTCTTAATAGCTCTGTATCTCGTTCTCATGGACTCCACTCTTCTATTGATACTCTTGTTGAGCTTAGCGTAGTTGAAGTACTTGGAAGATTGGCAAAATATCCATATTGGATTTTAACAGGAGGAGAGGTAAACCCTGATGTCATGGATCATCTATCCAAAAAATTTCTTCAAGATACAGTCAATAATAAAATTATGAAAGTGAGTTATCTATTGGCACTAAAAGGATATAATGTCCAAACTACCAGTATAATGAATAATGATTTAAGTCAAGTCATTAAAAAATATAAGGTTGCACATGGTATGGCAAACAATGATATTATCTCAAGTAAACTCTATATGAGTCTGTTACAATAAAAAGATAAGAAGAGGAGAATTACTCCTCTTTCTTATAGAAATGCTATCTACTCTCCACCAATTAATGTACTATTTTGAATATTGGTTACATTAGTAATTCCATCAATATCATCTGAATCGCTAACCACACCTGCATTAATATGTCTTTCTGTGTCAATAGTTGTATTCTTAATATTTAAAACCTGTGTAACCTTCTGCCCATCACCTTCAATAGAAGAGCCTAAATTTAAAGTATCACCTTCAATATCTCTTAAATCTCTATCTGTAAGCTTTACGTTTTTAATTTCTCTATAGACATACTGTTTATCAATACCATTTCCCTCTTCTAAACCACTATCAAGTTCTCCTGATTTAAGTGCATCTTTTAACTCTTCTTTTCCATCAATCTCCATATATTGTGCCCCTGCACTTCCCATAGTTGCTCTATCTTTAGCAACACTTTTAATAAAAGATTTATTAACCATACTATTCATCTTTACAAAACTCTCATCTACTTCAGCATAGAGAGCTGAAGTTAAAGAGAGTGTGGCTATTAAAAATAGTGTTTTTTTTACTAATTGTCTCATATTTTATCCTTTTTAATTAATGAGAATACCTACATTACTGTTTTGCAATTTACTTTTATCATCAACACTTCGATCATCTATTGTCTTATGTCGACCATCTATTGTTATTGTTCTTGTTCTATGTCTTGTTGATGCATCAATTGTTATAACATCATTTAATCCAGAGTTTTCATACTCAGCTACATCAATTTTAGGTTTAAGATTTTCTACCAATGCTTTACTATTTTCAAACATTAACTCAGGAACTAATTCATAAGGAAGATTACCATCTTCATCAGAAATATTGGTTGCAGCCCCTGCATCTAAAAGTGCCTTTACCATATCCGTATATCCATGTTTTGCAGCAATATGTAATGCAGTCTCTCCATTAATATTCTTTGTATTAAGAGGAGAACCACGACTAATCAGAAGCTTAGCAATTCTAAAATGCCGATAATAGATAGCATCTTGTAATGGAGTTTGTGAAAATATTCCTCCTCGTCTTGCTAGGTTCATTCTATCCTTAGTTAAAAACTCTACAACCTTATATTTATTTAACTCTACAGCATAATGAAGAATTGTTTTATTTTTCTCATAAAGTTGATAAGTTGGTACCTTTTTTAAAAACTTTTTAGTCGCATCAACACCACTATTAATAGCAATAAGTACATCTTTCTCTGTTGTAGGTGCAGTTGCATTTAAATGGCACCCCATAGATAATAGAAAAACCATAATATATAAAGCTTTACGATGTAGCATAATAATCTCCTTCTAGTTCATTTTAATTAATTTCCCAAGACCTTTTATTCTCTTTTGAATGGTTGGATTTCCAAAATATTTAACCTTGGATATACCAGATAGATTCACATTTAAAGTTTCATTAACATTAATTGTTATTTTACTTGTACCCTTAGATACAACTCTTGCCCGTTTAACGTAAATTTTTTCCAAACTAATTCTACTTGTTCCTTCTGATTGAAGAAATAGATGATTAATACTGCCTGATAAAAAAGTTACTTTTGCTGTTCCAGATACAAAAAGTTTAAAATTTTGTAGAGTAAAGCCTTTAATATCAACAGCTGTTGTCCCCCCTACTTTTAACATATTAAGGGAGTCTGTCTGCACAATAATTTCTGTTTTCAAGTTTGTATTTATACTACTATCCGTATATATATGTAGTGTATCATTATAGACCTTAAACAGAATATTATCTATAAATTTTTTATCCATTTTTAATTTTATATTGGGAGTCGAAGATTTTACTACGGTTAATTTTGCAGGAAATTTAATTTCAATACCACTAAATTTGGCTCTAGGTCTGATATGTTTACTCCCAAAAGTAGAAGAACTTCTATCTATTGATGAAAAATTATCCCCTATAATGCTATTGCTAATTACACTATTTTTAATATAGGTATCAGATAAAATGGATGAAGTTAATAAAATTGGAATAAGTAAAAGTCTCATAATAATCCTTTTTTTTATTATTAAGAAGTTTTTTATGGAGGATTCTCTATTATGAAGTGTTTATAGAGAATAGATAAAGAAGAGCATCTCAATAGATATACTCTATTGAGATGATAGAGTTTAGAAAGCTCTTTCTTAGTCTATAGCAAGACCAATATTTGAACCTGTAACACGACTACCATTTACAGTGTTTTTATTCGCACTGCTAGATACATCTACAGTTCCTCCATTGGTTGCTCGGATACTTACACCTACAAGTGAATTTGTAACTTCTGAACCCTCAACAACATTTTGATTTGCCACTTCATCTACGGCAACATCTCCACCATCGGCAGTAATTTTTGCACCCACTGTTGAACCAGAAACTTCACTTCCTGTTACTGTATTCTCATTTGATAAATTATTCACTGATACTGTACCACCTGGTACTGTTACTGCTGCTGTTGCTGTTACTGCTGCTGTTGCTGTTGATGTTGTCACACCAGAACCACTACCTGTATCTGTATTTGGTGTTGATGCTGCAAATAGCGAAGTTGTACCTACAACTAAAAGTCCTGTTAATACTAAAGTTAATTTTTTCATTTTAAATCCTTTTTATTTTTTAGATAAGTGAAGTATAACATTAAGTGGTGGCTATAAAGTGTCTAATATCATTTAATATTTAATATCATTTAATATTATTTCTTTAGTGAACCTCACTCTCAAAAATCATAGATTATGGAAGAGGATTGCGGATTATTTTTTATTCAAAAGATTATAACAATTGAACAATTAGATTAAATAAAAAGAGATGTAATTAATTATATAGGAGATTTCTCAATAGAGATTTTTTTCTCTATTGAGATGAAGAAGATATAGAAAAATTTACTATTTTAGTCGATAGCTAAACCAACAGTTGAACCTTTAACACTACTACCTGTTACTGTGTTTTTGTTCGCTGTATTTGATACACTAACTGTTCCACCATTTGTTGCTTTTACACTCATACCAACAGTTGAATCTTCAACCAAACTCTCAGTAACGATATTCTCATTTGCTACTTCACTTACAGCTACACTTCCACCATCAGCTGTAATTTTAGCACCAACTGTTGAGTTTGCAATATCACTTGTTGTAACTGTATTCTCATTTGCTAAATTATCTACAGCAACATCACCACCTGCTGCGAATAGAGAAGTTGCACCTACAACTAAAAGTCCTGTTAATACTAAAGTTAATTTTTTCATTTTAAATCCTTTTATTTTTAGATAAGTGAAGTATAGCATTAAGTGGTGGCTATAAAGTGTCTTTTACTCATTTTTTCGACTAATACCTAAATTTATATTTTTAACTTCACTATCTTTAATATCTAAAAGATTTGTACTGTTCTTAATTTTAATATTCTGACCACTTCTTGCATGTGCTTCAATTCCAATAGAAGCATTCTCTATAGTTGAGTCTTCAATACTATTTATATTGATATTGTCTTCAATCTCAACACTTCCACCTCGTTCTGAACTTACATTGATACCTATTGAGCTGTTAACCAAATCTGTATCTATAACTTCATTACTATTAATGGTATCTTCAACTACCACATCCCCTCCTGCACCCATAGCAAAAGATATTCCTAAGATTAAAACTCCGATTTTAGTGAAAATTTGTTTTTTCATGATATGTCCTTATTTTTAAGATAATTATATTATACTAAAACATTATGTCTATAAAGTGTTTTTATTTTAAATAGTAAGTTTCAAAGGAGTGTTATGAAAACTTTAATATTGATATCTTTTTTAATATTAATGGGGGTTAAATCGTCTGAAATCAATAGTTCTATAAAAGTTGATATGAATACCAGTATAGACACTATAGACAAAGAGAATCTTTTATCTGCATTAAGGGAAAAAAACTTAAGATACTGCTCACGTATTAGAAATAAAGATAGAAAAATAGAGTGTTTTGGGATTATAAAACGAAACAGTGGCTACTGTGATATGATACAAAATAAAGATTTAAAAAATAAATGCCTCTCTGTTGCCCTATCGGATGACTCTTTATGTGAAAATATAAAGAATAAAACTATTAAAAGTGAGTGCAAAGTATTGGATAGATGAACTTAAAAAAACTAAAAATCTTTTTTACACGACACCTACTTGTTATAACCATTATATTTCCTCTTATTATTATTTTTATCTATGGCAGTTTTATCTCTGTTGCACTAAAATATAAACATCATAACTATGTAGAGAAAGAGCTGGAACGGTATGAACATGAATTAAGAAACAAACATAAAAACTTTCTAAAAGAGAAAGCCAAATATATTGAATCTTTTATGAATATCATGTATGAACAGGAGCTAAATTCTGGAAAACCTCTTCCAATTCACAGTATCTTAAAATTTGTTGATTCAATCAAAAAATATGACAGTGGATTTATTTTTATTTTTCGTAAAGATGGTATTGTTATTAAACATCCTTGTGCCAATACACTGATTAACTTGGTTCATAAAAACAATAGAAAAACCATCCTCCCTCGACTTATTGAAGCAGCAGAAGAACATAAATTTATCTATTATGAGGGTACAAACTGTATCGATAATGATTTTATTAAAAAGATTGGTTTTGTCCATCATATTAAAAGCACCAATCTGTATATTGTTATTAGTAAAAATGAGAAAGATATTGTCTACTCTATAGAACGAAAAAAGAGAATCTGGGAAGCCAAGCTCAATGATGAACTCAATGAGAATATCACTATTTTCTTGTTAATTAGTATTATATCTGTTATCTTCTCACTCTTTTTTTCAAAAATTCTTAATATTTTAATTAAAGATTATGAACGAGAGATAAAAGAGAGTAATGAAGCGATGTTCTCTCAATCTCGACTTGCCCAAACAGGTGAGCTTATTAGTATGATTTCACATCAATGGAGACAACCTATTAGTAAAATTGCTTCTATTGTCTCTAATTTAAGATTTCAACTTATGATGGGAAATAAAATTGATTCAAAACAGTTAGATAAAAAGTTTGAAGAGATAGAAGATTATACTGAGTTTTTATCAGAAACCATTGATGATTTTAGAGAGTTCTATAAACCCAAAAAAGAGAAAGAATCCACCTATATTCTACCACTAATCGAAAAATCATTAAACTTTCTAGAGGGAGCTATTAGAAAAAAACATATTAATATTATTAAAAATTTTGATAAAGATATAAAACTCTCTCTCTATCAAAATGAACTTATTCAAGTTATTGTTAATATCTTACAAAATGCCATTGAGTTCTCAAAAGAGAATAATTTTATTAAAATAGAGACATTAATTAAGTCAAAAGAGTATGTCATAACCATAGAAGATGAGGCAGGAGGCATAAAAGAAGAGCATCTTAGTAAGATATTTGATGCACACTTCTCCACCAAAGTTAATAAAAACTCAACCAATTTAGGATTGGGTCTTTATGTCTCAAAAGTGATAATTGAGAATCATTTTCATGGTAAACTGGAGGTTGAAAATACAGATAAAGGCTGTATCTTTACAATAAGATTAGTAAAATAGCACATCTATTTTAGAAAAAAAGATGATACAATCATCAACTCAAATATTTTATAAGGTTTTAAGAAAGAAATGGAGAATAAATATAAACTACTAAAAAATAAGGTCGTCCTCTATGCAGAAGATGATTTAATTTTACAATCTAATGTCAAAGAGGTACTAAGTAATTTTTTTGATACCATTCTAACTGCTTCAGATGGAGATGAAGCGTTAGATATTTTTATTGAAAATCAGAACAAAATTGACCTCATTATTACCGATATTAATATGCCTAATACCGATGGTATCTCTCTCTCTAAGTATATACGAGAGTATGATAAACGTATTCCCATTATTATTATCTCTGCCTATACTGATACCGACTATCTTTTGGACTCTATCGACTTAAATATTGTCTCGTATATAACAAAACCATTCACCACAAAAAAGATATTTTCACTATTAGAAAAAATTCTTGATGCATTTGAATTAGAGAGTCAAATTTTACTGAAAAATGGTATTAAATTTGATTATGAAAAAGAGTTGCTTATTGTCAATAATGAGACAATTATCCTCACCCATAGAGAGACAACTTTTATTAAACTTCTGACCGAAAATAGTATTGTAACCTATCTTATGATGTATGAAAATATGTGGGATTATAATAACCAACCAACACAAAATGCTGTGAAATCATTTATCAAAAAACTGAAGAAAAAAGTTCCATCTGATTTATTTAAAAATAAACAGACAGTAGGCTACTACTTGGATTAAAGAAGAGTCTCTCTTCTTTAATCTATTGAAAACTATCATCCACAGCTTGACAAAGAATATGACCTATCAAAATATGTATCTCTTGAATTCTAGGAGTATCATCCGAAGGAACAATCAGATTTAAGTCACAAACATATTTCATCTTTCCACCATTTTTACCAGAAAATCCTAATGTTTTTGCACCCATATCTTTTGCCAATAATAGTGCAGAGATGATATTTAAAGACTCTCCAGATGTTGAGATTCCAATAAGTAAATCTCCCTCTCTTACCAACGCCTCAACCTGTCTATCAAAAACACGATTATAACCATAATCATTCGAGATGGCTGTTAGTGCTGAAGTATCTGTTGTCAAAGCAATCCCAGCCAAACCTCTTCGCTCTATCTTGTATCGTCCTGTTAACTCCGATGCAATATGTTGTGCATCAGAAGCTGACCCACCATTTCCACACAGAAGAACCTTATTCCCATTTTTTAACGTCTCAATAACCATTTTAGATGCCTCTTCTATCTGAGGAATCATTACTGCTACAGTCTTCTCTACACTCTCTTTATGAGCATTAAGCTCTCTTTCTATCATCTTTAACATTGTTTTGCTATCTTCCCTATTAAATTTGTTGTACTTTTCCCTGCTACAAAATCTATTAGCACCACCTCATCTACTATATCTGAACCAACAACCTCTTTATCTTTATAATCTGCCCCTTTTACCAATATGTTGGGTTTAATTAATTTAATCAATTCATAAGGCGTATCTTCACCAAAAGGAGCAACAAAATCAACACTCTCCAATGCCCCTATTAAAAAGGCTCTATCTTCTAAGTTGTTAATGGGTCGTCCCTCTCCCTTTAAACGTCGAATACTCTCATCGCTATTGAGTCCAAGAATTAGTATATCCCCCAACTCTTTTGCCTTCTGAAGATAGGTGGCATGTCCACGATGTAGAATATCAAAACAGCCATTGGTAAAGACTATCTTACGTTTCTGCTCTTTTAAACGTTTAGCAATACGCTCTACCTGTTCAAAACTTTTAATTTTACTTTCAGATTGTCCTTGATTAAGTGAGTGTTCATACTCCTCTATCTCATTTAAACTGACCGTAGCTGACCCCACTTTTGCTACTACCACAGCAGCAGCCTTATTTGCAAATTCACACGCTTCAACAATTGGTATTCCCGAAGCCAATGCCACACCAAGTGAAGCCAATACTGTATCTCCTGCTCCTGTAACATCAAAAACTTCTCGTGCAACAGTTGGTATAATTTGTAATCTATCATCCAAAAGTGCTATGCCCTCTTCACTAAGTGTAATAAGTGAATATTTTAAATCCAAATTATCTTTGAGTCTAGCAATAGCTACATTTAAGCTCTCTTTTGAATCAATTGCTATTTTTGTGGCAATTATCGCCTCTTTTTTATTGGGAGTCAAAAGAGTAGCACCCTTATATTTTCTAAAATCACTCCCTTTTGGGTCAACTAAAATAGGTGTATTAAACTTATTGGCTAAAGCGATAATATTTTGGGTTAAGTTGAAAGTAAGTAGACCTTTTCCATAATCGGAAAGCAGAACCATATCATAATATTCAAAATCTCTTATAAGATTATTAAAAAGCGATTTCTCAGAGAAGTTGTTTATCTCTTTTGTTGTCTCATCATCATAACGAATCACCTGTTGATTCGAAGCGATAATTCGACTCTTTTTTGTCGTTCGCCTTCCATCTTCATGAATTAAAACAAGCTCTTTTGATTTGGTCTCTAAAAGAAGTTTGTCCATCTCTTTGGCATGTTCATCACACCCCACTACAGAGAAGACCGAAACCTCTGCTCCCAAAGAGTGCAGATTATTAATCACGTTTCCTGCTCCACCTAAAACACTACTCTCTCGGCTTACAGAGACAATAGGAACAGGAGCTTCAGGAGAGATACGTTCACAAGCCCCCCAAATATAATGGTCTATCATTAAGTCGCCAATAACGGCTATATGTGGCTTTTTTTCTCGTATTCTATCCATATCTCTCCTTGATTCTTTACATAAACATATTAAGTTATTTTACCTTGATTTTCTTCTAAATAAGATTTACAATTCAAAATTGTTTTAAAAGAGAGTGTTGCTCCAGTAATCATACGCTCTCCTATAGCAATGCTCTGTCCAATATGAGCATTGTATGCCAAGTCAATATCACTCTGTTTGTCCCCAATAAGCCATGAGTTTTTTAAATCAATTTGATAATGAGAACAGATTCTATCCACCATACCTACAGCAGGTTTACGACAGTAACACTGCTCTTCAGGAGCATGAGGACAATACTCTACCTCTTCAATAGTAATCCCCTCTTCTAATAATCTATCTAAGAGAAATCTTGTCAGTTCTAAAAACTGTTTTTGGCTATAATAACCTCGACCAATACCCGATTGATTGGTTACAATAAAAAGCTTATATCCTTTACTCAGAAAAAGGTGAAGAAGTTCAAAAATACCCTCAGTAAACTGAAACTCTTCTATTTGATAGACGTAACCATGGTCGACATTAATCACACCATCACGGTCTAAAAAGAGCGCCCTCTCTTTCATATTTTACTCTTCTTCGGTTTTCATCTCAATGAACTCGTTTAAAATCTCTTGAGCTTCACTATCTGGCATCTCTCCTGCTTCAATTTCAGAGACAATATCTTTACACTCTGAATGCATCTCTTGTAGGTCTTGAAGCTCCTCTTTATCAGCAATAGAAGCCATTTTTGCTTTCTCTATCATCGAAAACATCTCATCAATTGCCTCTTCTAAATCAGGAATAATCTCTTGGATTAAAAAGTTCTTTAATTTTTCGCTATTTGACATAAAATACCTTTATAAATAATAGTGATATTTTATCTAAATATTTTATGAACTAAGCCTCAATCTTTTTTAAAATTACAAATTGACGTACAGCATAGTAGCTGTTACTACGTTGCCAGTTAAGCTTTTTAAAACTCTCAGCACTACCTATCAATTTCTGATTATCTTTTAATACTTCAGCATAATTATCCAAACCATTTAAATTAGCATAGAAAAAAGTAAACCAATGAAACTCTTGATTTAAATCTTCATCTTCTATTAACTTCTTCAAACGTTCATCATAACTTTTAGGAAGCGTTAATTGTTTACTCTTATCATAGTTAATAATACCTTTTGTTCCCAAATAGGCGTAATAACGTTCTCCTTTAATCTCCCACTCTTCTTTGGAAACTGCTTGAGTCTCTTTATCCCAAACAGCTTCTAATAAAACAGAAAAATCATGATGTACAAAACTGGAAAAAGCCTGTTGTAATCGAATTTTACTGCTCTCTCCTTGTCCAGAGAAGCTCTCAACCATAATCATCTCACTGTTAATAAAAATCTCAATGGTTAATTGACCCGTAGTCTCCGTAGCCTCTGCATACCAGTAACCCTTCATTGCATAATCATTCCCATTAGGAATAACCCAACCCTCATACATCTCTGTCTCAAATCCCTCTGTTTTAAAGAGTTCAACCAACAACTCAGTGGTCAATTCTGCACGTCTCTTCTCTATAATCATTCTATTCCTTACTCTTTATCGAAAGTCATCTAAATCTTCAATCCAATCAAAAAAATCTTCTACATCATTATCTTTAACACTATCCACATCTAAATCTTGAAATGCTTCCCAACGTCGCTCTGGAGTCTCTAATTTATAAGATGACATCCTTTTAATATAGTTACTTAAAGCTTTTGCTACTGCCTCATTTGCCTCTTTAGATTCTAATCCAAAATTGGTGGGTAAAATATAACCATCTTTTGGTAAAATAAAGGCATCCATTATCACTTGAGTCAATACCATTTTAGACTCTATCTCCCACAACAATGGATACTCTTCTGCAACAATCTCTAAACTATTTAAGAGTTCTTGTAAACTCTTCTGTTCTTGTCTATATTCAGCATGCTCCTCTTCTTCTAACATCTCGTTATCTATCCTCTCATTTCTACAATTTGTAACAACTCTATTCCACAACAACAAATCCACACCTCTCTTAGCATGAAATAGAAACTTTAATTCCATAGCAACCTCATAACCAAAAGTATTCTCTGAGAGTTTCGGAGTCTGATACTGTAATAACCAATCTATCTTATCATGTAATGCACTCAACATTCCCCCTCCACCTTCAATTAAAATAAACGATGGGCTATCCCAAAAGTCCAAACTATCTGTAATGGTTACTTCTCTATTAGGCACAGAGAAAAGAGGAATCTCTCTATCTAAACCATCATCTTTCGAGTAGATTATAATATCAGGAGCATTATCGCCTGTAAATCTACAGTCAAGAGTAGGTCTATCTACTCTAATCGTATTTCCCCCCATAACCATCTGGCTACATACAGAACGGAGTTGATGAACATGCGTAAGCGACTCCCTACAGCTCAAATAGCCACCCCCAATTTTTCCATTAGAGGTTTGTGCTATCTTAAACAGCACAAAAGCTCTCTTCTGCCAAATCAAAAAAGGTTCAAGCAGTTCGAAAGCCTCCTCTTTACAAACACCAACCTCAACCTCAATGCCTTGCTCTTGAAGCCGTTTAACCCCTCCATCATGCCCTTCAATTGGGTCAAGTGAGGCTATCACAACCTTTTTGGGTTTAATATCGCTAACAAGCGAAGCACAAGAGGGAGTCTTCCCAATATGTGAACAGGGTTCAAGCGTTACAAAGAGTATACAATCAGCAAAAAACCCCGAAGGAAGTCCATAAAGAAACGCATGTGCTTTATCTGAATCAAATTTATCAAATGTTATTTCACACTTAGATA
>Ga0256843_1000652_pt1 | contig 29078 bp, 28 predicted proteins | sample AlvinellametaG_FD_191572 | JGI IMG/M metagenome (GOLD analysis project Ga0256843, IMG submission 191572) | Pompeii worm associated microbial communities from hydrothermal vent at the East Pacific Rise, Pacific Ocean - Alvinella | ecosystem: Host-associated > Annelida > Integument > Unclassified ... | reverse complement strand
AATGAGCTGGGAAGAGATGAGACTTCAAGGACGCGATATCGAAAAAATAGTGCTCAGCCGCGCGATTAAGCTTGCTATTGAAGATAGGATATTTGTCTATGCAAATAAGACGATAATATTATAAGTAGTGAAATTATGAGTTTGTAAAATTGTAGGAGTTATTTTAAAAATTAAACAACCCTAGACAATTGCAAATTTTAATGGAAAAAAAGCGTAAAAAAAAGGACACAAGCGCGCAGCGGTCTGTGCTTTTTAGCTTTTTTGAAATGGTCGAAATTTGCTCTTTTGTTGAGGGTGGTTATTTTTTTATATAGTGGATTAGTGAAATAGTAAATTTGTAAAAAAATAAATTAAAAAGAGGACGAAATGAAAAAAGAGGAGATAAAATCTCAAATAATCAAAGAAAGATTAAGAGAGATTTTTTTTAAAAAACCAAAGGCGGTAGCTAAAATTTTCGAACATCTGATAAAAAGGCAAAAAAGTGTTTAATGTTGTACTATTTAATCCTCAAATTCCACCAAATACCGGAAATATCGGAAGACTTTGCGTAAATGCCGGAGCAAAACTTCATATCGTAAAGCCCATAGGCTTTGATATTAGTGAAAAAGCTGTAAAAAGAGCGGGGCTTGATTATTGGGATAAGCTTGATTTGAAAGTATGGGAGAGTGTTGATGAGTTTTTGAAAAACGTAGATACGAGTAGATGTTTTTTTGCCACTACAAAAACGAAAACTCCCTATTTTCAAAAAAAATTTAAACCCGGAGATTATCTGATATTCGGAAGCGAAACAAAGGGAATCGACGAAAAAGTCTTAAACGAACATAAAGAAAATTGTATTACAATACCTATGACAAGAGAGGGAAGAAGTTTAAATTTAGCCGTAAGCGTGGGAATTGTGCTTTATGAAGCAATAAGACAAAATTTTGATGAATTTATTGATTTTAGTCAATGAAAGAAAAATTTTTTAAAGCTATAATTTTTTCGTCCCCTCTCCTATTCTCTTAAAGGAAAAAAATGACGACTGATAAATTCAAAAGCGAAATAGAAACTCTAACTAAATTTTTCCAAATCTACTGCCACGATAAACATCAAAATCAATACGAAAAAGAGTATATCATTCCCTATAAAGATATAAAAATTACAAAAACGATATCACTTTGTGAAGATTGTCATGAGATGCTTAAATATTCGATTTTAAGACTTCAAGAATGCCCTCACGACCCGAAACCGAGATGTAGAAATTGCGACGAGCCGTGTTATGAAAAATCAAAATACAAACAAATGGCTAAAATGATGAGATATTCGGGGATGAAATTAGGACTTACCAAAGCCGCAAAAAGAATAAAAAAAATTTTTAAAAGCTCTTAAAAGTTTTGAGATAACTCATCGCTTCCCAAAATATGGCTTCTTTGTTTTTTTCGCTATTTCTCATTTGAAGTTCGAAATTTAACAGATGTTTTAAAAGTTCGTAATAATCTTTTTCTTTAAGTCTGACAGCCAAATCCACTCTTTGTTTTTCAATATCAAAAGGAAGCTTATACCCCAAAAAACCTTCAAGAGACGAAAGACCGGTTTTTTTGATATATAAATTATACGAATACAAATCTCTGACATATCTGATAATCGCAGGAATTATTCTTTTAAAATCAACTATTTCAAGCATAGTGTTTAGTTTTTCAAAAAAATCCTCACCTCTTAAAATCGATACTATCAAATCCTCAAAAGACTCCTCTTTATAAATAAAAACAAGCTCTTTTACTACGTCAACGTCAATATTATCACTATATAACGATAATTTTTCTATCTCGCTTCTTAAAAAAGACGGCTCTATCGATTTTGCTAAAAAAAGTTTTGCTTCTTGGGTTATATTTACTTTTTTTTCATTTGCGATTTTATTTATTAATTCGACTTTATCTCTTAAATTAGGCTCGAAAAACCTAACGAAATTTTTGCCGAAAACTTCCGGTCTTTTATTGCCGTAATAAAAAAAGAAAAGATAAGAGTTTTTCGTATATTTTTTTAATTTGTCTATATTCGGAGGGATTTTATTGTGTTTTATTATCAAAACGCTCTCACCTCCGAATAAAGAGGTTTCGTTTAGATGAGTTTTTGCTATCTCAAAATCATACTCGTCATAATACATCTTCAAAATATTTGCGTTTTTGAATTTTTCTTGAATTGTTTTTTCGTACTCTTGCAGATAAAACTCGTTTCCGTAAAACAACAAAAAGTGCGGATATTGTGCCAATTTATCAAAATCTTTTTTATACATTGCAAACTTTTTGTAAAATTATACAATATTAGGAAAAAGGAGGAAAAATGAAGAAAACTTTATTACTTTCATCTGTTTTAGTCGCCACACTTTTTGCCGGGGGTTATAGAATTCCGGAGCAATCTCTAAAAGGTATAGCTCTTAGTGCCGCAAACGTAGCAAACGCAAGCGGAGCCGATAGCGCTTATTATAACCCTGCGAATATGGTGTTTAATGAAGACAAAAATAGTTTCGAATTATTAACTACAATGATTCATCTTAATAAGGTCAAATTTCAAAACGATAACGGAGAAGTATATTATTCAAGAAAAGAAGATTTCATCGTACCTCAATTTCATTTCACTTCAAAAGACCATAACGGTTGGAGATTCGGATTTTCAGTAACATATCCGGCAGGTCTTTCAAAAAGATGGGACGATACGATACCTGAAGCAGGAGCAAAAGAATTTACTCTTAAAACTATCGAACTAAACCCGGTAGTCGCAAAAAAAGTAAATGAAAACATTGGTGTTGCGTTCGGTATCAGATTCGTAAAAAGCGAAGGTATCGCAAATGTCTTAGGGCTTAAATCAAACGGAGACGGAACATACACGCCTTTATATTCGGAATATCTAAACGGAGACAGTTTCGATAAAGGATGGAACGCGGCAGTTGCTTTTAGAAGTGACGACCAAACATTAAGACTTGCAGCGACTTACCGCTCGAAAATAAATCTTTCACTTAGCGGTGATGCAAGCGGTTTTTATAATCTGTATCTAATTACGGGAAATCCGGCGGATGCTGCAAAAGTAGTAGCTTTCAACACTCCGGGAAAAGTAACGGTACCTTTACCGGCTGTTTTAAATTTAGCTATAGCTAAAAAATTCGGAAAAACAACACTTGAATTCGTATTTGACAGAACATATTGGCATAGCTATAAAAAATTAGACTTCGATTTTAAAGACCCTGCCGTTAATGCGATATTCGGTACTCCAAAACCGAAAGACTGGAAAGATTCCAATACTTACAGATTCGGTATAACACACCAATGCAGCGAAAAACTAACAGCAATGTTAGGATATGCTTATGACGAATCTCCAGTGCCTAACTCTACAATAGATTTCAGTCTGCCGGATAGCGATAAACATATCTTTTCAGGAGGTATAAAATATAAACTTGACGATAGAATGAGCGTAGGATTGTCAGCTCTTTATACAAAACAAAAAACAAGAAGAGCAAGCGTATACGACCCGATTACGAAAACATATACAAACGGGGAATTTAAAGAGGGAGGAGCGGTATTATTCGCCGCCGGATTCGATTATACTTTCTGATTCCTCTTTTTTTACTTTACCTTTTATTTTTGCAGTTGCAATATTTGCTTTTACGATTTCAATATCCACTTTTTCAAAAAGATTAAATTTTTGTTTATCTTTAAGAAATACTCTCGCTCCTAATAATTTATCTTCAAGAATTTTTGCAATAGGCGGAATTTCGGTATCTTCGATAATACCTTTATAAACATCTCCGATGTGTAAATCGGCATATCTCGCATATTTTCTGTCATAAAAATCCCACTCGACTTTCATAGCTTCTCTCTCAAGCTCGCTTAATTTCACCACAAGAGCTTCGACATTTCTTAAAATATAATCAAGAATTTTCTTCTCACCTTTAATAGTCGCTTTTAAAATTCTATGAAGCGTAAGGTCCGAATATCTTCTAATAGGTGAAGTGAAATGTGTATATCTCTCAAATCCCAAAGCGAAATGCCCCGTATTTGTCGCATCGTATCTTGCTTGTTGTTGAGAACGGATAATAAGTTTATCTACGAATTTTTTAATACCCATCTCTTTTGCTTGAGATTGAATACCCTCAACTACTTTCGTAAAATCTTTTTCATCGATATCAACATCAATTCCGAGTGCCCCAAGCTCACTATAAAGCTCGTCAAGCGATGTTTGTGACGGTTTGTCATGTACTCTGAAAATACCGAAATCAATCATCTTAGCCGCCGCTTTATTTGCAAGAAGCATACAATCTTCTATCAGCTTATGAGACGGCGTCTCTTTTTCAAGAGTAACGTCTTTAATCATCCCGTTTTCATCAAGAGTCATTTTAATCTCGTCACTCTCGAATTCAAGACCTGTTTTTAGCCTTTGAGCTCTTATATTTTTAACTCTATCCCATAGCGGCATCAACCATTCAAGTATCTCTTTATCGGTATCATCGATATTTTCAAACTTTCCATCCAAAAACTCATCCACTCTGTCATACGAATATTTTCTATGAGAGTTTATAATAGCTTCGAAAAGCTCCTCTTTTACCACTTCGTTTTTTTCATTAAGAGTAATTTTAAAAACAAACGCAAGTCTGTCTTCGTGCTCTTTTAAAGAACAAATGTTTTCGCTAAGCTCTCTTGGAAGCATCGGTATGGCTTTGTGAGGAAAGTAGATACTAAACCCTCTCTCTTTCGCTTCTCTATCGATGTTTCCGTTTAGATAAACATATTCGCTAACATCCGCTATAGCTACATAAAGCTCGTTTTTTTCTTTATCGAAATAAATTGCGTCGTCATGGTCTTTTGCAGTCGGAGGGTCGATTGTACAAAACGGCAAATCGGTCAAATCCACTCTATCCGGATACATCGACTTATCTACATAATCGCCATATGCTCTTGCCTCTTTAATAGCTTTTTTACTAAATTCCTCTTTTTTGTTATACAAAGCAAGAGAAATTTTTTCATCTACCCATGGGTCTTGCAATACACCCAAAACTTCCTCGATTTTCGCCGTATAATTATTGACCTTAAATACAGCTCCGTCAGGAAGTTTTTTTAATGTTTTTTTCTTTTCGCTAACGAAAATCGGCATATCCGTTTTAATATTTTTTAATACCGGCTGTTTTTTGCCGTTTTTGAATTCATACGTCAAATATGCCACCGTATAAGCAAAAGCCTTTTCTAAAATATATACGACTTTCGCTTTTGGTCTTCCTTTTTTGTTAAATAATCTCTCGGCTACTACCAAATCCCCTTTGCTCGCTCCGTTTAGATGATGAGCTTCGATTAGATAGTCTTTTTCTTTAACACCGATAGGAATTAAAAACCCGAATCCCTTTTTTGTTACATCAACTTTTCCGATTCTATATTTCGATTTAAGTTGAATGATTTTCCCGCTTGTAACAATTCCAAGCGCAATCAAATCGTTTATCATATCACGCTTGTCTCTTGGGATATCTTTTCTATCTATCCCTTTAACAAGCTTATAAGCAAATTCTTTCATAAAATACCCTTAGTTACTAATTTTTTCCAATGCCTCTTTGAATTGATTTATATCTAAATTATATTTTTCAATTTTTTCAAAAGCTTTATTTAAATTCTCCTCGTTATTAGGGTCTAACAAGTCGTATGTTGTTCTTAAAACATCCAAACTTGCCGCACACTCGTTATATTCAGGTGCATTTTCCGGATTATCGATATATTGTATTGGTATAATTAAATCTTGTCCGAAATGCCAGCGTTTGAATAGTTCTGCGGTAATTTCCGGTGTAGTCGCACCTACGTATTCTTTTTCGAGTGCATATCTGTTTTGAGGAGTTAGTTTGTTTCTGAATTCATTGTGTCTGTTTTCAGTAATAAGTATCAAGGAAATGATCACCGCCCCGATATCAATCAAAAAAGCATCGGTCGCAATTATATCAAGTTTTTGCTTATTTAATCTATACCAATTAAACGCAAGTGCGTTTCTTTTTAACGCAACGTCTTGAAATTGGTCTTCGCTTATTCCATAAGCGCTCAAATCGAATTTAAGGGTATTTCTTATCGCAAAGGAAATTACAAAACCTTTTACTGTCGTCATCCCAAAAAGCGCAACGGCTCTATCTACCGTTTTGATTTGTTTTGTAAATCCGTAAAGAGGAGAATTTGCTGCCTTTAACAAATCTGCTTTTAACATAGGGTCTTTTTCGATAATAGGTACTAAATCTTTAACTCCGGAATCGGGATTACTTGTAATTTCTTGGATTTTAATTACGCTATCAGGAAGAGGTGGAAGGGATTTGATTTGGGTTAAAATTTTGTCATTCATTTAGGCTCCTTAATTTGCTCTCGATTTCGTCGTTCTCACCATAAGAGTCGATATAAACTCTTAAAATTTGAACGGCTTTTTCTTTTTTTCCTTCTTTCAGAAGTATATCGGCAAATTGGAGCCAACTTTCAACCCTATCAGGTTCCATTGTGTTAGCTTTTAACGCCCATTTTTGAGCTTCTTTTAAATTACCTCTTTTTAAGTATTCTTTTGAAATCGTTATAGCCAAATCGTAATTAGGACTTTGATTAAAAGAAGATATTAATTGATGTATATCTACTTTTTCAACTTTTAAATTTAGTTTTGGCATAGTATTTTGTTGTACCGTTTCTTGATTTATATTATCAGTTTTTGTAATCGGTTTAGGAGTTGGCTTTGATGAATATTTCACAATTTTTTTATGTTCTGCAGGAGTTTTTATTTCAGTAATATTCGGCAAAATAAATTCAAGCTTTGCTACTTTTTTTTCTTTATGTATTGAAACATTATGTTCACTCGTATTATTATCATAAGTATTTGTAGAATTTTTTACAATTTTAGTTTGAGTAGTAGTTGTTTTATTTTCTTTTGTTATATTATTTTCCACAACCTTTTGCGGTTGATTTTTATTCTGTGTATTAGCATATTCGATAGCTTTGTAAACTATAACAAATAAAAGTGCTAATAAAATAGCCGTTATAATCTGATTTCGTTTTTTTTTATAATAAAGTTTTTCTAATTCTTCATATCTATGCATCGATAGCCTTTAAGTCCATAATAGCGATTTCTATATATTTATTATCAATTTTATTTTTTGAAAATCTACTCGGCTCTTTTTCATAAAAATAATCAACTACGTCAAAAAGCTTAAACATCAACTGATTCGTAGCTCTTAATGAACCTCTTGTATATTTATAAATTTTTTTAAAGTTTTTTTTAGTTAACATTTCAGCAATATCATTGAAGTTATTTTTTAAAAGTTTAGAATAAATAAAGTTTTCCATTTCGGAAAAAGATACGTTTTTCACAGGAATAATATAGTTGATTCTCGTTTTGAAATGTTTTTTTTGAAGAAGCTTATTAACATCCGTATCATGTGTGGCAAATACGATAGTAATGTTACCTTTATCGGCATAAATTCTAAGGTTTTCCCATGTTTCAGGTGTAAGGAGTTGAGCTTCGTCAAGCAATAAAATATGATGAGTTTCAAGACCTAATGTTTTTATAAGTTCCAATACCGAATCAATTTCCAAATAAGGATTACTTATAAAAAAAACATCTTTTTCTTTTTTCAATTCTTCATACACGGTTCTTAAAATCAAACTTTTACCGCTACCGGCAGCACCGGTGAGAAGAATCATCTTCTCTTGTTGATTTATCGCATTTATTAAATCTTGTTTCGTTTTTTCAGAAGTATTTAGAGGAATATAATTCCTCAAATCAACTACGTCTCTAAACAGCTCCCTAGCGTCCGCGAACTTGCTCAAATCCCAAATCCCTTAATGTTTTTTTCTTTTTCAAATCAATAATATGTGGTGTAATTACGAATACCAATTCTTTTTTAGTTGTAATTTGTTCTCTTGATGAGAATAGATATTTTACTAACGGAATCTCTTTTAAAATAGGCACACCGTTTACTTTTAACGTTTTGTCGTTTGTAATTAATCCGCCAAGTACTAATGTTTGATCATCTTTCATTTTTACTATACTTAGCATTGTAGAGTCTTTAGTATCAGGCGGCATACCTCTGTTCGTATTATTTAATTGTGTAGGATCTCTGAATGCACTGATTCTTGGTGCGATACTCAAAATAATTTCTCCGTTATCGCTAATTTGAGGGGTAATATCAAGAACTACACCTACAAATTTAGAATTAATCGTATATTCAGTTGAAGGATTTCCGTTTTGATCCGTTACAACTTTTGATGCGTATTTATAATAAATCGTATCACCTACGCTAATAATTGCTTTTTGATTATTTAACGTTACGATTTTAGGATTTGAAATCGAATTTACGTTTCCGTTTTGTGCTAAGAAGTTAAGTAATGCACTCGCGCTAAATGTAGCACTATTGAAAAGTGACGCACTACCTGCAATGTATTTACTTCTTAAAGGAACCGTACTGTCAGGAAGTGCAATTTGAAGTTTACTCCAATCAATTCCCGTTTTATGAGAAGAGCTAAGCTCAACACTATAAATTCTTACATCGATTAACACTTCTTTTGTTAAAGCTTTATATAAGTTTTTCATAAAATTATCAACTGCTTTTATTTGTTTCATTGTACCCGTTACAACAATTATTCCGCTATCTTTATCGACAATCGGTTCGAAATATCCTTCATTAACTTTATTTGTATTTTTTGCGCCTTTATCTCCTATTACAGAAGCTAATGTTATAGAAGTATCGGAATTATTTTTTAGTATCAAAGTAATTTTATTTTTCAATTTATCCCAAAAATCAAACTTATAAGTATTTTTTATCGTATTATCCGTTGCATTTAATTGCGCTTCACCTTCTCTTGAAGTAGATATAAAATCAAGTTTGTAAGTTTTTGTTTTATAATAGCTAACATCAAGTTCATTATCTTTTAATGTGTAAAACAGTCCTCTTTTTGCAAGTACCAAATCTAAAATTTGAGGTAAAGTATAATTTTTAATTCTTACAAAAGGCATTTTTTTATTTAGTTCGATTTTAGCTTTTCTATCTTTATAGACAATATTAATTCCGCATTGCTGCGTAACTAATAAATTTAAAAACTCCTTAATCGACAATCTTTCACTCGGATTTATACTGTTTGCATAATTAAAGAGTTTATTGTTACAATCACTTGCAAACAACGAGATTGCAAAAAACAAAACTAACACTAACTTTTTCATTTTGATTCCTTAAAGAATGGGATTTTTTTATTCAAGCTTTTTACGATTTTTCTATTTTGGCATCTTATAACCATTTTATCGATTGTAATTTGACTAACTACACATTTATCAATTTTATCACCCGGTTTTACCCATTTTTTCTTAACACTTACAAGCTGTGAACCCAAATACTCTTTTAAAACAATGTATGCTTTTCTATCAAAAATAGAAACCAAATCTACTTTTATAACTCTTCTAATAACTTTTTTGGTTTTATTCTTAAACACCACTTCGTTTTTATAGATTTCAAAAGGAGGTGTTATTTTTTCAATATTTTTTAATTTAATTTGATAATTTACAAGTTTATTAGTATAACTCAGATATTGATCATTTACTTGCGCATACAATGCGACAAAAGCCGTTACAATTACTAACTTTTTCATTTTACAAACCCATATATTGATATTTTGAGATAATATTGAGTCGGTGATGTTACGTTGATTTCACTAACTTTAATTAAATCTTTTCGGTTTTCAAAATTATATACATAAAAGATAAAGTTTTTATAATCACCTTTCAAATACATATCCATATCCATTCTTTTTACAAGAAAGTCAGTTTTTTTAGTAACATTTTTATCATTGTAAATATTGTTACTGATTTTAATTACTTTCATACCTTCATCTTTTGCAGCATCCACAGACTCTTTTACAAGTTGTGCCCATTTATATTGATCGAAATTTGCAAAATTCAATAGCGAAGCCAATTCTGTATAAAAAGTTTTCTGTTTTTTAAGAATTTCGAGCTGACTACTAAGTTCTTTAATTTTTTTATTAAGTACGGTCACTCTTGTTTCTAAAACTCTTTGTGTCGTTTGTAAAGAAGAACGTTTCGTCAACAGTTTTTCATTCAAATTTTTCTGATTTATCGCATAAGCTTGAGCTTTAGGATAAACAAAATAAAACACAACGAAACCAATAACAATAGCAATTAATAAATAGATATAAATAGCCTCTTTTTTACTTCTTGAGTAAAAATAATTGTCAATACTTTTTAGCGCTTTCATTCTTTTATCCTAATTTCAGATTTATATTTTCCGTCTTTTAAAACAACTTCTTTTGCATACACGTCATATCCGTTTTGAGTTAATTCGTTTATCATATCAGGAATATTAGAATTATTATATGCATAAACATGAAGTACATATTTTCCGTTTGCAAAACTCATATCTTTTAAATAGACATGAAACTTATCAAGATAATATGTTAAATCAACAATTTCTTGTGATTTAGGCATATATGAAAACTTAAACTTATAGACTTCTTCTATAAATTTTTTCAGTTCGGCGATATCTTTTTCATATCTATTTATTTCGGTTTTAATTGATTTTTCTTTATTTGTTAAGGTTTCTACTTTTGCTTGAAGAGTATTTACATTTGATTGTAGCTTATTAATTTCACTTTGTAAAATATTATTTTTTCTTTCGTAATTCCAACCTTTTAAAAACTCATACATAGGCCAAGCACCCATTACCAAAATCAATCCTGCGGTTATTAAGAAAAGTTTCCCCGAAGGTCTATAGAAAAATGTCGGTTCTCTTAAAAACGGAGAAAAGTTATATGTTTGATCTTCGTATTTATAAGCATAATGCGTTTCAAGCATTCCTAAAAATAAAAACGGATCGATAGGAAGTCTGTCAAGATTGTATTTTTCATAAAATTCGAAGTTATAAACTTCCAAATCCGAATGTTCTTTGAAATATTCGTTAACTCCTAAAATTTCACCGTATTCGGAAGTTATAAAAAGTCTGTCGAATCCTCCTACTTCATATTCACTTGTTATCTTAGTAAGTTGTTCGTGTATTAATTTATTAATATTGGCGAATTCTTTTTTTATTATTTCCAATACCGCAAGTTCATTTGAAGCGTATTTATCTAAATTAAGACCTTTTTTTAACAATAGCTTTTTGAAAAGTTCGATATCGAAATTTTTAATTTGTAGTGATTGCAAAGCTTCATAAACTTTGTCAAGACCACTGCTTAGTGTAGCAATATAAACAAGCTCACCCTCACTATAAAAAGTTAAAAAAATCTTATCATAAAGCAACACTACGAAAACATCATTCGCTTTTTTTAATATTTCTTCCGCATATAAAGCTTTATAAGCGAATGCTGGAAACGACAGATAATCGATATATCCCGTTTGTTCTAAAACTTCTTTATAATGAGTATTAATTAAATTGGTTGGAACTATTACGGTTTCTACAACAACATATTTTGGATCTTGATATTTATCTACAAGCTTATATTTAATAATATACTCTTCGGTCTCTTCTACCCCCGCTTCTTCATATACTTTTGTTTCTATATAGCTGTCGAGATCAATTTTTTCAAGTACGCTTTTTTCAAGTAAAAAACTGAAAAATATCGCACTCTCCACAGGTACGTACGAACATAAAAGCGGAGATGAAGCTAGATTACCTCTGTATATTCTAATAAGCTTTTTATCAACATACAAAATATATTTCTCTTTACCTTTTACACCTATAACTTCATCGATATTGTAATTATATTTTTTAAACAAACCGAAACCTGAATTTTTTCTTTTAGTGTCAAGTGCATTTTTTTTCATTTATTCAACCTCATATCCTAATTCTTCAAGCATTTTTTTATTTTTACTCCAACCAGGGACAACTTTTACATAAAGTTCAAGATAGATCTTTTTACCGCTAAATTGTTCTAAAAGTTTTCTGGCATACATGCCGATCTCTTTTATCTTTCGACCCTTTTTTCCAATAATCATTCCCTTTTGGCTGGGTCGTTCAACTATAATTGTAGCATAAACTTTATCTAAATTGTCAAATTCTTCGATTTTATCTATTAGTACATCTGTTTCATATGGTAACTCGTCACCTAACTTTTCAAACAAAGCTTCCCTAATAAGCTCTTTATAAATATCCCTTATATGCTCGGTTGAGATTATTTCAGGGTCGTAATAATACGGATGTTCAGGCAGATGTTTCACAATTTCATCAAGAAGATCGTCTTTTCCTTTACCCTCTATCGCACTAATCGTTACTACGGCTAATGCTTCTCCCAATTTTTCATAAGCTCGTTTTTTATTTTCGACTTCTTCTTGATTAACAAGGTCGGTTTTAGTTAATACTACGATATGCGGAATCTTTTTTTTATTAAGCTCCAAAAACCACTTATATCCGTCCAAATCATCTCTTACATCGGCTAAAAAAAGAACCAAATCACTATCCCCGAGAGCTTTTAAAGCCTCTTTTAACATAAATTTATTTAAAAGTTTCTCTTTTTCGTGAAGTCCCGGAGTATCAAGCAAAATTATTTGATCGTCTCCATGCATCACAATTGCATTGACCCTTTTTCTACTCGCATTTGCTTTTGGAGAAACAAGAGCAATTTTTTCTCCCAAAAGCCAATTTAAAAGTGTGGATTTACCGGCGTTAGGCTTACCTAAAATCCCGACAAATCCGCTTTTTATTCCCCTGCTTTTTTTATCTTCCATATTTTCCCTCTCCTATTAAGTTCACCTCTTTTATAAAATATATTTTGCTATTTCTTCGTTTTCTACGATATCCTCAAGTCTTTCTTGAACATAATCTTTTGTTATTTTAAACGTTTGTCCTTTATACTCATCAGCATTAAAGTTAATATCCTCAAGCACTTTTTCCACGACGGTATGAAGCCTTCTTGCTCCTATATCTTCAGTTTTTTCGTTTGCAAGATAAGCATATTTCGCTATTTCTCTTAGCGCCTCTTCCTCAAATACAAGCTCTACTCCCTCAACTTCAAGAAGCTTTTGATATTGTTTAATTAAAGAATGTTTAGGGCGAGTTAATATTTGATATAGCGCTTCTTCATCAAGACTTTGAAGTTCAACTCTTAAAGGAAATCTACCTTGAAGTTCCGGAATCAAATCGCTCGGCTTACTTACGTGAAAAGCACCTGCTGCAATAAATAAAATATGATCGGTATTTACATATCCGTATTTCGTATTAACGGTAGAACCTTCCACTATCGGAAGCAAGTCTCTTTGAACACCCTCTTTACTCGGGTCTTGGCGAGTATTTCCGGTTGCTGCGATTTTATCTATTTCATCTATAAAGATAATTCCGTTTTCCGCTCTTTTTAATGCTTCTTTTTTAAGTTCGTCTTTGTTAATAACCTTTTCAGCGGCTTGTTTTCTTAAAAGCTCTTTTGCTTCTTTAACGGTAACTTCTTTTTTCTTCGTATTTTTATTAAAGATTCCGATAATTTTCACGATACTCTCTTGAGCTTTTACCATTTCAGGAGGCAAATCATCGCCCATATCCATATCTTCGTCAATCTCTATTTCTATTTTTGCATTATCCATAGCTCCCGATTTTACTTTTTCTTTCATTCTCTCAAAAGCGATTTTATATTCTTGTTGTTTTTCTTCAGGAGCATTTTTTGGAAGTGGCGGTAGAAGTTTTCTTGTAATTTCTTCAATAACGTTTTCTTCTATCTTTTCTTTACTTGCTTCTTCAAGTTCGGCTCTTACCAAGTTCATTGAGTTATTTACTAAATCTCTAATCATACTTTCGACATCACGTCCGACAAATCCGACTTCCGTATATTTACTTGCTTCCACTTTTACAAACGGTACTTTCATCATTTTTGCCATTCTTCTGGCAATTTCCGTTTTACCAACCCCTGTCGGACCTATCATTAATATATTTTTTGGCAAAATATCATCTTGCCACTCTTTTGGAAGTTGCATTCTTCTATATCTGTTTCTAAGAGCGATAGCTATTGTTTTTTTCGCGTCTTTTTGTCCAACTACATATTCGTCAAGATACTTTACAATCTCTTTTGGAGTCATTTCCATACTATTTATCCTCCTCTAATTTTAAAATAGTAATATTGGTATTTGTGTATATACATAATTCACCTGCGATTTGAAGTGATTCTCTTACAAGCTTTTCAGGATCAAGGTTAGCATGTCTATCAAGAGCACGAGCCGCAGAAATTGCAAAATTCCCACCGCTACCTATTGCCGCAAGTTTTCCATCTTCCGGTTCCACTACATCTCCGTTTCCGGATAATATAAAAATATGTTTCGTGTTAAGTACGATCATCATAGCTTCAAGACGTCTTAAATATTTATCTTTTCTCCACTCTTTAGCAAAATCTACGACAGCTTTTAAAAGGTCGCCTTTTCTATTTTGTAGGTGGTTTTCAAACATATCGAAAAGTATAAACGCATCTGCCGTACTACCTGCAAATCCGGCCAAAACTTTTCCGTTATATAATGTTCTTACTTTTTTTGCGTTACCTTTTAAAACCGCATGACCGAAAGTTACCTGCCCGTCTCCTCCTATTACGGCAACGCCGTCTTTTTTATATCCGAGTATCGTAGTGGCTTCCAAATGAATATTACTCATTATTCGCCTTCTACTACCACAGGAAGTTTTGCATGAATTCCGTGTGGAAACTTAATGTCCACTTCGTATTCGCCAGGTGCTTTGATTGAAGTGTGTTCAACTTGTTTTTTCTCGATTTCAAAACCTAATTCTTTAAGTTTTTCCGCAATTTCTTTATTTGTTACGGCACCTATAAGTTGTCCGTTTGCACCGAGTCTGTGTTTGATAATTACTTTCGTATTTTCAAGTTTTTCTTTAATTGCATTTATTTTTTCAATTTCGTCTTTTAGTTTCGCTTCTTCTTCGGCTTTTTTTGCTTCGAATTCTTTAATAGCTTCGGGAGTTGCAAGTACCGCTAATTTTCGCGGTAAAAGAAAATTTCTTGCGTATCCGTCTTTCACTTCTTTGATATCTCCGGCTTTTCCTAAACCTTTTACGTCGCTTAATAATATTACTTTCATACTCACCCTTTTTAATTTTCATTTAATTTTTTATTAATTATTATTGAATTTTACTTAAAATTAGTTAAAATTGCAAAAGAGGGAAAGGGGTAATTATGCAAATAATCGACCAAGAAGTTAAATTTGAAGATGTTGGTGTTTCAAATCGTCCCGTAATTTCAAAAACCGATTTAAAAGGCAATATTACCTTTGTAAATTCGGCTTTTTGTAAGCTCTCCGGATATTCTAAAGAAGAGCTGATTAATAAGCCCCATAATATTCTCAGGCACCCTGATATGCCTAAAATAATTTTCAAAGAATTATGGGATACGATAGAAAAAAATCAACATTACCGAGGATTTATAAAAAACCTAAGAAAAGACGGAAGATATTATTGGGTAGAAATATTTGTAGAGCCGATTTACGATGAAAACGGTAAAAAAACCGGCTATATAAGTATTAACAAACCGGTATCTGACGATGATAAGAAAAAATATTCTCAAATTTATAAAGAATTAAAAGAGAAGGAAACATCATGATTTTGGTAATGCAAAACAATCAAATTGTCGGTATAGACAAATCACTACTAAATTTTTTAGAAATTGACTTACATAACCTTTCGGAAGCCATAAATAAAATTGAATTGGAAATTTCAGCTTTACAAAATAAATCTTTTACCATAAATAATAAAAGTTTAAAAGTATCAAAAATCGATTTAATCAGCTTACAAGATATTTCTCTGTATCAAATGACCCCTGACACCGTAAATAACATAAATGAAACACCTTCTATCAATTTGAACGCCTTAGATGAACTTCAAACTATAAAACCGTTGGAAATAGAAACTCCTCAAATAAACATAGAAGAATTAGTACCTATATCGGAAGATAAAAAACATGAAGATATATCAATTATTGAAGAATTGGATAATAATCAAGAAATCTCACCTAAAATAAATTTTGAAGACGAACTATTCAATATTAAACCTGAAATAGAGCCTACAAAAGAAAACTTCAATGAAATCAGCAAACCACAAAACTTATCTTTAGAATCCGAATCGATACCAAGCGAACCTTCAGAAATAGCATTACCAAAAGAAGAAACTCAACAGCCTATTTCCATTTCGATTTCTTTTGAAGACGAACTGTCAGAAGTTCAAGAAATATTAAATCTTCCTGAAGAAGAAGCAAAAACTTTAATTAACCAAGAAGTTAAACAAGCCGCACAAGAATTGGGAATCGATGAAACGATGACAAAAGAACTTTTAGTAGATTTATATAAACAAATAGAAAATGAAAAACATAATTTTCAAAAAGCTTTGAATAATAAAGATTACGAATCCCTTCACAAAATTTCTCATAAATTAAAAGGTGCGGCATTAAATTTAAGACTTTCAAAACTTGCTTATATACTCAAAGTGATCGATGAAAAATCAAAGCAAAAAGCTTCGATTGATACATTAAAAGAATTAGTAAACAAATTTTATGAGTTTGTGGATAAAATCAATGATAAAAAAGTAAATATTTCACCCGAAATAAGAAATATTATCATGAAAACAGTTCAAGAATATCTTGAAACCCAAAATGAGAAAAAATTTAAAAAAGATAAAAAATATATAGAAAAACTACTGAACAAAAGAATAGATTCGGTAGAAGATTTAAAAAATATCTTAAAAGGTTAATAAATGAATAAATTTATTATTCTTTTATCGACCCTTGTTATCCTAAATGCTTTTGATTTTACTTTTACAAAAGCATTTATGGAATTTAATAAGGGAGCAAAACTCGAAAAAACCAACCCGAAAAATGCTGAAAAACATTTCAAAAAAGCATTTCAATTAATAAAAGAGCTAAAAAACAAAGACTCTTCTCAAGTCTATTATATGTTAGGAAGAATGTATTGTAACGGTTGGGGAGTCAAAAAAAATTATAAATTAGCAGAAGAATATTTTCTAAGAGCTTTAAAATTAGGTAATAAAAGAGTTCACTGCTGTATTGCAAGGCTCTATATAAGAGAAGGTAAACCTGATCTTGCAAAAGAACACCTTCAATATGCTCTTTCACATAAAGAAATAGCAAATTATTGCAACGACATAGATCAACAAACACTTAAGGAGATAAAATGAAAGGTTCATTATTAAGGCTTATAAGCCTTGCTATTTTCGTACCTACATTAATTTTAATGTTAATAAGCGGGTACTTTTTATATCAAAACTTTACGAAATATCAAAAAGTTCAAGAATCGATCAAATATTTGCAACTTGCTGAGAGATTGGAAAAAATGCTCGTTTACTTAGGACAAGAAAGGGGTGTTAGTTCTATTTACTCCGTATCAAAAGGAGAGTATCCTAACTCTAAAAAATTAATTAAACAAAAAAGAATACTTTTTTCTCAATCTATTGAAGAAATGAAAAAATTCATCAATGAAAATCCTGATTTTTATAATATCGTTCAACCTATTTTGAATATGACTAACAGATTACCAATTGTTAGAAAAAAAATAGATACATTTAAAGAAAATTACATTAAAAATTATTTCTTTAATTATTACACGGTACTTGAAAAATTAATTCTTGATACGCAAGCGAAAATCTTTAGAAACTTCCCTGAAGAAATTAAAAAAACATACGAAATAAAATTCCCGTTTGAAAAAATTATTGCATATTCAGGTATTGTAAGGGGTGTAGGTTCATACTACATTACCGCCGATATTCCTATGTCGGAAGATATTTATAAAAGAGTATTTTTAAATTATTATCATTCGAAAAACATATTGCCTATTAAACTTTTAAGCGAAAAAGATCAGGCAATGTACAATTCTAAAAACTTCAAAAAAACCGAAAAAGATATTCAAACTATTATTTTCTACTTACAACAAGCAAATAACGAATACTATTTAACAGATAATTTTAACGGTTATCCTATAGATTCTATCGACTACTTTAACTTATTTACAAAAAGAATTAACTATTTTCAAAAATCAATTGCGAACTTGAACTCTTTAGTAAATCAACAACTAAATCAAATCACATCTAATGCAACAAAAAACTTAATTATCAACCTTGTAATATTCTTACTTGGAGTACTTATTTTCATAATCGGTCTTTATATTCAAAAACTTATTAAAGATCACATTCAAGAACTTTCAGAACTTCTTACTTCATTATCTCCTATTACAGGCGAAACAACAAAAATCGACGTCGGTTCCGCTCAAGGTCTTCACAAAGCGGTCGAAACGGTTGAAAACGCAATCAAAATTACACAAGAATCGATTAAAAAAGCCGAAGAAGCTACAAAAGCGAAATCACTATTCCTTGCGAATATGTCTCATGAAATCAGAACTCCTCTTAACGGTATTTTAGGTTTCCTTGAAATGCTAAGAACGACGGATATGTCTGCAGAACAAGAAGATTATGTAAATACAATCGAACAAAGTGCGAAAAACCTACTTCAAATCGTTAATAATATTCTTGACGTTTCAAAAATCGAAAGTAATAAAGTATCTCTTGAAGAAATCGACTTTAAAGCTATCGACGAATTCGAAAACACACTCGAACTTTTCTCAACTCCATGTGCACAAAAAAACATTCAATACGTTGCAGAAATATCGCCTAATATTCCTAAAACGTTAAAAGGTGATATTCTTAAAATTAAAGAAATATTACAAAACTTAATAAGCAACGCCGTTAAATTTACACATCCTGAAGGATTAATAAGCGTTAAAATCAAACTCCAAGATATCGTTGACAAGAAAGCAAGAATATACTTCGAAGTAAAAGATAGCGGTATCGGTATGAGTGAAGAACAAAAAGAAAAAGTTTTTGAAGCTTTTGCTCAAGCTGACGAATCCGTTACAAGAAAATACGGCGGTACGGGTCTTGGACTTACAATCGTTAAAAGTTATATCGAAATGATGGGTGGTGAGATTCACGTCGATAGTGAAATAAACAAAGGTAGTAAATTTTATTTTACACTTGAATTCCCTGTTATAGATGCAGATCCGAGATTCAAAAGAAATACGTTTAATAATATGACATTTGCAATTTTAAATACCTTTAAAGATACGTTAAGAAAAGAGTATTCGTTAGAATATCTAAACTATTTCGGAGCGGCAAAAATCGGATTTAACAGTGCAAACGAACTGAAAAAAATTATGGAATCGGAAAAAATAAACGGAATAATTGCGTTTGTTGAAGAATCTGATACAAAAGAAATCGAAAATCTTTCGGAAATTTCATTACCATTAATCACTATAGCATCTTATTCTCAAAAAGAATTCATAAATAAACTAAATCCTGATTTTCAAATATTCGATCCGAACGTTCCGTCAAAAACATTCTCATTCCTAAGAGACGTCGCCGAAGAAAAATTCGTTAAAACGACTAAAACAACTAAAAAAGTAGCTGAAAAACCTTTATATAAATTAAGAGCTTTAATAGCGGAAGACAATCCTATTAACTTAAAATTACTTCAAACAACTCTAAAATCTATGGGTATTCAAACAGATACGGCTGAAAACGGACTTATTGCGTTTAATAAATACTCAATGAATCCTGATAAATACGACGTAATCTTTATGGACGTTCAAATGCCTGTAATGGACGGTGTTGAAGCCACTCAAGAAATTTTAGAATTCGAAAAAGAAGAAGGAATCCCTCATACACCGATAATTGCCGTTACCGCAAACGTATTAAAAGGAGATAGAGAAAGATTCCTTGGTGCGGGTATGGATGATTATATTTCAAAACCTATCGAGAAAAAGGAACTTCAAAGAGTCCTTGAAAAAATTCAACAACACAATTATTCGTTCGATTCACCTCAAGAAGAAAACGTAATAGATGAACCGTATGATGAAATTAAAGAAATAAAAGTTGAAGAATCCCATACTATGGAAAAATCAACTCCTATAGGAAAAGAAAAAATAATAATAGCCACTGAAAGTCCGTTTTTGGCAAGTTATTTTAAAAACATTCTTGATATAAAATTCGAAACGGCTTCAAATGTTAAGCAATTAACGACAAAATTAGACCCTAATGCTAAAAATATTCTTTTAATAGAAGAAGACTTTAATAATGCCGATTTGACAAATTTATTAAAAATAGTAAAAGCGGAAGTTCCGAATATTAAAATTATTATCATCGGAGAGACTGAAAATGAGTTTGCAGATGATATAATTTCGGACTTAAATCCTGAAAATATTAAATCAACCATAAAAAGGTTAAGCAATGCAGAATAAAAAAATATTAATAGTTGACGATGATGCGATTAATCGCAAGCTTTTAAGCGTAACGCTTAAAAAAATCGGTTATGAAGTAATAGAAGCCGAAAACGGAGTGGAAGCATTATCTAAAATCACTCCGGAAATTTCTTTGGTGCTACTTGACTTAAAAATGCCGGTAATGGACGGTATCCAGTTTATGCAAGCACTAAAAAACGAAAAACCCGAATGTTTAAACATTCCTATTTTAGTATTAACTACTGATGATGAAAAAAAAGAAGACGCAAGACTTGCAGGAGCTAAAGAAGTATTAATAAAACCTATCAGTCCGATAGAACTTCCGGATAAAATAGCAAGCTATATTAAATAAGCTTGCTATTTATATACTCTAAGTTCATTATACAAACTATCTCTCTCAACCGGTATAAATCCGGCATCTTTAATCTGAAATATCAATTCCTCCATATCAAGTCCGTTTTTTGAAGCGGCACCCGCTGATGATTGTATCGATTCTTTTTGGATAGTTCCGTCGATATCATCCGCTCCGAATTCCTGAGCGACAAGTGCGAGATTAAGAGTAAAAGTCGGCCAATATGCCTTGATATGCGGGATATTATCCAAAATAATCCTGCTAACCGCTACGGTTTTTAATATTTCCACACCTGTTAAAAACTCTCTAACGTTTAGATAATTGTTTTTGGTTTGATATACAAGAGGTATAAAAGCATTAAAACCTCCCGTTTTTTCCTGAAGACGTCTTAATCTAAGCATATGATCGATTCTATGGGCTCTATTTTCTATATGCCCAAAAAGCATTGTAGCATTACTTTTTTTGCCTCTTTTATGCCAAAGCTCGTGAATTTTCAGCCAATTTTCACTACTTACTTTACCTTTGCATATTTTATTTCTAACTTCTTCATCAAATATTTCAGCTCCACCACCCGGCATAGAATCCACACCGGCTTCAATCATATCATCAAGCACCTCATCATAGCTTTTACCGCTAAGCTCGCTAAAAAAGTTTATTTCGGCCGCAGTAAATGCCTTTACATGAATATCGGGAAGCTCTTTTTTTATCTCTTTTACGATATTCATATAATAATCATACCCCACTTCCGGATTATGAGCAGATACTACATGAACCTCTTTTGCGCCTTTTTTATGCGCTTCTTTTGCAATCTCCACACACTCTTCAATCGAAAGGGTATAAGGATTCGGATTTTTTCTATGCGCAGAAAAAGCACAAAATTTACATACGTCTTTGCAGATATTAGAAGGATTTATATGACGATTGATATTAAAAAAAGTTTTTCTTCCGTGATATTTTTCTCTTATTTCGTTTGCTATTTTTCCTAAAGTAAAAAGATCTTTTTCATAAAGCTTAAGACCATCTTCAATTGTAAATTTATCAAAATCGACTCTTTGCATATCCGTCCCTTCAAAAATTATGTGATAAAATACCACAAAAGGAGGAAAAATGCAACTAAACGAGCTTATTTACTCAAGTAACGACGACCTGCTTATAGCAAAAACGATAAAACAAGAGATAAAAAACTATTTAGAACAGATAAAAGTCGAAGGCGGAAAAGATTTTTTTGTAAAACACACAAAAAAAATGGACTATTTTTTGACGATTATTTATAAATACATTCTAAAAAAGAATTTTGAAGAGTTCAGACCTCCTATGAATAATATTCCCATTTCATTGGTAGCTTTGGGAAGCTACGGAAGAGAGCAGTTATCGATTTATTCGGATATCGATATTATGATAGTCTATAAAGACCTGCCGGGATACAATATCAAAAACATTATAGAAAACTTCATAACGATGCTTTGGGACTTGGGATTAAAAATCGGTCACAGAGTTCATGAACTAAACGACCTTTTCCCCGCAAGTAACGAAGATATAACTATCAAAACGGCTATGCTTGAGAGTAGATTTATCACGGGTAGCAAATACTTATGGTACGAAACCGAAAACGTCTTAAATAAAATAAGAAATCACAATAAAAAAGAGTACATCTTAGCAAAATACGAAGAGATGAAACAAAGACACAAAAAATACCCTATTTCCATGGAGCCGAATATCAAAGACGGATTCGGCGGAATTAGAGATGCCAATACTCTTTTTTGGATAAACAAAGTAATTTTCAACTACCCTAACAATTCATACTTAGTACCGAAATTTGCGGATGAAGAGAGCTTTAAAGAATATAGAAGCGCTCTTGAGTTTTTATTCAAAGTCAGAGTCTATCTACACCTCGTAGCAAAGAAAAAAATAGACACCGTAAGACTTCAATACCAAAGAGAAATAGCTCTTAATATGGGATATGAAGACACGAGTAGATTATCGGCCGAGAGAAGATTTATAAAAGATTTATTAAAAGCGTTATGGAAAGTCAATACGTTTTGCGAAATAACTATCAAAAAATTAATTAAGCCCTATTTATACTCGATGCCTTATAAAACGGCAAAAGAAAAAAGAGCGGATAAAAATTTGTATATTTGCGATGATATATTATATTCGACATTTTACACAAAAGAAGATTTCAAAACATATCTCAATAAAATTTTATCGCTTCCGAAATTTTCAAAATGCGATATCTCAGTAACCGCAAACTTCAAATCAAAAAAAACAAACGCAAAAAAAACGGATATTAAAAAACTTTTTTACTCTCAAAACGCTTATGCGATAATGTTCGCTTTATATAGAGCTGATAAGATAGAAGAGCTTATTCCTCCTTTTGAAAAAATCAAATACTTAGCTCAATTTGACGGATATCATCAATATCCTGTAGATATTCACTCTTTATATACCCTAAAAGAGATAGAAAATGTCGAAATGTTTCAAAATTTAAAAGAAAAACAAAAAGCGCTTTTAAGATTTGCCGCATTCTTCCATGATTTAGGAAAAGGTAGAATCGAAGACCACTCTATTGTCGGAGCGAAAATAGCAAAAGAGTTTGCCGAACATATTAATTTCGGAAACGAAGATACAATAGCCAAACTCATCAAACACCACACTTTAATGTCAAACGTCGCTCAAAGAGAAGATATATTCAACGACAAAGTAATCCTATCATTTGCATCAATTGTAGAAAACAGAGTGTTTTTGGATTATCTGTATATTTTAACAATCGCGGATATTAAAGCCGTGGGTCCGGGAGTGTTTAATGACTTTAAAGCCAATCTTTTAAAAACACTTTACGAAAACACCTTAAGAGCTCTTGAAAACAAAGAATTAATTACTGAAACTGCAGCGAGAAAAAGAAAAGAAAAAATTTTACAAAACAAAGAAGAGTTCAAAAATCTACCTCTAAAAATAAAAAAAGCGGCTCTAAATTCGCCTTCAACTCAATTTTTCTTGCAAAACTCAACAAACAAAATAATAGAAATACTAAAATGGATTAACGACGTAGAAGATTACAAAGTAAAATTCGAAAACGACAAACATCTAATTATCCATTTAATCAAACACGACTCACTAAATTTTGCAATCGGATGGTTTTTGGAAAAACTGCAAAAACTGAACCTAAACCACTTATCAATCTATAAAATAGGCGAATATAAATATTTCAAAATCGAATTCGATACCAAAGTAGACGAATACGATTTGCCTATAATCGAAGAGTATATAAAAAAAGCGTTTTCTCCTCAAAAAATCAAAAATAAAATCAAATTTAAAAAAGAAGAGTTCGAAATCGACTGCAACCACTCTCAAAACTACGCTTTAGTAAAACTCAAAACTGCCGATAAAAAAGGTATAGTATCGACAATAATGGATACGTTTGACAGATACGGCGTAAGCGTAGAAGATGTCAAAATCTCCACTCAAAAAAATATCGCAAGAGACCTCTTTATTATTCCTAAAGAGAGCCGATTTTGCGAAAAGAAAGATGAAATTCTTAAGGAGCTTTGTGAGTGAAAAAAAAGATTTTAATCATAATTGCGATTATTATGATAATCTCCACAATAATAAGAACATTCATTGTGGGGGCTTCTTTTCTTAATTATTCAAATTCACTTATAAAAAATCAAACGAATTTAATAGTAGATATTCTAAGAGAAGTAATAGATAAAGATAAATTTTTACATATCATCCAAAACTCACACCCGATAAAAAAAATAGAATTTATAAAAGGTCGAAAAAACGAACTTATTTATTCTTTTAAAGACAAAACTATCATCTCAATCGTCCCTTTTAACGAACTCGAATCGCTAAAAATAGTCTTTTCTGCAAAAAACTATTTCAATAAACTCCTTATGGCTATTGCGCAGCTCATATTAATAGCTCTAATTTCATTAATTATAATTATTTTGCTCGTTAATCATTTCCTAAAACCTTACCTCGAAATTCTTGAAAAGATAGAAGAATCCACAAATAATATCCTAAAAGGAAACTTCAATAATAAAATCGAATTAAAACTAAAAGGAGAAGCGAAAGATTTCGTAAATTCTTATAACTATTTCCTTCAAAAACTAAAAGAAAGCTTCGGAGTTATAGAGGAAAAATACACTACACTTATCGAAAAAGAAAAATCAAACGACCCTCTAAACGACGCAAAAGAGACAATCGAACAACTTGCGAATATCTTCAAATTCAAAAGAATAATAGAAGAAGACAGCTCATACGAAACGATACTTGAGAGACTTATAGATGTTATAAAAGAGTTCGGAATAAAACATTTTGCAATTATAGGTATAGAAAACAACGAAAAAATAGCAAAATTGATTCATTCCGAGAGTGATATCTGCTGTAATGTTTTGGAAAACTATAAAAATTGTAGAGCGTATAGACTAAAAAAAGAGATAAACTCATTAAAAATGAAAAAAGAGTGCTTATCCCACTATTGCGATACAAATCATATATGTCTTCCGTTTAGCTCTACCGGCAATTTCACAGGTATTTTAAAAATAATATTCACCGACGAAGAAAAAGAACACGTACTTAATGTTCTACCTTATATAAAAGCCTATCTAAACGAAATATCGACTATTATCGAATCCAAATATACTCTTGAGCTTTTACACAACCAAAACATAAAAGACCCTCTAACAAGACTTTATAACAGAAGATATCTTGATAATATTCTTCCGACTTTAATCGAAGGAGCAAAACGAAGAAACGGAAAATTGGGATTCATTATGCTCGATATGGACCACTTCAAACAAGTAAACGATACTTACGGTCACGATGCGGGAGATAGAGTACTTGAAAAATTAGCCGAAATTATCGTAAATAGCATAAGAAAAAGCGATATAGCGGTCAGACTCGGCGGGGAAGAATTTTTAATAATTGCTACGAATGTAAAAGATAAAGAAGATTTAAGAAAAATAGCCGAAAAAATAAGACTCTCCGTTAAAGCACAGCAGTTTTATCTTAGCAGCGGTTTAGTGATAAACAAAACGATAAGTATCGGTGCCGCGATGTTTCCTGATGACTGCGAGGACGGAAACGAATGTATAAAACTCGCCGACAAAGCACTATATGAAGCAAAAAACAGCGGAAGAGACAGAGTGGTTATTTATTAGTCTCTTTTTTCTTTTTTTTACACTTATTTTTTTTAGGTTGTGCAAACTCAATCAAATCTTCAGCCGTAATAATATCCTCCGGCAAATTCTCAAGCGCTTTTAAAAATACTCTTGTTGTGGTTCTTGCATCTCCAAGAGCTCTATGGTCAACTTCGTTTGGCAGATTCAAAGACTCTTTTAGATATTTAAGTCCGTATCTTTGAGCTTCTATTGTTTTTTCGGCAAGCGTAATAGTACATAAATGCCTATTTAAAAGCTCCCCTAAATTCTCTTTTTCAAATTGTTTTGCCAAAAAATTATAATCAAAATCGGCCGCATGGGCTACAAAAATAGAATCACCCAAAAAAAGTCTGAATTTTTTGAGTATCTCTTTTTGAGAAGCTTCGTTTTTTAACATCTCTTCGTCTATCCCCGTCACTTTTGTTACGTATTTCGGAATATCGGTAGCTTTTATCAAAAACGAAAACTCATCTACGGGTTTTAAATTTTTTATTTTTACCGCTCCTATTTCGATAGCCTGACCTTCTTTCGGTTTTGAATTGTTTACTTCCAAATCGACCACCGTATACTCGGCTTCATCATAAGGTATCAGTGCGGTTTTTAAGTAGATTTTGCCGTTTATTTCAGTAAGAGGAAGACCTTGAAATTTCATCAAATCGTATATTGCGTTAAAATCAAACCCTTCGTAATGCTCTTTTGTCAGATTATAAAATTCATCCTTGCTTATGCCCTCTTTTAACTTCTTAATCAGTTTCTCAAACATCCCTATTCTTTTTTAAAGAATTATAACGAAAAATTATCAAAAGTATAATTATGGAAAATTTTTATCAATTAATATATATTTTTATTGCAATACTCTACCAAACTTGATATAATATGTCAAAAATTTAAAAAAGGACAAAAATGGTATTAGTTATGAAAGTGGGGGCGACTCAGGACGAGATTAACAAAACCATAGAACAAATCAAAGCCTGGGGTCATGATGTAAGCATTGCACCTGGTGAAAAACAAGTTGTAATAGGTATTATCGGAGATAAAACCGATTTGATGGGAAGACCTTTAAGTACGCTTCCCGGTGTTGCAAAAGTACTTGAAGTTTCGGCTCCGTACAAAAGAGCAAGTAGAGAATTTCACCCTGAAGATAGCGTAATTGACGTAGAAGGCGTAAAAATCGGGGGAGGACACAAAGTAATTATTGCCGGACCTTGTAGTGTTGATAATGTTGAAAACGTAGTATATCTTGCAAAAGTGGCAAAAGCGAACGGCGCGCATATGCTAAGAGGAGGAGCTTATAAGCCAAGAACTTCTCCGTACACTTTCCAAGGACACGGAGAAGAGGGTCTGAAAATGCTTATGGAAGCTAAAAAAGAAACGGGACTTCCGATTGTTACAGAGCTTATGAGTATAAGCGATATCGATGTAGTATATAAATACGCGGACGTAATCCAAATCGGTGCGAGAAATATGCAAAACTTTCCTCTACTTAAAGAAATCGGGAAACTTGATAAACCGGTAATTCTTAAAAACGGAATCGCTTCGACCGTAAAAGAGCACTTAATGAGTGCTGAATACATTATGAGTGAAGGAAACGATAAAGTTATTTTATGTCTTAGAGGTACGAGAACTTACGAACCGAGTGTAAGAAATACACTTGATGTGACACTTGTGCCTATTATGCAAAAAATGACCCACTTACCTATTATCGTAGACCCGAGCCACGCGGCAGGAAAAAGAGAATTCGTAAGCGCTCTTGCATATGCGGGAATGGCAGTAGGTGCTGACGGACTTATTATCGAAATGCATAATTGTCCTAAAGAAGCACTAAGTGACGGCGACCAAGCATTGCTTCCAAGAGATTTCGAATATTTAATGAACAAACTTAAAGAACTTAAACCTTGGAGCCAAAAAGAGTGGTGGGAATTTGACAAACAAAAAGAAACGGATTGTATAAAAGTTAAATAAAAAAACTTGATAAAACCCTTGTCAATTTAGCCCCTTTTTAGTTAAAATATAGATAAATCTAAAAAGGGGCTTAAAAATGGAAAAAGAAATTATTACCGATTCTATAATAACTGCAAAAGAAGCACTAAAAAAAGCTCCTAAACTTGAAGGTATAACTACCGGAATCGAAGGCCTTGACAATCTCTTTTTCACAGCCGTAATTGAAAACAACAAACCTCAAAAAAAACCTCTTGGCGGAATGCCAAAATACAGCGTATGTAACATAACGGGAATCAACGATACCGGAAAAAGCTTAATGGCCGAACAATTCGCAATCCATAGGGCTCAGTTCGAAAAAGTGTGTTTCATAACGGTCGAAACTCCGGCAAATTACGTCGTAGCAAGTATGAAACTAAGAGCTGCGGCTATGGGAGTGGATGCAAAGGTAATCGATGAGAATATCATCTTTATAGATGCTACAAGTCACTATAAACTAAGAGACGAAATACCGACATTCTTAAATACCTTAGCTTACGCCATCAAAGAATACGATATAAAAGACGTTGTAATAGACTCCATTACCGGATTTTTCGAAAATAAAGAGATGATGGCAAGAACTATTGTTAGAATGATTTATAATTTCTTAAAAAAATGGTACCAAACTTCTATTTTGGTATCGCAAAAAAGAAGCGGTCACGATTTACTAAGCAGCGAAGCGGCCGGAGGTTATGCCGTCGGGCATATAGTAGACGGAACGATAGTACTTAGCAAAGAAGTGATAGATTCAAGCTACAAAGCCAAAATGTACAAAAAACCGATAGGTGAAATAATCAGGCTTTTTAGAATAGACGGATGTAGAATGAGCGGTCATGATACAAAAGTGAGAACTTTAGAGATAACTGATACGGGAATCGTAAAAATAGGAAACCCTATAGGAGGTGAATCATGATACTTGAGATAAAAACAAACGATAACGAAATCAAATATTTAGCCGAAAGAGTCTTTTTTAAATCGATAGACCTTTTAGGCGGTTTAAATAAACTCGCCGAATATAGAACGCTAACATGGCTTCCGAGTATCGCAAGAGCCGCTTTTGTAGTAGTATTAAGAGAAGAGTATCTAAAAACGGAAGATGAGATAGCTCAGTTTGTAGGCCTTACAAGAAATACAATCAGACAAATCCTAAGAGCCGACCCGAACGCAGCACTTTATAAAATAGAACATATCGACGAGCTCACAAGCGAAGAGAAAAAACAACTAAAAGTCCATACGGCAGGCGGAATAGCAAAACTTGCTTATAAATTGGTAAAAGAAGGAGAAGATTCTCAAACGGTTATGGAGTACTGCCGTATGATTTCTCAAGAAGC
>Ga0256843_1000651_pt1 | contig 29102 bp, 24 predicted proteins | sample AlvinellametaG_FD_191572 | JGI IMG/M metagenome (GOLD analysis project Ga0256843, IMG submission 191572) | Pompeii worm associated microbial communities from hydrothermal vent at the East Pacific Rise, Pacific Ocean - Alvinella | ecosystem: Host-associated > Annelida > Integument > Unclassified ... | reverse complement strand
TAAGAAAAAGGGGATCATAGATGTGATGTTTAACACAAACGCAGTCCTTTTAACACCAGAACTTGGAGCACAACTTCTTGAAGCTGGGATAGATAAAGTCTTTATCTCCTTTGATGCGGTCAACCCTAAACTCTATATGCAACAACGTGTTGGCACAACGATGGGAAAAGTGATAGACAATATCTATGCGTTTATAGAGCAACGTAATAAGTTCTACCCACAAACACACATACGCCTCTCTATGGTGATGTACGATGATCCTATCTGGAAACGCCAGTTTGAAGCGATGAAAGTGATGTGGGATGGTTTAGTAGACTCTCTAGGCTATGGTGTCTTTAATGAACGCCACCCAGATAAAAAACATGAGTACGAACCAGTAGAGGGCTTTGCTTGTGAGCAACTCTTTCAACGTATGTTCTTAAAATGTAATGGCAATGTAACAGTGTGTTGTGTGGATGATGAGGATGAGTATATTGTAGGCAACTGGAAAGAGGAACGTCTCATAGACATCTGGAACTCTTCTAAGTACAAAGCGATTCGCGATGCACATAAAAATGGGGAGTACTATAAAATCCCAATGTGTCGTAAATGTTTCTTACCACCACTCTACAAAGAGACTTTCTGTGAAGATGGGAACTGTGTAAGCTAAGGTGTAGTTATATCTACACTAATTTGCATCTGTTCACGAAGTTTTTGGTTTACATGCCAAAGTTTTGCATCTATGATGAGCAGTTCACTCCCTTTGTAGTGTGTACCACTCCTTAAATCTGGATTGTCTGCGGCATCATAGTAGAGTAAAAATGCATTGTTTTTTCCATAGATCATTCCACTATTCATTATCACATACGTACCACTATCTCCTTCAGTGTGATAGACATCTCTTCGTGCTCTGAGTTTTAAATTAAATGGGTTTCCATTGTCATCTTCTACTTTTACACTCAAAGGTGTGTATGTATTGTTATTTTCCCATACACCATGAGTTGCTCCTTGATCTTCACTCACTGCTACAAAAAATGTAGAGGAGTCTTCCACCTCAGGATACCCTCTAATAAAAGTTGTAGATGTATCATTATAAGTAAGTGATATAGGAGCTATAAAATCACTAATACTAATTTTTACACGACGAATTGTTGTGCTGTCATCTTGTACATTGATGTAGATTGGATCAGTAACACTATAGATCTTTCCAGCTTCTAAAGAGTTATCAGTCGCATCTATCCAGACTACTAAAGATGTCTCATTTACATCTACTACCGTTGTGTCATTCATAGCTATTTTAGTGCCATCTACACTCGCATCTGTTGTTGTTTTTGCCGCTCTTAGCGTTATTACAACTTCATTGCCATCACTATCTACTGCATTAACTTGTAGCATTGTGTCTGTCTCCGCTCCTGAGGATGTAGATGTGGTGACACCATTTTCACTCCACAGAGAAAGGAAGTAGATGGAGCCTGTAGCTGGTGTCTCAAAACTCACCTCGGCATTGAGCAGACTACACTCACTTAAAACAGAACTTGAACAGACACCCGAGATAGTGAGACTCTGCTCATCCACGCCATCAAGAGGGAGTGTTTTTGTAGGGAAATCTTTTGTAAGTTTATTCTCATTCACAAAGTAAAACTCTCTTGGAACTGTTGCACTAAAACCATTTGTATCTATCTGTGCTTTTGCTTTATCACTCAGCTCTATTCCCCAGACATAGAAGTAGTCTCTATAATCTCTCTTTGTAAATTTTGAGAGTGTAATTGCCATAAAGTTATTACCATCAAGTGCTATAGCTTCATCAAGAGTGTAGGATGAAAACCCTAATTTATCTCTGTTGTCAATCCAGCTTGTTTCATCTTTTATCGCTTGAGAGAAGAGACGTTCAACTATGTAAAGCTCTGTATAAACATCCCATGAACCATTGATAAACGCGATTTGGTTATAAAAAGAGAGTCTTACTGAACCATTATCATAGACACCATCACCACTCCAGATAGGGTGCTCAATTGTCGCAGGCGTTGTATTTTTTATCTCTGTTTGAAGTTGTGCATAAGCATCAGAGCCTTTTGGTGCTGTAATGGTTGGATGCACACTTATGTTATGGTCTACTAAATAGTCCCAGTTTGTATGAAGAGGGAAGATGTTGTTTGAAACCTCAAGACTTCTAGTGTCATAGATTTTTAATCTTCTTCGTTGGAGGTTATGACCATATTCATGAGACTCTCCCCAACCATTTGGTGTTATAGACCAATCAACATCAAATGGGTTTCCTGAACATCCATTGCCACAAAGGGCATGAATATCTGAAGTCATATGTTGTATAGCTGGTTTTTTATGAATCTCACTTGTACAGTCAAGGTTATACTCACTACACCAAGCTGTTACTTCAGTTGTCAAGGAGAGATCTTCGCCAGCAAATCCAGCGAGATTAAGATTGTTGAGGACTGTGTAGTGGTTTATATCTTCAAGATATTGTGTTAAGTTACCATCGTAAGGAAAGTAACCACTTGTCGTATATGAGGAGTTAAATTTACTTTTAAGGGTGTGAATTTCAGCAAAGGGTGTTTTAATGTCAATCCAATCAAAAGGAGATGATGTTATATCATCAGTAAATTTGCTTATGGAATCACTCTCCAAATTCATAAGCGATGGGAACTCTACAGCATCCTCTATTTTCAGACTAAAAGAGCTCGCATTCTCCTCTACACCATCCCATTTAAGGTAGATTGGTCCTCCAACTGGAGAGCTGAGTCTATATGTTGTGCCGCTCTCTATAGTCGTTGGATTGCTTGCTATAAAATCTGGACGAGTATAGGCATTGCTATTCCAAACTTTTGTTGTACCATCACGAAGCATATTAAATCGTACTTGAACAACATTGTCACTATCATCTAGACGAGTGATTTTTATGGCTTTACCCGGTACACAGTAGAGTCCTGTTGCACTCCATTCACTATATGGAGTTGGTGTCATAGTAACTGTTTTTGTCGTTGTCTCAACTGCTCTAAGGGCATCTACATCAGAAGTAAAATCACCCAAGTCTTGTTGGTAAGAGTTGTTGTCTCTAGCATAGGCAGTCGCGTAGTCTGCAAAATATGCCTTATAAAAGAGTGTATCATCTGTTGACTCTTTATCCATAGGGTAGTGAATATTCTCTCTATATTTATCCCCAAGTAAAATAGCAAGTTTAATAAAGTCATACTGATGAGAGAGTGTAAATATATTTTCACCTCTCTCATCTTTTGCAGCTATAATATCTTTGAGTGCTTTAGCTCCATTTGTAAACTCTTCCCCAAGTGTTTTTCCATTCTCATTAAGAAGTAAAGTAGTACTACATTTTACCGTTCCAAGAGTGTTTGGACAAGCTGTATCACTATAAGTAAAGTTTAAAGTCTGCTCTTGTAGATTCTTAATTGTAGAGTAGATAGTTGCTTCTGGCGTTACTGCTTGACAGAGACTCTCTATTGAGTCCCAATTACCAACAGTTGCACCACCATACCAGAGCCATTTCATATCAAAGTAGGCTAACATAGTATCATTTGGATGAATCCAGTTTTCAAAGAGTACTACCGGTTTCTGCTTCTCTATTGCCGTTTTATAGTTAAGTGTATTTTCATTAACAGCAATGTAGAGGTCATAATCTTCCCCATTAAGAAGTGTACTCTCTGTTGTAATATTCCAATCTTTTGCGACAATAGCATTGTCATCTAACCAATCTTGTAAACTCTCTTTCATGTAGGTTGAGTTGACTACTATGGTTACGTTTTCATCAAATATATTCTCATCAACCGGTTTTTTCAAGAGCCACTTAAAGAGTTGTGTTGTAGAGTTTTTTAACTCTTGGTTTAAATCATTTGTGACATCAGTATACCCCTCTAGGGAGTCAAATTTAAATATGTTGGTTCCTAAAACAGCATAGCGAGTCATATCTTCTTTCTCCCCAATATAGGAGTAGATACGCTGTTTTCCATCATTATATGCTACATGAAGTGGGATATTAGTATTACTTGTAGATATAAAATAGTCAGATCTTGTCTCTGGAAAGGCAACAACTTCTAAACCATTTGGGTAGATAAACTCCTCTGTATTTTTACAGTAGTCTAGTTTACTATTTACCTCTTGTTCTAAAGCGGAGAGTATGGTTTGCTCCTCTACTAAAGAGGCATCTTCACTCTCTAAAGCCATGCTTAAAGGTGTTTGTGTCTCCTCTTGTGTCGATGAGGAGCTATCGGAATTTGAAGAGCCTCCACATGCACTAAAGAGAAGAGATATGGAGATGAGAAGAGCATAGTAGTGCATGGTTTAGCCTTTGAGTAAAAATAGTATAATCCTAAAATTTTAGCTAAAACTCATAATATTATCAAATACTTTAGGATTGTGGTATCGTGTAAAACTCTTTACTCTGGAGCTCTTCTAAAGTGATGTTTTTTAAAATCTCTTTTATTGTTAAGCTTGTATCTTTTCCCTCATAGGGGTTTTTATACTTCTGTATAGTCGCTTGAAACTCTTTAGAGAGAGCTTTTTGTATAGCATTGACAATACTCTGAACCTCTAAGGGTGTTTTTATAACACTCTGTGCATAGACTCTTCCTCTCTGTCTCTCTCCTATGTCAACTGTTGGAGTATGAAAACTTGGCACCTCTAAAATGCCACTTGAAGAGTTCCCAACAACACAATCAACAATTTTTATGGCACTAAAGTAACGCACTAAACCTAGAGAGTCTATAAGCATGCTATTTGGATGTGAAGTAACAAACTCTTTTAGTTTCTGGTTAATAAGCTCTCCACCTTCATCTACATTGGATTTTGTAAAAATAATGCCAAGATCATTAAAATGCTCAAGTGCTTCTAGGACAACTGCTATCTGCTCTTGTGCTGAGAAGCTACTAAGTGTTTGAGGGTGGTATGTAAAGAGAATGTTCTGTTGAGAGAAAACAAACCCTAAGGAGTCCTCGAGCTCTTTTTTGCTTAGGAGGGGGGTGTTTTTTATATTTTCAACACCAAGAGAACCTACATTAAAGACTCTTGAGGGCTGTTCACCCATCTGAATAAGGCGTTGTGCATACTCCTGTGTGGAGCTGAAATGGAGATGGGAAAGTTTTGTTATAGCATGGCGAATAGCATCATCCATAGCTCCTTGTGTTAACTCTCCACCATGAATATGAGCTATGGGAATATGTAGCATCATAGCACTTATAGCGACACTGAGTATTTCAAACCTATCGCCTAAAATGACTACAATATCTGGAGAGAGCTCTGAAAACAGTTTTGTTATGTCACTCTGAAGTTGAGCCATAGCATAGGAGTTGGCTTCTGCTGAATTTGCTTGAAACTTCATAGGTATTTTAAGGAATGTTGAAAAATCTTTCTCTATCTCTGTAACGGTAAAACCATGCTCTTTTAGAAGATGTGTCCCTGTCACAATAAGTTCTAAGGAGAGCTGTTCATCTTGCTCTATCTGTTGTAAAAGAGGGCGAAGTATTCCATACTCTGCTCGTGTTGAGGTGATAACGGCGATTTTTCTCATAACTCTATCATCTCATCTGGTTTATAATCTCTTTGTGCTAGACTCCCTAAAACTTCATCCCACTTCATAGGGTTGAGTCCACCTGCTGGGCGTTTTACATTGAGGTTGTTTTGGCTAAAAGTTTCCCCTTTTTTTATGGCTCTGGAAGCGACTATGCTTTTTCTAGCTACTATAATGTTAGGTGTTTCACTAGGGGAGGGCTTTTTCTCAAAACTTCCAAGAGCTTTTTCAATGTTACGGATAGCTTGTAGCATCGCTTTGAGCTCCTCTGGTTCGAGTGAAGCTTTGTGGTCAGGTCCTTCCATTTTACGTGAGAGGGTAAAGTGCTTCTCTATACAACTCGCACCCATAGCAACAGCAGCAGTTGGTACCTCTATGCCAAGAGTGTGGTCACTATAGCCTACATGAACATTAAACTCTTTTTGCAGAGTGAGCATGGCGTTTAAGTTGACATCTTCCATAGGTGTTGGGTACATGGTGTTTGCATGAAGTATGGTAATGTTCTCTTTTTTTGTCCCATTGTGCACCAACACTTCAAACGCATCTTTTACCTCTTGCATGGTTGCCATACCAGTAGAGAGAATTACTTTTTTGTTGAGTTTTGCAATGGCTCGAAGGTAGGGGAGGTTGGTTATCTCTCCACTGGGTATTTTAAAAATCTTTAAACCTAACTCATCTAAAAGTTGTATGCTCTCTAAATCAAAAGGGGTAGAGAGGAACATAATGTTCTTTGTTTCACAGTAGTGTATGAGCTCTTTGTGTGTCATAACATTGAGTTCAAGTTTTTTGAGCATTTCAAATTGAGACTCTGAAGCCTCTGTTGTCTCTTTTTGATAACTCGCTTTTTGTGCTGACCTGCTCACAAGAGTCTCTGCCTTAAAGGTTTGAAACTTGACAGCATCTGCTCCTGCATCACTCGCTACATCTATGAGCTTTTTGGCAAGTTCTATACTTCCGTTATGGTTGACTCCAGCTTCTGCAATGATGAAAACACTCATTTGACAAGACTCCCCGCTTTAATAAACCCACTAAGTGTTGTGTACTCTTTAGTTGTAGAATTACTGCCAACAAAGGAGTTTGCCTCTACGACTGTACCACCATTAACTATAGCCCCTGTACTAATGTGAGAGTGCTCCTCAACGGTAGCATCATGCTCAATAAGTGCACGAGAGTTAATAATGCAGTTTTTCCCTACTTTGGCATCTGCATTGACACAGGAGAAGTGGTGGAGAATAGTTCCCTCTGCAATACGACTATGTTGTGAGCAGTAGGCTAGAGGGGAGACAATAACAGGAAGCTCAAAACCTGCTTCTTTGGCAAGTGAAAAGAGGGAGATTCGCAGAGCATTGGAGGTGATGTGTCCTACAGTAACAAAAGCATAGCGACACTGCTTTGTAAATTTTGTAAGCTCTTCATCTGTTCCAATAATTTTATAGCCAAGAACCTCTTGCCCAATGCGCTCTTGAGTGTCAATAATCCCAAGTATCTCAAAGCGCTGTTCCTGTTCAATGACATCTATGACACTTTTACAGTGTCCACCACCACCAAGAAGTAAAATTTTCTCTCTCATAGAGCGACTCCACTACTAATGTTGACAACTCTCTCCTGTAAGAAGAGGGAGTTGGTAAGTTCTGCAGACTCTGCATGTTGAAACATCTCAAGTCTGTTTAAGAGTCTCCATATTGGTCTTGTCATAATACCATGGCTGTTCGTAAACTCTAAAAAGTTGTCTCTCTCCTCTTTGGAGTCAAGTAAAACAGCTTGCAACCAGTAGTTTGAGTGAGCATTTTGAGGTTGTGAAATAAAGGATATATGTTCATACTTCTGAAAAAAACTTGCATACTCTTTGGCTAGTTGGCGTTTAAAGGTGAGAAACTTCTCTAACTGTTCAAGTTGTGCAACTAAAAGAGCTGCATTAAGATTTGGCATACGGTAGTTGTAGCCGATGGCATCGTGAACATACTCCCATTTATGAGCTACTTTTGCTGTTGTTGTAAGATGTTTTGCTCTTTTTGCGAGTTGTTCATCATCTGTAACAATGACACCTCCACCACCACTTGTAATGATTTTGTTGCCATTAAAGCTAAAGGCAGCAACTTTTCCAAAGGTTCCAGTATGTTTTTGTTTGTAAAAGCTTCCCAGTGACTCAGCACTATCTTCTACAAGAGTAATGTGCCATCTATCACATACTTCTGCAATAGCATCTATTTTACATGGGTGTCCAAATGTGTGCATAGGCACACAAGCTTTTATGGTTTTGTTGGTTGTTTTGTTACGACATACATTTTCAATGACTTCACAATTTTGCTCTAAGAAGTTCTCGAGTGCTACTGGAGACATACCCATACTCTCTATGTCTACATCTACAAAAATTGGTTCTGCTCCACAGTAACTAATGGCATTACAGGTTGCTACAAAACTGAGTGCCTGTGTAATGACTTCATCCTCTTTTGTAACATCGGCTAGTAGGAGTGCAATGTGGAGTGCTGCTGTACCATTGACTGTTGCAATGGCATATTTACTTCCAACATACTGGGCAAACTCTTGCTCAAATCTCTCTACAAACTCTCCCACACTAGAGACAAAGGTGGAGTCTATACACTCGTTGAGGTACTTTTTCTCATTCCCTATAAACTTAGGTTCATGGAGAGGAATAAACTCTTTTGTATTGTAGAGTTTCTGAATGAAGTCAACAACTTGTTGGTATTTCTGCATATATTAGCCTTTCTTTATTGTAGCGAGTCTTCGCTGGAGTTTTGGATATGAGTCTTACATTTTTCCATCTAAATACTTTCCTTTGTCCTCATACTCGAAGTTAGGAATGAGTTTGAAAAATTCACTGACTATATCCTCTTTACTCCAATGGAGTCTCTGTTTAAACTCCTGCATCTTTTTTGTAAAAAGGTTGAGTTTCAAGTCATCATATATTGGGTCATTTTTAATAATGCCGATGTTTTGAAACTTCTGCATATCGAGCCTCTCTTCATCTGTGTAAAACTCTTCAAAATCTTTCTCTCCAGTTGTATCACTCGATGTAAAAAGACAGGGGTATTTTCCCTCTTGTGGGAGGGTGTGCACAAGTTCCCGTGCTTCCTCTTCACTCTCACAAAGGTAGGGTTCATACCCTAACTCTTTGAGGTACTTTACTGCAATGTCGGCAAAAGAGATGAGGTGCAAAGAGTCATCTAGTTTTGGAAAGAAGATGTCGCGGTTTTGACCAAATATGCAAGACATAAGACAGAGCTCACCACTTTCTTGAGGTGTCACAAAGTAGCGTTTGACATCGTTAGGAGCTACTATGGGTTGGCGTTTCTCTATGCGTTTGTTAAAGCCATGAAGAAGTGAACCATCACTAAACGCCACATTAGCAAAACGGGCAGTAGAGATTTTTATGTACTTGCTACGACGCATTAAAAACATCTCCATGATGCGTTTGGATGCTCCCATCATATTGACAGGGTTTGCCGCCTTGTCTGTAGAGACACAGAAATACTTTTTTGTTCTTTTAGAGATGGCTTGAGCTATGGTTTTGTCGGTGTTAAAGATGTTAACATCAATCATACGCATAAGGGTAAAGGGGTCTTTTTCACTTCGTACATGTTTGAGTGCAGAGAGGTTTAAAACATAGTCATACTTTCCATCTTGAGCAATGAAAGCATCATACTCCACACTCCCAATGTCAAGAGCAAAGGTAGCAAACTCTCCCTCTATATAACCAAAAGAGCTACGTATATCTCTCACAAGTTCCACCATATTGTTCTCACTAATGTCTACAACATGGAGTTTTTTAGGGTGGCGTTTAAAGATCTCTTTGACCACAGCTTGACCAATACTTCCAGCACCTCCTATGACTAAAAATGAGGATGTGTTGACAATTGAGTACAGTTCTTGCTTTGCATTTTGTATATCGGTAAAAAAGAGTTCTTTTTCTCTTCCAATTAGGCTTAAAGTATTCATAGAAATATTATAGCAAATAGAGTACCATTAAAGAAGTTTTTTTATCTGTCGATATATATGTTTAAGAATTATATTTACAATAATGAAAGATTATTAACTAAAAGGATTTATGATGGGTATTAGTGCACTAGGGACAGGTTCAAGCATATTAACTCAGGATTTATTAGATCAACTTCGTGAGGCTGATGAAGCAGCACAAATTACACCAATTGAGTACAGTCTAGCAGATAACAAAGACAAAGCAGCAGAGTTTGATGTTATTGATGCCAATATGACTAACCTCTATGATGCTATTGGTGAACTAAAAACTCCTGCACTCTTTGATGAAAGAACGACTACAGTAAGTGGTTCCTCTGTTGAAATTACAGCATCTGCAAACTCTGACTTACAAGACTTTACATTAGATGTAACGCAACTTGCTACAAAACAGATAGAAGAGTCTGGATCGTACACTGCTACGACGGACACTATAGCAACTGCTGCAGGTGACATGAATTTAAATATAGATGGACAGGACTTTACTATTGCTTATGATGCAACAACTACATTAGAAGATTTGAAAAACTCTATTAATGATGTTGCTGGAGATAAAGTAAATGCGACTATTGTACAGGTTGGAGCAGGGGATTACCGTCTCTTTTTAAACTCTGCAGATACAGGAAGTACACAAGATATGACCATAACTGACAACACCGGAAACCTCTCTGGAACACAGTTAACAACTGACCTAACAGCGGTACAAACAGGTGTAGATGCAGAATTTACTTTTAATGGCCAAGCGATTACAAGAACCTCTAATGAGGTGAATGATTTAATTACAGGGTATGACATTACACTCAAAGAAGTAGGTGTCTCCGAGGTGAGTGTTACTCAAAATAGAGATAACATTACAGATAAAATTGATAGCTTTGTAGAAAAATACAATGCAGCAATGGATGAAATTGCACGAGCAACAAAAAACTCTACCGACCCAGAGACTCGTGGTATATTTGCTGGAGAGAGTACATTTAAAGCTATGGAGAGGGACCTTCGTAACATGATGGACAAAGTTGGTGGTGGTGTTGGTACACTCTATGACTTTGGTTTCGACATAGACAAAGATGGAAAATTGAGTATAGATAAAGATATATTTAATACAAAAATGGATGAAAACCCTGCTAATGTCGAAGCATTTTTCTCTGGCGGTGACTATACAAATGCAGATGGTACAGTTACAACAGTAACAGGTGCGTTTACAGAGATGTCTGACAACGTGTATGACTATACAAAATTTAATGGAATGTTAGATAATTACGATACATATCTTACAGAAAATACAGCGTCATTAGAAGAGAGTAAAACAAGAGCGACAGAAAGACTTGATGCTAAATATGAAACTATGAAACAGCAATATGCTGCTTACGATGCGATGATAGCATCATTTAACAATGCAGCTGCTGCATTTACAGAGATGCAAAATTCAAGTGATAATAACAACTAAAAGCTAAAGAAAAATAGAAAGATGTCGATGTAATAGTCAGATGCGAAGAGAAGGAATGAGAATATGTACGGAAATGTAGCTTATAATATTTATACACAAAATGATTTAGGAGTAGAGTCTCCAGCAAAGCTCGTTGAGATGCTGTATGAGGGTGTACTTCGTTTTAATGCACAAGCAAAAAAAGCTATAAAAGATGGTGATGTAGAGAAGAGAGTTTACTGGACAAACCGCTCTATTGCCGTCATTACAGAGTTAATTAGCGGACTTGATATGAAAGCTGAAGGAACGATTTCTCGTTACTTAGAGGGTCTTTACAACTACCAAATCCAGTTAGTAACAGAGGCTGGTACATTGAACGATGTAAGTAAACTTGATGAAAGTAGTAATGTTTTTAAAGTACTTTTAGAGACTTGGAGAGAGTCAACAAATGTGGCTTAACCAGCTCAAAGCTGCTGTAGTCACTAAAGACACAAAGCGTTTTGCACTTCTACTTGAAGAGGTGCCTAAGCTAGAAAATCCTCAAGAGATTGAGGAAGCACTCTATTTAATTGAGGCTGCGAAAGGTATTCTTGAAGAGTTCAAGGTACAAACACAAGCATCTATGGTGCAGCTACAAAAGAATAAAGCCTTCTTAAACTCTGCAAGAGGCAACTCACAATCTAGATTCGACATTACTTCTTAGGCTTTTTGCTTATTCCAAATTTTAGACTTCTTAGAGTGTACTCACTCACAACAGCCCCTTTTCTCATTGTAAGTATATGTTCTAGAGCATCTGCAACATCTTCTGCATAGAGCTTTTCATCCTCTTTTTGGGAGACATCAAAACGTAAAGAGTCATAAAAAGAGGACTCTGTCATATCTGGATGGATGTTTGTAATACTGAGCTCACTCTTACGAGTCTCTTCAAAGAGTGCATCACCAAAGGCTTTAAGACCAGCCTTTGTTGCTCCATAGAGTGCTGCAAACTTACTTGCTCTGAGTGCTTCAATGGAGGTTATGTTGACAAGGTAGCCGCTGTTTTTCTTCAGAGAACGTAACATCGCATTGGTTAGAAGCATAGGGGCTGTCAGGTTGACAAAACTCATCTGCATGATGGTTTTTGCAGAGAGCTCTTCATGAGGTTCAAACTTTCCAAATCCAGCTGCATTGACAAGAATTTTCACCTCTCTCTTTTTGAGTTTTTCGCAGAGTTTGAGGGTGTCGCTATCGCTTGAGAGATCTGCTTCTAGGAGTTCAAAATTTTGTGGGTAGTGAGCACATTTCTCTTTGTCTCTTCCCACTCCAATAACATAGTAGTTGAGATCTAAAAGTCTCTCTACTATTGCCTTTCCAATGCCTGAACTTGCACCTGTAACAACGGCTAAATGCATACCTCTCCTTTTTGCTATAATCTGTTTATGAAAAATATTTATATAACAGACTTAGACCACACTTTTTTACAAACTGATTTATCTGTGAGTGATTATACTAAAAAAATTTGGAATAGTTATGCCAAAGAGAACATAATGGGGGTAGCAACTGCAAGAACCTACATGAAAACAGCACAGTTTTTAGAGGGACTTAGCATCAATGCTCCTATGATTTTACTCGATGGTGCACTCATTGCTACGATGGACAAGAAGATTATTGAGACGAAAACTTTAGGACGAGATATTACAGATATGATTATAGAGGAGGGGTGGAAGTTTGGCATTTACCCTTTTCTTTTAGCGCTAGAGGATGCTACAGATTTACGAGAGAGTTTTTTACATGATGAGGTACTGAACCCTTACCAAAAAGAGGTACTGACTCGTTACTCTGGAGATGACAACCTACGAACTTGTCGTGGAATTCGTGCGCAGGAGGAGAATTTTAAAATTGTCTACATGGGTGAAGAGGAGTTACTTCGAGAACTTCATGAGCATTTAGAGGCAAAATTTGGGAATGACCTAAAGTACATTTTAGCTCCTGAAGCCTATGTTGGGTGTTACTTTTTGACAATTTTACATAAAGATGCAGACAAGTCTCATGGCATAAAGAGTGTCAGTGAGGCACTTGGATTTGATTTAGCAGATTTGAGTGTCTTTGGCGACAATTTTAACGACTTAGGCATGTTCGCCTTAGCTGGAAAGTCCCTTGCTGTTAAAAATGCTCAGCCTGAAGTGAAAGATGCTGCTGATGTTGTTTTACCTTTTACTAATGATGAAGATGCCGTTGCAAAATATTTAGAGAGTTTACACAATGTCTAGGAAATCTAGCTTGATGCCTATGGTTATTATAGGGATTCTTTTTTTTATTTTTGGTTTTGTAACATGGCTTAATGGTTCGCTCATTCCTTTTTTAAAAATTATTTGTGAGCTGAGTGACTTTGAAGCACTCTTTGTTACCTTTGCATTTTACATAGCTTACACCGTTATGGCACTTCCCATGGCTTCTATTTTAGAGAGAGTGGGGTATAAAAAGGGAATGAGTTTAGGACTTGTGGTTATGGGGCTTGGAAGTTTACTCTTTATTCCTGCTGCTTTAAGTGGAGAGTATGCTATTTTTCTTGGAGCTCTCTTTACTTTAGGGAGTGGGCTTACTCTTTTACAAACTGCTTCTAACCCCTACATAGTGCTTCTTGGACCTCAAGAGAGTGCTGCGATGCGTATTAGTATTATGGGGCTTATTAACAAGAGTGCAGGTGTTTTAGCACCACTGCTCTTTAGTGCTGTTGTGGTTTTACACGGGGTGGATGCTCCGAGTAGTGAGAGTAGAGAACTTCTTGCACAACAGTTAATAAAACCCTATATAATTATGGCATGTATGCTTTTTGGATTAGCTCTTTTTGTGAAGCTCTCCTCTTTACAAGAGGTAACATTTAAGAGTAATGATACCTATGACTCCCTCTCTATTTTTGCTTTTCCTCGGGTGGTGTTAGGTGCTGTGGCACTCTTTTTTTATGTGGGTATTGAGGTTATAGCAGGGGATACCATTGGTCTTTATGCTCAAAATATCGGCTTTGCAAACGCTACAGCACTCACCTCTTACACTATGGCGTTTATGGTTATTGCCTACATTGCTGGGGTGCTGCTTATTCCGAAGTACCTCTCACAAAAGAGTGCACTCATTGGTTCCTCCCTTCTAGGTATTTTCTTTTTACTTGGAGTTGCTTTGAGTGATACAAACTCAGACTCTATAGCCTCCTTTTTGTGGGGCTGGAGTGGCATAGCTACACTTCCAAACTCAGTAACCTTTGTGGCACTTCTTGGTCTCTCAAACGCTCTTGTCTGGCCGACCATCTGGCCTTTGGCACTTGAGGGTTTAGGAAGACATACACCTAAGGCGAGTGCACTACTCATTATGTCTATAGCTGGAGGGGCTCTTCTGCCTTTAGCATTTGGGAAAATTGCTGAGTGGAGTGGCGATATGCAGGGGAGTTATCTCTATGGTATTCTCTGTTATGGCGTTATTTTATTCTATGGTATTAAAGGTCATACTATGGGGAGATGGAGTCTGTAATGTTTCAGAGAAAAAAGTTTGCTAATGGTTTTGAGTACATAGAGCTCTCAAACGCTTCAATGTGTGCAAAAATAGCATTACAAGGAGCACACATTTTTGAGTACAAGAGCCACTCTGGGGAGGATGTTTTATGGCTGAGCCCTACGAGTGACTTTGCGTATGGCAAGGCGATTCGTGGGGGTATTCCCATCTGCTGGCCACGCTTTGGTAACAGCGACAAAAGCATGCCGGCACATGGCTTTAGCCGTACGGCACTTTTTGCGTTTGAGGGTGTAGAGGTGCTCAACGAACATACCCTTCAAGCAAAATTTTTCTTAGAAGACTCTCAAGAGAGTCGAAAAATCTGGGACTATAGTTTTCGAGTAGAGGTTATTTTTACCCTAGGGGAGCATTTGGAGGTGGAGATACTCACAAACAACTGTGACACAAAAGAGTTTCTATTAACGCAAGCACTTCACACCTACTTGAGTGTTTCAGAGATTCAAAACATTCGCATTGAGGGTTTAGAGTCTAAAGAGTACCTTGACACACTCACCAATACAAAGCATACAGAAGCCACACCAATTACCATAAACGCTGAGTGTGACAGAGTCTACCAAGGAGTAGACAAACCCATAACACTTCGGGACAAATCACGAAGTGTTACACTCTATACAGAGGGGTCTGCTTCGGCTATTGTTTGGAACCCATGGGTAGAGAAGGGGTCTCGAATGAGTGGAATGAGGGCAGATGCTTATAGAGAGTTTGTCTGCATTGAGAGTGCGAATGCGTTTGAAGATTTTAGAGTGCTACAGCCCAATGCGAGCCATAGCTTAAAGGTAAAAATTTAAAAGTCGTCGTCGTTTTCAAAAGCTTCGAGCTCTTTGAGGTACTCCGCCTCCTCGCGGGCTTTAAGCTCCTCTTCGCTCATCATTTTTTCAGAGACTAACTTTCCAATATGTGTTTTATTTTCAAGTTTGTACATGTAGTTATAAACCCCTGCTGTTACAACAGCGAGCGTAAGTACAAAGATGACTTTTTGAGCAGTATTAAAGGTCTGAATTTTCTCTTTTTTCTTTATTTCACAGACACCACCAGGGCAGTGTGTAGCTTTTTGTGGCATGACAAGATTATATATTTTACACCCAAGACAGATGGAGAATGCTGACTCAAAAATAAGAAGCAGAAGACATATGGAACAGATGAGTACCTTGAGTGGGTTTGGTTGCCAGTTAATAACAAGGTAGTAAAACATAGGGAGTGCTAAGAGAAGTCCGAGTGACCATGCAAAACGTTTTTGTGCCGCCCCAACATACTCAGGAGTCTGGTTTTGAACAAAAAAACGCCCCAAAAGCATACTCGGTGAGTAACTCGGGTTAATAACACGAATGAGAAAGTCTAAGGTAAAGAAGCTAATAAAGTAGCGAGTCACAACACCGTGGTGAAGCATAACAGCGTTTGTGAGTGAGAGCATACCAAAAGCAAAGAGAATCCCTGCAGCAGCTCTTGCTTCTCGCTCATTGATGACTCTTACATCATACCCTTCTACCTTTTCACCATACTGGAAAAAATCTTTAAACATTAGTCGTTTAAAACTTTTGATTTTGCGAGGGCTGCTTGAATCTCTTCAACACTTACATCTCCCTCTAAGTTGAGAGCCACATCACCATCGCTACCACTTACTTCCATGTTCTGAATTTTTGCTTTTGTTGCATCACTCATACATTCACATTGACCTGTTTGACAATTTTCAACCATCGTCACAATATTTTTTTTCTCAACACCACCAAAGAAGTTGATTTTTACACCCTCTTGCGTTTTAAAAACTTTTTTTTCCATTGTACATACCTCTTGTTTAATTTTTGGAAGTAACTCTTTTTCTATAAGATGAAGCGTCTTTTCATACTCTATTTCTGCTTTACCACTCGGGTCTTCAAAACTCATATGGAGTGTTTTTGTGACCTTTGGAAAGCTAGGACAGCTCTCATGTGCATGGTCACAGACTGTCACTACAAGGTCAAACTCCTTTTGGAGAACCTCTTCTATGCGTTTAGAGTGGTACTCTTCTCTCCATAAACCTTCCTGTTGCAGGAGTGCTTTTGCATGAGGGTTGACTGTACCACTTGCCTCTACACCAGAACTGTAAGCCTCTAAACACTCGCCAAGCTTCGCGTTTAAAAGTGCCTCTGCCATAATGGAGCGACAACTGTTTCCTGTACATAAAATTAACACTTTTTTCTTCATACTCTACACTCCTTTGTCTCTTGACAATCTTTTAATGGGGGAAGTTCTATGTTTAAGTGACGGATTTCTTCAAGAGCTTCGAGTCGAAAACGGTCAAGAGGCATACGAATGGAGTAGTATGCCCATGTTCCTTCTCTTTGTACTCGCACAAAACCAGCATCTTTAAGAATTTTTAAATGTCTAGAGAGCCGAGACTGAATCATATTTAAAGAAATCTGTAGGTCACAAACGCAGCAGGAACCATTGGCATCAATAAAACGTAAAAGTAGGACTCTCGTCTCATCGTTAAGGGCTGCAACAGTTTTTAAAAAAACATCCATATTTATCTCCGTTGCAAGAATTTTAGCATAAAAATATAACTATATCAAGATATGTTGATTTATTGAATTTATTTCGTTATGATTTCGTAATATAACAAGAGGAAAAAAGATGATAGCTGCATTTAGTCTGTTTTTAGTGACACTCATATTTATTGTATGGCAACCAAAAGGTTTACAAATTGGGACATCTGCAGTAGTAGGTGCCTTAGTAGCACTGCTATTTGGCATAGTGAGTTTTGAAGATGTGGTAACTGTTACCACAATAGTATGGGACGCTACTCTCGCGTTTATTGGTATTATTATTCTCTCTATGGTGCTAGATGAAATAGGTTTCTTTGAGTGGGCAGCCATAAAAATGGCAAAACTAAGTGGTGGAAGTGGCAATAAACTTTTTGTCTTTATTCTTCTTTTAGGTGCTTTTGTGGCTGCATTTTTTGCCAATGATGGGGCAGCACTTATTTTAACTCCTATTTTACTTGCAAAGATGAAGTATCTTAAGATGAAACCTCTTGCTATTTTTGCATTTTTAATGGCGGGTGGTTTTATTGGTGACAGTGCATCTAACCCTTTTGTTATCTCCAATCTTACAAACATTGTCACAGCAGGCTACTTTAAAATAGGATTTTTAGAGTACCTACAAAATATGTTTCTTCCAAACTTACTCTCAATTATTGCTTCTATTGCTGTTTTGTGGATTTATTTTAGAAAAGATATACCTCTAAAAGTCGATGTAGATGCACTTCCAGAGGCTGCTTCTGTCATAAAAAATGAGAGAATGTTTCAACTCTCTTGGTTCTTTTTAGCTCTTTTAATGCTTGGGTACTTCATAGGCGATATGAATCATCTTCCTATATCTCTTTTTGCATTAGGAGGTGCACTTATTTTTTTACTTATTGGAAAATATTACAAGGCTGTTACCCCTCTAAAGACCATTAAAAATGCACCATGGCAGGTTGTTTGGTTTAGTATAGGGCTTTATGTTGTGGTATATGGACTAAAAAATGCAGGTCTGACAGATGTTATTGCTTCGTGGATTGAGGAGTTACAGAGTCATGGAGAGTTTGTTGCCATTATAGGAACAGGTTTTCTCTCTGCGTTTATTAGCTCTGTTATGAATAATATGCCAACCATTATGATTATGGACATAGCGATTGAACATGTTGGTTATGTCGGTAATGAGGCACTTGTGTATGCCAACATACTTGGAGCTAATTTAGGTCCTAAAATGACACCAATTGGCTCTTTAGCAACACTTCTTTGGTTGCATGTTCTCGCTCAAAAAGGTGTTAAAATTACATGGGGTGAGTATATGAAAGTTGGTTTAGTAATTACTCCTCCTGTTCTCTTCATAGCTCTTTTAGGACTTATACTCTAAAACTACAAAGCTACTCTTTGTAGTTTTGTAATATATTTTGTTAAAACTTCTTTATTGTCTTTCAATAGTGACATAAATTCATAAAAAATGTTACAATTTCTAATAAATATGATCTACAAGATAAAGTTCTCTTGGCTTAGGTTTTTTGCAAGTAAGGAGCCAATATATGGCAAACAAAATAAAGTTTCAAACAAAACTTTTACTTCCTCTTTTTGTACTGATTTTAACTGTTGTACTTTTAAGTACAAGTTTTATATCCTACCAGTATACAAAAGGAAAGTTTCTCAATGAGTTAGAAAAAGGTATTCATCTTGCAACAGAAATTTCTCAACTTGTGCATGCTACACAAAAAGAGAGAGGTATGAGCTCTGGCTATATTGCAAGTGCGGGTGAAAATTTTTCTCAAAGTTTACTCAAACAGAGAGAAGCTACTGATAGTGACATGAAAAAAGTAGCAAGATATTTGCAAACTATTCAGGATAAGTATGTAGTACAAGCTTTACAAAAGAGCCTTACCAAAATGCAAGAGTTACAATCTTTTCGTAAGAAGGTGACAAACTTACAAGTGAGTGTTGAAGAAAACATTCTGTTCTACTCAACTATTAATGATGAACTTTTAAATGTCATTGTTGAAATTTCTAAAATTTCTAAACTTCCTATTATTACACAAAATATTATTGCTTACAGTAATTTTTTGTATGCAAAAGAGAACATGGGTATAGAGCGTGCTATTGGAACAGCTATTCTTTCACAAAAAAGTTATGAAAAGAGTCTGCATGTCTCTTTTGTGAATATTATAGCTATTGAAAAGCTCTACATTAAAACTTTTTTGAAGTATGCATCTCAAGGTGCACGAGAGTTTTATGCTCGTATGAATAGGGGTAAAAGTGTAGAAGAGGTACAAAGAATTCAAAATATAATTTTGTATGAAAATTTTCAAAAAGATGCAACACTAAACGCAGAGTATTGGTTTGCACAGATGAGTGAGAAAATAAATAAGTTACAAGAGGTTGATCAGTATTTAGAAGATGAAATAGTTACAAATATACAAAATGAGTTAAAGTCTACCTATGAACTTTTTGGTAGTTTTGCACTCTTAAATATTTTAAGTATTGTCATATTTCTAAGTGTAGTAGTACTTATTATTCGTCTTTTAAAAAATGAAAAACGTCTTAAGTCCATAGTAGATAAGTACATCATAAGTTCAACAGCTGATCTCGATGGAAAAATTGTTGACGCGAGTGATGCTTTTTGTGAAATTTCTGGGTACAAAAGAGAGGAGCTTATTGGGAAGAAACATAGTCTTATGCGTCATCCAGATATGCCTGAACACACTTTTACAAATCTATGGGAGACGATTAGTCAAGGGAAAGCATGGAGTGGAGAAGTCAAAAACTTAACAAAAGATGGCGGCTACTACTGGGTCTATGTAAACATTGAGCCACTCTTTGACAAAAAAGGTCTCATTGAAGGGTATGCTGCAATACGTCTTGACATTACGGACAGTATTCATTTAGAAGAGGAGTTAGAACGAAGTAAAGAGAAGGATGAGACCCTACTTCACCAGAGTAAATTAGCACAGATGGGTGAGATGATAAGTATGATTGCACATCAGTGGAGACAACCATTAAGTGCAATTTCATCTACCTCAAGTGATCTCTATATGAAAGTACTCCTTAGTAACTATGATAAAGAGTATTTTCATGAGAAGTTGGAAAAAATCGATGATTTATCACAGCATCTTTCTCAAACAATTGATGATTTTAGAAATTTTTACAAGAAAGACAAAGAGAAAGAGAGAGTGCTCTATGCAGACATAGTTAAAGGTGCGTTTGACATTGTTGTTACCTCTTTAGAGTATAAAAACATTACACTCATCTCAGATTTTAAATCTAAAAAGCATATATATGTACTAAAGAATGAGTTACGACAAGTTGTTTTAAATTTAATGAAAAATGCAGAAGATGTTCTTATTGAGAAGAGAGTTGAAGATCCATTTATTAAAATAAAAACATATGATGATGATTGCTACTCCTATTTAGAGGTGAGTGACAATGGTGGAGGCATAGCTAAAGATATAATGAACAAAATTTTTGACCCATACTTCTCTACAAAAACAAAAAAAGATGGAACAGGATTAGGATTGCATATGAGTAAAATGATTATTGAGGAGCACTGTGAAGGAAGACTAACTGTGTATAATAGTGGTGATGGAACAGCCTTTCTTATTCAAGTTCCTATAAGTGAGGAGATAGAAAGTGAGATTTAGTAAATTTACCTTAGAAGAGTTAATAAGTTTTACCAAAGAGTTGAAAGTCCTTTATGTTGAAGACAATAGAGAAGCACAAGAGGCTATGCTCTACCTTTTAAAGAATTTTTTTAATGATATTGAGGCAGCTTCAAATGGGGAAGAGGGTTTCGCAAAGTTTCAAAATGGTGATTTCGATTTAGTAATTAGTGATATTCGAATGCCAAAACTTGATGGAATTGAGATGAGTAGATTAATTCGTGAGGTTGATTGTACTATTCCTATTGTTATTGTAACAGCACATCAAGAGAGTGAGTTACTTCTAAAGTGTATAGATGTAGGTGTAAGCTCTTACCTTTTAAAACCCATAAATTTCAAACAGCTCAAAAAAGTCTTAAAGCAGATTTGTGAGAAAGTCTACTATATGAAAAAAATAGAGGAGTATGAACACTCCTTAGAAGAGTTAGTACGAGTAAGGACACAAGAGTTAGAGGAGATAAAAGCACAGTTAGAGGAGATGGCGAATAGAGATCCTCTTACAAATCTTTTTAATAGAAGGTACCTTCATGATGTCTCTAAAACGCTCTGTAGTATCTCTCAAAGAGAGGAGCAGGTCTGTTCTTTATTAATGATTGATATAGATAAGTTTAAGAATATTAATGATACTTATGGACATATAGTTGGTGACAGAGTTATTCAATTTCTTGCAGATATATTTAGAGAAATGGTTCGTAATAGTGATGTAGCAATTCGTTTTGGAGGAGAGGAGTTCATTATTCTTTTACCAAATACTAATCTTAAAGGTGCCACTTCTATAGCTGAGAAAATACGAGAGTATGTTCAAAACCAAGAGTTTGTTATAGACAAAGAGAAAGAAGAGACTCTTGGTTTTACTGTGAGCATAGGTGTCTCAGAGTGTGACTGTAGAGAAGAGTTAGATATAAATAAAGCATTAAGTAGTGTTGATGAAGCACTCTATAAAGCAAAAAGAGCTGGAAGAAATCGTGTAGAAGTTTTTCACGAGATGCATATAGCACACTAACTCTTCAGATGAAAAATCTCTTTTTTACCATGAGACATACCTTCTGTGTATGAGCAATGGTTAAACATATTTTGTGTATAATCTATACATTAAAAATTACACTCTTTTAGGTTCTCATGATAATAAGTAAAATATTAAAATTTGGTTCAGTTGGTGCACTTGGTTCTATTACAAATATAGCTATCTTTAGTACACTCATTTTTTTAGACATTCACTATAATGTTGCTTCTGTAGCTGCTTTTTTAGTAGCAGTAACACAGAACTACATTCTTAACAAGCACTGGACTTTTAAAGACCATAACACAAAAACAAAACAGAAATTTATTAAGTACCTTCTTTTAAATGTTTCAAGTTTTTTTATTAATTTAGCTGTTTTAAACCTAGTTGTTATGAACTTCGGTGATACAAATACAATGAAAATTGCAGGACAGATGGTAGGAATTGCTGCGGCAATGGGCATAAACTTTCTTGGAAGTTACCTTGTCATTTTTGCGAAGTCAAAAGAGGAGAGAGAATGATTATGCACAAAAGAGAGCAGTTCGTTCTTCTCTTCTACACTCTTTTTAATGTCATCTCCAACCATTTTATAAAGTTTTATTCAGATGAGACCTACTACTGGTTGTGGTCTAAGAAACTGGACTTCTCCTACTTTGACCATCCACCAATGGTCGCTTACCTCATTAAACTCACAACACTCTTTGGAGATGACCCTCTCTTTGTGCGTTTAGGTGCAGCTCTCATGGTCTCTGGGACAGCTTACCTCCTCTATGCACTCGCTAAAAAAATGTTTGATGAACAGGTAGCCCTCTACACTTTTTACATTTTTCTTAGTTCACTTCTTACCATTGTAGGTGCTACTCTTATCACTCCAGATATCCCAATGATGTTCTTTACAACTCTTATGCTCTATGCAGCCTACATCTACATTTTTGAGGACAAAAAGAGTTACTTACTCCTTACAGGCTTCGCTGCAGGAGCTGCTATTCTCTCAAAATATACGGGTATTTTAATTATATTTACACTTATTCTCTATGTTCTTCTCTACAAACGCGAAGTATTTAAAGAGAAGTATTTACTTTATGCAGTACTTATTGCTACTGCTGTGTTTGCTCCTGTGCTTTACTGGAACTACACCCATGATTTCATCTCTTTTAGTTTTCAGCTCAACCATGGAATTTCTGAGGAGAAGGTCTTTTTAGCCAAAGAGTTTAAGAAGTTCACCTCTGCACAGCTTGTGCTTTTTCATCCACTCTACTTTCTTCCACTTCTTTATTTCATAGTGGTAGATAAGGAGAGATTTGAGAAGAAAAAGGTCTACTTACTTCTTCCATTTCTCTTTACACTTGGTTTCTTTACCTACCATGCTGCGTTTAAGTATGCAAATGCACAGTGGTCAGCACCAGCCTACTTAACAGCTTCCATACTCCTCGGGTACTATATGGCAAAGTACAATATGAAAAAACTTCTTATAGCTGGAGTTGCTCTGAGTGCTTTTGTTATGGTAGCCATTAAAACACCTCTGGGTTACACCTACTTAAAACCTGTAGAAAAGGCACTTTCACGTTTAGGAAAAATTGATAATTTTCAAGCAGAGATAGAGGCACTACATTTAGATATGGAGAGTTATGACTACATTTTAGTAGATGATTATCATGGCTCAGAAGTAGCCTACTACTTCAACAGACCATACACTGTTTTAGTGCTTAACAAAGCACGCTTTTCAAACTTTAATATTTGGCGTTATGAAGATTTACATATTGCTATGGAGAGTCCACTCAAAGAGATTCCTCATTTAGGAAAGTGTCTCTATGTTGGAAGAGAGAAGTCTCATGTGAAAGAGCTCTCAAAGCTCTTTAAGAAGACAAATAAGATTGCCTATATGAAAAAGAAGTTAATTAACAGAGAGTTAGAGTACTACTTTGTAGAGTTTGAGAACTAATGCTTACTTTGCATAGTTCTTGAGTCTAAATGCCCAGACACCAATAAGTGCTTCTAAAATAATCTCTTTATTCATTTTAGAGACACCATGCTCTCTGTCCATAAAAAGAATAGGAATTTCCCCTATGCTAGAGCCTGTAGAGGCAAAAGCATAGTTCATCTCTATTTGAAAACCATATCCATTGCTCTTTACTTTTGAGAGGTCAACTTTTTCTAAAGCAGCACGAGAAATAAACTTAAACCCAGCCGTTAAATCCTCTACTTTTACCCCTGTAATAAACTTTGCATATTGGTTTGCAAAATAGCTTAAAAGAATTCTACGAAGAGGCCAGTTAAGAACACTTATGCCCTTAATATAGCGAGAGCCAATAATGACATCATACTCATCTTTATGTTCAATAAAATCAAGAAGGTATTTTGGATTATGAGAGAAGTCTGCATCCATCTGAACAATGTAATCAGCACCTTTGTCTAGGGCTACAACATACCCCTCTCTGTAGGCAGAACCAAGACCTAGTTTACCTGCACGCTCTAAAAGGTGTACCCTAGGTTCTGTCTTTTGTAACTCCTTGACCATCTGAGCTGTTCCATCAGGAGAGTTGTCATCAACAATTAAAATCTCTAATGCATCATGTGTTGTTAGAACTGCATCAATAATCTGATAGATATTCTCTTTTTCATTATAGGTTGGGATAATTACAATAATTTTCATGCTTCTCTTTTTTTAATTAAAATATTTTAATAATTATACCCCATCTGGGGAAAATTATAAAGCTCTTTTTACTTGATACGTTTTGCAAGCTCTTTTTTGTATGCTTCTATGTCAAAATCTTTCATTTGTGATGAGCCACTCTCTACAGCTGCTTGTGCAACTGCAGAAGAGACCTCTACAACTAAACGTTTGTCAAAAGGAACAGGAATAATGTACTCTCTACCAAACTCCATTTTCTTTCCATAGACTTCTGTAAGGTACTCAGGAATCTCTTTTTTTGCTAACTCTGCAAGTGCACGAGCAGCAGCAATTTTCATCTCTGTATTGATTTTCTTTGCACGAACATCCATAGCACCACGAAAGATGAAAGGGAAGCCTAAAACATTGTTAACTTGGTTAGCAAAGTCACTTCTTCCCGTTGCAATAATAGCATCTGGACGAGCAGCTTTCGTCTCATCTGGCATAATCTCAGGAGTAGGATTTGCAAGAGTAAAAATAATAGGTGAGGGAGCCATAAGTTTTACATCTTCTACACTAAAAGTTCCAGGGCGAGAGAGACCAACAGCTACATCTGCATCTTTAAATGCCTCTTCTTGTGTTGTTGCGTTTGGTACTGAGAACTCTTTTTTATGCTCATTAAGGTCATTACGAGTATCGTTAATTACACCTTTTGAGTCAATCATGTAGATGTTTTTCACCCCTATGTGTTTGTAGAGTTTTGCACAAGAGATAGCTGCCGCACCTGCACCAACAACAACAATTTTTAGATCTTCAATTTTTTTGTTAGAGATTTCACAAGCATTCATAATAGCTGCAGTAGAGATAACAGCAGTTCCATGCTGGTCATCGTGCATGACTGGAATGTTAAGCTCCTCTACAAGTCTACGCTCAATCTCAAAACACTCTGGCGCTTTGATGTCTTCGAGGTTAATACCACCAAAAGTTGGAGAGATCAGGGCTACCGCTTTACAAAATTCGTCAATATTCTCTGTATCTACTTCTATGTCGAAGCTGTCAAGTCCTGAGAAAGTTTTAAAAAGAACACCTTTCCCTTCCATAACAGGCTTAGAAGCAAGGGCACCAATGTTACCAAGACCAAGAACAGCTGTTCCATTAGAGATAACGGCAACTAAATTACTTTTCGCTGTGTAACGGTACGCATTATCTGCGTCTTTTTCTATCTCTAAACATGGAACTGCTACACCTGGAGTGTATGCCATACTTAAATCTCTCTGCGTTGCAACTGCTTTTGTTGTCTCTACAGAGATTTTTCCTGCTTGTGGAAACTCATGATAATCGAGTGCTTCTTGATCTGTAATTTTTTGTGCCATTGTCTCTCTCCTAAATTTTTTGGAATTATAGCTAAAGGAGTTAAATGGTTAAATTTTATTGAGGTAAAGGACAGAATTCCCTTTTTTATTAAAGTAGATTCCTAAGGATTTTTTACGAGAGAGAAAGACACCACGTCCATTAAAATGGTAAGAGTTACGAAAAATATTACTTAAAATTTGTGTGTCAAAACCATTACCTTCATCTCTAATTTGTGTAATAATATAACGGGAAGAGAGGTTTTTAATTGCAAAGACTTTGACAACTATTTTTTTACTACACTCTTTTTCTCGATTCAGAAGTTCATCAAAATAGCTGTCATCTTCTAGAAGTTTATGTTTGTAGTCAGCATCAATGTTTAGGTTACCATGCTCATAAGCATTCATCATTAACTCTGTAAAAACAATACTTGCTTCATTCTGTAAAAGTTCATTGTCAGTAAACTCTTTCCATAACGTTTCATACCACTCACCGGCATCCTCTAAGGACTCTAAAGATGTTGAAAATAGCTTTGAGTGAAGCAGTGCATTATTTATATCGAACTTATTAATGAAAATCATTGTTAAGTCATCTTCTTGTTTGGTGATTTTGCTAAAAATTTTCTCTTTGAGCTCTTCTCTAGAGAAGGAGGTTCTAAAATCATCAAGAATGTAATGGGCGTAAGTTTTTTTTGGATCTTTGACACTGTTCTCTACAACACCATCACTATAAAAAAGGAATTTATCAATCTCTGAAATGTCATAACTGTCAATAGTAAATCTACCATGCCACTTACTTAGTGGAGGATTGTTCGATAAAATTTTAAAAACTTTATCATCATGGTTTTGAACTAAAAAAGGTGGCATAGCAAATTTTGCATAGAGGAGTCTATTTTGAAGACAATCTGTTATTATAAAGTCGACAGAGAGAGTCTCTTCATCTAGAAGAATAGGTTTTATATACTCTATGGCTTCCTCTATTAGTAACTCAAGAGAGAAGCTATTATTCTGTATCATCTTATCTATAAGGTGATTCACAAACGCTGTCATAAGCATAGCACTTAAAGAGGCTGAAACCCCTTTACCCATACCATCTACAATGAGGTAGAAAGTTTTTTCTCTATCTATATAACGGGCACTATAGGCATCTCCACTTACTACATCTAAAGGGTGGTAGAGAAAGTCTAAAAGAGAAATTTTCTGTCCCTCCATCATTTGATAGTAGAAGTCATTTCTTAGAATATTTAACTCTTTTTGAAAGGTAAGATCTTCTTGGTAGGAGTGGTAAGAGTCTTTGTCTTGGAGCTCTTGGAGTGTTTTTTCTCTCTCTTCTCTTAGAATTTTATTTGCTAAGAAAATTTTTGAGGCACTCTGTAAAACAGCAATAACATCATCTTGCATAATGGGCTTTTTTAAGAAGTTATTCACAGAGAGTTGGAGGGATTTTGTAATAACATTAATGTCGTCAATGGCAGAAATTAAAACTATAGGTATCTCTTGATCTTGCACTCTTATTTTCTCAACCATCTCTAAACCATTCATATTTGGCATTTCATAGTCTGTAAAAATAATGTCAATATCTCCTTGCTTATATATTTCAAGCCCTTGTAGACCATCATTTGCAAAGATAATTTCTTTTACAAGGTCCTCTAAAAAGGCACTATATAAAAGCTGCGTTGTTTTACTATCTTCAACGCAGAGGAGACGAAGAGACTCTGTGTGAAAAGCCATTAAATTTTGAATTTATCCAGTTGGTTTTCAAGTTTTTTAGAGTCACTAGAGAGTTGGCTAGCTGCATCTTCTACAGACTCTCTTAGCTGGTTGTTTTGTGAAGACAACTCAATAATCTCATCCATTTTATCTATAAGATTTTTTGTTTTAGTAGCGATGTAAATACTCTGTTGCATCACTTCAGTAGAGCGCTCTTTTGTAATTGAAAGTTTTCCTTTTGTATCTTCAGATGAGAGAATTAACTCTTGTGCTGAAGAGGAAATCTCTTGCATGTTATGCGATGTGTTTGTTGTCTCTTCTGCAATTTCTACAACATTTTGTGTAATCATATTTACATTAGAGCTAATTTCACTAAGAGATTTTTGTGTACGCTCTGCAAGCTTTCTTACTTCGTCAGCAACCACGGCAAACCCACGACCATGCTCACCAGCACGAGCTGCTTCAATAGCGGCATTTAGTGCTAAAAGGTTTGTTTGATCAGCAATATCTGAAATAATACTCAGAACATCTTTAATATTTTTTGCCTGTTCTGTTAAAGATGCAACCTTCTGTTCTAAATTCTCTTGGTGCTCACTTCCTTTATCTATTGAGTCAACAACAGCATTGAGTTTTTCAATGAAACTATCGAGAACTGTGTATGTTTTCTCTAAATCTTCTGTGACTGTAATTGTGGACTCTTCTACATTGTCAAGTTTTACACCAACTTCATCGACTAAACCATTGATGTTAATAATCTTTTGGTCAAATGCCTCACTGTTTGTCGTTAACTGCTGTACAACATTGTTAAGCTTCTCACTCTCAGCAAGGTTTGCTAAGGAGACATCTTTTGCATGGTAGACAGTGTCTTTAAAGGCAATTATCATAACATGAAGTGCTTTAGAAATTTGAGAAATTTCATCTTTACCTTCTACTACAATGTCACATGTGAGGTCTAAAGAGGAGGATACACACTCAATTTTGTTTAAAGAGCTTATAACACTTTTATTTACCCCACGGCTAATCATAAGAATAACAACTAAAATAAATATGGTAAAGAAGAGATAACTTATGGTTGTTATAACTGTTCTTGTTTTAGACTCTGTAGCTATGTTATCTAAAAGCATAGTGTTGTATTTTGAAATTTCATCATCAACTTTTTTTAGGAGGTTGATTTTTTGTGTTATTGTTTGAAACCATGTAACACTATCTACACCAAAGTTACCATGAAGTGAATTCTCTTGTGCAATTTCTCGCATCTTATTAACTTCACGTACAGAGCTTGCATTCATAGTTGTTTTATAGAAGTTTTTTACCTCTTGTGTTGCCATTGCCATAGATGCATCCATGTAAGCATCTTGCTCCGCAACGAGTTTAATCCATTTTGCAAACATACCTTGACCAAACTTGTCAGCTGCAAAAGTAGCACTTAAAACAGCTCTTTCTATTCCTGCACGCTCTTTAGACTTTAAGAAGTTTGTGTATGTGTCTAAGGCTTTTACAAGCTCCTGTGTATTTGCTAGTTTAGCAGTTAAAGAGATGATGTTTAAAATCTTCCTATTCATTTTTGTATAGTAGTCTACTTCATCTTTGACAGAAAGGTGAAGATTATCTACGGATGCACGAATATTTGGAAGTTGTGACATGTCTGTTTTGAGTGCTTGAATCTCTGAGCGTAACTCTGGGGAGAATGAACTTAAGTCAATGCTTTGTAAGTAGCTATTTAAGTTCTCATACTTCTCGTCTGTTGCGGAGCGTTGCTTTGGTAAAATAGTAGCAAATTTTTTCCCTTGTGAACCAA
>Ga0256843_1000650_pt1 | contig 29129 bp, 31 predicted proteins | sample AlvinellametaG_FD_191572 | JGI IMG/M metagenome (GOLD analysis project Ga0256843, IMG submission 191572) | Pompeii worm associated microbial communities from hydrothermal vent at the East Pacific Rise, Pacific Ocean - Alvinella | ecosystem: Host-associated > Annelida > Integument > Unclassified ... | reverse complement strand
TTTTTTACCATCTACTAAAAAATAGATATCACTATATTCTGGAGTATTTTTTCTTTTTATTATCAAATAAGTAAGTTCGTTATCTAAAGTAGTTGGTATCTCTTTTGGTATCACTACTCCAATTTGTTCACGACTTGAGGCATTTATCATATACATAAAAACTAATACAATCTCATCAAATGTAAGTTTTTTTCCTTTTGGAGTAATTACTTCCATCGTATCATTATTATAATTTATCTCGATATATTCTTTGTTTTTATCAAAAAGAATTGGTAATTCAAGGTTTGATTTTATATTTAAATCCAAATCATCTCTTATATAATTTAATACATTCATCTTAAACCTTTTTTCTTAATTTTAACATAAATTCCAATTATTAATATCATTGCAATAACTACAACAATAGTAATTTCTTTTAAATATTTATGTATTAAATCTTGATTTTCTCCTATAAAATATCCCAAAAGTGTAAGAATAGTTACCCATATTCCAGCACCTAAAGTAGTATAAATTGAAAACTTTATTTTATCCATTTTAGCAAGTCCTGCTGGAAAAGAGATATATTGACGAATTCCTGGAATTAGTCTTCCTGTGAAAGTAGAAATATGTCCATGATTTTCAAAAAATTTATCTAATTTTTGCACTTTTTCTTCATTCATAATTTTAAGTAAAAATTTTCTACCAAACTTATGTGCAAGTAAATAATTAAACCAAGCCCCTGCTAAACTTCCACTAACTCCAAAAAATAAAACTAAACCTAAATTCATCTCACCTTTATATGCTAAATATCCTGCTGGTATCATCACCACTTCACTAGGAAAAGGAAAAAAACTACTTTCTAAAAACATTAATAAAAATATACCAATATAACCAAAACTTCCTATACTTTCTACTAACCAATTTACTATCTCTTGCATCTATAATCCTAAATATTATTTATTCTTTTTTATCTCTTTAAAGACATAAATTGTAGCAGAAATTATCACAAAAACCAAAAGTCCTAAAGACACATAAATTAATTTACTATGTCCTTCTTTATCGCCAAACATATATCCTACTAAAAGTAATGCATTTACCCAAATAATATTAGCTGTATATGTAAGTGGAATAAAATATTTAAGAGGCATATGACTCATACCAGCAGGAAGAGAAATATACTGTCCAAGTCCTGGTGTAAGTGGTGCTAAAAATACTGAGATTTTACCGTGATTTTGAAAAAAAGAGATAACTTTTTGAACCGATTTTTTATGTTCATATTTTTTAACTAAATATTTAGCAAAATGGTAATTAAATAATGCCCCACTTAAAGAACCTAAACTAGCAAAAAGCAAAGACAAAAAATAACTTTTTTGCCCTATAGAAGCCAAATATCCAGCAGGTAATAAAATAAGTTCACTAGGAATAGGTATAAAAGTACCTACTAAAAACATATAAATATAAATACCAATATACCCTATACTATCTGCAAACTGAACTATTAAATCAATAATATGTGTCATTTTTTAATTCTTTTTAATTTTTCAATCCCTTTTAAATCTTTTTCATCCCATTGATAATATGTTCCAAAAACTCTATCCCAAATATCAGTAGTCATTCCATGATTTAACATAGGTTTTTTATGATGCACAAAATGGAATTCTTGCATATATCTCCAATATTTACTTTCAAATTCAGTCCTATGCATAATATGATGCATAATCCCATAATTAAAATATCCTAAAGCCATTCCACCTGTTATAGCTAATGCATCACTTAATGGCATAATAAAATGAAATAACCATGCAAAAATAGAAGTAATTACTGCTGACATAAAAAATGGCATTGCATCAAAACTAAAAGGATTTTGATGATGATGGGCATGTCCTTCTATAAAAATTTTTAATGAATGGTTTTTATGAAATAGCCAAGCATGTACTGCATATTCAATAAATGTAAAAAATAATACTCCTACGATAAATAAAGCAAACGTAGCCCAAATATCTTTAGAAGTATATAAACTAAATACTAAAAAAACAACTGCAGTAGCACAATCAACAAATAGACTTAAATAATAATTCCATTTTGAGGCAGTCATTTTTAGAATTAATTGTTTCATTTTTATTTCCCTTTAAATTTTTAAAATTATTTGCGTAATAATATCACAAATAATAAGAAAATATTATTTTTATAATAAGTTTTACTAATAATTTATCCCTTAGTAATAATTCTGTAAAGTTTAAAAAAACTATATGAAAATTAAATGAATAAAATTATTTTTTTGCTTTTTTGATGAATTGTTCTACTTTAAAAAAATCTTTTTTTCCTTTTTCTTTTTCCACTCCACTACTAACATCAACTCCATAAAATCCTAGATTTAAAACCTCATCCAAATTTTCAGGTGTCAAACCACCTGCTAGTATAATTTTACTTTTATCTATACATTCAAACCATTCAAGATTTACTCTTTTTCCACTTCCACCATATTCAGGCACAAATGCATCAATAATCCTTACTTCTGCTGGATATTTCCATACATCTTCTCTAGATTTAGCACGAATTACTTTAATATGTTTTGTTTTTAATTCATCATAAAAATCACGACTTGCATCAAAATGGATTTGAGCATAATCAGCTCCAATATATTCACAAATTTCATCAATTTTTTCAGGAGTTTCATTCACAAAAAGAGCTACTTTAGAGATAAAAGGAGGCAAAGCTGTTATTATCTCTTTTGCTACTTTTGGCTCAATATATCTAGGTGATTTTTCATAAAAAACAAACCCTAATGCATCAGCTCCTTGTGATTCAGCAAATCTAGCATCTTCATAATTTGTAATTCCACAAATTTTCACTCTCATTTTTCATCCTTATATATTTTTACTTCACCACTCATTCCAATTCTTATATTTTTATTATATGGTATTTTAATTTTCACTATAAATCTTTGGTCTAATTTTGTAAATTCTCCACTAGCTATATCTCTTGGGACTAAACTAAATGTAGAAGCACTCACAGGCATAATTTTTTCAACTACTCCATCTATTTTATTATGTAAAGCATCTAATGTTACAACTGCTTTACTTCCTATTTTTACAGGACTAAGTTTTTTTTCACTTAATAAAACTTTGATATAAATATCTTTTGGATTTACTAAACTATAAATAAATGTGCCTTTTTTAATAACCATATCTTTATTTACAAATTTCTTAGCTATTATTCCACTAAATGGTGCTATTAAATTACTATCATTTAATTTAATAACTATATCTTTTTTAATCTCTTTTAATGATTCTATCTGATTTTTTATTGATTTTATTTGTTCATCTAAAACATCTAATTGTTTATAATTATTTTTAATAATATTTAGATTTTGAAGTAAATTATTTTTCGATATTTTTAATACTTTATAATTCTCTTTTTGTGCAAAAATCATATTTTGTAAATATCTATATTCTGTAGAAATTGTTTGATATTTATCATAAGAGATTTTTTTTGATTTATATAATTTATAAAATTTATTTTTATCAAACTTTAATTTTTCTAATTTTACTTTATTTGCTTTTATTTGAAAATCTAAAGCATTTAATTTTTTATCCATCTCTAAAATATTATTTTTTACAATATTTTGTCTAATATCTAATTCATTTTTTAATTTTTGTTTATTTAATTTTAAAGTATTTATAGTATGGTTTTGAGCTTTTATTTTATAATCAATCTCTTTTAATTTTGTATTTAATATATTTGTTTGTAATTTAGCAAGTAACTCACCTTTTTTTACTTTATCACCTGCTAATTTTGTCATTTTTTCTATCTTGCCATCTATTTTAAAAGCAAGGTTTGTCAAACTATCAGTAGCTACAAACACTGCTTCACTACTTACATATTTGTTTTTTTCATACATAAAAACACCAAATCCAACTGTAATTAGAATTATTATTGCTAATATTATCTTTTTCATTTAATTCCTTTTCTTAAATTAATTTTACCTTTATAAAATAGTAAAAACACAAATATACTTCCAAACAATCCAAAAAGTCCTGCATTTAAAAACACATTACTAAATCCATAATTTGTAGCCATTAACATCTCATACTTACCAAATATTACTTTTGCTATATCATGCGGAAATGGTAAATTATCTATAAAATTTGTTACATGCAAATAATTTTGGTCTTCATTCATTCTCAAAAACATATCGTTTTTGTAAAATTCTAAATTATTTGTAGCTATTGCTGTACCAAAACTACCACCTACAAATCTAGCATAATCCATAATCATAGTTGCTTGTTCGGTATGTTTTGGTGCTGTATTCATAACAAGCACAGTCACAGGTGCAAAAAACATCCCCATTGCCATTCCAAAAGGGATAGTATAAATTACTGCTTGAGTAAAAGGAGTATAATAGTTTATTTTAGGAATAAAATATAAAGTATCTATTAGATATATTAAAACTCCTATTAAAATCACTATTTTAGGCCCGACTTTATCACTAGCTAATCCAGCTAATATAGAAAATATACCTATAAACACACCAAAACCAAATATTCCAATTCCAGTATTTAAACTAGGAAGTCCTTTGATATGTTCATAAAATACTGGTAATAAATAAAAATATTGATACATACTAAATCCAAGTATTACAAAATAAATAAGTATACCTAGAGTAAAATCTTTATTTTTAAAAAGATGATGTTCTATTAATGTATTTTTAGAAAATTCAAAATAAATAAAAAACAAAAATCCCAATAAACTAATAAAACTAAGCCATAAAATCAGATCACTTCCGAACCAACCATATTGTTGTCCTTTTGAAAGAACTATTAATAATGCTAAAGTAGATATACCTAAAGATATAAAAGACATAAAATTTAATGCTTTTTTTTCTGTATTATCTTTTGTTAATAAAATAATTCCCGCAATAACAGTAACTATTCCTATAGGCACATTAATAAAAAACACCATTCTCCAATTAAAATATTCAACTAAATATCCACCAAGAGTTGGCCCAATAGCTGGAGCAAATGCAACTCCAAGTGCAAATATACCCATAGCTATTCCCTTTTTTTCTGGTGGAAAATAAGAAAATATCATAATATGTGCCGTTACCATTACAAGAGCTTCACCCATACCTTGTATAACTCTACTAAATATCATAAACTCTAAAGAATTACTAATACCACACATAAATGAAGCTATTGTAAAAGCTGAAAGTGCAAATAAAAATACTTTATGTTTACCAAAATTATGTACCAAAAATGGTGATATTAAAAGTGTAATAGCTGCACTAAGCATATAAGCTGTAATAATCCACTGAACACCATACATATCAGTAGCCAAAACACCTGTTAGTTTAGGGACTATAATATCTACAATAGTTGTATCCATTACAGCCATAAATGCTCCTGTAATAGCTATAATAGTAAATGATATAACTTGAAATTTTGTCATCTAACTTGTTTTACCATTTGATATAACTTCGGCAATATATATATATCCTTATCATTTTGATACTTATAAAACATACCACTATATGTTTTTGATGAAATCAAATTATTATGTTTATAAAACTTCAATTTGATATTAATATTATCATTATTCCCTGATAAATAATGATTATAAAAATATTCTATTTTTGTAACATTTGGTGTATTACACGAAACTAAATGTACTTTTTGTCTCAAAATATTTTTAAATTTATTAAAAATATTATATTCCATACTTCTATTAATTATACAAAAATTATTACTTTGTTTATCAACTACAAAATCTTTTTTAATTTCTTTTATAAAATGTTGTTCATTTTTAAATTCATTTATATAATCATACCATGAATTATCTAAAATTTTATGATTTGAAAATTGTATTAAATTCAAAGGAGTTTTTGTAATAAAAAACAAAACTTCATTACTACCTTCATATTCTGAAGTTAGTTTTTTAATTAATAATATATTATTAGTTTTATTTGTTTGAATAGTATAATTTGACACTAAAAGTTTCACCATTTTATTTTTAATAATCACATTAATATAAACAAATTTATTTGAAAATATTTTAGCAATAACTCTATCACCTAATCTATATTTAGATTTTAATTCTATATGTATTTTAATTAGATTATTTACTTTTTTTTCTAATTCTTTGAATGATGTAAACTTTGTTGCTGTTGGCACTTTTAGTTTTATTTGATTCAAAATATTAATAGCACTTTCTCTATCTCCTGAGTTAATAGCTTTTTCTAATTTTGATACTAATGTCATATATAATTTATGTTTTCTATTATTTTCTACTTGTAATTGTTGAAATTTATATTCTGAAATACACACATAACCATATGCTTTATTATTTACATCATCATAATAATTATGCACATGTATACCTGTAATATCTGCAAATGATTTAATTTTCACATCTTGTTTAACATGCTTTTGAATTACATCATTGTCATAAGAAGTTTTATTTGAAAAATCACTACTTACCATAGATAGTATTTCTCTAGAGATTTGTGAATAAATATCTTTCTGAACTAACTTACTCGCTTGAGAATCAGAAAAAGCATCTTCTACACTTTCATAACATCTATATCCATTTTTTTGTATTTCTTCATTATTTTTAATCTGTTTTACCCATTTAGGAGATGTGTCATGTATTAACATTGTAGTTTTTTTAATAGACTTTTCTACATCTTGACAACCAATAAAAAAAAATAAAATTACAAAAACTAAATATCTCATTTAAACCCTTTTAATTTAATTTTAAAATAAATATATAAAACTGCAAATATTATAAGCACTATTATACAATATATCCATAGATTCACATCTAATAAAGGTAATAAAGAAAAGTAATATTTGAAAATTTGAAACACTATCCAAGCTATTATCATAGATAATAAGATAACAAATCCACCTATCAAACTAAAAAACAATGCAATATCATTACTTTTTAATCCATACACTCTCATTACAAAAATTGCTCTTTTTTTTAGATTTATAAAAATATTAATTGTATATAATACAACAATAAATCCCAAAAGTAATGTAATTGCATATAAATAGTTTTCTAAAACCTGCAATTTTTTTAAATTTGTCAATAAAACTTTATTATCACTTAATACATCTTTAATTTTATATTCAATATTATATTTTTGAGCTATTTTTGATATCTCTTGTTTTGCCTTTAGAATATCTTTTTGAGAAATATTCACATTAAATGCTATTCTATCAAAAGTTTTTATAATATGTAATTTTTGAATAGAATTAGGATTTAAAAAAAGTATTGGTTCTATATTCAAAAACCCTGTATCAAGCACTTTTAATGTTTTATATATTTTATATTTATTATTATATATCCAAAATTGATTTCCTATTAAATGATTAAAAACAATATTTACTGCTTCTTTTTTATTCCATACAATTAAATTAACTCTTTTTGTAATATTATTAAATTTAAGTTCCATATTTGATTTAGAAAACAAAGTACTTTTGTATGGAAGTTTTTTTAATTTATACAAAAATTGTTCATTTGATTTACTATTTCCTTGTAAAATAAAAACTACACTCCCAAAATCACCTATATAACTTTTAAATATATATTCTTTATACGATTTATTTAAACTATCAATACTCATTAATGCAAAAAATGCAAAAGATAAAACAATAAATAAAAAAATAAATATTTTAGTAATTATTTGATTACTACTTTTATAAAATAACTTTGCTAATAGTTTATATTTTTGCATTTAATTCCTTATAGTTTTTTTCGTAAAATCAATGTATTTAAAATAAGTGCAATAATTGGAGTAATAATCATAGAAATAATTAAACTAGCAGAAAAAAACTTACCTAATAAAATAATTCCTAATATTACCCCTATAATCTCCCCTATTACAATAAACATAAAAAACAACATATTTATTTTCAATAAAAGTCTAGCACCTAATATATTTAATACTTTTATCTGTCTTGATTTTGTAACAATCCCATTAATAAATACTACTAAAATAGCTACAATCCCTAAAATCAATAAAATAATTTGAATTAGATTTCCAATAAAAGAAAAAACATTCAAAATTTTATTTTGTTTTTGATTGATATCTCTCCAAGATAAAATTTGAGCATTTTTAAAAGCCATAGACAACAATCTTATATCATCTTTTAATTTATCTTGATTTTTAATATTAATATAAAATCCATTTACATGATTTTTGCTAAATTTAAATAATTTATTAAAATATCTCCTACTCATAAATAAAATAGGAGTGTCTTTCATATCATCTAAAACACCTATAAATGTAATATTATCTAATTTATGTCTATTAATAAATAATCCATAATTTGTACTTACTGAGGGAGCGAAATCCAAAAAAGATTTCTGAAGAGCTTGATTAAATAACACATATTTTTTTTTGAATATATAAAAAACCTCAATACCTGTAAGCCTAATATTATAATCTTCTAATAATCTAATATCTATTTTATTAAAATCATAAGTGATAGGATATTCATCTAATCCTAACCCAATAATCTTTACTTTCCCACGAAAAGCACCTAAACCTTTTTGTAATTTTATATATTTTGTAGTAGTTGTAAATGAATTTATATTTTTAAGGTCATTTTTTAAAATATTTTTAATTCTTGAAATCTCTTTTTGAATATTCACATTCATATTATCATTGATATATCTAAGTACAATATGTGGTTGTTTTTTGGCAAATGAAGTCTGCAAAAAAGTATTATACTTATAAATAGCAATAGATATCAAAGATATACTAAAAAACACTACTATACTTATCAAAAATATATTGATGAAACTTTTGTTTAATAATTTAAAAATTAATCTATTCATTTTCTTTTAAATTCAAAATTACCATTATTATATTCAAACTTAAATACTGTATCTGCTATCTCTTCTAATACATCATCATGAGTTACTATCACAATAGTTCTATCATCACTTTTTAAATCTTTAATCAATTCGATAACCTCATCTCTAGTTTTTGGGTCTAAATTTCCTGTAGGTTCATCTGCAAAAATAATTTTTGGTGTATGTATAATAGCTCTTGCTATAGCAACTCTTTGTTGCTGGCCACCTGAGAGTTGTTCTGGCTTTTTATAAAAGTGTGTACTAGGAATTTGTAATTTTTTTAAAAGTGCTATTGCCTTATTTTTTGCTATTGACTGAGATTCATTTCTTAAAAGCAAAGGCACTGTAATATTTTCTAAAATATTAAATTCTGGAATTAGTTCATGTGATTGAAAAACAAATCCCATATATTTATTTCTAAAATCTGCTCTTTGTGATTCATTAAGAGTTAAAATATTTTGATTATCTACTATTACCTCTCCATTAGCATTATTATCAATAGAAGCTAAAATATTTAATAATGTAGATTTTCCACATCCACTTTGCCCTCTAATAATAGTAATTTCACCTTGTTTTATTTCAAAATTCAAATTTTCAAAAACAATATTTTGATTATTATTATCTTTATAAATTTTAGTTAAATTTTTCACTTTTATCATTTTTTATCCCTATATACACACCTAAATCCTATAGTTAATCTAGAAGCAATATCTTTTTTTAAAACAAAATTTCTAACCCTTACATCTAAAAGAGGCTTTTTATCATAATCATAAAAACTACCACCTTTAACTAATACAAAATCTCCACTACTTTTTACCATCTCCCATACATTTCCAAGCATTCCATATATTCCATTAATCCCTTTTAAAGTAGCTTTAACATCAATAATATCATCTAATACTTGTTCTGGTCTAAATTTTGTAGGATATTTATGAAATTTTGTATCAAAAGAAGCTGCGATTATCCATTCATCTTCTGTAGGTAAATCACCCCCTTTTGATTTGCAAAAATCTAACGCTTGTTGATAAGAGATATTAAATACAGCTATACTCATCTCATCATCTTCAAAATAATCTGGAATTAATCTAGGATATTTTAAAGCTATATCCTTATAACTCACTTCATATTTATCTATATAAAAAGGTTTTAAATAAACTATTCTTTTAGGAGTGTTTACAAACATACTATCCCCTTTTGGGATAATATATTTGCCACCTTTTATAAATATTGTTTGTGCATTTAAAATAGAAAAAAATAATAATATCCTAAAAACTACCAACAAATTCTACCCCAGCTGTTGTTGGTGACATAAACAATTCTAAGAAATTGATTTTTAGTGATATATAACTATCCATTCCACTATCAGTATATGTATATTTGTCTGAATAAGTGCTTTCTTTATACGTATATTTTAAACTTTTTTTCATAACACCACCCTCAATATATACAGGTATACTCCATTTAAATAAATATCCTAATCCCAATCCTATCTTATATCCATTCATATCATCAGTTGTTGCATATTTATAATTATCTCCTGAAAAAGCATAATATTGTAATCTTGCTGCCCAATATACATCAATAGGTAAACTATGTTTGTATCCTACTTCAAACATCCATCCACTATAATAATTTTTTTTCATCACTTTTTCATCACTACTATCATTTTCATTTGTTAATGTAACATCATTTTGTGATACACAAAGCCCTATTCCAAATGTAATAAATGAAAATTTCGCAACAGGATATAAATCTATATGTTCATTTTTAAATGTATCTGTTGTTACAGATGAACTATATGAATTAGGCCCATGTACTTTGATATAAGTATTTTTTGCATCTGTATTATTTGTAAATACATATAAATTCTTTTTATATTTTTGCTCTATTTTTACATCATTTGAAAATAACCCACTATTTTCAGAAACATTACAATTAAATCTACTACAATAATCATCATAATTATATACTTTTCTTGATGTAACTTCTGAATAATGAATAGCTATAGTTTTGTAATATTTTTTGATAGGAATTACTGGATATTTTACACCATCTTTTGTTTCTTCATTTAAGGTAATGATAGTTGGTTTATCGCTAATTTTCACATCTTCTATTACAATATCTAAAAAGTTTTTATTTACTATTTTGATATCATAATCTCCATTAGTTAAAATTACTTTAAAAAAGTTTTTATCACCTATGTTTTGTATTTTTTTACCATCTATATAAATATCAGAATTTTGAGGAACATTTACAATCTTTAATGTACCCGCAAAAAGATAAATAGCTATTAATAACAATAATATTTTTTTCATCATTCACCCTTTAATAAAACTTTTTTTAAGAATATATATGCTGTATGATTTAGATTTACAGCTATAATATATTTACCATTTTTATCCATAGAAATATCACTATATGCATATCCTATTTGAGGTAATATTTTTATAGGTTTTTCTTTAGAAATATTATATACAGCAAGTTCACCTTTATTTGTTATAGCTATAAAATAAGAACTATCTAAAAATAATACTTTAACTATATTACCTTTTAGACCTATATATGTTTTAGATACTTTTTTGTTTTTTACTAAAACTAAATGTCCATTTTCTCCACCTACAATATATTCTCTATTATTTTTAGCAAATGTAGTTGCTTTAAAAGTTAAATCAATAACTCTTCCAAATAAAATAAATTCTTGATTAATATTTATTTTAGCATCACTACTATATTTAAAATAATAATTATAATAATAGTAATGGTTTGAGATAGATTTTGATTTTGTAGTACCTATATATCTATTAAAAATAATCTTTTTATTAAATGCAGTAATAATATATTTACCCGATTTCATCTGTACTGATTCTATATCTTTATAAGATACACTAAGAGTTTTACTAGATATTAAATGGTTGTTTTTATATACACTAAGATTTCCATTATCATCTACTAAAACAACTTTTACATTATTTTCATTTAAACTTTGAACTGCTCCAACTTTATTAAGATTACTACTATGAATTTTCCACATAATTCCTAAATTATTTAATTCATAATCTGATAATGGTTCTTTTACTAATGTATAATCATTCCCCATACATCTAAAATCTTTATCTGTAATATATGTTGGTATTGTATATTTGTAAATTTTATACCCGTCTTTAAAATCAATTTGCTGATAATATTCTTCAAAATAATATTCATCTTCTGGATTTACAAATATTTTATTTGGTAAATACATATTTAAAAACGAACAATAATCTTTTGCAAATTGTGCATCATTTGAATAAGAAACTAAATTTAAACTTTTTGCTAAATCTAAATCATCAGATGAAATTGGCTTATTAAAAAGCATAACTTTTTGTTTTGTAAATGAAATAACTTTCAATTTATTATTATCTTCTACTACTAATGGTGCTACAGATTTTCTATCTGCTGCTGTATAATCCATAATAGATGATTTTACAAAAAATAACAACATATTATAGATTGTATTTGAAATGTTTTTTGTAATTTTTTTAGTAAGAGTTATTTTTTGAATATCACCTTTTATACCATCTTTTTTATATTTAACTCCATTGATATAAAAAGTTTTACCTTTTTGTGTAATTCTAAATACAACATAATATCCATCTTCATTAAAAACCTTATGGTCAGCTAATAAACCTGTTCTTAATTTGTCTTTATCAATATAATATTTATTATTATCGATTACTGATAATAATGCTTGATAATTTGTTAATGGTATCATTTTTACATCATAATCATCACTTAATTTTTGTTTCAATGCTTTAACAATAGGTGAATAAAGTCTATCGTTAGTTTTATCTTTCATCCATACTAGATATAAATTATCATTGCTAAATAAAGCAAATGAATTTACTATAAATATCAATAATACAATTATTTTTTTCATCTTATATCAACCTCCGCTTTTTTAGTAATAATCTCTCTAATAGCTGCTCCACTTTGTGCAGCAATAAATCTATAATTTCTTCTCCAGTTAAAATCTTTAATAGGCTCACTTTCAAAGTTTGCTTCACCATCAGAATCAATAGTTACTACATATATATTAATATTTAAAAAATATCTTCTTCCTCTTTTTTGTGGTGAAAAATATTCAAAGAAAAACAAATCAGGTTTTAACATTTTATAATCTGTTAATAGTTTTTTTCTATAAATCTTACCATTTATCTGTACTTGTACAATTTTTGGATTTATTGGTAAATAAAAAGGCATACAAACACCATCTTCACATTTATAGTTTTGTTTTAGTTTATTTAAAATAGTTTTGAAATTACTATCAATATTATTTCCTTTTACAACATCTTCTCTTAGTGCTTTTAAATCACCTTTTTTAAAATTCAAAGAACCTAAAGAACTATCTGATAAAGATACACTATTTAATTGTATGTCTTCAGTTGAAGTATCACTAACATCTGAATCTAATTTTTTAATAAAAGCATCAAATTCATCTACAGCTTTTTTATCTTGTTTTAATAAATATTTGATTTTAGGTTTATTTGATGTATATATATTAATTTGCATATTTTTTACATTAATATCTACATCTTGGTCTTGTATTCTCGTTAGAAAATCCCATACTTGTCTTTTATAACCTTTCATTATAGCCATTTTGACTATCATGTTTGTATCTTGTTTTATATTTGGTGTTCCTATTACAAAATTTATCGCAAATGAATTAATTATAAATAAAAGAACTAAAACTATTTTTTTCATTTTACACCCTTTTTAATACATCTAAATGTTAAATTTTCTGCTTTATATGTATCTTCAATATTCTTATATTGGTTGCTTGTATAATCAAATTCTAAAACACTAGAATAATCACTATCTGCATAACATTGATCTTTTTTTGATTTATCTTTTTTATTTTCACATTCATCTATTTTTAAACTAACTACATCATCTGGCATTTTTAACCTCGTATCTTCTTTACTAGCAGGATCAAAAGCAGCTACAAATTCTGCCGTAGCATAAAACTTTGTAGGTGGATTTATTTTACCTTCTCTTAATGCATGTTCAAATACATACAAACTAGCAACACTTCCACCATATTTTTTAAAACAATAATCATCTGCTTGGTCAAATGTGATATATGTAACTGCTCTGTCTTGTTTTGTTAATTTATTTGGATAAAATTCTTCTACTTTTATAGGATTTTTCATAATAGAATATGTTACATAACTTCCATCATTTGTCTTAATTTTGATTGTACTCCAATTACTTAGAGATTCTGCTTGCATTTTTTGAATACTTTTAGGTGTTGTAAACTGTAATGGCTCTACTAAATCAAAAATATTTGTATTACTTAAAACAACTTTAAATCCTAAAATACCATTTTTTTGACTTACATATACTTTAACATCTGAAGGTCCATCAAAAATAGTAATAAATTTGCCATTTTGAGCACTAAAATAATTTAAAAATCCTTGTGTAATTAATTTTTTATTTTTAATTTTTCCTTTAAATTTAATACTAATTTTAATTGAATTTTTATCTTCTATTAGATTATCTAATACATACTTTTTTATTCTTGAAAATTCTCTATTTAATAATCCATTTCCTAATGTTTTATCTTTTAATGATTTTGGATAAGGACCATTATAAAAATTACCATTATTATCATGTATTCTAATACCTGATGTTTTATTTAGATTTTCATCTACAATAAACGTATCATCATCAGCAAAACTATTTGCTAATGATGGCTTTGCTTCTTGTCCACATCCTATAAAAACACCACTTATTATAATTGCACTAACTATTCTTCTCATTGTACTTCCCTTAAATTATGGGCACTTTTATAACTATTTAGTTTTTTAATATTATCTTGAATAGTTTTATTCATAAATGGAGTTTTTAGTTTGATTACTAAATCATATTTATTATCTTTTACTTTGATTATTCTATGATATTGGTCTAATGTAAAAGTCCAATTTTTAAGTATATCATCACCAATAAATGCTTTTACATTATATGAATTATTAGAAATTTTAGTTACTTTTCCTTCTACTCTACCAGTAGTAATATATGAAATAGGCATATTTTTTATATTGTGAATATCACACCAACTTACTAAATACCATACACCTCCAAAATCATACATAGGTTTTGAACCTCTAAATATAAATTTTTTTCTTTGTTTTCCATTTTCATCAATATATATCAATGGCACTTTTACTGATTTTGGTAATTGTCTCCATAATAATACATTTTTAGAATCAATATTTAATATAGTTTGATATTCAAATAAAAAATTATTTAAATCAATTAAATATGTTTTTATTTTATACGGTAAATCTTGTTGTTTTCTTGGGTCTAAAACTAATCCACTTGATGATAAATTCACTGAAAAAATATTATCTTTTTTATTTTCCATTTTGAATTTAGCATCTAAATATCTAACACCTTCTTTTGTATTTACAATATATTTTGCCCAGATAGGTTCTTTTGTAAAATCAAAATTATCTAATACTATTTTTAATGTTGATTTCAAATGATTAAATTTTTCTACATATTTATTATCTATCAAAATCAAATCAAATCTATGTTGATTTATCACAAATCTTAAAGGTAATGCATCATGATAATCTACTACAAAAACCTTTCTACCTTGTTTTGTAACTATATACTCTGTTACAGAAACAGAACCAAAAATTATATTTTCAATATCTGTATCTTTTTTTATAATTTTAGCTGGTTTATTATCTAACAAAAATGTAAAACCATTTTCAAAATCATTGTATGATATAAAACTAAATAAATCTTTATATGCTATATGATAAACTGGGATTTTTTTGTCACATTGAGAGACTTCACCTGTATCTTCATCTATACACTGCTTTTTTTGAATCTTATAAGTTATTGTAGGTTTATATTCTGGATTTATTAAAAACCCAAAATTATTCTCTATCTTTGTTTGTGTAACTTTTATATACTTGTCTTGTGTATATTTTAAAGTATTTGTTTGATTTAAACCACCTTGTGTAGATGTCACATATGCAAATAAACTATGCATAAAAAACATTACTACAACAAAACTCCTCTTAAAAACACCCATATACAACTCCTTTTTTCAAAATTTTATCTTATTCTAGTTATATTTGTCAATCCATATATTTTATATTCTAACAATATTATTTAAATGTAAGAGATATGAAAGGAATGGGTTATAAAATTACAAAATATCCTAACTAAAGGTTGTCAATATGGAGTTTGTAATAGCTAAAATAAAAGATTTTTTATCATTAAAAAATTTAAAAAAATTTATATTCAATAATCCTATTATGGTATTAGGATTTGTTTTAGGAATATGTATAGGAAGTTTTGTCTCAAAACTTATTAGTTGGATTCCTATATTAGGAGGAATATTAGGCTCATTTATAACAATTGGATTTGGAATTGTTGGAATGATATACTTACCAAAATTAAAAGATAAAGAATAAGGAGAAATATATGGAAAAACAAAATAATTTAACTATATTTAATGATACACAATTGCAAGAAATAAATAATAAAGGGAATTCTTTAATTCAAGAGCTAAAAGATTTAGCATCATCATTAATAAATAAAGATGATATAAATGATGAAATAACTCAATTACAAAGAATAAAAGAAGAGATGGAAAAAGGGCTATATTTTATCACAATCCAAGGAAGCCTAAAAACAGGAAAATCAACTCTTACAAATCTTTTAATTAATTCACCAGTAGCAAAAACTCAAGCTGGTGTAGATACTACAAAAACTGCTTATGTAATCACAAAATCACCAGATAATGAATCAAGAATAGTAAAATACAAACAAACACAGAATATTAAAGAAAAAGATTTAGAAAATATCTTGAAATCTATCATAGATAATGTAAAAGGTATTGATATAGAAAACAACAAATGGAAAGATTATTTTGAAAAAGAAATTATTCCATTAACTAAAAAAAATTTAGAAAAATATACAGTAGAAGGAGTAACTGAAGATGTGTTATTTATCAATATTCAAATAGCAAAACCAAAAAATGCAGAAAATTGGATACTAGACCATGACATAGCTATACTAGACACTCCTGGAATAGAAGGTAAAAAAGCAGAACATTCTCAAGAAATCATCCAAGAAATAAAACAAAGAACAAATATGTTAATCGTAATGCAAAGTACAATCACTCCTATCAATGCAGAAGAGATAAAACATCTAAATGAATATAAAGACCAAGGTGTTCAAATGAGATTAATGCATAATAAGTTTGAGTTGAAACCTTGGGCAATTGATAAAGACAAACAAAAACTAAAAGAAGCAAATCTAAAAGCTATTCAAGAAGGTAAAAAACTATTAAAAGAATTTGGAAGAATCCCACATGATGAATTTAATTTAGCTAAAATAGAAGATTTTCTAAAAGACAAAGAAACTTACAAAACTTTAGAAGAAGAATTTCAAAAATTTCAAAAATTTAATGATTCTCTAATCAACAGCATAAATACAATAAAAACAAAAGAAAAAAAACAACAAGCAAAAAAACAACTTTTAAATAGATTAAGAGAATGGCAAAAAGAAACTAGTAAGTTTTTTACATTAAAAACAAAAACAAAAGAAGATATTCAAGAAATAGAAAAAAACTTAGAAAATATCATAAATAGTTTTGAAACTTATATCAAAACTATAAAACTATTTAAAGATGATTTTTTAAGTAAACACAAAAATGAAATAAAAATGTTTATAAATGGAAATTTAATAGAAGAAACAAACACTCATCTTGTTGTTAGCAATACAAAAATAGACAGAAAAAACAAAGATAAAATAATAAAAGAAATTCATAGTTTTGATAAAAAACTACATAAAGAAATAAATGAGATTCTAAAAAACCATATATTAGAAAAACTAGATAATACTGCTGAATTATTAAATCTTGAATTAAAAAAATTAACAAATTATTTAGAAGAAGTAGGATTTAATAAATACAGTAATCTTATACCTGAAATTACATTTAACACACAACATATTCCGGATATCATTAAATCTCATTTATTTCCAAAAGCAGACATAGAAAGTCTTTTGAATAATGATAACTTCTTAATAAAAGAAAAGAAATTAGTGATATTTAATGACAAATATCTTAATACAGTTGAATTAGAAAACCATATAAAAAATTTATATAAAAAAGAAGCAAGTAATAACTTTGAAGCATTTATTCAAGATTTTGGGACAGATATATATAACAATAATAACGGAATATTAGATGAATATATTCAAAATATCAACTCTATTTTAGATAAATTAAAAGCTGAATATAATGAAATCACAGATAAAAGAAAACATAAATTAAATAATATCATAAATAAAATTGAATCTATTATTAAAAAAGCTAGAGAAGTAGAAAAGGAAATAGCTGATGATTAAATATATAAATAGTTTTATATCTGTCATCATAACTTTTATTATGCTAATTTTATGGATATTCACATATAAACATACTTGTTTTAGTCTAATATTTCCTTTTCTTGGTCTTTTATTAATATCAAAGAATAATTTTGAATTATTAAAAACAAAAAAAATATGTAATGCAAATTGTTATCTAAATAAAAATAGTTTTATATACACTTTATTAACTGGAAGAATTTTTATTTTTATCTTTTCTTTGATTATCAGCATTGTTATTACTATGTCTCTTTTTATATACGCTATTACATTTAATATATACGATATTATTATTGCTATTTTATCTGGAATTAGTGTTATAGTTTTATACAATAAATACCAAAATACTAAAATTTTTAGTGAAGATGTAAAAAATATTTTTGTGAAAAATATAGCTACTTTTACAAATACCCTTATTTTTACTACTATTTTAGTAATTATAAACATAAATCAAACTCCACCTGATTTTATAGACAATAATCTACTTACAACCATTACAAATGCTTCAAAAGAGGTATATTCTGTATGTCCATTTAATCAAATAATTACCAAAGTAACAATGGAATTAGAAGCAATAAAATGGTGGATAATGCTTAAATTTAGCATCAATAATCATAATGAAGCAATTAAAATAATTGTTTGGTTGTTATTTTTAATATCAAATTACTTAGTTATTTTAGGGTTTAGTAAATTAATATTAGAAATCAATCAAATAGGAGAAAAATTATGGAACAAAACAAAATAAAGAAATCAAAAAATCAAAAAATTTTTTGGTTTTCTTTTTTTGGAATTATAATTACAGGAATTATAATTTATGCGATATTGATAAGTATAGCTACAAAAAATATCGAAAATCTACCAAAAGTACAAAAAGAAGTAGTTATCAAAAATCTAATTACAAAACTACAAACACAAGCACCTCAAGTTTTTCAAATATTAGCACAATTAGATAAACAAACAAAACAACAAATAGATGAAATCATTAAAGAACAAATAAACAAAGTATATGCTCCTGTATATGATAATATAGATGAATTTATTAAATTTCATTATAGTTTAAAAGGCGATTATAGTGAATTATTTGTTGCATTAACTGGAAAAATAGAAAAATTAATAAAAAATAAACTTTTTAAACCTGCTAACTTTGATGAAAACTTACAAAATGCATTACATGTAATCAATTCAAATGTAATACAATTAGTAACAGAAAACTATAAACAAATGGAAAATAAATTACAAAAACAATTGAATTTATCACAAGATGAAGTAACTTATCTTTTGAATAATATTTTACAATATTCAATCAAAGATGCCATAGGAAGATATCAACAATATAATTACAATAGTTTTAGATTTATTAGTACTGCTGCTGGAACTGGACTTGGAGCTACTCTAATGGCAAAATCATTAGCAAAAAAAATATCTACAAAACTTCTTGTAAAAGCAGGTGCTAAAGTAGCTACAAAAACTGCTGCTGGAGCTGGTGGAGCCACTGCTGGGGCAGAAGCAGGATTTGTAGTAGGTGGACCAGTTGGTGCCGCTATTGGTGGTTTAATTGGTGGAGCTATAGCATGGTTTGCAAGTGATGAAATAATTATTCATGTAGATAAATATATGAATTCTAAAAAATTCAAAAAAGAGATTATAAAAATGATAGATGAACAAAAAGAAAATACAATCAAAGTTTTAGAAACAATTTATATACAAAATTTACAAAAATTACATAATTCATTAAATAAAACTATAAATAACTTAAAAAACAAACCTATCAAAGAATTAATAAAGGAATAAAACCAAATGTTTAAAACAATAAAAGACAAAACAGTAGCTTTTTCACTAAAAAAAATATTAAATATAAAATTTAAGGAGTATGGAGAAATGTTAAAACTAAATCTTGATTCAACAAACAAAACAATAAATCTAGAAGTGATGTTAAAAGGGGAAAAAGAACCTTTAGAGATAAAAGTAAATCAATATGAAATAATCCAAGAAAACGGAAAATCTTTTATTTCTTTAAATGAATTAACTACATCAAGAGAATGGATAGATGTAATTGCTAAAAATTATATAACAAATAAAAAATTTGAATTAGATTCTAAACTAGCAGAAGTTTTAAAGGTATTAGTATAAATGTCTAAAATGTAGGTATAAAATAGGAAAAATAAGAGGATATATATCAAAAATTGAGGATTTTCATCCTCCTATTTACCCTAAATGTAAGACTAAAATGAAAGAAATTTTATTAGAAAAATTAAAGGATAACAATATGAATACAACACAACATACTGGTATAGTTATAAATCCAACCTTATATAAGATTTATGTTTATATATGTGTATTTATTAATGCAAAAAATTTAGAAAAAATAAAAAAATGTAATATACACATAGTAGCATAAACATACTACAAATTAAAGTGGAATTTTGAGTAATTGAAAAAAATCAGTAGAAGAAGAATGTAAATATAAAAATAAGGTATATTATGCAACAAATCAAAGATATCAAAAACCAAAAAATAACAACAAATCCTATTGTTTATTTTTGGTATTTTAGAGATGACATAGCAAATAAACTTTTAATACCATTAAAAGAATGTATTGATTTTTCTAAAATCACTTATAAAATAATAAACAACACAAAATATTATCTACTGTATATCGGAAAAGCAAAAAATGGACATCAAAGACTTATAGAATATCACATTTTAGATAAACAAAATTACCACCAAAAAGGGATAAAAAACAAAAGATTATCATCACTTCGACAAACTATTAGTGCTTTGCTTGGAATTAATATGTCCACTTCAAAAGAAAAAGTTGATGAGATTTTTGATACTTGTATAGTGGATTGGATAGAAAGTGATATAGAAAATGTAGAACAATTAGAAACTTCACAAATCAAAAATCACTATTTACCTCTTAATGATTTACATTCAATCACTCCAAAAGAATGTAGACAAATTTTAAGAAAATTGAAAAAAGAGTATAAAAAATAAAATATGTAAGAAATATAAAAGAGATAAATTATAAAATTGTAAAAATAACTTATAAAAGGAAAATATTATGGAAAAACTTTTAATGATTTTAGCGGGTCTTGGTGGTATATATTGGCTGTGGGAAACTCATCCTATTATTACAATTATACTTGGTTTAGGTATAGCATTTATTATATCAATAATATCAGATTCAAAAACAAAGAGAAGACCTAAATCTAAAAAAAGTGGAAGTAATTATGATGACAATGCAGACATTATAACTACTGGTATAGATGCAATGATTAATCATAATTAATCTTTCTACACTATCCTATACCCCTCCCCTTTTTGATTTTTAAATTCAAGTCCCGTCTTTTTTCTAAGACGGCTCAGAAATGCATACAATGCACCACCACTTTTACCAGTAATGTCTTCAATATCTTCAATTGAGACAAATTCTCTATCTTTAAACAAAAGTAAAAAATCAACTTCTATTTTAAGAAGTGAAATTTCTATATCTCTTTTTAAAATTAGTTTATCTAAATCTATTTCAAAATCTTTAATTTTTACATATTGAGGAAAAAGTTGTTTAATTTTATATAAAAGTTCAGGTTTAAAAAATGGTTTTTTAATAAAATCTACAGCACCTTTTTTATATGCAATCTCTATATTTTCATTATTTATATTAGCTGAAATTATAATTTTTTTATTAGGTAAAAGTTCTATTAATTTCAATCCATCAATTTTAGGAATATTAATATCAATTAAATATAAATCATAGATAATATTAGTTTCAAATATACTCTCACCATCAAAAAAACTATCTACTTCATATCCCTCTTTTTCTAGAATATTTGTAATACTTAAATTTAAATCTTTTTCATCTTCTATCACTGCTATCTTCAACTATTTTCCTTTTAATATTTTTTAACATTTTATTTGTTTCAAATCATATTCAAAAACTATTTTTTTATCTGTAATAAGATTAAATTTAATATCATAATTTGAAACTATTGAATGAATTATACTAAGTCCTATACCAAATCCACCTTTTATATTATCTTCTCTATAAAACTTTCTGAAAATTTTATTTTTATCTTTTATTTCTCCATCATTTTCAAACCTCAACACACAATCTTTAAGTACAATTTTTATAAAATTTGTAGTTGAATATTTAATTGCATTACTAATATTATTATCAACAAGTCTTTCTAAATCACTTTCATTTATCTTTATACAACATTCTTCTAATTCAAGATAAATTATCTTTTTTTCACTTTTTATAATATCATTAAAATAAACTATTCTATTTTCAATAAAAGTTTTTAAATTTATCTCTTTTTGATATTTTTTTGTTTTATCAAATTCTAAAAAATAAGCCATATCTTCATAAGCCATATTTAATTTTTTTATAGCTACGATAGATATATCATTTTCTACATTCAATGATAAAATTGAAAGTGGAGTTTTAAGTTCATGCATTACAAATTCTAAAAACTCTTTTTTAGATTCTATTGATGAATGTAATTTTTGTAATGTTTTATTATAACTATCTACAACTTTTTTAAATTCTCCTTGATATTGATACACTTTCTCATTTTCAATATGTTTAGCAAAATTTTCAATCACATTAATAATTTTTTTGAAATATACAAACACAATAGTTCCTATAAATATTAAAAATAGAATAATAAATGCTAAAATTATTTTAACTTTATTTAATTTTGCTTGATACTTTGATAAATCCATATCAATTTTAAATATCATATATCCATCTTCAAATGGATTTACAGATAAAATATACATACTGTTTTTTGTAAAAATAGGGTTTTGTTTTTTTAGTTGTTTATATAATTCAAATCCAATTTTATTATTCTTATTCATCTCCTGTGGTGAATATTTTCTATACATTGGTTTTAGGAAATTACACTTTGAAGCAAAATGTATATTTGGGTATACAAAATATAAATATACATTTTTTATAATAGGATTTTGTTTTTTTAATTGTTCTATCTTTTGTTTAAATTCTCTAATTTGATTAGAATCAAAAATATATCCTATCTGTAAAACTCTACCTTTTTGATAAGAATCACTAAAAGAGATAAAATCTGTAGTTGCCATTTCACAAATTGGCTTAGATACTTTTATTCCTTTATGTGAAAGAAAATATTCTTTAGCAAAAGCAAGTGAAAAATTTTGGTCATATTTAAAAGTAGTTTTTGTAATTATAAAGTTTTTATTTGTAAGATAAATTTCATAATGTTTACCAAGTTTATTTTTTAAAATAGTAAAATTTTTATCTAAATTATTTAATACAAATTTATGTGCTTTTATAATATTTGATTTTTCTTTTTGATATTCATTCATAATAGCAAATAAAAAATCTTTTGAACTCTGTAAAGTTTTATAAAAAATCACTTCTTTTTGAAGATTAAATATTTTTTTATCTGCATTATACAAATTAATACTTAAAATTAAAATAACTCCTAAAAATACAAAAGCTGTAATTAAAGAAAAGAAAAAAACTTTTTTCATTTATTTTTCTCTTAACCATTCTTTAATCACAGGAATCTCTGCATAATCAGTCATATCCATTTTTATAGGTGTGATTGAAACAAATCCATCACTTACAGCTCCTAAATCACTCCAATCCTCATATTCAAATTCAAGAGCAGGAAGTCCTATCCAAAAATACTCTCTTCCTCTTGGGTCATGATGTAAAAAGGCTTCATTTGAATAAGTTTTATATCCAAGTTTTGTAACTTTTATCCCTTTAATTTTATCATTTGGAATATTTACATTTAAAAATTTTCTTTCTCCTTTAAATGGATCGTTTTTTAATACTTTTTGAGTAATTGCTCTTACATATTTTTTTGTTTGTTCCCAGTCTACACTATCATCATGTTTATGATAAGTTTTTACTACTTGTGAAAAAGCTATACCACTAATTCCTTGTAACACTGCTTCCATCACAGCACCAGCAGTTCCAGAATAAGTGATATCATCACCCATATTAGCTCCTAGATTAATTCCACTAAGGACAATATCTGGCTTAATATCCTCAAAAATATGATTTAATGCCAAATATACACAATCAGTTGGAGTTCCATCATCTACTGTATAAAAATCATCATCTTTACTTCTTAAAAATAGTGGTTTTGAGATAGTAAGACTATGCCCACATGCAGATTTGTGATGTTCTGGTGCTACTACAAAAATCTCTCCCAATCCATCAACTGCTTCTATTAGTTTTTGTATTCCTATTGCATCATATCCATCATCATTTGTTATAAGTATTTTTTTCAAGTTATAAACCTTTTTTTTGTTATAATTATATCAAAAAGGGCTTTTTTATGCAGTTTGATAGATGTCAAAAACTTTTTGCTAACTTTAATGAACTTCAACAATTAAATATATTAATTTGTGGGATTGGTGGTGTTGGTGGGTATGCACTAGATTGTCTATATAAAAGTGGTATTCAAAATATAACTGCTGTAGATTTTGATATATTTGAAATTCACAATCAAAATCGCCAAATAGGTAGTGAATATATAGGTGAAAAAAAAACAGAAGTTTTTAAAAAACTATATCCAAATATTGAAATAATAGACACAAAAATAACACCAGAATGGGTAGAGAATTTTGATTTTGATAAATTTGATATAATAATAGATGCTATCGATGACATACCAGCAAAAATTGCTTTAATTATAAAAAATCACAAAAAAATAATATCATCAATGGGAGCTGCAAAAAGAATAGATGCTACAAAAATAGAAACAGCATCTATTTGGAAAACATACAATGACCCTTTTGCAAAAGTAATTCGTGAAAGATTAAAAAAAGCAAAATTTAATAAAAATTTTAAAGTAGTATTTTCTACAGAACTACCTACAAAATGTGAAATGGGTAGTTTCGTAGGAGTTACAGGTAGTTTTGGAATGGCTCTTTGTAGTGAAGTAATAAAAGGATATAATTGAAAAAACTTGAAAATGTAATAGAATGTTATGGATGTGGAACTTTTTTAGATATTAGTGAATCTAAATATGCTGTAAAATGTCCAAAATGTCATTCAATAATAGATATAAAAAATCATTCAAAAGAAGCACTAGCGTACGCTATATCTGCATTATTAATATTTGTAATATTACCAAATTATCCCATAATTACAACTAGCATAAATAGTATACAATTATCTGCTACTATCCTAGATACACCAATTATGATTTATAAACAACATTTTATATTTGTAGCTATTCTAACATTTTTTACTATTATTTTAGCACCTATTTTAAATTCAATGATTATAATTTTTGCCTTTTTTAATAAAAAACCTAGAAAAACATTATATAAACTTTATCATATTTCTAAAGAATGGGGGTTTATAGATATATTTTTAATTAGTTGTATTATCTCATATATTAAATTATCTGCTACTTTTCAAAATACTAGTTTTCAAAATGGATTTTATTTACTTATGATATATTTGGTATTATTCTATTTATCAAATAAAAATTTTGATGAAAAAATATTATTAAAAGAAAAAAAATGCCCCTAATATCTTGTAAAACATGTAAAACCGTATATCAAACTTCACAACAAAATTTTAAATGTGAAATATGTAATAGTATAGTAACTAAAAGAGATTATCACTCATTCGAAATCTCAACAGCACTAGCATTAGCAGCACTATTCATAGCTATTCCAGCATTAACAGAACCTATAATGTTACTTACAAAACTAGGCAAAGATAATCATAAAACTATTTTTCAAGGGGTTGTTTATTTTTGGGAACATCACGATTATTTTATTTCTATAGTTATATTTACAGCTAGTATATTTATTCCATTATTTAAAATCATAGGACTTTTGATAATATACGCTTCATTAAAAATAGAAATAAAAATGAGTAAAAAATTAAAACTTTGGATATTTAACTTTATTAAGTTTATAGGAAAATATTCGATGATAGATATATATGTAACAGCAATATTAGCATCTATCGCTATTTTAGGAGAAATTTTCTCTATAAAAGGTGATGTTGCTATAACTTCTTTTGCACTTATGGTAATATTCACATCATTATCAGCACACTATTTTGACACAAGGATTATTTGGGATGAATGAAATACAAAAACCACATAAACCAAAACTAATATCTTTAGTTTGGTTAATACCAGTTATTATTCTAATTTTTGTTGGATGGACAGAATATAATAACTTTATAAACAAAAAAAATAAGATAACTTTAATTACTGATACAGCAAATGGATTTAAAATAGATGTAACTCCTCTAGAATATAGAGGGGTAAAAATAGGTAAAATTACTGATTTGTCTCTAACAAAAGATTTAAATCATACATTAATTACAGTTATGATAGAAAAAAAATATATGCCTCTAGCTACAAAACAAGGAAATATATTTTGGATAGATAAACCTAGAGTTACTATAAATAAAGTATCTGGTTTAAATACTATACTATCTGGATATAAAATACAACTAAGTCCAAATTTTGATACAAATAAAACTACATATAAATTTAAATTATATGAAAACCCACCCTTAAAAGGTTATTTTATAAAACTACATACAACCAGCCATATAAATTTATACACACCTATTTTATATAAAGGTGTAAAAATAGGTCAAATTATAGATAAAAAATTTAATGATAATTTTATTTTAACAGCAATTATATATAACCAATACAAAAAATTTATTAATAATTCATCAATATTTATAAAAAATCCTATCTTAAAAGTTGATTCAAAAGGGATAAATTTAAAAATAAATTCTTTATCTTCAGCATTACTTGGTAGTATCAATGTATCAACTCCTAAAAAAGAAAAATTAACAAAAAAAGAATTTACTTTATATAATTCAACAGATGAAATAATTCCGAAAAAACCTATTTTATTAGTAATAAAAAATGAATATAATTTACAAAAAAATACACCAATTATATACAATTCACAAAAAATAGGATTTATTAAAAGCATATATTTAAATAAAAATAAATTGATTGCGAAAAGTTATATATACAATAAATATGGGTATTTATTAAGTGATAATTCTATATTTTTATTACAAAAACCGGAAGTCTCTATAAATGGTGTAAAAAATATTAAAAGTGTGGTTTTTGGAAATTTCATATCTATCTTACCTCATTCTGGTAAATTAACAAAAAAAATATTTAATGTATATGAAAATCCTATAAACAAAGAAAATTCTATTTTATTATCATTATATACAAATTCATTACATTCTATTACAAAAAATTCGAAAGTTTATTATAAAAATATTCCTATAGGAAGAGTTATAGACTATACTCTAACAAAAAATCTTAGACAAATAAAAATAGATATCGCTATAAATAAAAAATACAAATCTTTAATTAATAATTATTCTATGTTTTATGATATATCTTCAGAATTAATTACTTTAAAAAATATGAATATCAAAGTAAACTTTGCAGGATTAAATCCTCTAATAAATGGTGGTATTGCTCTAGTAACAACTCCACATAAACAACTAACAAAACATAATTTTAAATTATATTCTTCTTATCAAACTGTAGAAAAAATTAAAAAATTAAAATATTCTGGATTTACTAAAACAGCATATTTTTCAAATAATATAAAATTAGATAAAAATATGAATATTGAATATAAAAATCAAATCATAGGATTTATTAAAAATATCTCTTACAAAGATGAAAATACCTCAATAGCTAAACTTTTTATATACAATAAATATAAAAAGTTAATCTCAAATCATTCTAGATTTTACAAAAAACCAGCAGTAAAATTCCAAGCAAACTTTAATGGAATTGATTTTAAAATAGATAATTTAACTTCTCTTTTAAAAGGTTCTATAGTTTTATATAATACAAACAAAACCTTTGATACTCTAAATATATACCCTACTTTAAAAACTATTCAAATAGCAGATAATTCTATTAAAATAACTTTTCATAATGCTCAAGGAGTAAAAATAGGTTCAAAAATAGAATACAAAGATATAGCAGTAGGTGAAGTAATAGATATAAAACCTAGTGAAAATAAAACAACTATTACTGCACTTTTATACAACAAAGACTTTAGTAAAAAAGGTAGTGTATTTTATCTAAAACAACCTATAGTTTCTATAAATGAAATCAAAAATGCATCAGCTTTAATATTACCTGTAAATATAGGGGTAGAAAAAGGTAAAGGCAAATATTGTTCTAATTTCATAGGATATGATAAAAAACCATTATTTTTAGACGCTAAATATGGAAAAATATTTACAATTTACACAGATATCTCTACTCTAAGCATAAATGCACCTGTTTACTACAAAAATATCCCAATAGGTAAAATTGTAAAAATATCTTTAACTAAAGATGCTCAAAAAGTAAAAATTTATGCTTTTATTAAAAAACCTTATTTAAAATTAATTAGAAAAAATTCTAAATTTTATAATATATCTGGTGTGGAAATGAAATTTTCTATCTTTGGTAGTGCAAAAATTAAAACAAATACACTTACTAGTATGTTAAAAGGTGGGGTATTAGTAGTAACTCCAGAGAAATATTCACAAAAAGCTAATGAAAATGATAAATTTACATTGATAAAAAACCTGCCAGAAGATTGGCAGGATATAAGTCCTAAAATTCCTTAAAGTTTTTTAAGGAATTCAGCTTTTAAGTAGATACTTCCTATTCCATCTACTTTACAACTTACATGACCTGGTGTATCACACATTCTGATATTTTTAACAGTAGTTCCTCTTTTTACAGTTTTTCCAGCACCTTTTACTTCAAGGTCTTTAATAACTGTTACAGAATCACCATCTTTTAAGATATTTCCATTACTATCTTTTAATACCTCTTCTTCATAATCAG